>JACCDV010862572.1_pt1 | contig 15517 bp, 13 predicted proteins | sample 7446131 | NCBI WGS metagenome assembly JACCDV01 (sample SAMN15323448, study PRJNA562643) | freshwater metagenome | isolation source: river surface water | place: USA:Blue River Watershed | collected 2017-08-17 | reverse complement strand
GCCCCTTGTGGATTGTTCTTCATTTTATCCTTGCCATTCATGATGATTGAATGATTATTCTGCACTGGACTGCCAGTTTTCTTATTGTCCTTTTGCTTGTCCACTGTCTTATTAACCTATTCTTTAGGTTTGGGTTTCTGTTGCGCCTTTATTTTATCTTAACCGCTTTTGTCTATAACTGAAGTACTCGGCTTATTGGTTTTACTCGGTTGATTCATATGATTCATTTCCTCCATGATCTTCCGCATCGATTTGGTTTAATTTTCCAGGTCACTGATGCGTTTAAGTAGGGGCTAGATAGCCGCCTGAATCCTCTAATCAATATTACAATCCATTATAATTAATTAGGTAAGATATCGTGTACTTATTATTTTGCAAATAAGCAAATTTGCGTATTAGATGAAAAAAAAGGCTGCATTGATTTGTCTGATGCTCATTTGTTCAATAGGAGTGTTAATTAGATCTTAATAAATAAATTACTGAAATGATGATGCAAGCAAACTCCGTACAGCCCAAACACATCTCCGACCTTGTTGAAAAGATCTTTTACAGATTCGATTAGGCAAAGAACCAGCGCTTCTGTGTGGGGGAATTCCGCAAGGTGATAAAGGTCATCACGAAGCTGATGGGGCTAGATGATGCGCTTGAGGACGACGTTGAAGATATCTTCAACTTGCTAGATACAAACGGAGATGAATTCATTGACAAAAGAGAACTGTAGTCTTTGTTTAAGACTTTTTTCAAGGTGTTGGGGGAGAAGGAAATTTCAGTAGTAATCAGTAATGAAACTGATATTCAATCGTTATGATCAGCATATCCTTACATATCACCTCATCAATTCAAAGCCTCTTTTTATTTCTCTTAACTGACTTGTGAATATTCTCATTCGCTACAATAAATGACATTTGAATTCTAGGCAACTAATCAATATAAATAAATACACATAAATGCATTAATTCATAATGGTTGTTTTAATTACAATTCATTTATAATCCATGCTTGGCTGCCAAATCATTTTCCTAATCTTCGCCTGCATTTTCAGCATATCAGCCATAAAGGTGGATAATAAGCAAATTCATCGTCTCAATGCCAACTAAACCATATCCATTCCTGCCTCAATCACTTAAATAATGCGATATACATTCGTGCAATATGAGGGGAGGATGTAACTCAAAATACAGACATCAGATGGTAAGGATATTGCTAACCACTAGAGTCCCTTTATTGAAGCACTCATACCGTCTAAGTACATAGGAGCTAACCTTGTATTTATACTCACCGCAAAGGCAAATATATCAGTGGCAGAATTCACCATTTCAAACATATAAAAGTACTAAATGCTTCCTTTCCATCATGAGAAATTCATACACATCAAAAAGGGAGAGAGCCGGGTTATATAGATAATTCCAAAGAGTAAAGGAAAGCTGTTAGTGTAAAGATTTGATGGAGTTCCAGCTTTCATCAATAATATCTGCAGCAGCAACGAAAAGAAGTAATGCTTAGACTAAATGCATCGATTTACTGCTGGATAGATGAAGAAGCATATTGACGTAGTAGAACTGTAAGCTTGCAGCAATTGCATCTTAATCGTCAAAATTACAACTAATTCAGCCGAGGCGAGGATAAGGATGAGTATTGAAGCCAATAGGACCAATTTACAATCTTATCCTTCTCTAGTCATCCTCAAGAAGGATGAGGTTTGCTATGTGAAAATTTACTCATAAATGAGTGGCAACGGAAAAGTTATTAAATACTCTGGCGAAATTGAAATATCTTCAAGCACATCTGTCTTCGAACCATATAGCAACAGCTATAGCTATAGCATTAAGAAACAGCCATAAGGCGATCTTTTTCATGTAATTTCCGTAAAGGGCGTAAGCTAAAATAGCTTTTCCATGATTGAAAGCCCTTCGCCTGAAACTAGCATCGCATTGATAGATGGGCTTCCCTCCACATACTTTATCCAACAGAATAAAATCTATCATGTGTCCTACTAAAAACATAACGAAGGCAAGACAAAGATTGTGCTCAGTTCGCAATCTTCCTTCATGGAAAGGTTGAGTATTAAATTTGTTAATCCTAGTAGTCATTCGAACTATCTCATAAGACCAAAATATATGTTTGGATCATAGACAGCATCGCAAAGCTTTGAATTGCCTTAACGTTCATCAGAAATAATAATATAGGTGCACTTGGTATCTGGAGAAGGAGGGTATTTGAATATTTCATCACAAGTTAACTAATATATCAATCTTCCTTTGGATTTTGCTTATGTAAGTAAACTTAGCTACAAATAACATGATGACTATGTAATAGAGGGCGTGTATGGGACAGTTGATGTATTCATCAGTAAGTGTGTTGATTGCTCACTCACCTACTAAATCTCGGACAAAATGATAACCAAAAATCCCAACAACACCTTGAACAATATAAGTATGGTTGAGCAGGTGAAGATAAATGGGAAAAACTTATTTATCAGAATTTCAACCAATAACTTTGCATACTACTCTATCACATTGAAGCAGCACCACCCCTCCTCATCTCGGTAGCCCCTCTTGCACAAATAAGAAATATCTTTTTATTTATAGTAGGAAGACAATTTATTAATTGAATTCAACACCCCAATTTGCAATAATCGACCATGCCCGGATACAAAATTCTATTTGCTATAGGGCTCAGATTATCAGCATGTAGCTTCAAAGATATACTGCCCTTTTAGTTTATTTAACTTCGATTAAAGAACCAAGGATATTCAATTGTAGGAAATAAAACCAGCCATCCAAAATTAGATAATGTCCTACGCTAGACCACTGAAGCATAGAGATTATATAGGAATAATTGCGCAAGTTGGCGAAAGGCTTCTCCCCTATAAGGTTATTAATACATAGGAGATAAAGCTTTATAAGTCAATGAAATGGCCAATCTTTTATCTGTCCTTGTTTATTACTGCTGCCTGCCTTTGCAGCTTCATAGCTTTCATGGTGCTGAGGAAAAAGGCACGCTCATAATAAGCAGGGTATGTGAGAGTATCTAAAATAGAGTCTGCTTAGAATATAAGTTGATGATCATTGCCTATTTGATTTTAAAATAGTATCTATAGCTGTTTTGGTGATATTTCAAGCAAGGACCTTCGGTTTGATTGACTATTGACTATTAATAAACAGTTTGATTATAACAATGAGGAAAAGTAACGAAATAAAGCTGCCTGCCATACAGAGCAAAGCCAAGGACAGCCTTAAAATACTATCCAATACCATGCCAGAAAACACAGCTAAAGCAAGACCTTCATCTTTGAATAAGGTGGACGATCTGTAAAAAAAGTTATTTTCGAAATTGGAAGCCTACGAAGCTGTTACCAAAAAAGGTTCGAGTAAAAGGCCAAATCGAGCTCGTAAATTAGACTATATTTAAAATGGAGCGGATGGTGAGTTATAGGGGTATGACAAATTGCAAAGACGTACATTTGATGATAGTTTAGTAATGCCAGCTTTGTACAGTAAGTTAGTGTAGGCGAAGAAAGGTTCACTAGTGGAGATGACTCCCTCAACAATAGAGACTCCTTCCTATAAAAGCCAATCAAGGATAATAAATCGAGAATAGTTAAGTTCAAGCTCATTTAAGGGAAGAGAATAAAGATAGATAAGTATCTTTGTGACTTCCAAAGAACCTAAAGAATAAACTGTGGGAATGTAGATGTCTTAGGAATAAATGAACTAACTTTACTCGGAATACATAATGAAGTAGAATCTCAGCAAATAAACAAGCAATAAAGAACTATAAGACCTTAGTAAGAGCATGTTAGTATGCGAAAAATAGATTGAGCAATTAACGAAATCGATGTAAGGGCTGATTAGAGAAATAGGGATGGAATGCTTGCTCACTTATGAGTAAGACTAATTAAAATGATTTGCTTATGTTTAAATATCTTATTTGGTTAGAAAATATCAGCAATTCTGCTTTTAAATTTGCTTCAAAATGTCAATATCTCCCAAAGGGTGCACTCTTTATTTGAATTATATTGACACCTAATCCCCTTTTAGCTCGCTCTAAATATAATCAAAAAGTACAATCTTCCAATCTGAAGTTCTTGTTAGGATCCCTATAAATGGGAAGGGAATGAATTCGTTTTTGGTTTGAATTTATTGCATGTTTTTCTTATTGCCTTCGAATATATTTTTGATTCCGTGGTATTTTCGAATAGTTTCTTGTAGTTTATAATCTTTTTATTCCATAATGAGCTATTTGAGTGCGATTTTCTTTCGAAGCATTTCAATTTATGCGTGTTTTTCCTTTCTTTTGTGTTGTTGAGATTTTTATCCAACGATCATCCTGCCTTACTTCTTCAATAACCCAAGGGCAATGAGCACATTTAAGGCATCATAAACCCTCCTCTTTATGTTTGTTTCTTCGTTGGCAGGTCTTACAGACCCTTCCTCTTGAAAAGACTCCAATAACTTGTCAGCAACCTGTTTATAAGTTCCTTATTTCATCTATAGGATTGTATTGAAGGATTTGAGAGAAAGTCCTCTTAGACCCTTGTCCTTAGGCCTTGATCTTTTGGTCTTGATTGATTGTTGGGTATGAGATTTTTTGCCTGTGGTTAATAATTATTAGTTTTTACTATCTTTTTATTAATGGCGCGGTGTCTATAATTCGTCATCATCATCCTCCTCGCTAAAAACTACGACATCGTTTATTACATCTCTCTTATAGAATTCGGACTGGCCTTGGAACTGGCTACAGGTCTCTGTCTTTTGGAGAAAGTTGGAAGGCCGAAAAGGTGATTGAGGATGTGATGGGATGGGAGTGGGACTAAGGTTATGAGGGTTCAATTGGTTGATATCAGGAAAGGGGTCGGTGTGCTGGTGCGCCTGGCTGAAATTAAACGAATTGGGCCTAGGAGACTAGAACCATTGCAAGTTGTTTTTCATAATATAAAAACTCATAACAAAAATTCGAAATCAAGTTTAAATCAAGGACTTTTACTAAATTTCGCTAGTCCTTCGACTTTGAGCAGCTATCCTATACACATGGGCCTGGCGTGAAAGAAATATTGAAACTGGTGGAGAGCTAAGAGAAAAATGGTTCAAACATTTTTTGAGAATAAAGTATAATTGGTATAATAATCAGTTTATATAATTTTGATGATGCTTTCACTCATTATCATAGATTGTAAAAAACAAATAATAAAATTATCTCATAGATTTTTCAACTGACCTCGAATTAGTAATGATTGTAAAAATAACATTAATGAGATCAAGGGAGTTTGTTTAAGGAGACAAACTTGTTGATTTCTAAGAGGAGGACTGCTCGCTAATGCTAGAGCTCCTTCGTGAGTATTGAGCAAGATGTCATCACTTTTTGCTTCTTTATCAGCTAAGCCTTCAAGTCGTTCCTCATCTTGTCCTCATTCAAAAGATTCTTCTTCAACACCCGGCATCTCCCCTCAAGATTCGAACAGTTATTCTTTTCATTGTTAATCTCGTTTTCTGTATTATTGTTATCACTGATCAAATCGTTGAGGTTGTTCCTAAGATTACTGCAGTCTTCTTTCGCCTCATTGATTCCCTCATTGAGCCTTTCAGACTTAATGTTCATTTCCTTAATAGAGTTGTTGGCCCTTTCAAGTTCATTGTTGAGCTTTCTTGAATTCATTTCTGATTTGTTGTTTAGTTTATTTTCCCTGAGTATTTCGTCCTTGAGGAATGCCATTTTTTCTTCCAAATTTTTCTTCTAAAGGATGAGTTAAGTGTTGATCTAGATGAATTGGAGGGTACATCTGAATAATTGGGGATGTGAGAGGCCCTGACGTTCAATCCCTTGATGGCCTGAGAGTGGCTGATTTCTGGATTTTCGAATTTGATGAGTGGGAAGATGACTGATTTGGATGCAGTTTTCTTAGGGAACATGTGGCTATTCTGTTGGGCTGAGTAGACCTTGATAAATGGGGAGATACTGTGCCGGCAAGCTTATGCATTGATGACCTCGCTTTCACCCTCTCGAACGAGTCGCTGTAATTTCTACCGTAATTCCATGAGTACTGGAGGAAAGATTGAGTTTTAGACTTGAGCAAGTTTTGCTGCTTCGTTTTATAAGAAACTTAGTTCTAGTGCATACCAAATAATTTTAACTTATGATTAATAAAAGCGAATCTAATTGCCTGAACAAATCGTTATTTAGGCGTAAATTAATTGATAGAGTAAATAAACTTCTGGATCAGTTTTAAAATAGATTTTCTCTATCTATGTGGACTGAAGTCTTTAAGGATTTTTTAGAATTATGGCTCTGGTTCTTGACTGTGTTAAGAAGGGAATCTAGCTTTTTCTTGACTTATTGGTAGGCGGCTTGACTTTGGGATTGCTTATTGATAAGTTCCATTTCGATATTGCTTAAATCTTTGAGCTCTTTGCATTTCATCGTCTACCTAGATTTAATCCTCTCAATCTATCCCCTCTTGGTTTATTTTATGTGGCTCTGCTTGGTCTCGTAGAACTACATGAGGCTTCTCTTCCCCATCTCCTCCTCAGCAGCCACCTGCTCCCTTCTCTTCGCCTTCTCAAGCTTATCAGTCACCTTTGATTCGCTGATCTCCCTCTCTGCCTCGAGTGACTTTTCTTCAGTGCTGAGATAGAGCCACTTCTTATTCTTTTTGATGTCTTCATAGACTTCTTTTATCTTCTCCTTATGCTGGGACTTGAGCTGCATGTATTGATTTTTCGCCTGCTCAGCCTATAGCTGCAGTTGCTTCTTGCTTTTCTAGATCTACATGATAATGTGCGTACAATTCGATTATGAAGGGCAGACAGATCCCTGACTTGCTGGATTTTGCCGATCAGCCCAACTTGATTGTTTAATTTCGATATATTCTTCTCCTCCACCACCTGCAGAACCTTAATGCGGTTGTTGGTCACTCGAATGCTGTTTTCAGCCTACATCAAATGCTTTATGGCTCGGAAATTTGACTCTTGCTTTGAGTTTTTTATAACTGGGTCCTTTTAGAAGGAGTTACTTTACCTCATCATAGAATAGAATAATAAACAATCATATTCATAACTCCTTACTCAACAACTTCAATCCATTATCACCCCTTCATTAGCTTAGTCCATCTATTATATTCATCCAAAATGATAAAAATATAGATCATTCATGCTTTTATAATTAATTATTTACTCTTTCTTTAGCGTCTGATTTTACTATACTTTTGGCGCTCTTGGAGATGAGCTTTTTCTTCTTCCACTCCTTCAGGATAAAGGAGTAAAATTGATTCCTTCTTTCTGCTATTTTGCGATAGAAGGGCGGAAATTAAAGTATTTATTCTTAGCTATAAAAATTGAATTAAGGCGCACACTCCTCTTCCATTTCCTATTCTTCTGGCTCATCTATCATATTCCCTTATTCTTATAAAAGATTTGGTAAAATGCTTCCTTCATTCTTCACATTATTTTGACTTATGTTACTCACACTTTGCTCAATTGATTACTCATTGGCCTTCGGCTTTACAACTTTTTTGCGGGCTGATTTTTTGTCATTATTATTGGGTTAGGATTTTTCTTGTTTTTTGCATTTTTCGCAGGAGCATGCAGTTTGACAGGAGTAGCAAATCCATGTATCTTTCTTATACATTTGCATATCAAATTACTGAGTAGGATGTTGGTTACTGGATTAAAGTGTTTGCGAATGCATTACATACAGTAATACTTATTGCATCGCTTGATGCAGCACTTAGCAATGCTCGATAAATCCACCTTCTAGAACGTCTACCCGCAGAAATGACATTCAACCATCAGATTGATTAAAGTATTAAATTTAAAATCAATATTTATCCATCAATCATAGGTGGATCCTTTACAAATGACTGAATTTACGATAAAAGCGCTCTTTTAGCTCATTTTTACCTATTACTTAACCTTTCAAATCTACTAGGAAAAAAATGTACTTAATATTAAAGTTTTAATAGGCCACTATGAACAAATTAGATGGATGGCAGATTGATTTAGAGAATTGTTGGCTGCATGATGATGGAGTTACTGAGGTTGAGCTCAGCTAGTTTCCTTGTCTTGGCTTTTGTATATAAGCTAGCTGTTATTATGTTATTGCGATCTTACTAGTAAACACGTTACTGAGTTTCAGTTCGTTTAGCTCAGGCCAATTCCCTTTGCTTAAATGCCTCACCCCTGCATCAGATATACCACATTTATCTAACTTTTATACTCAATACCTAACTAAATTGATTTAATCATCACCCATTCACATCGAGTTAAGTACTTGCACCCCATATCTCCGATTTGATTGCCGCCTTATTCAACAAAAAATACTTAAATTAATGAAAATAATCTTTTCCCATTTGCTTTATGATAAATGAAGCATTCCTTCATAATTAATTCGATTGAATCCTATGTAGTTAGTTGAATACCCATATCGATCCTTGTAAGGGAAGGCCAATTGCACTAGGCTAGCCTTTTGACGCCTTTTTTCGTAATTTTATTGCGATCTGCTTAAGATAATTGACACATATTTTAAGAGTTTAAAGGTGTTGCCAGCTGGGCTTGCAAAGATACTAGGTTCCTTCATCCCCGATCATATTTCCACCTATTGCAAGATGATATACCAGCATTGAAAGATACAATATTGTCCCAGTTGTATGCCATAAGCAACCTCATGCCTTCAAACCCAAGCTCTTGCTCATCTTATTCCATTTTAAAATACCTATTTGAAAGTTAATTATCTTTCCTCTCTGATTAAATGCGGCTCTCTCGATTATCTTTTGTACTGGTGAGGGCAGGCTTTCCATTTTAATTCTTTAATAATCATTATAACTCATTATTCCCTCCAATAAGCAATGGAGAGCTGTGATGAATCCGAAGGCTCCCAACAGCCAGAGCCTTACTTCGAGGACGATCTTGCTGACTATTAAGAGAATATCCAGTAGAGAATCTGCAACGAGATAATGGGTTTCCATAAAGTGGTGGAGGATGACGCATAATAATTGCAAAAAAGTAGTTCCTAGGAGGTTGTAGGGGTAAAAAAAGAAATGACATAAGCCTAAAAGTAGGCTAGATAGCTCAAGATCAAGAATGCCCGCAAATACTTTTAAGTGGTAAAGTTGACCTACATCAAACAAATTAGTGATGGCTTTAAAGAAGGTACCTACGTCGATCAAAACCACAATAGAATAGTCAGCTAATTCCTTTCCCTTCTTAGCTTTTCTTTGATCGAAGAATACCACAGGCTTAAAAAGATGCAGCCACTATCAATCAAGATTGAGTAAGTGGTGCTTTTCATTAAAAAGGCAAAGTAATACATTAATAGTCAAATGATCAAACCTAAATAAAATTAAGCAATTATCTTTTGGAGCATATGCTAGTCACTAAAGCTTGCTTGCCGTAAGATACATTTTTTCGATCTAGAGTCTTTGGTGTAAGAAACATTTTACAAGCTGAATTATTTCCACCTGGAGAAGGCACTGAAGAAATAAGCGAAAAGAGCAAAATAGTACCAGCTGATGAAGATAGAAATAGACTTGAAAAAGTAAGAGGAACAAAAGAAATAGGGACATTCATATCTACATTTCGAAGACTTTTAGTTTGATGCTAGTTCCTTTCAAAAATCAAGGCAAAGCAACTCGAACAAAACCAAGCAAAACAGCCAATCAGCCTCGCAACCACTTCCTCAATAAAGCAGCTAAGACCAATTTGGGCTAAAGGCAAGACGATAGAATAATTTCATGAGAAAAAGGAATTATAAATGGGCGTATTTTCATATATTTTCGCCCCATGAGGAAAAATGGAAGCTAATAAACTCTTAAATACTATAGTTTTAGTAATAAAGCTAATGCAAATCATACTTGCTTTCATCCAAACCAATCATTGGCTTTTACTGTTTTCGGCTGCTACACTTCAAGGCGGAGTATGAGGGCTTGTCTTAACTACGACTATTCAAAAGGTTAGCGCTTGAGGATGCCACTATGTACTTTTTCGACAGTATGAAGCATTTAACAACGAGAAGGAAGAGAGTGGGCGTAAAGTACATAATGAAAGACTTATTCTAGAAAGGAAGTTTCCACAAGAACAGGTTTATGCTTACCTCCTATGATTAGTATGTCCTCACCAAAAATGACTCCATCTAGCGTTAGTTCCAACTCACCAACTTTCCCAAGAGTAAGCAAGAAATGCTCAATTCATAATTCTTTATTACTCCTTCACTATCTCCTCAGTACTCAATATTGGATCCCAAGGCTTTGCCAGTGGAGAAATAATTCAATGAGGAAAAAGTATATTTGAGAAGAGATTTAATTCCTGCCACATCAAAGATGGTTTGGGTGGATCGAGGCAGGAAGGTGAAGCCAAATTAAGTTCCCGTTAAGAAGACTGAGAACAAATCTAAAAATATGACATAACTTTTCTTGTATGAGCAGACTTAGCCTTACTTCCTCAGTATGGATGAATAGGGCAATTTCATTGCAGATGATCAGTACAATAGTGTCTATGTGCCTCCAGACTATGCCTTTGATTAAAAGTTTGTCGTGATCACAAAGAATGTATCTGGTATTTGCCAAAAGCATAACTTTAGGCATGTAAGATTAGTGCAAGGTTTCACTCATACGATGGGCAAAATACTGCCAAATTACATTGGATTTTTAGTCTACAAATAAGATGAGGGGAAGATTATTAGTCTTTGGTAGCAAAAGCAGTAACAGCTGGCTGCCAACAGGTAAAAAAACAGATAAAAGTATCTATACTCACTTTGGACCAAACTATTCAACAAGATCGAACTCAGCTAGTGGAGCAATAATTTCCTAACTTGATCGTAAATTAAAATTTTAATAGCTTTACTTTAAATCCCATGCGTGAATTTCATTTATTGAAATCGATATGAGATAGTTATAACTATTGAAACACCACTGTAACTAATGCAAGAAGACATACAAAGATGAAGTATTATTTGGAAAGCGATGTCTCTCGGCTGTTCAAGTATTTTACGATCCAAAGGATAAAATTTTTCATGCTAAGCCAAAGGAAGGACGAATTTAATCTTTTTTTATTCAAAATACAAAGAAAGGGTTTTACGTGAAAGACAATGGAGTGATAAGCTAATACTTTTACGACTCCTATGAGGGTTGGTATATACGTTCGTATTATAATGGTTTCAAATACAATTACGGATGCTAAGCCTCTGCCAAATACAGGCAATGCGAGTGGGGTCTATAAGCCAATACGTAGAACTATGTTTTGACATTAAAAATGGGGAGTAAATGATAATTTCGATTTCTATTCTAATATTGATTAATAATAGAAAATGAAGCAGGTTTGGTTGGGCATCTGTCTGTGTGCCTTGCTCATCGCAGTCGCAACTCAGCAGGGCAACAAAAGAGAGCACAGATCAAAGTGGGGGAACAATAAAAAAAGGGACTAAATCTCCATCCTCAAATGCCAAGATGTGGTCTGTTAGGATGGTAAATTCTGCTACAACGGCATCTGCAAAAAGGTTGATTACAGATGCATTGGCAAAAAATGTGAAAAGGGTTTTCGATGCAACAAGGGCGAGTGCGTTGAGCAAAGGCATAAGCCTAAGAAACAGCTTTGTGAGCCACTAGGCTTCGACAAGCAAAGGCTTCGCTGCGGAGAGCGGCAAAAGGATAGGTGCTTAGGCAGTGAGGTTAGGCCAAGAGTTTGCGGGTTTACATGGGGTGGAGTATTTTAAGAGTTTGAGAATTAATGCTCTGCCTGCCTCACTCATAGATTCAAATATTATTTCGAGAGCTCTTGCTCAGAGGCGCCCAAGATCTGTTCAGACTAAGAGTAGTGTTTAAATGGGCTGTGCAGCTTGATTTTGGATGAGTAGGTTTATGAAAATCAGCGCTCTTGCAACGAGAATGAGGAATGCAAAGCAAACTAACAGTGCGCTGGGCACAAGTGCATAAAGAAAGTAGAACTGCTAGCCTATTTAAAGACTGCCTTTGAAGCAGCGCCAATTCTCCAGAACGCTTGATATATACCACATCTTTAATACGACTATTAGACTATTAATCGATTATTGACAAGATTGCGACACAATATCAATTAATCTGATAACCTTCCTCTTATTTTAATAAAGGCGGGCAATATTGGAGCCTTTATTGTGTTGAGTGAGCCCACTTAAAAATGGGTTTCAACAAATAATTTTAATGGAATTTGTTGATAATTATAATAGGTGTATTAATGACGCCATAACTTGCATAAGGGCAGCTAGCTTCACAAAAGAGTAGGTAAAGATTGCTAGGGAGCATCCTATAGCCGAGATAGGACTATTACCCCTTCCAAATGAATCACCCCGACTTTTACTATAACTATATGTATCCCTATCATAAGCCCCCTTACCCTCCTTACTACCCTCAGCCATATTAGCAGTTTCACTATTGTGATCCCCCACGCTCCATTCTCCACGACAAGGAAATTTAGACTGGCCCCCATCCCAAAGAAATCAGGAAGGACTCTTCGTAGAAATAGCTCATTAAGATATAAGTTTCTGAGGAGAGTATAGTGAAGGTTGAGGAGGATGAATAAGCGATCCGCCTTAATTAGTAAAAAAACAACAAATAATCTATTTTCATCGCTGCTAGGACAAAAAGGAATCTTCTGGCTCCCACCTGCCTCCTCTCTAGATTCACACAAGTTGTAGACCTGCTTATTAATGAGGTGGAGGACGAGGAGGAATACTAAAAACTATATAGGAAATAGTTTAGTAAATAAATAAAATAAAATTAAGCCTTCTTCTACTAACTGATGCAAACACTCAAGCACCGCATGCGATCATACAAGAAGACAAAGGAAGAGCTCATCAAATTCATCATCAGAAGAACATACCAGCTTCTCAAAGCTCGCAAAAACTCAAATGGATTTAAGCCCTAATACGAGAGGCTCGAGGCCTTCCACGAAAAGTAACTATTAAGATATGTAGAAATCTTGGAACATTCAAATCCATGAATATTCAGTTTTTGAGAAGATAGTTCTCGAACCAGCTCTTCGTTGACCTCTACAAAGACTTCATTGATAGGTTTGATGGGCATTCTTCAAAATAGAACAAGGAGAAGGTATAAAGGCTGGGCCAAACATTACTATGCTGCTGGGTGGATAAGTCAGTTGAACTCCTCAAGCGAGAACGCAAACTACCTTGGGTCAACTCTAACACTGAGAAAATCAAAAGGATGGCAATAAGTCTACTGAAGGAGTACGAAGGCTCCTCTTTGAAAGAAGACCAGCCAAGCCTTGAGCCAACCAAAAAATGATAATTTTTGCAAGTAATATCTTCAATCATGCCAATAATGAATTTAGAACTGGGCCACTCTAGCGCTTTCTTGGATTAACCGGTCCTCATAATTAAAGAATTTATTGAGATATTCTGCGTCCTTCGATTGGCTTGCGACTGCAGCAAGTGCTTCATGCCTAACAATGGCCTCTTCTTCTTAGTTCTCAATGCATTAGCGCACTAAATGCTCATAAGGCTCACATCCAATTTGCCCTAAAATGAAGCAGATTTAGTGCTTTAGAAGGCTAGTTTGAGTCTTGCAGTATTACTTGGATAAGAGTTGGCATAGTACTTTAATACAGTCATTGCCCTTCTTATTTCTCATGTAGTACATGATTCTGTATTTATTGAAAAGCGAGATATCCTGATTGAGGAGTAAGCCTAAATAGCTACTCTCCTTATAAAGCTCTTCTAATTTGTGTTCGGCTAAAAATTCTTTGAATTCTTTCTTATCAAAGGGGGCAGCTGGTTCTTTTGTTTAGAAATAATCCTTACCATATCTAGCTTTCAATTAGTTCCTTCTTACCTTCTCAATGGCTATCTAGCAGGTCCACCTTAATTAGTTGCATGAGGAATTTATATGCTTGGTATATAGTTCTTAGAGCTAGGGGAGGAAATAGTTGGCCAGGGCCTATGCAGACTAATGCCTGGAGAGGTTATTTTATTGCTAGTTGTCGACTACTGAGATGAGGAAGTCTTTGAAGATGTGTAGTTTATCGTCTTTAAGTTGTCCCAGAGTATACAACACTTAGTGGGAGAGTAGGACTGAATCCTTGATATGAGGATAGGCGTCAACAAGTTTTTGAATGGCCTGCTCGGTATTAATGTTTTTCAATTGGAAGACAGCTTGATATCTTAACCCTACTTCTTAAGCTGGGTTAATAAGTTGCTTGTAAAATACTTACACTTGGTCCTCTTGTTGCATCAACAATTATAATTCTTATACTAATTGCTAGGATATAAATACTACCCACAGTGCTTTTTCGATGTTTGCTATGCTAATGAATTTGGAGATTGATAATTATATTAATTGCATTCGTTGCTCTTCGAAGCATATGACCAACAAAATCGCACTGGTCAATAAGGAACTCCATATGAGATTGTTCTAAATGCCTGACGAGGCCGAATAAGAAGAGATTGAGCGTAGAATAAAGAAAGTCGAGGTGCCTCCTCAATTGTTATTGAAGAGCATGATCAAAAAGGGATTGAGCGGGACTTCTAACAGCTTTGTCATTAGGCCCAGAACGGCTTAGACTTCCTCCTACAAGTATACTAGAGAAAACAGGAAGACTGTAGGCAAATTAAAGTCCATCGATTCGAATGATCTGTAGCAGAAAAACAAGAAAAAAAGATATGAAGTGCCAGCTTAAACCCCCATAGACTTCTAAAGCAGCAAAACCCCCAAGGAATTTGAAGAATTCGATTCTATTTTGGAGAAGGCTGTAAAGGATTTGAGGAAGGAGAGCTAAAGAAAACGAGTGAAGTTGTAAAAATATAGTAATAAAAAGTTTAGCTTTGTCTGGAAAAGGTTCAATGTTCACAAGTGAACAACCCACTGTGATGGAATGGCTTTTGACTCAAACATTTGCCCTTGATTGAGTTTGGCAGTCCAGCTGATAAAGGTTGGCTTGCTTGATTAATAATATGGAAATTGCCAATCAGAAGCTCTTCTTCGTCATTATGTTGTAGAAATCCTCTCGAGAAATCTCCCTTCCGTTGGAAGCAGCTCTTTGGAGCATCTATTCGAGCTCTGTGATGTTCATAGTCTATCCGAGTTCCTTAGCCACTCTTCGGATGTTGTTGGAGTTGATGGATCCGGTGTGGTCATCGTCAAACAAGTCGAAGATTTTGTTAATGCCGTTCTGCATATTGAATGTCTTACCCTTGTTTATTTGTCTCCCAATCGAGATGTGATTCCGTCTAAGAACTCCTCGAAGTCGACTTCACGGCCGAGAGACTCAAGGTCAGCAATCATGTTGAAGATGGTGGGGTTTTTGCTTTAGAAGCCCAGACTGGACATAGCGGATTTAAGTTCTCTTGGATCGATTTTGCCAGTTGCTTAGGTATCAAACAGATTGAAAGCTTCCCTTAGTTCCTCAATCTCATCCTCAGTCAGTCCTGGCCTCTCAATTTTCTTCTTTGCGCCCACCTTAGCTCCTGGCTTATATTTAGTTGCCATCAAACAAATCTTAATAAATATTAAATTTAATATTCATCATTTCACTCCTCTTTT
>JACCDV010307128.1_pt1 | contig 15522 bp, 11 predicted proteins | sample 7446131 | NCBI WGS metagenome assembly JACCDV01 (sample SAMN15323448, study PRJNA562643) | freshwater metagenome | isolation source: river surface water | place: USA:Blue River Watershed | collected 2017-08-17 | reverse complement strand
GAGCAATCTACATCCGAATCTGTCGAACCAGAGTCTGAGCAATCTACATCCGAATCTGTCGAACCAGAGTCTGAGCAATCTACATCCGAATCTGTCCGTGCTTCGACAGTGTTTGATTCTAAGGTGAAGTTGGTAAAAAGGCGTGCATATAAGAAGAGAATCCTGCATAAGTAGATCATATCTTTCTACATTATTAATATAAGATGCCACCAGTATCGCCTCCTAAGCTATTGGCAAGTATTGGCATAAAGCCGGCAATCTCACGCACGCAAGCATATTGCCGGATCTTGGCATCAGTTCTACTGATTGTCCTTATCATTTGGGGTATTTATAATGAGCATGAAGATACTGATCGCATAGAAGATCTATCAGATATCATAAAAAAAGATTCAGCCTTATACAGAAATGCGATCGAGCTTGATCCAAAATACCAAGCTCGATATGTTCGAATGCTGAAAAGCACATTCAATATCGATAATCAATCTATATTGAGTAAGTACTACAAGGGTATCATAGTTGCGATTATCGCAGCGATATATAGTGAATATATAACTGGTGGCATATCGGCACGCCCATTGAATGGTATTGCCAAAACCGTAGTATCCACTGCGTGGTACAATCTGCTATCCTAAACAGTATCGCTCCATACATCGAGTCTAATTTTTTTTGTATTAGTCCGAAGTGAATAAGCCGCGCGTTCTATATCAGATGCATATGCCGTGCCACTGCAGATAAATATACCTATTGTATCAATAGTAGATGGCAATCTATTGATACAATGCGCCAAGATACTACATGGATTGCATCGTTGAAGCAATACAATGCTTGGAATTTGCATCCCATGTAGGATATCTATTCCTGTATGATAATGAATCATAGTATGTAGAAAGTGGAATTGATTCCATTGGTCTGAAGTGATATCTTGCCTGATCTGTTTGGCAGAGTTTGAGTATAAAATGGTCAGAAATAAATATGGAAGATTGCTTAGTTTAGTTAGCTCTGAACTAAATTCTCTGAGCATGCCCATGCTATTGATGCTCCATATCAACCAGCTAACATTAGTATTCTCAGACTGATCGATAAGTACAGACAGAAATGGGGTAATCCCGATTCCTGAGCAGAAGAATATTTTAGCCGAGTACTTCTTACAGAATCGGAAACTTGATGGATTCAGATGACCAACATTCAATGTCTGCATAGATTCATGATGACTTGCCTTCCGAATATTATTGATGAAGGCCTCTGTCCATGTGCCACTTCTCTTGATATAGATATAACTTTCAGTTCGATCCATACTATTGATAAGGGTAAATGGATGCCATTCAAGTAGAGATGTATCAGGATGGTTAATGTAAGTCGAGACCATTGCGGATTGATTCAGTTGGTCTGCAATATATGGCGTATGAGCGATAGTCAAACGGATCATTGATTGAGATATATGCCATCCAATTATTCGCAACTGATCTCTGGAGAATATCTCACGCCATCGCGATCCCAGATACAAAAGCATTGGTGGTAATACAAATATATACGAGAGGTTGAACCCAAGTAGGCTCTGCAATCCATGCAGAATAGTTATCAGCGATATAAGAAACGATAGTATCCGATGATAATTGTAGAATGGGGCAGCTCGTATTACTTTACGTTGGTATGTCATGACTAATCCAAACATTATTATGGCTAATCCAGTTAGTACGTATCCCGAATAGTAAGCCGGCTGTCGAGAGAAGTATCCCCAAGAAATGACTATATGACCATTTGATTTGGCCAGTGTGTGAATATCTGAATAGGTACATCCGCGCTTACACATGCCAAGTATATGCTGGACATGACCTACATGTCCAATCACATGTAGTATCGTACCAATCAAGATCTTGATTCCAAATATCGCATGCAGCGATTCTATCTTATTAGATGCCAACTTATATCCTAGCATACTATCCATATATCTACTGATATTACACACATGCAAGAGTAATAGACTCAGATTATACAAGATGATCACTGCGCCACTTCTCGCCAGCAACAGCCAAGATGAATATGTATTCCACTTGCTAATGACCACCTGCATAAGAATAATGGATTCGATAGTATGCATTATAACGATCATGACTGCATATGTAGATACATCGCATACATACACACTATGATTATTTAGATGAACAACTTCAGTGTTGGTTGCAATCTGTCTATATGGAAGGTACATGCGAGGGATAAATTCTACTCGCGTATATGCAGCATATGATATCTGCGCGTGCTGAACGATAGGTATTTTCATATTCGTATGATCAACATATTTCACACGAGATAGATATCGAAGGACAATATCTTCAGTTAATGGAGTTATGCCCTTAGTTATGCATACATATCTGTACGTGGCATACAGGTCCTGAATCTGTATAGTAGAATGCGGAGAAGCTAACCCTCTGTACTGATCATACATGAATAGGCTTGATCTATATGAGTACTGAGTCAGATTAAAGATAAATAGATGCGAATATTCGTTTGCTTAATATAGCTTACGGTCAGGATGGACTATGCTGGTCTCCGCAAATCGCGTGTAGATAGATCTATCCCCTATCCATGGCTGCGTCGAGGAATTATAGTATCCACGTTTCTTATTCTGGTAATCTGGATTGTAGTGATTGTATTCTATGCAAGTCATGATCCCAATATTCTTTGCGGTGCAAATCCACAGATCAACATGGGTACCTATGTAATGCTTGGTGCAGTCATTGTAGGATTGGGTACATATTGGGCATCGCCCGATTCTAAGCTCAAACTGAAATCATGGATCCGGCGCATACCTATGTTCTGGAACTCTCTTATGGATAGTGGATACACACCATACTTCGATCCAGATTACTATGAGATTCGTCGAGGACACTATGTTCGAGTACTGAACAACTCATATGATGCGGATCACGTGGGTCTGCCTAAAGTGAATGCAGTTACGCCACTCAATAGCTTCAACATGTCCATATATCGTCGATACTATCCCCAAGTAGCAACCAATACCAAGCATTGGCAAGCGGTACCTGGAGATAAGGTCAAGAGCCTACTGCACAAGTATCTTATCGAACGCACCCGTATTGTTGTTGTAGGACAGTCTTGCATGATCGTCAAGGCATGGTCAGGCGAGCATCTACTGATCCATAAGAGTAAATATGCGGACTTCATAGCAGACCAACGTCGCACAAGTATCTGGTTGAACTTGGATCAAGAGCGTGCGATTCAGCTCGTCAAACAAGATCGATATGTGGATGGTCTGAACTACTTTGCAAATAAGTTAGTCGATCCATCGGCTGCGATTTCCAGTTCAATCGATTCGCAACACCCGATCAGAATCTACTACGATGTATTGATCAAAGAGATGGCTGCTATCAACAATTGCATCACCGGAATTGCTCCACTGGTTCAGAATGCACTGGCATCTGTCCTAATGAATACCAAAGCACCACAAAGCTGGGAGAATGTTCGTGCCAAGTACTTAGAACTGCGAATTGCGCAGCTTGTTCGCAACGTGGATGCCAATTACATTCAGCAGGAGATCTTGAATAAAGCACCCCCCAAAGAGACCGATCAGACGGTAGAAGTACTCGATGATATTCGCGAGAAGACAATCTCAGCCAACGACTATATCAGTTGTACTACCCAAGATGCTCGGCTCACTGGCGCACATACCATCATTGGCCAATATGCATCTGGATCTACCGAACCGCTACAGAAGTCGCTTGCGCGCATATTGCCATATAGATCAGATGATAAGTATCCAATTCCACTCAAGATACTACCAACATATGCAATGGGAGATCTCAAATTTCATATCGCTGCATACAAGGCAGGGCACTTCAAAGCACATGGTTTGGTAAGTAAGATACTACACTCAGTATCCAATCTGCATGTGCGCCGGCCAGACTTCAAACTACTTGGACCATTATCTCATATCAATACATCGATGCCTACACAATTTGCACCGCCGCCATCCACATTAGTACATACCAATCCACTATATACTGAAGAAGACGAATCAGCAGATACGCAGCCCAAGCCTCTCGCGGCAATGGGTCCTTTAGTGCAGACAATTCGCTTGGCACAGAGCCATAATGCGCTGAATGCTCAAGATATTATTGCCAAAACTAAACAATTCACCATGGTAGAACTTGCCAAGGCCAATATTGTAGATAATGAACTACAAAAGAAGAAGGCCGCATGGGAGGCGCAACACCGCGCACTCATGCACTCTATTGCTCTAATGGGGACGCACCCTCATCTAAAGGCAGTCAAGAATCAGCATGATGCTCAGAAGGTCGAGATGGATAAGGTGGTAGATGAATTGGCCGAACAAAAGCGACGTCTCGAAATGAAACTACAAGTAGATGCTGGGATTGTGGAGGGCATGGAGCAACTCAAACCACAAATGTCCGCGCTACAGAATACTATCCTAAAGCGATCCGATGACTTGATCAAGATGGAGCAGAAGGCATCCTCCTTAGAACAAGTCTTGGATATTTCCAAGACTGAACTGGCCAGAGCTACCGATGAACGTAATGCTTTGATACTCAGCATTACGAAACTCCGCGCAGAAGCAGCCGCATATGCACAAGAGGCGACAGATCAAATCGAATCAGAGAAGGCTGCACTTGTACTTCAGCATGCATCTGAGTTGAATCAAATGAGCAAACAGTACGAAGCTACCACAGCTTCGGCTATCAAGACTACTATGATGCAAGCTGAACTAAAGAATGAAGCTCAGCGCATTCTCTATACTAATCAAATACAAGAGGCCGAGAGACGCCTCACATCGATCTCTACACAAGTAAATGATTTGACCAACCAAATCTCTTCCAATAATGCAGAACTATCGGCCCACAAAGAGGAAATCATTCGCATGAGCAATGAACTCAATGCCAAAACCGCAGAACTCGAACGAATCACTGCCGAATGCGCAAGCAAAACCGAAACGCTTGCACGAATGGCCCTTGATCTCCAGACATTCGAACAGCGTAACAAGGACTTGGTCAATGAACAGGCATTACTCACCGAGGCCATCCGTGCAGAAGGTGATAGTAAGTTGCAACAGGTAGAACGGGCCAAAGCTGCTGAGATTGAAGCCATTAGACAAGAGACTCTTGCCATTCAACAAGCACTTGATCAAACTCAAGTTAAGGAGGCCGAACTCGCAATGCACCTAAAGCAGTCGCAAGAGAATGCCCAACGCATGGAGAATGAGGTTCGGCTCGCTAATATGCTCAAGAAGAAACTTAACGAAGCTAAGCTCAGACGCATCAAGGAGACTCAGGATAAGGACTACCAAGCATTACTTACAGCTTATGAGGAGGCCAACAAAGAAAAGTCAGCTATCGAGGTAGCCAAGATTACTCTTGATAGTCAGGTTCAGCAAGCGCAGGCAAAGGCCGATGCGCTGGAACAGAAGAGACGAGAGACTCAAACCCAGTTAGATGAGGCAATTGCTTCCAATTCTATATCTGAAGTCGAAAGGCAACGAGCACAAGAACAGATCGCCGCGAATCAACTGGCTTTAGCTCAACAACAAGCGCAAGTAGATAAATTGGTTGCGCAATTGAATGAACAAGCACAACGAGCCCAGGCTGCTGAGGCGGCTCTACAAGAACAGAGTAGAAATATTAAAGAAACTGATCAGAATCTTGCAGAGCAATTGGCCAAGGCCATCCGATCAGAAAGCGAACTTAAGTCCCAACTTGAATCAGAACGGCAACAATCCACAGTATTCGGTAAGCTAAGGGAAGAGCTCGAGGCGGAAAGGCAAAAGACCAAGAAGTATGACCAACAACTCAAGGCAGAACTGAGTAAAGTCGAAGCCAGTCATAAGCAAGATATCGAGGAGAAGAACTCTAAATACAAACAGAAACTGAAGACATTCAAGAAATTATGCGAGAATACCCTTAACCTACTCAGCGATTACCAACATATGATTAGATTTCCTATATATCCACACTTTAGGCCCGAGCATGTCAAGCTGAATGCACAACCCGCAGATCTCATTGTCAATGTCGATATTACCAAAGAACTGATCGATGCGCTCAATGCGCAAGTACTGTACTACTTAGGCGAGCAGACATTGACTAAGGCTCAGAATGAGCAAATCGTCCGCATGGCTAAAATTGTATATCCAGCAAGAGTAGCGCCTGGTACATTTCTTGATGATGTGTCAGGTAAGGTATTGGCCTTTGTGTATAGCATGTATATCACCATCGCCAACCATAAAAAGATACAATCGGCACTGTCCAGTATTGATAAGTGCAAAAGTGCTACCGAACTACAATTCGATATATTGATGGGATGTCGGCAATTTATTGGTAATGGAGAGGATCTGTTTCAAAATCATCCACAGAATCTAATTAGTATTGCCACCACCCAACCAAACATTATTTCCAAATTCAACAGCATGATCAAAGGAAAGGATGATAACGCAGCATTGGATATTATCTTTAGAGATCTGAATGCATACGCATTCGAGCAAGTCCCTATCGATATGCCCCTTAAGCTGCCAGCCCATTACAAAGAGAATACTCAGACGCAAGCACCTCGAGTACCTCCTCGCGATAAGACTAATATAAGCAATCCACATACTGATACAAACAAATTAAGATCGGAATGGGTAGATCAGGCTCATGATCTTGGCGATGAACAGACAATGGTCATCACCAAGAGAATAGATTCTCGCAACCAACAATCGGATGCTTGGGTTGATGAACAGACAATTAATAACCTTATTGAAGATATCGGCGCTTAGACACTTTCTTCCCATAATTATATACCATGAGCGCGCCAAAAAAAGACTCAATCCCATTGGTTGCAACCGCCAATCCATTGCGTGCAGATCAGTACTATGTATCGCCTAAGGACTATAAGGGTCTCAACTTCGCATTGTATAGGCAAGCTATTCATACAAATGTGCCCATTAGAACATTTGCCACAGATCCAACTCCAGTCGAACTGACCAAAGAGGATGCCATTACCGCAATGAGCGCGCCTACAAATATAGATACACTGACACAACTAATCATTAGTCGCAACTCAATTGGACTACCAGTAGATCCTACTGCCGTAGGTACAAAGGTAAAGGCCCTAATTACAGCATGGATCGGCATGGGCAAATTCAACAATCTGAGAGTATTCACTTCCTACCAACATATGGTCGAACACTTCAATGGAGAGTTCGTGCGTGAGTTTGCAGATATAGCTCTACCCACCGATGTCATGAAAGTACAAAGCGTGACCAATCCTAATGGCATGTTCGTGCAACAATCACGGACACTATCCTTTCCAGCTAAGAGACCGCCATTCTGGGAGCGCGCACTGTACAAACGATTGGAAGATCGCGTGCGAGATATCCCTATGGATGAATCTGAAGGCCCATTCTATAAGTTTGAACTCACCGGCAAAAAAATGCCAGAACCAATCAAGTTGGGAGACATATTCGAACGAGAAGCACCCAAGGTGCGCATGATTCCTCAGTATGAAGAATCCCACAATGCCGGATTCCTAATCTAAGGCAATGCGAATGCCCTTCTTGACCTTGCGCTTACCCGCACGTTTGATCTGCCGAGCAATGCCTTCATATGCAATGTTGTGCTTCTCGAAGATAGGACGGATAGACTCGAATTGCTGTACCATATCCAAAGACAAGGTACGCACAGAGCCGAAGTTGCACTTGAAGTGATTCTCAAATTCAGTTGAAGTCATCGGATACTTGATTGCAGTAAGGAAGAAACTCAACACGGCCAGAGCTCGAGTACTGGACTTGGCGCCGGGATTGATTATCTTATTCATTGACACAAAGTCCAACAATTCTAATAATGCAGACACATGAGCCTCTGAAAATCGCAGCGATGTGCAGTAGGAAGTCAGAAAGCTATTCTCGGCATTGATTTCTCGTAGGTTCGTATCGAGATGGCCGTGATCCAGCAACTCTCTTATCTTTTTATCGCCCTTGGAGTAAGTAGATGGATCGACTTTGAAGTACGTGTAGATATCGATTGGCTTATAACTCAACTTCTGCCGCAGACATTCATAGTAAGTAAGCGCAGCCACTTCTGCACGAAAGATACTTCCGCGAGCTATATGCCCCAAAGATCGGACATGTCTATATTGATCACCTACGGCCAATAGCACTTCTTTAGGCACATGAATACTATTCGATATGCGATGTCCGCCAAAGAGTACTAAGTTAATTAAGCTTTCAAAATTAGATTCAGATGAACCTGAATTTGCACGTAGCACAGACTGATATCGATGAGCATTATGTCCGATGCAACGAATACCCGTCCCGATCGAATTGTAATTTCCATCGGAATTTATTGACATAAGATCCGCAACCTCGATGCATTTTTGGATATACCCGCAATGCTCGCATACATATTGATTGTTATACACGGACATGTTCTGATTACAACCTGGACATTTACTGTAATCAAGCTGATTATCATCTGAATCACAATTCCGAGTGTCATAGCTATCTAATGTCGCAAACAACTCATCGGAATTGGATAGCAATGCAAATGATTCCATACATACAACTTTGTCAAGCTTATATTAGTTGTGTATGCATCAATTTTGTTCATGCGCTTCATCAAAAAAATACAATCGATTATTCAGAGTAAAACAGCTTTACATATGATAACTCGCGTGATGGTACCTTGCTCATACACTGAATAACTGATTCTTGCAATGCATCGAATCGACGAGCAAATTCTTTCTTATTCAGACTCAAATCGCCATTCTTATTTTGCCGGAAGCAACCCTTGGTAATCTTGCCATCGAGTGAGTACTTATCCGGATTCAATCGAATGAATACGATTGGACGGCGACCCAAATCATTAAACAACTCCATTGTGCGACGGTTATCACACATAGATTCATATCCTACATGCTGATCCTCATCAATCTCTATAATCACTGAATGGGTCAGACAATCAAGCAAACCATCTGGGCGACGCTTCGAACATCCGCCAGAGACGGTCTGATCGAGTATCATTTCTGGATGAGACTTTTGCAATGCGAGCATGAATGCATGTTCCTTGACCTTGTAGTTTCGGATACGTGGATCATCTGGATTCAAGTAAAAATGACAGCGAGCGCAGTTTGGCTTGTATTTGCGATTCATTGTAGTAGAATCGCATGTAGTACATCGCTTACTGATCACATCGAACATGCCCTCGCTTGCATGCTCTTTACAGTGAGTAGGCTTCTTTAGTTCGAGTCCAAAATTGGGTTGTTTCTGACAATTTGGATGCGCACATCGTTTAGATTTCACATCGAACATGTCCTCACTTGCATGCTTCTTACAATGGGTTGCCTTTTTCGGTTCGAGTCCAAATGCAGGCATTGTTTGACAATCTGGATACACACATCGCTTACTGATCACATCGAACATGTCCTCATTTGCATGCTTCTTACAATGGGTTGCCTTTTTCGGTTCGAGTCCAAAATTGGATTGCTTTTGACAATCTGGATGCGCGCATCGCTTGGATTTCACATCATACATGCCCTCACTCGCATGCTCCTTGCAGTGCGTTGCCTTTTTTAATTCGAGTCCAAAATTGGGTATCTTCTGACAATCTGGATGCACGCATCGCTTATTGATCACATCGAACATGCCCTTAATCGCATGCTTCTTACAATGGGTTGCCTTTTTTAATTCGAGTCCAAATTTGGGTTGCGTCTGACAATCTGAATGCGCACATCGCTTATTGATCACATCGAACATGCCCTCACTTGCATGCTTCTTACAATGGGTTGCCTTTTTCGGTTCGAGTCCAAAATGGGGTTGCGTCTGACAATCTGGATGCGCACAATGTCTGGGCATGGTATTTATATTTGATATGAGTCTGATCAATTTTACGTATTCAAATATAACCAGCGATGTATTCCAATACCAAAGTAAATACATTAAATCTACATGAGTATGGCTTTAATAGATTCATATGGTTTATGCACACAAACAAATCCAACCTGATATTCATTCTCATCGTAGCGATAATCATCGCAATTATGGTATATATCGAAGAAACCATTCGAGCAAAACAATGCGATGTTAATAAAATTAAGATTAGTATTGCAATTGCCATCGATTTCGCATTGATAATTTTTGCATATGCATTCGTATGGCCACATACTCAATTCAAGAGTCTTCTTTCGAATGCATCTAAATTCATGGGACATACCGCAATTGCTCATCAACAAAATCTCGCAACCAAACACGAAATCATTCAAACTCCATCCAAATCTGAATCCATTGTAAGCCCAACGATGATATCAATTTAGTCTATATCCGATCAAAAAAATGATTATGGGAGTCGAATCTATATACAGAAATGCTCTAACTGCGAGTATTCATGCGAATACGAACTGATCTATCCTGCCCACTATGATTACGAGTAGCATTATTGCTTGCAGATCTATTACTCGCGATTCGGCTTAGTAAGTAAGCCATATACTCCGAGATCGTATCTCGACTAAAGTACAGTGCAGCAAATGCTTGTGCTTGTTTTACGATCTGAATGCATTCAGCATCATGCTCTCGACACCATAGGATCTTCTCCTCGAGATCACTCAGATCGGCGGCAATCGGTACATAGTGCTTCCATGCTTTGATATTATGATCAATCCAAGTACGATCTTGATATTGAGATTCAACTAATAGCATCAGGCAACCAGATTTGAGCTGCCAGCTTGTACGATTTGGCGCGGTGTGCCCATCCACGTTCAATAAATATTTGTAGCGGACTTGATCATTCATGGGCACCTTAGATTTGAGACGAATGCCCTGAGCCTCCAATTCGTGTGGAATGATATAATGCACAAACCCGCCAGAATCGATTTTGTCGGATAGGTTCCAGCTCGTTAGGCCAGCATCCAGTAATCCAGATCGATTACCCTCGCGCCAATCTCGATCAAGTTCAGCCAAATGAATTCGCTGATTATTGATCAGGCGCCCAGTAGCAGCGCCTCGAAAGAAAGCACATGGCTGCTTATCTGACCATGGGACATCATTTACTATCGGATAGTATTGATCGGGATGCGCAGCAATCAACCAATCTTGAACAATCGGCATTGGTACATCTAAGTAGTCAGGGTGAGTATATGATGTCAATACACATCCATAAGAGGTCGCAGGCGATGCTATCAAAGGCGCCTCTCCGCGATACAAGAAGCTGTATGGCTTGCGCAGATCTGCTCGCAAGATCGGATGATCTCGCTTGTTGATTACAAACATACAGTCGCCTACAGTGTGCTGACTCAATGCTTCTGAAATCATTTCATAGTACTCAAGCAGACTATGATGACCCCACACATCAGGACGAGGCTCGACATTCAAGAAGTGATGATTCGCCCACCAATGAGTCGGATTGAGCATCATGCGACGCGCGTTGCCCAACACTTTCTTTTTATGTGCGAGGTAGTCCTTTACTGGCTGCTTAGAGTCTAAAGGCACGCCAAAGAAACTCAGTTGGTTCGCCCAATCATTACGATACTTGGCATTTGCAAATGGCAAGAAGGCTTCCAACTTATTGTTCTTGATCGATACAAATACACCTGCGCGCGTTTCCCAATACACATACTTGATCGTATTCACAATACTCTGCGCATTCCAATCATGATAGAGAGGATTGCGCAAACGACTGTTGATCTCGATGAAGAGATGCTTGCGCGAGCTATCAGATAGATCAGGAGATGCCCCGCCATGCTTACGCGAAAGATACTTGTCAATAATGTCAGACTTGATAGAAGTCCAAGAGTCGAGGATAGGAAATTGCATGGTTGAGTATATTCTGCACTGTTCAAATCAATTTTGGGTTCATAAAAAAGATTTAGATCAAATGACTTACTCATCATCAGATGTATCAAACTCAATCGCACGCTGAAGAGTTTCTGCTGGGATATCAATATCTTCGACCTCGACAATGTGCCGACCCGCGCGCAATAATGCCTTAGCATTATCTGGATTAATTATGTTAGCTTCAATCATATCATCTACTGTGCGAGAGCCGCGATCCTCTTCTAACACAAGATGGATCTTATACAACGAATACATTGAATCAGTAAGACTCGCATTCAGTTCGCTACGACGACGAGTCTTGCGAGATGCAACTTGATGATGATAACCATGATGGTCTTCATATTGATAGCAATTGAAATATGCCTGGCAATATGGAAGAATGTCTTCAAAGAATTGATTATCAGACTCAACCATATGATCAATAATCTCAGTTGCAATCTCATGATCTCCATTGTCACGTCTGATCTGATAAGACTGGTATCGTTCGCTACGCAATTCATGAGTAATCGTATTGAAAGTGTGATTGATTTCAATTGGCTCAGTTGTAGGCAAAGTCGCCACATAACACTTCCGAACAGAATTGAATCTGCCCTCGATATCATCAGGAAATGGATCACGTTGCATTAGTTTAGCTCGTTCATTATTAATATCGCCTGATATCAAACTAATCGCACGAACCTGCAGCATAGTCGCTCGCTCATTTGCATTTTCAGGAGTACAGTGGCGCTTATATAATGTTCGAATGCGGGCATTCACATCGGCAAAGTTAGTACAGCTGAAGTAAATAGTCATCTCAGAATCTTCTTCGCCAATCGTATAGAATCCAATTATGAACATGACTTTGAGATGCTTCAATGCATAATCAATATTTTGACCTTGGAGTAAATGGTCAAACTCAGTCTTGAACACACTCGAACCGCTCCACATAGGTAGAGTCATGCGCGCGAATACCATCGAGAACTCGAACATGGCTTCAAATCTCTCTCTGAGATCACGAACCATTTCATTAGTATCCTTTGTATAAATCATGAGCTTATTAATTTCAGAAGATTGATGATCAATTTTAGCAGTTTGTTGCTTATTAATAACAACCATTTCATCCATCTTTTGTTCCAGACGTTCAATTGTAGATTTACTCTGACTTAATAATTGGTCTTTCTCTTGTAATAGCTTACGATTCACATCTTGATGGATATTGTCCAGAATGATTGATATCTTGATAGCATATCGTGGATCCAGCCAAGCAAGGAAATGATCAAACAACAGTTTATGAACATAAGTGCCTTTAAAATTATTATCAGTACCTTTATCAAGTTTATAATAAACTTCTTTACGTCCAGTTTGTCGCAAACATTCATTAATAAGTATTTGAGTAGCACTATTAACAAACCAATCTCGAGATTTTTTATATTTATTTGAGCCCGCCGGAATTCCGGCGGGCTCATTATTATGTGTTTTTGGCTCATTTTCGCCAGGAGTTTGATATTCAGTGGCCTCACTTTCGCGTAGTCCATTGATCATCTTGGTCGTTTTGGTAATGTTATAGAATTCTGTTTCATTATCACGAATAATTTCCAGACGTTCATCAACTCCATTCTTGAGAATAGCGAAGCGCTCGGAAGTAGGCATAGTGGCAGACATGATTAATCAGATGTATTCAAATACGATTCGTGGCTATACGAATATATTAGATATGTTAAGTGCAATTTTGCGCACTTTGAATACGAATCTCTGCGATAATGAGATATCCAGAACAGTAAGCTCGAAAGCTATAATCCAAAAAAAGATTTAATCATCAAAACTCGCAGCAACTACTTCCAAAGAGGCATCTGCAAATAATACCATTGTCGATAGATCGAAGATACCTTGCGACCATTTGCAAACTACCTTTATATGACCAGCCGATTTATCATGACGATGTAATGCCGCTATGGATCCAAAGTATTGGTTGCAGTAAATGCAATGATGAATTATTGGTATCGAAGGGTGATAGAAATGAGTATCGAAATGCTTGTGTAATAAATTACGATCGTGAGTACGATAGCCACACGTAAGGCATTCAAACTGTTTGATCTTAATTCGTTTGGATTGATTCGTAGGCATAATGTATATTTATCTGTAATTTGTGCAATTTTGCCCAAAAAATATACGGATACTATCCCGAATATTCTTCGAGACATTCCAGTTGATGCTCATTAAATTCATATAACTTCAGGTCCAAATCGCTCAAATCTACTGAATTAAATGGTATATTACATTTGAATTCTGTGTTTAGTTGATCAATAGACAAATCTGGAAATAGCTGCATCTGTTTATAGTCAAACAAACTATTACACATTTGTGGGGTATGCTTATTCTTTCGCATGATAGTAATGCAAGTATTTGGATAGGTTGTCATATGCTTAATCATGATATGCCGACTTGTAAAGTATTTATGACAATATACGCATTGATATTTAGGAATGTTGCTTTCACGACAGGCGCGTGATTTGAGATGGACTTGCAGAGCATTAAAGCTTGTAAATAATATATGGCAATTACGACATTCTGGAATTGCTTCATATGAATATAACCGAATTTTGATTAGTTCGGCAGTTATATGATAATTGTATGCAGTGGCGGTTGTAAATGTTTTTGGGCAATAATCACAATTAAGGCTCATAGCTATATTTAGAGATAAAAAACGCAATTTTGCGCAAAATTGATCAAATTCATACCAATTATAAATATCATGCCCAGATACTGTGCGCATCCAGATTGTCAGACACGACCCAATTTTGGACTCAAACTAAAGAAGCCTACTCATTGTAAGAATCATGCAAGTGAGGGCATGTTCGATGTGATTAATAAGCGATGTGCGCATGTTGATTGTCAGAAGCAACCCGCATTTGGGCTTGAACTGAAAAAGGCAACGCACTGCAAGGAGCATGCAAGTGAGGACATGTTCGATGTGATTAGTAAGCGATGTGCGCATCCAAATTGTCAGAAGCACCCCGCATTTGGGCTTGAACTGAAAAAGGCAACTCACTGTAAGGAGCATGCGGGTGAGGACATGTTCGATGTGATTAATAAGCGATGTGCGCATGTTGATTGTCAGAAGCAACCCAACTTTGGACTTGAACTAAAGAAGGCAACGCACTGCAAGGAGCATGCGGGTGAGGGCATGTTCGATGTGATTAATAAGCGATGTGCGCATCCAGATTGTCAGATGCAACCTGCATTTGGACTTGAACTCAAGAAGCCTACTCACTGTAAGGAGCATGCGAGTGAGGACATGTTCGATGTGATGCATAAGCGATGTGCGCATGTAGATTGTCAAAAGAATCCATCATTCGGGCTTGAACTGAAAAAGGCAACGCACTGCAAGGAGCATGCGAGTGAGGGCATGTTCGATGTTAGTCATAAGCGATGCGCGCATCCAGATTGTCAAACGCGACCCAACTTTGGGCTCGAATTGAAAAAGGCAACTCACTGCAAGGAGCATGCAAGCAAGGGCATGTTCAATGTGGTCAATAAGCGATGCATCACGTGCGATTCGACTTCAATGAATCGCAAATACAAGCCGAATTGCGCTCGTTGCCATTTCTACTTACATCCTGATGATCCTCGTATTCGAAATTATAAGGTCAAGGAACATGCATTCATGCTCGAATTACAAAAGCTTCATCCAGAAATGATACTCGATCAAACAGTCT
>JACCDV011019197.1_pt1 | contig 15524 bp, 14 predicted proteins | sample 7446131 | NCBI WGS metagenome assembly JACCDV01 (sample SAMN15323448, study PRJNA562643) | freshwater metagenome | isolation source: river surface water | place: USA:Blue River Watershed | collected 2017-08-17 | reverse complement strand
TTCCCTCTTCAAACATGGAAGTATACGACTTTGGTGAGTACTGGTGGTGAAGAAAAGTACGCATATTTTGATGGGGATTTCGCAGGTGCAGGAAATAATTCAGACGGCAACGACCAGCCGGATCACTATAAATTTAACATTGGATCTCAAGGAGACGGAACAGAAAATTGGCTTGGACATATAGATGAAGTGCGTGTACGGCAAGAACAAATGCCCGCTGAATGGATTGCTGTTGAGTACAGTAATCAGAGTTCTCCCGAAACCTTCTATTCACAAAGTTATGAGAAGTGTACCTATAAACAACATTCCAAAAACTAACAACCTGATTTATAAAAATTTATAGTTAAGTCAGTCAGAAAATACAGCAGTAAAAATTTTTACTGCTGTATTTCTTTTGTTATCCATAAGATTATTAATATTTGTTAGAGTATTCAATTTCTGGCTGACTGATTATATGGATTAGGTGCAAATTACACATTAACTTATAAATAAGCTGTAACAATGTCGAAGTAATAGAGAATAAAAAACTACTTAGGAAAGGAATTTAATTCTAAGTTCATTATTGGGTAAATAAGAATTTTAATTAAAAAGCCCCAGCATGTTTGCTTTCATGCTGGGGCTCGGGCGGTTAACCCTTAATCAACCACGATCGTCTGGGTCCGAGGGTCAACGAGGGTGTGCTGGGTTATGTCTGGGCGCAAAGGATCAAACGGGGCGGATGAGTAGTTCAGCATTTCGGTCCCCGGATCAAGGATGAACGTGTGCGCCATGAACGGATTCACTCGAATCACGTCGCCTTTCTTGACCTCGGTCTTGAACAGTCCTCCGCAGGGCACTCCCATCGCATCGACGGCGCGCATTACGAGCGTGCCCCCGCCCTCGAGGATGGTAAAGGTTTCCGATTTGCCGGTGTGATAGTGGTTGCCGAGCGCCGAGCGTTCGGTCCCGATCACAAAATGCTGGATCGAATAGTCAATCCCGTTGTATTCACGAATAGCGCGGCGCGCGTCGGAATGGACCGGTTCCAGGTGGCCCACCATGGAGTCCGGCAGGTTATTGACGACCAGTCTTGGTGCGGTATTCATCAGCGTCCCTTCAGGTACAGTGCCGCAGTTAACGGCAATTTTACAGCTGCTACTATAATAACACAAAAATTTAAAAAATCAATATACCTATATATGGATATATCCACTCTTGGTGCAATGTTTGAACTTTTATTTCAGATCAATCACGTAATGCAATGAGTCCGCATCGCTTATCTGTAGTTTTTTGTTACTTACCAATCGTCCTCCGTTTTTCTCGATAATTTTTTGGGAAGCCATATTGTCTTTAGAGCAATTGATATGTACATGTTTTAAACCAATCTTTTTTGCCTTGAGTAGTCCAAGATGCAGTATTTTAGATCCGTAACCTTTCTTTCTTTTAGAAGGACGAATTTGGTAGCCTATATTACCTTCCCGATATTTCATTTTTGGTGAAATATTTACGGTTAGACGTAACGTGCCAATGTATTCGTCGCCTTCAATAAGCCAGTACCTCATAAACGGTGGTTGTCCTGGAGCCAAGCCGATGCCTTTGCTTTTGTCGCGAATAGCCTTAACGAAAGCTGCGGGATCTTTAATTTCAAGTTTAGTTTCTTCCCAAATTTCTTTCGTGATTTCTCCGTGCTGGTATTGTTCACTATGCGCCTTAAAAACACTTTTTATGTATTTAGCGTTTGGCAGGATAAGCCTCAACATAAAAAAATTATATCAAACAATTGAACGAAAAAAGCGCCTGTTAAGGCGCTAATTTCATGTGTGCACCGTAGGGGACGATGTTAGAACGCTATTTATATCACCCTAGATATTGATGTTAAACTTAACCTTGACTTAACATTAATTTAACTCTAAGATATATATGTTAAGTTTAACATCAATTTAACATCAATTTAACCCTAGGATATATGTTAAGTTTAACATCAATTTAACATCAATTTAACATTGGTTATGAAAGATAAAGTAAATGAAATAATAGGGGAAACAAGGAAAGGATCTACTGCCCCTCAGTATTTCATAGAAAAACCTGTGTATCCTGAATCCGTTAAGGACGTTTTTTTTGAAATGTTAACCGACAAGGATTCAATGGAGTTTGGAGAAATTGCCAACATTCCAAGTTATCTTGCGTGGGAAGATTTTAAACATAAAATTGGGCGAAATAGAAAATATACCCCTGAGCAGATTTGGTTTTATGTGAAGCAGTTAAGAAAGATTTCCTCTCGTGGCACGATAATTCAAACTGAAACAGGTGATTACTTTAGCTGGTACAAGCTCCTTACCCTGGATGAAAATTTGCATAAAATTGATATGTTTGCCGGAGGCCGATTATTCAATCGCACAGATAAGTTAACTGGTTCAAAAAATCATACTTACCTAAGTAGGGGTTTGATAGAAGAAGCTATTGCGTCGAGTCAGCTTGAAGGTGCGCATACAACTCGTACTGCAGCTAGGGATATGTTGCTGCTCAATCGTGCTCCCAAAAATGAGTCGGAAATAATGATAGTAAATAACTATAAAACTATTTCAAAAATTCAAGAAGAATATAAAGATCGTGAACTGTCTCTTGATTTATTATATGAAATTCACGCAATGATATCTGATGGTACTGTTCCGTCAGATGAACAGTATAGACTAAGAAAGGACACTGATAATGTAGTGGTACAAGGAATGATTGGTTCAGAAGAGTATATAGCCCATGTACCTCCTACTGAAAAATTTCTCAAGGAACAAATCGAGGTATTCATAAAATACGCTAATCAAGACGATGGGAAATATTTTACTCATCCAATAGTTAAAGCAATATTAATACATTTTTGGATAGGGTATTTGCACCCCTTTACTGATGGAAATGGTCGTTTAGCTCGGGCATTGTTTTACTGGTTCCTTTTAAGAAAAGGTTATTGGACTTTCATGTATCTTCCATTTTCTACTATTATTAAAAAAGCACCCTGGCAATATGCTATGGCATACATATATGCTGAACAAGATGATTATGATGTAACGTATTTTGTTGATTTCCATATTAAAAAAATACTTTCAGCAATTACAGAATTTGAATCATACTTAGATGAAAAAATTGAAGAAAATAAAGTAATTGAAAAAACAATCAGCTTAAAATATTCTTTAAACGATCGGCAAAAACAGTTAATATATTATTTAGTATCTGATAACAATCCTAGTGTTACCGTTAGTTCACACAGGACACTGCATAATATTACTCGACAGACAGCCTCTAGGGATTTGAATTTACTTGAAGAATCCAAGTTACTTATTGGTAAGAGAGAGGGACGAATTACAAAGTACTATCCTACTGAGAAATTACTTAAAGAGGCAACATTTATCGATTAATGTTCGCATCACATAAGTGAGTGAAGGACCCTTAAGAATACTTATTTTCTGTAATGTGCGGGTGAGAAATCGGTCACAAATCACTAAGTACAGTTGTTCGTCTTCAACTCCAAATCTACTAAGTGTTCTCGACCTCGCCTCATTCGCCAGTCGGCATCACTGCGGCTTTCAATTCTTCACGAAAGTGCCGCAGCAACAGAAAAAGCCGCCCTTAGGCAGCCTTTTTGTTGGTGGTGCACCTTATGGGACGATGTTAGAACTTTTTATATAGAAAACCACCCCTCCGTCGGAACGGAAGGGTGATTGAGGAGGCTTCTTCGGAACGATACGGTCCCAGCGCACTACCCTCCCATACAGGGCAATGTAAATCCCTGGCTTTAAAGAATGAACTGCGCCAACTGCCATACCAACGTTGAAGTCAGCATCAGAATCTCGAAACTTAGCCGGCTTCATGGCACCTGTCAGCACCACAGTCTTACCTGCAATGTCAGAGAGGTGCTTGGCGGTAACATGAATCGTATCTGTGCCGTGAAGTATTATGACTTTCTTCTCTGGTACATTGGCAGCAATACGCTTCAGTTCGCCTCGGTCATCATCGGTCATGTCTAAGCTGTCTTTTTGGCAGACGCATGTGAATGCGACTGCGTACGGCATTCCTGCTCGACGTGAGATCTCAAAAAAAGCTGATTCACCAATGATGAAATTGTAGCCGTGGTTACCATCTTGAGGAACATAATCCTTGTCGATAGTCCCACCTGCCTGAATGAAATGGATGATGGCCATTTCTACTTCCCCCTGTTTGAAGAGCAGCAATTGCAAGCTGTGGCAATATAATCATAAAAGTCGTACCTTGCATAGAGAGGTGGAAAGAAATGAACGAAAAAAGCGCCTACTAGAGGGCTTTAATCTTAGTGTGCGGGTGAGAAGAATCGAACTCCCGACTACTGCTTGGAAGGCAGTCGTTTTACCACTAAACTACACCCGCGAATGAGATAAGATCATAGTAACGTTTACTTTGCTATGAACCTTACGAGCGACGCGGCAGTCTCCCTTGAGACGTCCCGCGATCCGGCTCTATTGCTGGAACACTTCCGGCAACGTCATCGATAATAGCACAACCCCTCACTATTTCAATGGATGTGCCGCTAACCAAAACACCACGTCCCCGGCTGAGGGCGTGGCGTTTTGTGTGGTGGGAAATACCGCGACAGTGTGTGGTATACACACGTGTATTCCCGCATAGCGTATTACCTCCGCTACGTGGTAATTATATCACAGCGATAATTTTTTGGCGAAGCGCTGTGCAAAAGTCATGTACTTCTAGTGTGTGCAATCGGTTGGGTATGTATACAAACTGCCGGCACCCAACGGGTGCCGGCAGTAGTAAAACAAGTAGGAAACTTATTTGATCGCGTCCTTGAGAGCTTTGGCAGCGCGGAACTTTGGAACGCGCATAGCAGGTACTGGTACCGTCTCACCGGTGCGAGGATTACGAGCTTCGCGAGCAGCGCGGGTCTTGGCTTCGAAAATACCGAACCCGGCGATTGATACCTGGGTGCCATCCTTGAGGGCGTCTTCGATGTTACCAAACACAGTGTCGACTGCGCGTTCAGCATCAGCTTTGGTGGTGCCTAATACTTCGTGTACCTTGCTAATGATATCAGCTTTATTCATATTCAGAGTTTATTTTTTTTAAAGCGACTTCGATGAGGCGACGCTCAACCGCTGCCGTAACATATGCGGCTACATACCATTATATAATAAGGCTTTTTTGGCGCAATCACTGTCAATAGCATAATTGTGTGTTGTAATTAGGTTTTGACGAAGGGTGGTGTGCTAGCATACAGGCATATGAAAGTCGGCGTTATGGGTGGAGTGGGGAGTTTTTCAGAGCAGGCGGGGAACCGGTACCTGGTCGAGGAGGGGATCGAAGGCGGGGAAGTGCTGCCATTGATTTCAGCCGAGAACGTGCTGTCGGCGCTCGAGGCCGGGACCATTGATCGCGGAATCTTTCCAATCGAGAATAGCAACGGCGGCATTGTCATCGAAGCGGTGCATGCGATGGCGGCGCACCGATTCAAAATCGAACGGATGTTTGAGATGGATGTGCACCACATGCTCCTCGGGAAACCAGGTAAAAAAATGGCTGAAATAAAGGCTATTTCGTCACACGACCAGGCCTTGAAGCAGTGCCGAATGTACTTAAAGCGGGAGTGGCCAAGCGCGGAACTGATTCCATATAAGGACACCGCGCAAGCCGCCGCCGATTTGGCGGTCGGAATACTGCCAGACGAAACCGCGGTCATTGCGCCGCGCTCGTGCGCCAGGTTGTACGACCTGGAGATCCTCGCGGAATCAATCCAGGATCTGAAGTTCAACTACACGGTGTTTTTAGTGGCGGTCCGGGTTGAGTAGCGCCTATATAAAAACACTCCCCCAGACAGGGGAGTGTTTTTGTTTTTTAGCGGGCGTAGGAGACGACCCTGGTTTCGCGGATAACGTGGACCTTGATCTCGCCGGGGTACCGCAGCTTCGTTTCAATCGTCGTGGCAATCAAGCGAGCGAGCGAGTGAGTCTCAAGATCAGTGAGGGTGGTTGGATTAACCAAGACCCGGATCTCGCGGCCCGCTGCGATCGCGAACGCCTTCTCGACCCCCTGGAGGCTTGCAGCGATCGCTTCCAGTTCTGAAAGCCGCTTGATGTAGTTTTCAATCGAATCGCGCCGAGCGCCTGGGCGTGAGCCCGAGATCGAGTCGGCGACTTGGACGATCATCGATTCCGGAGTTTCGTACGGGTACTCTTCGTGGTGCGCGCGCATCGCGAGGATGACCCGCTCATCGACGTTGTACTTCTGGAGGATGCGAATCCCGATCTCGACGTGGGTGCCGGCGACCTCGTGGCTGACGGTCTTGCCGATGTCATGCAGGAGGGCGCCGGCCCGGGCCACCGCGACGTTGGCGCCGACCTCTTCGGCGATGATGGCGGCAATATGCGCCATCTCGACCGAGTGCCAGAGCACGTTTTGGCCGTAGCTCGTGCGGAAGTGGAGGCGGCCGAGAATGGCGATTAGGTCGGGATGAAGGTTCGGTACGCCTGCGTCAAAGGCGGCTTTTTCGCCCATTTTACGCACCAGCTGGGACACTTCCCGGCGGGCTTGCTCGACCGATTCTTCGATCTTGGCGGGTTGGATGCGGCCGTCTTTGACGAGCACCTCCAGGGCGACGCGCGCGATCTCGCGGCGGATCGGATCAAAGGAAGAGAGGACGATGTACCCCGGGGTTTCATCCACGAGGACATCGACGCCGGTTGCGCGTTCAAAGGCGCGTACATTGCGGCCTTCTTTGCCGATCACTTTGCCTTTGATGTCGTCTGATGGCAGTTCGACGTGCGAAGTGGTAACGCTGCCGGGAAGAACGTTGCCGATCCGGTGGATGGCGGCCAATAAAATGTTGTTTGCTTTCGCTTCCAAGGCTTCCTGGTTAAAGCGTTCGATCTTTTGTACGTGGAGGAGGAGATCATTGGCGCGTTCAGCCTCGATTTTTTCGGTGAGAAGACTATACGCGGCTTCCCGGGAAACGCCGGCCAGGCTTTCGAGGCGTTCATCGTACTCGTGCTGCCGCTCATCAAGGCGAGCTTTGATCGTTTTGATCTCGGCCACCTTGCTGCGGAGGTGCTCTTTTTCCGATTCCGCATCGATCTGCCGGGCATCCAGCATCTCTTCGCGTTTTTGGAGGTGGCGTTCTTTTTCGGTGAGGCGGTCTTCAAGCTGCTTGCGCTCACGTTTCCATTCCTGTTCGAGGGCTTCGGCTTTGCTTTCAGCGCGTTCGACAGTTTTGAGAGCTTGCTCTTCAGCGACGAGGAGCTTTTCCTTGATCTCGAGTTCAACTGACGCCTTTTGCGAGTAGGCGTAGAGGATCCGGAGATAGAATCCAGCGCCGATACCAAAGATGAGGCCGGCCAGGATTCCTCCGAGTAGCGGTAGTAGTGTCATAACCTAAGGTAAGTACGGGGTGCACCAGAGGTCGGTAAGGAAGGTGCGCCGGCGTTTGTGTCTATTTGTATACCTGGTCAACAATACCGTACGCCTTTGATTCCTCGGCATCCATAAAGAAGTCACGGTCAACGTCAGCCTCGATCTTGGAGAGTTTTTGGCCGGTGGCTTTCGCGAGCATCTGGTTGAGGCGGGTACGGGTTTTAAGGATGTGGCGGGCCGTGATATCGATGTCGGACGCCTGACCGTACGCGCCGCCTGATGGTTGGTGGATCATGACTTCAGCATTCGGCAGGGCAAAGCGCTTGCCTTTCTGGCCTTGGGAGAGGATCAGGGATCCCATCGAGGCCGCCATGCCAACGACCACTGTGGCTACGTCTGGCTTGATGTGGTGCATGGTATCAATGATCGACAGCCCTGCTGTGACACTGCCGCCGGGCGAATTGATGTAGAGGTAGATGTCTTTCTTTGGGTCTTCGGCTTCCAGGAAGAGGAGTTGGGCTACCACGAGGTTGGCCATGTAGTCTTCGATCGGGCCGGTCACAAAGATGATCCGCTCCTTAAGGAGGCGAGAGTATATATCGTACGCGCGTTCGCCACCTTGGGTCTTTTCGATCACCATGGGCACGAGGGCGTTCTGGAACGTCAAGTTTGATTTCATAGGGACAGGGTTATGAATCCGGGAGAGTCAGGGTCTATCAAAATCCGGAGCGGTAAAAACGTTGCAAGCGAGCAAAACCGTGGTGCAACCTTTACATCCTAGCAAATTATGGCCCAAAAGAAAGTAGCCCGGGAACAGGCAGTTCCCGGGCCGATACCCCACGAGCGCGCTGCTCGTCATCCGGGGTTGGTACAGAGCGGTCAGCGACGGGCGGTCTGTAACGGCGCACCTCTGACTGGGTCCACCTAGGTACCCGTGCGCATGTACGTACAAGTATACCTCGAGCGCGTTACCGTAATGGTTTTAGAGTTAAAAAAGACCGTGACGTAAGCGTCACGGCCATAAGTCGCCCTCTCGAAATCGTTTCTCGCTCGAGGTGGGCAGTTGGTCCCTCGGTTCCAAAGGCACGCTCCAGTGATCCTGGTTTGTATGCGCGCGTTCTTACTATACAAAACAAGCGCCGCTTTGAGAAGCGGCGCTTGTTTCTAAGAATCTATTGGGCTTCGAGCAGTTTCATCACCGCTTCGTTCTGGAGGATCGTCGCAACGTAGATGCGGACGCGTTCGGTATCGGCTTCAGGGTACTGCTGCTTGAGGGCGGCTACCTGCTCTTTGACTGCGGCCTCGTCCGGGGTGATTGATTCGATCTTCGCGATCTCGTTCAGTACCAGCTGGAGCTTGGCGCGCTTTTCGGCGGCCGGGGTCCACTCGTTCCGCAAATCCTCCTTGCTCTTCTTGATGTGGGTGAGGTAATCATCCATCTTGAGGTGGGCGCCTTCTAGGTCTTCTTCCATGCGGGCGAACATCTGCTCTAGTTCTGATTCAACCAGGATCTTTGGCAGTTCCATGGTGGCAGCCTCGATGATGGCATCGGTAACCTGGGCGCGGTGGTTGGCCTCGCTCTCGCGCTTTTTCTCGATCTCGAGGTGTTCGCGGAGCTTGGTGCGGAGATCGGCGGCGTCCGCAAACTGACCAGGCTGGCCGAGGGTTTTTGCCACGTCGTCAGTCAGGTCCGGGATCGCCAGTTCGGCTTCAGGAACGTCTTCGTTGGCTTCCTCGCCCTGGTCAGCGGCTGTCGTTTCCGTAGCGCCGGCGGCTTTTTGCTGCAAGCGTTCGTAGGCGGCCTTTTGGCGGAGAATGTTTTTGATCTGGGTCTCTACATCGTCGTCGCTAACGGTCGTGTCGGCTTTGCCAGCGTTAACGCCTTTGGCGAGGGCTTTGTAGTCGGGGAGCTTGATCTCTGGGAGGACAGCGACCGTGGCGGTAAACCCGAGCGGATTGCCAGGTGCGATCTTGGTGATCTCGATCTTCGGGTACCCAATCACCGGGAGCGCGTGGGCTTCGACGATGTGGGGGTACATGTGGTGAATTGCCCGCTCGGCCATTTCGACGAGGATGTTCATTTCACCGAGGTGCTTTACTAAAATCGCCTCTGGCACATGGCCTTTCCGGAAGCCGTCGAGGGTCAGGTCGCTCCCGAGCCGCTTGATTGCGTGGCTGCGTTCAGCCTCTAATTCCGCGTACGGAATTTCGCCAGCGATCTTGACCTCGGAACCTGGAAGCGGTTCTACGGTGAAAGCGGATTTGAAATCAATGTTGTGGTGGTGATGTGCGTGTGACATGGTCCGAGAAGTGTACAAGCATCTTTGTAAATTGCAACGGAACGGAAATCCCCCCGTTTCCGAAGCGGAGACGGGGGGATTCTACGATACATGTCGGTAATTACTGGTTCAAAGCGGCATCTAGCTCGTTCTCAATGGCGGTAATTTCCGGGGTCAGGTTTTCGATCTCACGGGTGCTGTCGAGGTCGGCCGAGAGCGCATCAAGCTCGTCCGAGGTGCTTACGACATTCGTAGCATTGGTGCGGGCTTCGGCGGTCGTGCTCTCCGGTTCATTGTTCTCGGCTGCGGTGGGGCGGGTAGCGGTAGCCGGGTCAGGGATCGGAATCGCCATGACGAGTGAGTACCAGTACACGAGGCCGCCGATGATCGCAAGCAAGCACGCGATCAGGAGCAGAATGATAGACAGGGGGACGGTTCGGCTCTCGATCGCTGCTTCTCGGACTTCCATTTGATTAGGGAGGTGCATGACTTCGCCTTCAAAGTTTGGTTCTGCTACTTCAGGTTGACGGGTCGACATAGTTATTCTGATTCAGTTACGGGGGTGCTAGTACCGGAAGCAGTTTCCATCGGTGCTTCTGGTGCGGTCTGCGCCGTGATCAGGGCGGCAACGGCGGCCGACAGGGCCGCGTGCGCGATTTCGAGATCAGTGCGGGCCTCTTCGTAGGTGCTTTTTACATCCACCCAGGCGTCGCGCGGATTGGCGGCGCTCACGAAATTGTTTACGAGCATATCGATGTTGCCGAAGTCGGTTTTGAATTCCGCCAAGGCGGATTTGGCTTCGTCTAGGTTCGCTTGAGCGGTACTGACGTCGACCCCGGTTTCTGAAACTTTATTGATGCGAGACTGAAGGCGGTTTTGAACGTTATCCAGCCGTTGCCCCACCGCTTCCATACGGTTGCTCATGTTGGCGGCCAAATTCCGGATCCGTTGCTGCGCGACCCCGATCAAGCCGGTATTGGCCGACGCGGCGCTAGTTTCAACCGGAGTGGCGGCCGAACTAGTAGCGCCGGTTTCAGTTTGGGCTGCGACTAATCCCGGCATCACCGCGCTTACTGCTAGTAGGGAACAGAGGTACACGTATTTCATACGAAATTATTGTACCGTTCCTATTTTGAAACACCAAACAAAAACCACCGATTGCCCGGTGGTTTTTGTTTGGTGTAACCGGCAAACGGTTACTTGGCCGTGTACAGGTCGCGGCTGCGGGTGAAGCAGGCTTTGGCTTCGGCGGCGCCGTGCCAGGCTCCCACTGATACTTCCTTGTTCTGGACCTTTTTGTAGGTTTCAAAGAAGTGGGACATTTCCTTAATGAAGTGCTTGTTGAGGTCTCCGATATCCTGCACATCGGCAAAGCGCGGATCATCAACGGGGACGCCAACGATTTTGTCGTCCCGTTCGCCGCCGTCCACCATTTCCATCACGGCCACTGGTCGGACCCGCACCAAAATGCCGGGGGCCAACGGGTGCGTGGTCAGCACGACCACGTCGAGCGCGTCCCCGTCATCAAACAGGGTTTGGGGGACAAAGCCGTAATCAAAGGGGTAATCCTGGGCTGTATGCATCACCCGATCAAGGGCGATGAGGCCGGTTTCCTTGTCGATCTCATACTTGTTCTTAGAGAACTTCGGGATCTCGATGATCACGTTCATTACTTCGGCGCTTCCGGCGGGAATATCGTGTAGCAAATTCATAGTTATACGTATTTATGTTTGATGCGTGTATCGTAACGTAAACCGTCAAAAAGGCCAAGAAAACCCCCTGCGCTCTGGCAGGGGGTTTTCGGTACTCGCTTAGCGAGCAGTGTCTTCGGGTTCTTCGGTATTAATTTCAGCTTCGGTTTCTTCCGGGGTGACGATCTCCCCTTCCTCGTCGTCGTGGGCGCGGCCCCGATCTTCGGTCGGGCTGTCGTCCTCGGTGCCCAGGGGTTCCGAGGTGGTGCCGGTCTCGTCTTCTAGGTTCGCAATATCCTCTCCGGCGGGGGTATCAAGCGGGGCTTCGATCGTAGTGCTGGTTTCATCGGCTTCGGCAATCGGGGTGCCGGTAGAAACAATATCGATCTTCCAGCCGGTGAGTTTAGCGGCCAAGCGGACGTTCTGGCCGCCGCGGCCGATAGCCAGCGACTGCTGGTCTGGCGCCACGGTGACGATCGCATGTCCGCGTTCGTTCCGTTCTTCGTTTGGCTCGGCGGCAATTTCTACCGACAACACCCGGGCTGGCGAGAGCGCGTCTTCAATGAATTCGCTTGATACTGGTGACCATTCGATAATGTCGATCTTTTCGCCACCGAGTTCGGTCATCACCGTTGAAACGCGTCCGCCGCTCTGACCCACAAGGGATCCGACTGGATCAATGTGGGGATCGGTCGCAAATACGGCGATCTTGGAACGCGAGCCAGCTTCGCGAGCCACTGCCTTCACCTGGACCGCGCCGCTCTGGAGCTCTGGAGCTTCAATGGCAAACAGTCCAGATAGAAAATCCGGGTGTGAGCGCGATAGTTTGAGGAAAATGCCGCGGCTGGTCTCTTCTACTGCCAACAGCAAAGCTCGAATGCGCTCGCCTGGTTTGTAACGCTCGCCGGGGATTTGCTCGTCGTACGGCATAACGGCCGTAACGCGACCGAGGTCAATATAGAGGTTGCCCCGCTCAAAGCGCTGGACGTGACCCATGACGATGTCGCCTGCCTTTGAACCGAATTCAGCCAGGGCCGATTCCTTTTCAGCTTCGCGGATCTTCTGCATGATGACCTGCTTCGCGGTCTGGGCGGCAATGCGGCCAAAATCAGACTTCGATTCAAGCGGGAACACCAGTTCTTCACCTAACTGCGCGTCTTTTTTGATCATGCGCTCGACGTTCAGCATGATGTGCTTTTCTTCGTCAAAGCGGACCTTGCGCGGTTCGCCGTCCTCGGTTTCCGCTGGTTCTTCTTCGGCTTCTTCTTCTCCGAGCTCATCTTCTGGCTTCAGCATGGTCTCGTCAACGACGATCTTTACCTGCTGAAAGGTGGTAACGCCGGTATTAAGATCAAAATGGGCGGTAACGATCTGTCCGCGCTTACCGAACTCTTTCTTGTAGGCGGTGGCCAAAGATTGCTCGATGGCGTCGATCATTTTCTCGCGAGGGATGCCGCGTTCTTCCTCCATTTCTACTAACACCGTGTTGATTACCTTTAAATCAAACATATATATGTATGGGGTATGCCCCGTTATAGGATAAATTTGACGAGAACGCGCGGGCCTCGGGCCCGCGCGCTAGTCGTGTGCCTATACTAGCAGACCGTTTTGGGATGTCAAAAGCAGCCAAACTGTGTACACGACGCCGACGTATCGCGGATTGATGGTACACTACGGTTAAGAGAACGTTCCCGTTCGTTTTGGAGATTTTATGCGTATTCAAGATGACCAGTTGAAGCGGTTTGTGGTCGACGCCGGCTTGGTGAACCGGGCTGACGTTATGGCAGCTGAAAAAGCCGCCAAAGAGGAGCGACGGTCATTTTCGGAAGCGCTGATCTCGGGCGGCTACGTCACCGAGGACGACATGCGCCGGATCGAGTCGTACGTACTCGGCATTCCGTTTGTTTCCCTAAAAAATGAGAAGATCGACTTTGCGATTCTGTCCCTCATTCCGGAACCGGTCGCTCGAAACCACAATATAGTAGCGTTTCGTCGCACCGATACGGCCCTTGAGGTAGCGATGCTCGACACCGCTGACCTACCGGCGATCGATTTTGTTAAGAAAAAGGTCGGTCTCAAGATCTTGCCGCGTTTGACTGACACCGAATCAATGCGGAGCGCCCTCCGTCAGTACCAGAAGACGCTGAAGGACGAGTTTGGCGATATCATCATGCGCGACGCGTCGTCGTTGACGGTGGTATCTGAAAACGAAGGCGAGGAAATGTCAGAGGCTGATCTTAAAAAGATCGCGGAAGACCTGCCGGTGGTGCGTATTGTTGATACTTTGCTGCGTCATGCGATCATCCAGGGTGCGTCAGACATTCACATTGAACCAGGAGAAGACGAGGTGGTGGTGCGGTACCGGATCGATGGCATTTTGAACGATGCCATGAAGCTCCCAAAAATCGCCGCCGGGCCATTGGCGGCGCGCATCAAGGTGCTCTCTAATTTGAAGCTTGACCAGAAGCGGTTGCCGCAGGATGGTCGGTTCAAAATGGAGATGGATGGGCAGAAAGTGTCGTTCCGCGTTTCAATGTTGCCGGTGTACTACGGCGAGAAGATTGTCATGCGCCTCCTGCGCGAGAATCGGAGCGGCTTTTCGCTCGAGGGAATTGGATTCCATGGCAGCACGCTAGAACGGGTCCATAAAGCGACGCGCGCTACGACGGGGATTATCCTCGTAACCGGTCCAACCGGTTCAGGTAAATCAACTTCCTTGTACACCGTGTTGGATATTTTGAACACGCCCGAAGTGAACATCTGCACGATCGAAGATCCAATCGAGTACCAGATGCCGCGCATCAACCAAGCCCAGGTAAAGCCGGAGATCGGGTTCACGTTCGCTGCCGGCTTGCGATCTTTGATGCGTCAGGATCCGGACGTGATCATGGTGGGGGAAATCCGTGACGAAGAAACGGCGAGCCTCGCGATCAATGCGGCTCTAACCGGACACCTCGTGCTGGCAACTGTCCACACGAACTCTTCTTCCGGTACCATCGCGCGTCTTATCGATATGGGTGTTGAATCGTTTCTGCTCGTTTCGACGTTGCGGGTGGCGGTGGGGCAGCGCCTCGTGCGTAAATTGTCCGAGGACAAAATTCCATACGTCCTGTCTAAAGCCGAGCGCGATGAGTTGGAGCAGCACGCGAATCTCCAGCTCGTGCTGCGGACATTGAAGGAAGAGAAAGTGGTATCGAGTGAGGCGACCTGGAACGATATCCAGTTCTACCACCCAAAGGAGAACGGCATCACCGATGATGGATACCATGGCCGGATGGGTATTCATGAGGTGCTGGAGATGTCTCCCACCATCAAAGAGATGGTGATGAGTCACAAAACGGGCGATGACATCGAGCGGCAGGCCCGCCAGGAAGGCATGCTCACCATGCTTGAGGACGGTATTTACAAAGCTGCTCGCGGGTTAACGAGCCTCGAGGAAGTGTTGCGAGTTATCAACGAATAGCTATGCCGATTTTTACGTATCACGGCGAGGACCGAGAGGGCAAGAAGGTGGCCGAACGGGTTACGGCTGATGACCGGTACGCGGTCTACGCGATTGCGCGCGGCAATGGTCACACGGTAAGCAGTATTGATGAGGGTGGGACGTTCTCGATCGAAAAGTTTTTCAATGTCGAGCGGATCAACCAGATGTTGAGCAGGGTCAAGGGCGACGAGCTTGTCATGATCACCCGCAACCTCGGCTCGATGTTGGTAGCCGGCCTTACCCTGACGCGCGCGATCTCGGTCATTGAACGGCAGAGTGCCAACCCCAAGCTCAAGCAGGTGATGCGCGATATCAACGCCCGCCTCAATAAAGGCGATCAGTTTTTTGAAGCCCTAAAGTCGCACCCAAAAGTGTTTGATGATCTCTATGTGGCGATGGTGCGAGCGGGTGAGGAGAGCGGCAGTTTAGCCGAAGCGCTCCGGACCCTCGCGATTCAAATGGAGCGGGCATCGAATTTGAAAAAGAAGATCAAGGGCGCCATGATCTACCCCTCGATCGTGATCATAGCGATGGGCATCATCACGATCCTCATGATGACGTTTGTGATGCCCGCGATTACGGGCGTATTTGCGGGCATGGGCACCGAGTTGCCGGCCACCACCAAGTTCTTGATCGCGGTCAGCGACTTTTTCTCACAGCACACGGTGCTGGCGCTCTCATCGGTGTTCGGTTCGCTCGGCGCGTTCTTTT
>JACCDV010298500.1_pt1 | contig 15527 bp, 9 predicted proteins | sample 7446131 | NCBI WGS metagenome assembly JACCDV01 (sample SAMN15323448, study PRJNA562643) | freshwater metagenome | isolation source: river surface water | place: USA:Blue River Watershed | collected 2017-08-17 | reverse complement strand
TCGAACTCGACGAGACGACCAAAGCCCTGATGGGTTCAGGTGGTGGCGGCGGTAAGCGTATCTCGATCAAAGGTGGTGTATTCCGCATGATCGTCGATGGCAAAGAGATTGCCCAAAATGAAGACCGCGCAATGAACATTGTTGTCGTTGCCGCTAACGCCCACGTATCACGAAGCTACTATGCAGACACTTATGTCGAGGGACAAGTCCTCGCCCCCACATGCTGGTCAAACGATGGTGTGTCACCTGACACCAAAGTCGCTGAGCCACAATCAGGCAAATGCGCCTCATGCCCACAGAACATTGCAGGTTCTGCCACACAGGGTACAGGCCGTGCTTGCCGTTACAGCCAACGATTGGCAGTTACCCTTGAGAACGATTTGAAAGGTGATGTGTACCAGTTGACACTTCCCGCACAGTCGATCTTCGGCAACGTTGAGAATGGCAAGATGCCTTTGCAGGCATACGCTAAGTTCTTGGGTAGCCATGGCTTGCCCATCACAGCAGTTGTGACCGAGATGCGTTTCGACACAGCAAGCGCAACACCCAAGTTGACCTTCAAGGCAGTGCGTCCTTTGGAAGCCGAAGAAATGATGGTGGCACAGGAGAAGGGTCAATCCCCCGAAGCCAAAACAGCCATCGCCAACACACCCGCCACATTGGATGGTGCCAAGCCAAAAGCCGAAGCCCCCAAAGTAGCCGCGCCAAAGGTTGAAGCAGAAGAAGTGACAGAGACACCAGAGCCAACCAAACGCGCCAAGAAAGCCGCACCGAAAGATGTGAACGAAATCTTGGACGACTGGGCTGAGTAAAACAAAGGGGTGGGGCAACCCACCCCAACAACATAGGAGAAGAGAGATGAACATGAGATACGCATACCACAGCTTGTTGCCAATTCAGTTGCAAAGCAACCTGATGAGTGCGGCAGAAACAAAAAAGCTGGACATGATTGACGCCGCGATTGCGTCAACTGTGGTGTCTGCACCAAGCAAGTACCACACAGCAAAAACGCTTGACCAACGCAGGTTCTACGACGAGCCACGCCAAGTCATTCCACACGCAGGATTCATCCGCGCTGTCCCACCCAATATGAGCCGTGTTTAACCAAGGAGAAATGAAATGAAAAAACTTTTAGCAATCGCCGCCGCAGTAGCCCTGACCGCATGTGGTCCAAAAAACGTTGACCAAGTGATGAAAGATGGAGGCCAAGTCAGCAAAGATATGGCGTTCTCGTTCCAAACTGTTGAAGAGCAACGCGCACAAGGTCGTGCAAACGCTGGTGCATCAGCCGCTGAGTATCAACGCCAAAACCCACGCATCCAAGGTTGGGAAACCATTGTGAAGGCAGACACCACCCATTCTTCGACTTGCCCTCAGGGTGACGGTTGGGCTGAAGTGGTGTTCATGCGTGCTGAGCGTGAGGAAGGCAAGACCAAGAACTTGGAAATCCAAAAAGCCACTGTAATGTGTAGCACCGTGTCAAGCACCCAAGGTTGTGTGATGGTGTCGCCTACCGACAACTGGGCTAAGCACCCCGGAAAAGTGCAAGACGGTTCATGCGCTTCAACCCGCGAAGTTCCGTTCCCCCTGCCAAAAGCCGTGGGCGCTAAATGAATACCGTGGGTATCTTCGCAGGACGCGGTGACGTTCTCGTTGCTATGGGGTTGGCGCTTGTGATCGGCGTTTGGGTCGGTTGGAAGCTCAACGACATAGTTGACTGGGTTCGTTGGAAACTTAAACGATAAGAAAAGGGGGTGGGTTCGCCCACCCCACAAAGCTATGAACAACAAAGGCTACTCACGTAAGTTTGTAAGTGCAAACAAGGCGGCAGACCAAGAACATATTGGTGTGCAACTTGGGCGCATTTGCATCGCACGGGACATCCCCGTGCAAGACGTGGCTGAGTTTATTGGTGTGTCTAGGCAAGCCGTGTACATGTGGTTCTTGGGGAAGTCATTCCCTCACCCTGATATGCGCGAGAAGCTAAAAGACGTTATCAAGCAACTCAAGTCACAACCAAAACCCTGATTGCACCTGCCGCCAGCAGGTGTGGTCTTTCAAAAGAGCGAACAATGACCTCACGAATTCCCTTTCTCTCATCGGTGCTTGCCTCCGAAGGCATGTACTGCGTGGTGGGACTGAAGAAAGGTGCACCGAGGCAAACTTTTGTTGATACGCTAGAAGAAATTGATGGTGTAGTTGAAGGATTGATGGCACAGGGGTACGACGCGTACTTCGGATGTGCAAAGTATTTGAACGCCTCTGAAGGGCGAACAGCACAAAACGCAAAGTGGTTCAAGGCTTTCTGGCTTGACCTCGACTGCGGAGAATCAAAACCATACGAGACACAATCAGACGCTTTAGACGCACTCAAGCAGTTTGTTAAGGACACTGGCCTACCACGACCAACCATAGTCAACTCAGGGCGTGGCGTACACGCATACTGGACGTTGACCGAAGCAATTTTCTACAACGACTGGAAGCCAACAGCCGAAGCGTTCAAGAAGTTTTGCGCGGCGTATGACCTGAAAGCCGACCCCGCCGTTACCGCAGATGCCGCACGCATCCTGCGTATACCTGAAACCCTGAACTACAAAAGCAGTCCACCCGCACCGGTGGATGTGATGTTGGTCTCACCCGCTATCACGTTCGAGAAGTTCCAAGCGATTGTGGGTGCAGGCAGTGAGGAAGAAGACCCCGAACTGCCGTTTGCTACACCTGCACAACGCCGACCAATTGATGCCACCACCCGCGCTTTGATGGGTAACAGTGTGTCGCGCTTTAGCTCGATCATGCGCAAGAGCGCCCAAGGCAAAGGGTGTGCACAGCTCGTGCATATCTACCGCAACCAAGAAGAAACCGAAGAACCGTTGTGGCGTGCCGGTCTCTCGATTGCCGTGAACTGTGAAGATGGCGAACTGGCTATCCACAAAATCTCGCACGCGCACCCTGAGTATGACCCCGTTGACACCAAACAGAAGGCAGACGCCCTGATAGGCAAACCCTATAAGTGTGCGACTTTCCATAGCCTAAACCCTGATGGGTGCACTGACTGCCCGAACCGCAACAAGATCACATCGCCCATACAGGTGGGCGCACAGATTGCCGAAGCGAAGGCAGAGGACAACATCGTGGTGATGCGCAACGCCACGTTGGAAGAAGAAATTACGGTCGAGATTCCCGAGTACCCATTCCCATATTTCCGTGGCAAGAACGGTGGTGTGTACAAGCGCGGCTTGCCCCCTGAAAAGGCGAAGAAGAAAAAAGACGAGGATGAGGAAACCGAAGAAGAACGCGACCACCTCATTTATGAATACGACTTCTATGTGGTCAAGCGGCTGACCGACCCTGATGCTGGTGAGTCACTGTGGATGCGTTTGCACATGCCCAAAGATGGCATCCGCGAATTCTCTGCACCACTGGCAAGTGTGTTGTCGAAAGACAAGTTCCGCGAAGTCTTGGCTTATCAAGGCGTGACCGCATATAACAAAAAATTGGATGCACTTATGGCTTATGTAACTCGATGGGTGAATGAACTGCAACAGCTTTCTGAGGCTGAGAAGGCACGTCAACAATTTGGCTGGTGTGACAACGATACCAAGTTCATCGTGGGTAACCGTGAAATCACAGCGGCTGGTATCAATTACAGCCCGTCATCAGCGGCAACAGCAGAACTTGCCACCATGTACACCAAGAAAGGCACGGTGACCGAGTGGGCGAAGGCGGCTAACAACTACGCAAAACCGGGGAATGAAGTCCGTGCGTTCACATTGTTCGCAGGCTTCGGCTCCGCCTTGTTCAAGTTCACCAAGCTCAGCGGCTCGATCATCCACCTGACCAACAACGGCTCTGGTGTGGGTAAGACGACCATTCAGTACATGGTGAACAGCATTTGGGGTCGCCCCGTTGAAACATTGTTGAACCAAGAAGACAAGTATCTGGCGCGTATGCACCGCGTGTCCGTGCTTGGCAACCTGCCTGCAACGATTGACGAACTGACCAACATGGCTGATGAAGAAGTCAGTAACATGGCCTACGCAATCACGCACGGTCGGGGTCGCAACCGTATGCAGTCGCAAGTGAACGCTGAGCGTAGCAACACATTGCGCTGGTCTTTGAACGCGATCACATCAGGCAACAAGAGTTTGTACGACCAGTTGTTCAACCTGAAGGACTTTCCTGAGGGTGAGTTGATGCGTATTCTTGAGTTCACCGTGTCCAAGACCGACACCATGACCAAGGCTGAGTCTGATGAAGCGTTCAACGCCATGTACGAAAACTACGGCGTGGCTGGTGAAGTATTCATGCGGTACGTGATTACCAACCTGCCCGAAGTGAAGAAGATGCTGGAGAAGATTCAGCGTAAATTCGACAAAGCGGCTGGCCTCACTCAGCGTGAACGGTTCTGGTCGGCACAGGCGGCGTGTGCGTTGACCGCAGGTGTCATCACCAAGAAGCTCGGGCTGCACGATATTGATGTGGCAGCGGTGTATGACTGGGCTGTCAAAACAATTGGCACCATGCGTGTTGAAGTGCGCCCCGGGGTATCCGGCCCTCTCGCGCACTTGGGATTATTTCTTAACGCACACAACAACAATATGTTGGTGGTCAACAGCACTGTGGACAAGCGTTCAGGGCTGACCGAAGCGCCAATCAGGGAACCCCGTGGCGAACTCATCACGCGATATGAACCAGACACCAAACTGCTGTTCATCACCATCAAGCTCTTGCGCGACTGGTGTAGCGAGAACCAAGTGTCCTACAAGTCTTTGGTGGATGAGTTGCAACGTATGGGTGCTTGCGTCGGTGTGTTGAAGAAAGCCATGTCACGTGGGTCATCAATGTCCACACCATCGGTGAGCGCATTGGTCATCGACTGCACGAAAGCAACAGCCCTAGACCCTGAAGATGTAACAGTACCACCTTCGCCTAGCGATGACGATTTATAATTGTGGACTACCCGTTGTAATTGAATGGCACAAATTTGTGGTTGGAAGCTCGTTTTATATCCCAACATTAACGCCCGACACGTTGAAAGAGGATGTAAAGCGATCTGCCAAAGAACGAGGCATGGTAATCAAGTCTCGCTTTTGTGTTGAGAATGGCACGCAAGGAGTGAGGTTCTGGCGAGTAAACTGATCTTGTGCTAGAGTTCGCCTAGCAACTGATCTCCTCTCTCTTTGTAGTTGCTTTCTCCTTTGAACCCCCGACTAATCATCGGGGGTTTTTTTGTTAGTCGAACTCACCGATGGAGCGTTCGATTTCAGCACGCAACTTCTTGTTGAAGCTGACACCGTGGTACATGTCGTCAGAGATTTTGTCCCGTGCCTTGACCGACTTGCTGAATGTCTCCTCGTTGATCTTGAGGTCAGGGTGCTTGTCGCCAAGCTGGTACAGCTTTTCTTTGACTTCATCGGCACGGTCAAGGTCGCCCTCGCGGGTGGCAATGTAGTACTGCTTCAACAACTTGTCCTGCTTGTCGGTCACAGCCTTCTCGATTCCCTTGCCGTAGGCATTGAGTTCGTACTGGCGTAGCAAGTCAGCGGGGGCAAAGCCAAGCACCTGCATCGCGGCGTTGTAACCACCCACATCACCCATCACTGGGTCACCGCGCAGAGTATTGGCGCCTTCAGTCGCGTAGCGTGCACCCTTCAACACGTTGCGGAGTGCGATAGGCAACATGGCCTCGACGCCGCGCTCAAAGTGACCGTCAGCGATCAACTCTTTGCCACGGAAGAACCCGTTGATGATTGAGTATGGTGCACCCAGCAGTGCCTCAGTGATTTGGCTGAGTGCGCTGGCATCGGCCTTGTCGCCCTTGGCTTCGCGGTAAATCAAGTCAGTCCAGCCCACACGGTCAGCGATGCTGAGGTTGGTGATGTAGTTGACTGGGCCTTTGAACGCGAACTCACCCACAAACTTACGCATGGTTGCGTCGAAGTCATCCTCATCATCCTCACGGAACGCGTTGTAGGCAAGCTCAGCCACCCAGTACAGCGGCATACCCTTCACACCTGCGAAGATGCCAGCCATGCCATACACACCCACCAACTGCCGACGTGCGGCACGGATTGCCTCAAGCTGTTCACCGGTGGCACCTTCAATCGGCAGCGATCTGCGGATGGTATCGAACAACATGTTATACATGGTGAAGCCAAAGCGCTTGAACACGGTAAGAACTTTACCTATGTCTGAATGACCAATACTGGGCCCAGATTCAGTGTGACCTGCACCGTGCGCATATTCCACCATGCGTGTGGCTTTCTCAATCGCTTGCGCTTCGGCATCGGCACCGGTGACGCCCTTCTTAGCCAGTCGCGCCATTTCCAAATCGAAAGCCGCAATCGCGGTCACTTCACGGTTCATCCGTTCAGCGTGGTGGAACAAGAACGCAGAGTAAGTTGCTGTACGTTCTGCCAACGACGTGACTCCCCCGGGGCCAGCCTGTGGTCGGTTAGCCGCTTCCAAAGCGTCACGTGCGGTAGAGGTTTGCAAGAACCCGAGGTCTTTCAAGTGCTTGACCAGCGCGGCATACTGCGGTGCCTTGCCAGAGTTCACAAGGTTTTCAATCGACAGCATGGCCTTGGCGTCAGTGGTCTCGCCGTTAATGTCGGTCACCTTGCGGGTAAAGCCAGAGCCTGAGTACAAGCGGGTAGCCGCACCCAACGCACGAGCCGCATCGCGGAACCCATACGACCCACCCAACTGGGGCAACACCACCATGGGGGTCTGCAACAAGTTGACCACAGCAGAAGAAACGTTACCAGCCAAGTTGAAGTAGAACGCACCTGAACTGGCGTATCTTGCCCAGTCAGCAATAGTAGGGCTCATGGCGTACTGGCGACGGGCTTCCAATTCAGCAACAAGTTCTTTGGCCCGCACATTGTCTTCACCACGCAAGGTGTTGCCGGTTTCCGCCATCTTCTCAATCAAGCGCTGCAGCTCTTCGTTGTAACGCATACGAGAAAGCTGACGTGCCATGGAACTTGTCACGTTGGAGTACGCCATGCCTGCATCGTCGATGTAGCCGGGGACATTCTTACGGCGTTGGAACGATTTGAGCAAGCTGGTCTCAGGCATTGCCGAGACGATCAACTGCAAGAAGTTGTCAACCGCCTTCTCATCAGCACCACCCTGTTTCATGATCTCAACGATCTGTGCCGCCACTGTTCCACGTGGAACACTCTTGGCTTTCAACTGGTCGATGCGGGAGAACTCATCAAAGTCTTTACCACCTGCCTGCTCGATCTTCTTGCGGTCAGCGGCACGCTCAACTTGGCTCTCATACAGTTTGGACACCAACTCGCCACTGGCAGGGTCGGTGTAGGTCATCCAGTACATGCCCTTGCGATACAACGGCGCATAGTGGTCGATGCCCATTTTGGTGATCTGGTCGATGATCTTGTTGTAGGCCGACATCGCACGCCCCTCGTCGGGGATGCTGTTCAACAAGTTTGCACGGATTGAATTTTTCAGCTCACCGAACAAAACTTTATACGACTTGAACAAGTCGTTGTACAACTTCTTTTCCTCTGCTGTGAGGGTGTTGTAGCGTTTGTTCAGGTTGTCCCATGCCGCCAATCTCTCAGGCGAGCCAGTGTAAGCACTGCGAGGTGCGGTGGGGTTCACATCCTCAATGGTCGAATCGTGCACGAGGGTAGACCACGACTGATAGCGGGCAGTCTGGGCGAACTTCTCAAGGCGCTGGTGCAGAGGTTGCAAGCGCTCCATCAACGACTCATAGTATCCAGCCATCGCGTTGATCTTGTCAGAGAATGTAATGGCGTCTTGCCCCAACACTTTGGAGGCAACCTGACCCAGCGCCGACAGGTTCAAGAACTTCTGTGCGGCTTGGCGGATGTTCAAGCCAGTCTTCTCCACCATTGATAGCCACTGCACGGCACGCTCAGAATCCATCAGCTTCTCGTTACGCATGATGGTGTCGAACCCACTCATGATCTTTTGACCAACGGTGGGGTTGGTGAGTGACTGTGCGTACAGCGTGTCACCAGTACGGCTATCAGGGGGCGCACTGACGATCTCATTCAGCAGGCGGTCAGCCATGTCAAAAGCAGACTCCACGGACTTTGGATTCATGCCCACCAAGCGGCGCAACACGTTCAAAATCTTGCCCCACACGGACACCTTGCCAGATGGCAACTCTTTCAGACGAGTGCGGAACGCATCGTTACTCCAGATTTCAGCCGCGAACTCTTGCAGGTCACGGGCACCATAGGCACCATCGACAGAGCCTTTGACTTCTTGGAACAACTTTTCGAGCTGCTTGGTGACGGGGTGTGATGGGTTCTCCAAAACATGTGACAGGGCGGCGTGAGAAGCCTCGTGCAGCACCTCATACTCTGTTGCGTTTTCTGGCAAGTAGATGGTGTTTGTTTTGGGGTCGTACTGGGCCTTCTCAGCGCCATATACAAGTTTTACATCACCAAGATACTGCACCAAGGTGTCCGCGACACGGCGGGCGAACGGCGATGAACCTGCATCAGCAAGTGCTTGTAGAGCCCCGACCAAGTTGCCACGCTCCAACATGTAGAGCGCATGTGGGTGAGCCTCAGTGTGCAGTGCTGCAACATCTGGTGACGCGTCGTAGCGATCACGGCCCATGTTCACAATGTCGTCGAAGCTGGTGTCGGTCTGCTCGTCGAAGTAGGCATCGCTCACCGCCTCTTGCACGGTGGCTTTTTTCTCAGCTTTCTTGGCCTTCTTGGCAGCTTTTTTCTCTGCCTTGGCTTCTGCATCGGCTTTGTTGTCGGCTTCCATCTGCTCTTTGAACGCAGACTCGGCACCTTGCTTCTTGTTCATTTTCTCAAGCGCGGCTTGTGAGCGACCCGATTCTTTTTCGTACTTGGCTTTCCACTCGTCCATGTACAAGATTGCCTCGGGTGACATGTTGGCGTACACCCAGTCTGCGGCGTTCTTAGCGTGCACACCACCCTGCCCTTTGAACTGGTTGGCTTCTGCTTCGCTGGCAAAGAATGTCTCTGGGTCACCCTTACCCTCAAAGGATTTCATCTTTGAGTTGCGGTAAGCGGTGGGTTGGTACACCAAGTCGTTGGCAATTGCACGCAGGGCGAAGGGCACAGTAGCCCGACCAAAGTAGGCACGTGCATCTTTTTCTTGCTCACGCAAGCCGCGTCGTTTTGCTGCATCGCCAAGTTTTTCGCCAATGACCCCAAAGTCTTGGCTGAAGGGCATTACATCTTTAGCAGGCGCAGCAGTAGGCGGTGCTTCATCCTTTTCGGCAAAGGCAATTTCAGAAGCCCGCGTATTAGCCTTCTTTCGTCGCGTACGAGGAGCCACAGGAGGGGCAGTATCAGCAGCAGGGCTAGTAACAATGGTCTCATCACCAGTCTCCTCTATTGCAGCGGCTGGCTGGATTTCTCCAGCAGCAGATGGTCCAGCATCCTCTGGAGTAGAAACCACTCTAGTTCGTTTAGGTGCTTTAGGCTCTGCGGCGGGGGCTCCTTCACTGGGCTGTGCAGCCACGCTAGGGCTTGTTCCACTTGGTGTGGTGTCAGGTTGTCCAGCACTTGTATCTCCAAAGGCGAATTGGCGTGTGGCTGATTGCTGCTTCTGTGTTTTCTCAGAGGTAGGCTCCGCTTTCATTTCCGCGCGGGCGGCTTCGATCTCTGCTTCACGCCCATCGGCGTACAAGCTGTCAAGAACTTGCTGGTAGGCGTTTTCATTGATGTTGGCCATACCCACCTTTTGTGGGTCTTCCATAGTCTGGATGAATTTACGCACACCATCAGGTGTTGCCATGTCTGTACCCAACAGCGTCTGGCCAAGCTGTGAACGATCTGAGATACGCAAGGCTTTGAGTGTGTTGACCGTGATCGGGTCTGCCGGTGCGTTTTGTGCACCCATGTCACCAAAAGCGAAGCCACGCATACCCTGCTCTTGGGCAATCTTCTTTTGCTCACGGGCTTTCTCAACGCCGGGCATGAACATGCCACCGGTGCCGGGTGTTGGCTTGGCAGTGGTGAACGCACTACCTTCAGCTTTCTTGGCGTCAAGCGCGGCGATCTCATCCTTGGCCTTTTGGACTTCAGCTTCCAAATCAGCGTAGGCTTGTGAGCCGGGGCGCAACTCGTCCATGCGGGCAGCCAAGGCATTGAGTTCGACTTCACGCGCTTTGCGTTCGGCGTCTTCTCTAAAGGTTTGTTCGAGCCCAGACTGGCGCTCAGCACGTGCCGCTTCAATAGCCGAGGTGTACTGGGCTTCTTTTTCGGGCGACAGCGTGCCTGCGGCAGCTTCTGCTTCCATCTGCGCTTTGAGCGCGGCTTCAGCTTCTTGGGTGTTGGTGAAGTCTTTTTTGGCTGTACGGTATTGAGACACAGCAGTTGGCACACCGAAGCCCGCACCACCAATAGCGCCTTTGACGAACGCTTCTTTGTACTTTTGAATGTTCTCGGGTGAAAGCAGGTCTTTGGTGCTGCCAGCAACTTGTTCAGCCATGGCACCGACAGCTTCTTGTGCGCTCTCGGTCAAACCTTCTGCGGCTGCGGCCTTGGGCAATTCCTTGGCCAGATACTTCCAAACCTTGGGTGCGGCACCAGAGTCTTTTGCCAACTCTTGGACAACTTTCAACTTTCCATACCCACCCAACTGGCTCAGCACATTGGCAGGTACCACGGAGTCAAGCACGGCACTTACACCACCAGCAAGGGCGGCGACACCGGGCTCGAACTTGCCTGTCTCTTGGTAAATACCCTCGAACACCTCTGGGGCGTTTTGAGCGAACGAGCCCATGAATACGCCGCCGTACATGCCTTTCTTGGCACCGGCTTCTGCCGCCTTCTTTACACCTGCTTCCAGCACGGTGGGGGCAAGGACTTTTGGTGCGGCTTTCAAAGCAGCCTGACCAGCCAAGCGACCGCCAGCCACAGTACCGCCAACACCGGGGATGATGGATGTAGCCGCAGTGGGTACTAACTCGCCAAGGGTTTCAACGCCGTACTGCAGCGCCTCGAAGGGACTGCCGATTTCTTGGTACGACTTGAACTGTGCGGGGTACTTGCGTTGCAGTTCTTCGCGGGAAGCCTGCGCCTCCTGCATCTGACGCTCTGCAAAACTTTTATCTGCGCCGATGGCGGTGCCCAACATTGCGGGGAGCGTATCGCCAAGAGCGATACCTGTTTCCCCCAAAGAACGCATGAAGCCACGCTTAGCGATGGTGCCCAACCCGACGTCGGGCTTAGGCACTTTGAAGTCATACTTTTCGGCCAGCCTGCCTACTAAGTTGTCGAATTGTTCAGGCGTTAGGTTATCGGGAAACTCAACGTCCCCGACTTTAGGCAGATTGACGATCATTGTTTACTCCCGACCTAACAGATCATATACGCTCTGTACCCCTGCATTGGCATCCGCACGTTGGTCTCTAAACCCTTGCAACTGCTCGTTGATGTATGCGCGGCGTTTCTGGTTGTACATGTACTCACCCTTTGTTGGGCCATACTGTTCATCCAACTGCTTGCGCAACGTGCGGGCGTTTGCGTCGTCAAAGTCTTTGGCGATCTTACGGGTCTCACCCAGCATACGGGCATCAGCAGCGCGTTGTTGGGCGGCTGCCTGCAGACCACGAACTTCATCACCTTTTTCTCTACGCGCCAAGTCTGCGCGTTGGATAGCCAACGAATTTTGTTGGTATGCGCCTTGTTGCGCCAACTCATCACGCTTGAGCGCGAGCTGTTTCTCGGTCTGCTGCAACATACGCATCTGAGCTGCCATTTGAGACGCGGTTTGATTATCACCCTTGCGCTGTGCGATCTCGTACTGTTTCAAGGTCAAACGCATTTTCATGGCGTTTTCATCGGCGGCACGTGCCAACTCATCTGTACGGGCGGCAGAGGCAGCCAAGGTGGGTGACGCTTGGGCGGCACTACCAAGGAATCGTGCGCCGGGTTTAGACGCAGCGGCGGCCATACCAAAACCAAACTCAGCCAGTGCTCTGGCTAAACCTTGATCGCGGATTTCTTTTGAGCGACCAGCCAGTTTGCTAGCCTCTTCATTGAGGGGCTTCATGTCCTCTTTGCTCTCAGCCCGTGCTTCATCACGCAGCTTACGGTAGGTAGCCATGAAGTCTTCTTCTGGTGCACCAGTGGTCTCAGACACTTTCTTGGCGATCGAAGAAATTGAACCGGCGGGGACCTGAGGTTTTGGCGATGCCTTACCTGCATAATCTTCTTTGCGTGTGGCCGTGGCGCGGTCAAACTTTGATTCGGCTGCAGGTGCGGCCTCGGTCTTCTTCTCTGCTGGCAACTGGTTGTAGCCAAACAACATACCAAGCAAACCGGGGGTATATGACTCGCCCTCACGGATGTTTTGCTTGAACGGGCTGTAGTCGCTGCGCTCGTACGATGGTGCACCCATGGGGTCTTGGAAGAATTCACCCTCAGTGCCGCCGTTAGAAAACGCCACGATGCCGCCGTTGGCCGCAGTAAATGTTTCTTGGGTTTGTTGAGGTAGTTGGTTGAACGCACCAGCCATGCCATTACGCTCAGAAGCACGCATAGCCAATTCGTCTTGAATGGCTTCAAGTTGGTCCATATCACCACGGGCTTGTGCGGCTTTCATGGCTTGCTGCAGTTGCGCGTCTGACAACTTGCTGACAATACGTTCTACGTTGTCAGGTGCATCCACTGAACCGCCGTCGGCGTAGGCCATGCCGCCCTCGGCCATGAACTTGCTCAGGCCGTAAATACCCGTGCCGATACCAGCAACTTGGCCCAACGTACTGCCGGGGGCTTGGTACATCGTTTGTGTGGACTGCTGACCCAGTGGCAAACCACGAATCATGTCGGACATGAAGCCCAACTGCTTGTATGGGTAGTTCTGCTCGTTGAGGAAGTCTTGGTACGCCATGTCCAGACCTTGCTGGCGCAGGGCTTGCTGCTGTCCACCATATGCGTTCTGCAACTTGTTGATGTCCATGCCTTGCTGGAACTGCTGGCCGCCCAGAGCACCGAGCTGACCTGCGCCTTGCAGAGCCGTGTTCAAACCTTGAAGGCCAAGATTGGCACCGAACTGACGTGACTGTTCGCCCAGTTGTTGGGCTTGCATCGCACGCTGTTGGTCGGCATTGAATTGTGAAGCCGCTTGTGTGTAGGCGTCTTGCAAGCCTCGGGCGCGAATGTCGCCCATCTGCATACCCAAGTTGCGCTGGCGTTCCGCTTCAACCAAAGCCGAGCGTGAACCACCGAACGCGCCTTGCCCCACAGCCTTGGCTGCGTTTTGCTGACCCATAATGTCGGACGAACGCTGCGCTTCACGCAACTGGGGAGCCAAGGCTTGTTCGATGAACGGGCTCATGTACTGAGCTGCCTGACGCCCACCAAATTGGCCACCTTGGAACTGGCCACCTTGATAGTTCTGACCCAACCCACCCAGCGCCGCAGCACCAGCAATATCAATACCTGCACCGGTAGCGCCAGAAGTTTGCATGTTGGCAGCGGCTTGTTGTGACTGCAACTGCATGGGGCTAAAGCCCGAGATGCGTGCGCCTTCGTACGCCTGATACGGTTTTTCACTCAGCGCCGCAGTTTTCTCAAGAGTATTCTTGGCATAGCCGCGGGCCCATTCGGGCAACTCATTGATGGTTGTTTGGGTGCCGCTACCGCCGCCACCGCCGCCGCCCATATCTTGTGGGCCACTCATTGGCATGAGACTACGTTTAAGTGCTAATAGGTCCATTTGTGGCCTCTTCAAAGAATTTTTGGTACATCACGCTTTGTACGGCGTAGCCGTACTCATTTGCAGTCTTCCGCCATCCGGGGCGTCCAACGAATTCAACTCCAGCGCAGCCTGCGGATTTGGCAAACTGCTCAGCAATACTGTGCATCTGGTCAGAGATTAGGTCCATCGTCCAAGGCTTCATGGCGCAGTACTGAACTGTCAACATCTTTAGCCGTGGGTATTGTTTGATCTCTGTGATTACGTGCCCGTAACCATTACCCCCTTCATGCACCGCCCACAACTGCATTTCACCATTAAGCACGAAACGCAGCAAGTCATCAGTAGTTACCCTACCTCTCGACCACCCAGCAGACTCCTGCAAATAAGGCAAAAGGGCTGGAACTACGCCAGCCACTTGCCCGGGGGGTATGAGGTTGATTTCCATCACGCAGGTAAGAATTTATCCGCGCGGGTGTTTTTGGCAACCTTGCCCTTTCCAACCGTCTTACCTCGGGCGCGTTGTACTCGGTTCATCATGCCGTACAGCTTGCGTGCGCCAGCTTCCGTCGAACCATTACCCAACTCAGACACAATGCGTGCGGGCACCACGAACTCACCATCCGCCAGACGTGCGGGCTGCTTTCTACCAATCGTTGCAGGGATGGAATCGGACACACCATCACCGGGACCGCGCAACAAGCGGCCACCATCAGAGTAGCCACCCAAGTTGTAGTACGCGTCAGAAATGCCGCCCTTTGCCAGCATCTGGCCAGTCATGCGGTTCACACCGGTGTCGGCAGTGCCCTGCACTACGTTTTGGCTCACGGGGGTTTGTGAGGCTGTAGAATATGCGTGGCCAGTAATGTCAGCTTGTGGGTAGCCAGTGTTCATACCTACTGCGTTGGCTTGGGACATTTGCTCAACAGGCAGTCCACCACCGGCGTACCCACGGATGGATTTTGCTTGCTCTGGGGTAATTTGTTGGTAGCCCGCGTTGGGGAAGTAACTACGCTGACGCCCAAAGTCCTGACCCAAGTTCGCAAAGTCAGGTACATCAGGTTGTGGGAAAGGTGTGGCGGTGCCTTGGTCGTAACGCAAGCGTTGTGGCATTGTGCTGTCGCCAGCTTGTGGGGGAGGTGTGGTTTCCCCCGACAACATTGGGGCCGCGGCAGCTAGACCAGCAATACCCAAACCTTTTGCGCCACCCATAGAGGACAGGAACGCATCACGCCCACCGGTGCTAGCCAACCCACTCAACCCAGTTTGCATAGGTGAACTCAAAGCTGCGGATTGCGCAGCGGTGGGCATGTATGAGTTTGCAGCAAAGTCTCGTGCGGATTGTTCAAACGCACTTTGAGGGATTGTGTTCAACGCAGCTTGACGTTGTGCCACTGCTTCGATAGCCGCTGGGTTTGTGGCGCTTTGACCAGCCGCGTTGATGGCGGCTTGTTTGGCGGCGTATTCTGAGCCAGCTTGTTTTGCAGCTTCTTCACCTGCTAGTGCAGCAGATTCTCCGATGGCACCCGATGCTTGAGACGCGCCAGCACCAGCCAAACCACTTGCCAAACCCGCACCACCGTAAGCACCGAGACCCGCCATGAGACCTTTGTTAAGGCTACCCGTTCGGGCGTATTGAAGGCCACCAATCAGGGCAGCGGCGGCGGGAGCGCCAACACCAGTCGCGGCTAAAGCGCCACCGGCGATCATGGGTAACATAGAGGACAAAAAGCTCATAAAAGCCTCACGGATTGGGGGTTGCAAGAGTCTATCATGTCAAGATAGAAGATACAAATGTGAGAGTGGCCACGACTGACGGAATTGCAGGCATGGGGAAT
>JACCDV011024799.1_pt1 | contig 15539 bp, 22 predicted proteins | sample 7446131 | NCBI WGS metagenome assembly JACCDV01 (sample SAMN15323448, study PRJNA562643) | freshwater metagenome | isolation source: river surface water | place: USA:Blue River Watershed | collected 2017-08-17 | reverse complement strand
AGGCGACTTCAAAGTCACTTTCTCGCATCTCAACTAAGGCGCAGACTCGCAATCCAAAGCGTTCAGATAAGTCACCGTTAGCACCAACAGCATCGAAGGGAGCGTCCAACTAATGGGTCCCAAAGTAAACCAACACGGCTTCCGTCTCAGCATCACAACTGAATTTAAGTCACGCTGGTATGCAGATAAGTTGTACAAGGACTACATCAAGGACGATGTCGAAATCCGCCGACTTATGCAGATGGGCATGGAGCGCGCAGGCGTTTCACGCATCGAAATCGAACGCACACGTGATCGCGTTCGTATCGACCTTCACACTGCCCGCCCAGGAATCGTTATCGGTCGCCGCGGACAAGAAGCTGACGTTCTCCGTCAGAAGCTTGAGAAGCTCACCGGCAAGCAGGTTCAGCTCAATATTCTCGAAGTAAAGAACCCAGAAATTGATGCACAACTCGTTGCACAAGGAATCGCAGAGCAGCTTGCTGCACGTGTGTCATTCCGTCGCGCGATGAAGAAGTCAATGCAGTCAGCTCTTAAGGCTGGCGCAAAGGGCATCCGTGTTCAGTGCGGTGGTCGTCTCGGTGGTGCAGAAATGTCACGCTCTGAGTTCTATCGCGAAGGACGCGTTCCACTACACACACTCCGCGCCGATATTGATTACGGTTTCTACGAAGCTGCAACAACATTCGGACGTTTGGGTGTAAAGGTTTGGATCTACAAGGGTGAAGTTATTGGTTCACGTGCAGAGCGTGCTGAAAAGGCACTCGCTGAAGCGCGCGCTCCAAAGCCTGAACGCCGTGGACCACGTACACCACGTGCACCACGTGCAGAGGTAACAACTTCACAAGTTGATGCGGCCCAAGCACCAGCTGCTGATGCAGCACCAGTTGTTGAAGGAGGAGCTGAATAATGTTGATTCCTCGCAAGGTTAAGCACCGTAAGCAGCACCACCCATCCCGTTCGGGATCAGCAAAGGGTGGAACTCAGGTTGCATTCGGCGATTACGGAATTCAGGCTCTTGCTCCTGCATACGTAACAAACCGTCAAATCGAAGCAGCGCGTATCGCGATGACTCGTTACATCAAGCGTGGTGGAAAGGTTTGGATCAATATCTATCCAGACCGTCCATTGACAAAGAAGCCTGCTGAAACTCGTATGGGTTCCGGTAAGGGTTCTCCAGAATGGTGGATCGCAAACGTGAAGCCAGGTCGCATTATGTTTGAAATTTCAGGCGTAACAGAGGCTGTAGCAAATGAAGCTATGCGCCTTGCGATTCACAAGCTCCCAATGAAGTGCCGCGTTGTAAAGCGTGAGGAGGCATAACCATGGCGATTACTAATGAAGAACTTCGTCAGCTCACTGCTGAAGAGTTAACTGCAAAGCTTCGTGAAGGAAAAGAAGAACTCTTCAACCTTCGCTTCCAAGCTGCAACAGGTCAACTCGAATCACATGGTCGTCTCGGTGCAGTTCGCAAAGAGATTGCTCGTATCTACACAATCATTCGTGAACGTGAACTAGGAATTGGAGGCGCTGCGTAATGGCTACTAATACCGAAGATCGCGGATCTCGTAAGACTCGTGAAGGCATTGTTGTCTCAGACAAGATGGATAAGACCATCACCGTTGAGGTATCTAATCGTGTTGCACACGGTATCTACTCAAAGGTCATGAGCCGCACACACAAGCTCAAAGCACATGATGAGACAAACTCAGCAGGTACTGGAGATCGCGTTTTGATCATGGAAACACGACCAATTTCAGCATCTAAGCGCTGGCGTTTAGTTCAAATCATCGAGAAAGCTAAGTAAGGGGCGAATAAAGAATGATTCAACAAGAATCCCGCCTACGCGTTGCGGATAACACAGGAGCTAAAGAGCTTCTCTGTATTCGTGTACTCGGAGGATCCAAGCGCCGCTACGCAGGCATCGGTGACATCATCGTCTGTTCAGTCAAGGATGCAATTCCTGGTGGACAGGTAAAGAAGGGTGAAGTCGTTAAGGCTGTCATCGTTCGCACAGTAAAGGAACGTCGTCGTCCAGACGGTTCTTACATCAAGTTTGACGAGAACGCAGCTGTCATCCTCAAGGCTGACGGCGAACCACGCGGAACTCGTATCTTCGGACCAGTTGCTCGCGAACTCCGTGACAAGAAGTTCATGAAGATCATTTCACTCGCTCCGGAGGTGCTCTAACCATGGCGAAGATTAAGAAGAATGATGAAGTCTTGGTTATCGCTGGCAAGAACAAGGGCGTAACCGGCAAGGTGCTTCACGTTGATGGATCACGCGTAACTGTTGAAGGCGTTAATCGCATTCAGCGCCACACAAAGGAATCAACAACCGAACGTGGCGTCAAAGTTGGCGGAATTATCACTCAAGAAGCATCAATCCATATTTCAAATGTCATGGTCGTAGATGGAGATGGCAAGGCATCACGTCTTGGCGTTCGCGTCGACGATGAAGGCAAGAATGTTCGTATCTCACGTCGCACAGGAAAGGACATCTAATGGCTGCAACTGTAGATGCCCCACAGGTCCGCCTAAAGGCTCGCTATAAGAGCGAGATTCAAGCATCGTTGAAGAGCGAATTTGGATACAAGAATCCAATGCAGATCCCAACACTCGTCAAGATTGTCGTCAACATGGGTGTTGGTGAAGCTGCTCGTGATTCAAAGTTGATCGAAGGCGCAATCCGCGATCTCATTGTTATCACCGGTCAGAAGCCACAGGTCACCAAGTCACGCAAGTCAATCGCGCAGTTCAAGCTTCGCGAGAACATGCCAATTGGTGCACACGTAACTCTTCGCGGCGATCGCATGTGGGAATTCGCAGATCGTCTGCTCTCAATCTCACTTCCACGTATCCGTGACTTCCGCGGTCTTTCACCAAAGCAATTTGATGGAAAGGGCAACTACACCTTCGGTCTTACCGAGCAGGTTGTATTCCCAGAAATCGAACAAGACAAGGTAGATCGCCCACGCGGTATGGATATCACCGTTGTAACCACAGCTAAGAACGATGACGAAGGTCGCGCACTACTTAAGGCGCTCGGCTTTCCTTTCAAGGAGGCATAAGAATGGCTAAGACATCACTCAAGGTTAAAGCTGCTCGCAAGCCTAAGTTCAAGGTTCGCGGATATACACGTTGCCAGCGTTGCGGTCGTCCGCACTCTGTCTACCAAAAGTTTGGAATCTGTCGCGTCTGCTTCCGTGAAATGGCGCACCGCGGCGAACTTCCTGGCATCACGAAGGCTTCTTGGTAAAAATGATGGCGTCATCATTTTTACTGAAGCAAGCTGTATAAAACTACAAACGAAAAAAGTCCAGACAAATCGTTTGGATACTGATTCGAGAAAGGCCACAGGCCACGTATGACAATGACAGATCCGATCGCAGACATGTTGGCTCGTCTGCGCAACGCGAATTCTGCCTACCATGACACGGTTTCAATGCCGTCATCATCGGTCAAGGTAAGAATTGCAGAGATCCTCAAGCAAGAGGGTTACATTGCAGAGTACCGCGTTGAAGCAGCCTCAACTGGAGTGGGAAAGAACCTCACTCTTGATCTTAAGTTTGGTGCAAACCGCGAACGTTCAATCGCCGGTCTTCGCCGCGTAAGCAAGCCAGGACTTCGCGTTTACGCGAAGTCGACTGCGCTTCCAAAGGTTCTTGGTGGACTCGGAGTTGCAATCATCTCCACATCATCAGGTCTTTTGACAGATAAGCAGGCCAATAAGAAGGGTGTAGGCGGAGAAGTTCTCGCCTACGTATGGTAAATCTCTGATGTCACGTATTGGTCGCATGCCTATCGCCGTTCCAAGCGGTGTAGAAGTTTCAATCACTGGTCAGAACATTTCAGTGAAGGGACCTAAGGGTTCACTTGCTGTTGCAGTTCCTGCGCCTATCCAGGTTTCACAAGCTGATGGTGTTATCACTGTTGCTCGTCCAAACGAAGAGCGCGTAACTCGTTCACTTCACGGCCTATCTCGCACACTTGTTGCGAACTTGGTCGAAGGTGTCACAACAGGTTACTCACTCACAATCAACATCGTTGGTGTTGGTTACCGTGTTGCTGAAAAGGGCAAGGATCTTGAATTCCAGCTCGGCTACAGCCACCCAATTCTCTTCCCAGCTCCGGAAGGAATCACCTACAAAGTGGAGTCACAGACAAAGTTGATTATCAACGGAATTGATAAGCAACTCGTCGGTGAAACTGCAGCGAAGATCAAGAAGCTTCGCAAGGCTGATCCTTACAAGGGCAAGGGCTTGCGTCTTGAAGGCGAAGTAATTCGTCGCAAGGCAGGAAAGGCAGGTAAGAAGTAATGGCAATCGGAGTTAAGGTCCGCAAGGGCTCAGCGCAGAACGCGCGTGCTCGTCGTGCTTTCCGTCTTCGTAAGAAGATCTCAGGCACACCATCACGTCCACGCCTCGTCGTTTCACGTTCATCACGTCACCTCTTCGTACAGGTAATTGATGACACTCAGAGCAAGACACTTGCTTACGCATCAACAATGGAAGCTGAACTTCGCAAGGCATCTGGCGATAAAACAGATAAGTCAAAGCAAGTGGGAGCTCTTATTGCTGAACGCGCTAAGAAGGCTGGAATTTCTACAGTTGTCTTTGACCGCGCAGGTAACAAGTACCACGGTCGAATCGCCGCAGTTGCAGATTCTGCACGAGAGAACGGATTGGAGTTCTAATGGCTGTTAATCCAACGAACGATGCAGCGTCAACTACAGGCGCACCTGCTAACAAGGGTCGTGGCGAACGCCGCGAGCGTCGCGATGATCGCGAGAAGGAGAAGTCTCCATACACCGAGCGCGTGGTTTTCATTAACCGCGTATCAAAGGTTGTAAAAGGTGGACGTCGCTTCTCATTCACAGCACTTGTTGTTGTGGGAGATCAGAACGGCACTGTCGGTATTGGTTACGGAAAATCTAAGGAAGTTCCACAGGCAATTGCTAAGGCTGTCGAAGAAGCTAAGAAGTCATTCTTCGTAGTCCCACGCGTTCAGGGAACAATTCCTCACCCAGTGCAGGGTGAAACAGCAGCGGGCGTAGTTCTTCTTCGCCCTGCAAGTCCAGGTACCGGAGTTATCGCTGGTGGCCCTGTTCGTGCAGTACTTGAGTGCGCTGGCGTTCACGATGTACTAACAAAGTCACTCGGATCATCAAATGCAATCAACATGGTTCACGCCACTGTTGCTGCACTCAAGATGCTCGAGTCACCTGCTCAGATTGCAACTCGTCGCGGTCGTCCGCTCGAAGATGTTGCACCAGCAGCAATTATTCGCGCTTCACAGATGACAGTTGGTGCCTAATGCCACGTTTGAAGATCACTCAAGTTAAGTCAACCGTTGGCAACAAGCCAGAGATCCGCAACACTGTTCGTTCACTCGGACTCAAGCGCATCAATGACGTTGTTGTTAAGGAAGACCGTCCAGAAATTCGTGGCATGGCAGTAGCTGCACGCCACTTGATCAAGGTAGAGGAGGTCGAATAGAGATGACTCTAAAACTTCATCACCTTCGCCCAGCTCCAGGTGCTAAAAAAGATAAGACTCGTAAGGGTCGCGGTGAAGCCTCAAAGGGTAAGACTGCAGGTCGTGGTGGCAAGGGAACACATGCTCGAAACACGGTTCGTCCAGGTTTCGAAGGTGGTCAGCTTCCACTCGTAATGCGTTTGCCTAAGCTTCGCGGCTTTAAGAACCCAGCTCGTGTTGAATACCAGGCAGTGAATGTCTCAACAATCAACGCTCTCTTTCCAAAGGGTGGCGATGTCACTGTTGCAGATCTCATTGCAAAGGGTGCAGTTCGCGATTCCTTGCCTGTAAAGGTTCTTGGAAATGGCGAAATCGCAGTCAAGGTTTCTGTCACAGCACATGCATTTTCAGCTTCAGCAATTGAGAAGATCTCAGCTGCTGGTGGGTCAACTGCAACACTGTAAGTCCTAATTAGTTTATTGAACGAGGGAGAAGATTGATGCTGTCAGCATTTGGAATGGCCTTTAAGACGCCTGAACTTCGTAAGAAAATCTTCTTCACTCTTTCAATCATGGCGCTCTTCCGCTTTGGGTCAACCGTTCCTACACCTGGCGTTTCATATACAAACGTCAAGGTATGTATCGATCAGGCACAAGGTGGAGGACTCTTTGGACTCATCAACCTCTTCTCAGGTGGAGCGCTTCTTCAGCTCTCTGTCTTTGCGCTCGGCATCATGCCTTACATCACTGCATCCATCATTGTTCAGCTCCTCACCGTGGTCATTCCACGTTTTGAAGCGCTGAAGAAAGAAGGACAGTCAGGCACTGCAACGCTTACGCAGTACACCCGTTATCTCACAATCGGTCTAGCAATCTTGCAGTCAACTGGTTTGGTAGCAGTTGCTCGTACACCTGGTCGTTTGATTTCAGGATGTTCGCTTCCAATCATTCCTGACACTTCATGGCAACGTATCGTCACCATGATCGTCGTAATGACAGCTGGTACATCTGTAATCATGTGGCTCGGTGAGCTCATTACAGATCGTGGCGTTGGTAACGGTATGTCAATCTTGATCTTTACATCTATCGCAGCAAGCTTCCCAAGCCAGCTCTGGTCAATCAGACTTCAGAAGGGTCTCTTCGCATTCCTCTTCATCTGCGCAGTTGGAATCTTGATTGTTGCCGCTGTTATCTTTGTGGAACAGGCGCAACGAAGAGTCCCAGTGCAGTATGCAAAGCGCATGGTGGGACGTCAGGCTTACGGCGGAACTTCAACTTATATTCCTATCAAGGTAAACCAAGCTGGCGTTATCCCAGTAATTTTCGCCTCATCACTTCTCTATATTCCATCTCTCATGGTGAATTTCACCAACAGCCAAGCAGGATGGGCCGTCTGGGTATCTCGAAATCTCGTTAACGGTGATAACGCAATTTACATGGTTGCTTACTCAGCGCTGATTATCTTCTTTACCTACTTCTATGTAGCGATTACCTTCAACCCAGATGAGGTTGCAGATAATATGAAGAAGTACGGTGGATTTATTCCTGGTATCCGTGCAGGCCGTCCAACCTCAGAGTATTTACAGTACGTGCTCTCACGTATTACAGCGCCAGGTTCTCTCTACTTGGCTCTCGTTGCAATCATTCCTATCTTCGCCCTCATTCTCTTCGGTGCGACGCAGAACTTCCCATTTGGTGGAACTGCAATCCTCATCGTTGTTGGTGTCGGTCTTGATACTGCGAAGCAGATTGAAAGCCAGTTGCAACAGCGTTCATATGAAGGTTTCTTGAAGTAATGCGTCTTGTCCTGGTAGGTCCACCAGGCGCAGGTAAAGGAACGCAAGCAGCTTTTCTTTCCGCGCACTATTCGATTCCCCATATTTCAACCGGAGATATCTTCCGCGCCAATCTCAAGGCAAGCACGCCTCTTGGCCTGCAGGCAAAGGGATTTATGGATTCAGGACAACTCGTTCCTGATGAAGTAACCAATGAGATGGTTAAAGATCGCCTCACACATGACGATGTTGCTAACGGCTTTCTCCTTGATGGATTTCCTCGTAATACAGTTCAAGCTGAGGTTCTGCGCGCATTTTTGGCAGAGAAGCGAACACCGCTTGACGCAGTTCTCGAGCTATCGATCGATGACTCCATCATTATTAAGCGCCTATCCTCACGTCGCACCTGTAAAGATTGCGGAGCCCCAGCGGCTGCCGATGCTCAAAGCTGTTCAGCCTGTGGGGGAGCGCTCTATCAGCGTGAAGATGACAAGGAAGAAGTCATCGCTAAACGTTTATCTGTCTACCAAGAGCAGACCGCGCCAATCGTTCACTTCTATCGCACCGAAGGTCTATTGGTAACAATCGCCGCCGATGGTGAGGTTTCTGAAATCACCGACCGCGCAATTACCGCGCTCAGCCGCGTACACGGCTAGTCACTATGGCAATCCAGCTTAAAGACCTTGATCAACTCAAGGTGATGCGCCGCGCTGGAATTGTGGTCGCTGAAATTCACCAATTGATTCGAGATGCAATAAAGCCTGGAATGACAACGAGCGCCCTCGATGCAATTGCGTCGGCACATATCAAGCGAAGCGGTGCAACCTCAAACTTCTTTAACTATCACGGCTTTCCCGCAACAATCTGCGTCTCAATCAATGACGAGATTGTTCATGGAATTCCAGGGCCTCGCGTCATCAATGAAGGCGATGTGGTCTCAATCGATTGCGGCGCAATTATTGATGGCTGGCATGGCGATGCAGCGTTCTCAGTGGGAATTGGTGCGGTTGATCCAGAAGATCAGAAGTTGATGGATGTCTGCGAAGAATCTATGTGGGTGGGAATCGCTGCCGGAAAGAACGGCGGGCGCCTATCTGATATCGGATATGCAATCGAAAAGTATGTAGTTTCCCAAGGCAAATATGGAATCTTGCTGGAGTACGGTGGCCATGGAATCGGTACAGAGATGCACCAAGAACCGCATGTTTTAAACTTTGGTAAGGCAGGTAATGGCCCAACAATTACAGCAGGAATGGCTCTTGCGATCGAGCCGATGATTACTCGCGGCAGCGCCAAGACCAAGGTCTTAGCTGATGAATGGACTGTTGTCTCAGTTGATCAATCTCGTGGTGCGCACTTCGAACATAGCTACGCAATATGCCCAGATGGAAAACCTTTTGTTCTCACTAGCCTCGACGGCGGTAAGGCAGAGCTGGCACGCTTTGGGGTCGAAATCTCAGAATTGCTCAAGTAATTCACTGCTTAGTGGCTAGAATTCCAACGTGAGCGCGCGAAACCAAATGGAGTTTACGCTCTGGCTCCAGAAAAATCAGAAAACTTTTTTAAAGGCAGCACGAGTAATTTGCTTTGACTCGCAGAATGCAGAAGATGTTCTTCAAGAGGCTCTCGCAGACGTTTACAAAAAGTGGAATAAAGTTCGCGTTCATCAAAATCCCGAGGCTTATCTCATGCGAGTTTTGGTTTCGCGGCATACAGATATGCGGCGTAAGTGGCTCAAAAGACAAGAGGAGAAAGAGACTTCTTGGGGCTTAGCAGAGGAAATTCGTCAATTAGTTGATGAAAGCGATGACATAACAGAGAGGTTGTTGGTCCGAGCGGCATTGAAGTCTCTTTCTGCTTTACAAAGAGCTGTTTTGGTTCTGTACTTTGAACATGGTTTGAATTTGAGAGAGATTTCAGAAATCTTGGAGATGCCACTCGGAACTACGGCTTCACATTTTGCGCGAGGGAAGGCAGCTGTTGCATCATTCGTGGAGCTAAAACCTGAACTGGAGAGATCTTCAGGAAGAGAACTAATTTCAGGCCAAGACTATGGAACCAATACTGATATTGAGTATGCAGAGGTGGTGGAGAATAATGACTGAAATTGATCCTCTTATTAGACGTGAAATTGAGAGAATGTCTCTGGGCCCACTTGAGCAAGTAAATCTTGCGCCACTTGTGATTGAGCGCGTACGTCGTGATCGTATTGTTAAAGCGTTGCTCTCGATGGCTGCCGTGATAGTGACGGCAGTAGTGAGCATTGGAATTTATGAGATAGCTAACTCTGATAGTTCGCGAACCTCTTCACAGTCTATGCTTTCATCGAATTTGGGCACTGAAGGGCGGTCCATGATTCGCGGACTCCAATCTGATTATCCTGTCGAATGGGAACCTTCGGTTGGAGATTTAGGTGCGATAAGTGGCGCCGGAGGACTCGGGGATACCCTTGGAGGTCTCACTGCTGCAGGACTCAAGATTCAATGGGAGCGTTGTGGGAAATTCCAATGTCCGATCGAGTGGCGAATTGCCTTCGAAAACAGGACAGGTGACTTGGTTTCAGCCTCGCCATCATTGGCGATTTTTACGGACCACTCTCCACTAGTTAGCGATTCAAGGCCTACAACGTTACTTCCGGGAGGATATGCCGAAATCGTCTATAGATTTGATGAGTTCAAGACATCCCTTTTGCCCGAAGTTGCGCCTAAATGGCAGTGGAATTGGTATCTGGCCAACCTGCGTTGAGGGCAATTCATTCCGAGCCAAGCCACGTTTTCAATTTTTGAGATTTTGCTAAAAATTCCAGTCTGGGCTGCATAAATTCGCGCCAAATCTTCGGTGAGGGAGTTAGGTGCCAGCGCAGTGTTGGCAAAGCTCATTATGGAGGAATTGTGAAGAGAAAAATTATTGTCGGCATAAATTCGCTGGCCTTGTTGGCGGGGCTACTGACTCTGGGGTTAAGCCCGGTAAGCGCTGAGACAATCCGTATCCCGAAGTCAAATATGCTTCCCTGCACTGACCAGACAAGTCTCTATTGTGTTGAAGGTGTAACGATTACGACCCCTTCTGGATCAAAGATTCCTCTCGTGTACGTACCTGCCGGCAAACCAGTTCCTGCAGAGAAACTCCCGACTGATTTTTTTGCGCCAGTTGCACGGTTAAAGGGCGGGAAGGTCATTGATAACAACTGGTGGACTTCCCAATATCAACGAGATGTCATAACTTCAGGTAACGTGGAAATTCGCGATATCTCCTCTCTTCTAGGTACAGCAAACTTTCCTGAACAAGGTGCCAAGTATGATCCAAACTCAAAGTTATTTGATATCACTAAGCCTCTCGACACTTATGACTACAAAACAACATGTTGGGATACACAAAATCAGCTAGTCACTGACAGAAGCTTCAGAGATTGCTACAAAGGAGCAATGGCTATTCTGCAAGCAAATGAGGTTAAATTCTTGTGGCTTTTCCCAGCAGTTGAGAATGCGGTAAGAACCACTCAAGATTTTTCAGGCTCTCTCTTTGTTGATTTGGCTGAGATGGCGGTGCGACAACTTCGTCCAGCCATCGGAGCTACCTACGATCCTGCGACTAAGACATTTTCGCAGACAGAGCCCCTAGTAATTCCAACATGGCTGAAAGATGAATCACTGCGGAACGGATGGGCAGTCGCGGGGTCTTCTGCAGCGACACCGCAGAAAGATCCTTCAACGCCATCAACAACAACCCCAGTAGCAACGACTGAAGCCAAAGAGTTGGCTCAAACAGCACCATTGGCACCTGAACCTGGAGTTGCAGTGAGCACACCAGCAGAAGCTGGTCGTGCAATGCCAGGACGTTGGACACATCCAAAGTGGCATGAACTTAACCTAGGGGCGCTTGGTTATGACGGATTGATGGTTGAAGCTCGCGCTGCCAATGAGTTCGTAACAAGTATTCTCCTAACTGACGTGCTTCCTACACTCACCGATAAGGACTTCAAAGTGAACTTGGCCGGCCAGGTTGGAAATAAGAGTTATGCAGTTGGTCTTGATTCAGATCTATTGATATCTGCAAAGATTCGAATCGGAAAAATGAAAACTGGAATTACTGTGGCTGTAGCTACTGATGCGTCCGTAGACCAGCAACAGAACTCGCAGTACAACACAATTACAATCACGGGTTCTCCGGTCACGGTTGCATTGGCTGCTAAAGCCGCTGACTGTATTGGCGAAACCGGAGTAGCAAAAGCCAATACTCGTCAATTCCAAATGATTGCCTACGCTCAAAATGATGATAGGTCAGGGTTCGGTATTGATGGAATTTCGGGTGACATGAATATCGCCTCAAATGGAGTTTGCGCCCTATCGACGCCAACTTGGAATGAGGAAACAAAAGAGTTCACCTGGTCGGCAGCTGCTCCACATTTTGCAGCCGATGGTGTGACCGTTAATCGCGGCTTCTACAAAGCCATAATTCCAGCTGATGATGCCTACTTGCTGTGGGGCCTAGCTAATCCTCTTGACGCTGCTACTGCTCTTCAAATCTCCCTAACCACCGAAGCAGGAGGAACAGCAGCAGCGCTTAAGAACGTATCCGTAAAGAATGGCAGAATCATTATTGACGTCTCAGGCTTTGAGTACTCACGACCAAAGCTACGGATTGGTATCAAGGCTAATTACAAACCTTCGAAGGCAACCATAAAGAGAACGTCAATCACTTGCGTTAAGGGTAAAGCCGTAAGAAAGATCAATGCGGTAAAGCCAACTTGCCCTCCTGGATATAAAAAGCAGTAACTGCCCAAAACGCACAACATCTGTAATTACCCACTTCAACTCAAGGTTTGAGATGAAGTGGGTAATTACAGGCGAGGCACAAAATTACTTACGAGAGGATTTGACCTAAATTGAAACGAAGCATGGTTGTCTTTGGTCTTGCCATATCCTTGCTTTTCGGGCTGATTAGTGCCGGCAGTGCATCGGTGGATTCCGTTGGTGATCCCGGAAGAACTTGGTCTGTTCCTGATGATGGATTGCCGAATACTCATATCATGAATTTTCTTGACACATTTCCTGGGGAACCAGGTTCGCAACTGATGCCTAACGGCAGTTGGTCAAGATACAACGACGAAAATCCGAGTTGCTATAGTTTGAAAGATGAGAAATGCGCGACCGGAAATGTTAGTTTCCAAGCAGTAATCCCATATTGCAAAGGTGACTCGGAACTGAATTGTGTCGAATCACTAGGATTGATTACTAGTTCGGGACAGAAAGAGTTAGCGAGATTTGCCAGATATTTTCCGGGAAAAGCACAGAATCAGTTTGAAGGGGATACTTTGAGCAAGTTGCCAGATGGTGGACCTGGAGCAATTTACAACTTTCCTAGTGCGCCACATGCTGGAGGCAATGATTACTATTTGTCCGTTCTTCTGAATGGTTGGATTAATCGCTCTACGGGAACTTCCCTCACAGATTTTTCTGTCCAACTAGCACCAGTGGCTCTTGAATCTGTCTCCCATCTTTGTCAGCTAAATAATTGCAATGACACTGGATGGGGATTAGTAAAAGCAGGCGACGGGGGAAATCCAATTGGTAAAGATAGCTGGATTAGGCAAGGACCAGGATTTAGTGGCAAAAATTTCTGCATGGCCACTTCTGCAAAGGAAGGGCTCTGTGCTCAACGCTATGCTTTTCCTTCCGAAATTAGATTTTTTGTTAAAGTAAAAACGCAGTTAACTCCAGCCGGTTGGTTACATGGTCGAATTTCTCAGCCAGATATCAAAATCACGCAACTCGCAAATCACACAGAGATTGAAATTCAAGGCAATCCAGTTGCGGTTCCCGTAATCTATAAAATGTACCGCTATTCAGAAATGCCTCAGGCGCTGAAAGATGAGTATGATGTGGCTACAGGAGGCTACAAAAAAGATCGAGACTTTTTGCGTAACCCTTCGAATTGGGTGCAAGGTGGGCGAACCGCAGAATCTCCAAATCCGGTTCTTAGAAACTCCATTTATGCCCCAGCACCTTTTAGCCAAGCTGGCATGGATCAATTGAAGTTGTGGATTCCATTCGTTGACGACAAGGCGACTGCTCTCATTTCTTATTGGTCAGTGCGCACCTTGAGTGCATCAGAAATGGTGGGCTCAAGCGCTTGTTTTTCGGACAAACAAAATGTCACGGGAATTGTAACTACAAATGCGACACAGTATTCTGCGGGACCTCCACAGCTGGATAAAGCCGAAGGAACTCTAAATTACATTGTTGCCGCACCTCATTATGGATCATCTGGAAAAGTGTTTTATGGATCTTATGACTTGGTAATGAGATCTGATGTCGCACGCTGTGTCTATGGTTTTTCACGTGCCCCCATCAAGGCAACTATTTCGATAACATCTGCGGATGGTTTTCCTCAAGTTGCAACTACGGTGGTTGGAGAACGAAACGGTTGGCTATATATGCAAGCAAACAATTTTGAGTTCTCAAGTCCCACTATCAAAGCAAAGGTGACTCAAGAGGCTGTGGAAGAAGTACAAGTGACTCCGAACCCATTGAGTTCAGGTACCCCAAATGTTGGAAAGCCCAAATCCAAGTCAATAACCTGTGTGAAGGGTAAGAAGTCGCTAAAGGTCACCGCACCCAAGCCCAAGTGCCCAGCTGGATTTGTGAAAAGGTAGTTGGATTTCCAAATACAGCCACTAGCCCTGGACCAATCGAAGTCTGGCGGTGGGTTACTTTTGCCCTATCTATCCTCGTCGCGAGCACATTTCTGCCACGCGGGCGGGGCTAAATCCCTCATTCCTGCGAGGATTTCCCTTATAAGGGGCTCTCGCCTAGAATCACCCTTCGCGCTCCAAAACATCCTCCAGGATTTATTGGGGTTCGATCCTGTTCGTTCACTTGATGACAAAGAAGAAGGTATTGATCCTTGGCAAGTAAAGATGGTGCGATCGAAATCGAAGGCACTGTTGCTGAGGCGTTACCTAACGCAATGTTCCGAGTTGAGCTAACAAATGGACATAAAGTCTTGGCACACATCAGTGGAAAGATGCGAAAGAACTACATTCGTATCTTGCCGGCTGACCGTGTGATCGTAGAGCTAAGTCCATATGACCTTACAAAGGGTCGAATCATTTACCGTTACAAGTAATTGTTTAGGTATTTGATTCGCCACTAACAAAAGGAAATTCGCGTGAAGGTTAATCCAAGCGTGAAGAAGATCTGCGACAAGTGCAAAGTCATTCGTCGCAAGGGTCGCGTAATGGTGATCTGCGAAAATCTTCGTCACAAGCAGCGTCAAGGGTAACTCCGAGACAGAAGTAAGTACGCGTGATGCGACTTAACTAGAAATAGTTAAGACCCCCGGACCGGTAGGCCGAGGCTCGATACATATGTCGAGGAGCATTGCGGAGGACCTCCGGATACAGAATGGTTGAATAAATGGCACGTCTAGTCGGTGTCGATCTTCCACGCGAAAAGCGTGTTGAGATTGCACTCACCTATATTTTTGGAATGGGTCTAACCCGTTCCCACGAAACGCTGAAGGCAACTGGAATTTCTCCAGATACTCGCGTTAAAGATCTGCAAGAAGCAGAGCTTGCACAGCTTCGTGAATACATCGAAGCTAACTACAAAATCGAGGGTGATCTCCGCCGCGAAATCGCAGGCGATATCCGTCGTAAAGTTGAAATCCAGAGCTACCAAGGTATTCGTCACCGTAAGGGACTTCCTGTACGTGGTCAGCGCACACACACAAACGCTCGTACTCGTAAGGGTCCACGTAAGGCAATTGCCGGTAAGAAGAAGGTGACTAAGTAATGGCCACTCCTAAGTCAAAGACTGCTGCCCCAGCAAAGGGCAAAGTAAAACTTCGCAAGAAAGAGAAGAAGAACGTTGCTGTAGGTAAGGCTTTTATCAAGTCAACCTTCAACAACACCATCATCTCTATTACAGATCCAACAGGAGCTGTTATCTCTTGGGCATCATCTGGCCAGGTAGGTTTCAAGGGCTCCCGTAAGTCGACTCCATTCGCCGCACAGCTTGCCGCAGAAGCAGCAGCTCGTCGCGCACAGGAGCACGGCCTCAAGAAGGTAGATGTTTTCGTAAAGGGACCTGGTTCCGGACGCGAAACTGCAATCCGTTCATTGCAAGCAGCAGGACTTGAAGTTGGAGCTATCTCAGATACAACTCCAGCTCCACACAATGGCTGCCGCCCACCGAAACCACGTCGAGTTTAAGGAAGGAAGAGAATAAATGGCTCGTTATACCGGAGCAGACTGCAAGCGTTGCCGTCGCGAAAAAGTAAAGCTCT
>JACCDV010345289.1_pt1 | contig 15540 bp, 15 predicted proteins | sample 7446131 | NCBI WGS metagenome assembly JACCDV01 (sample SAMN15323448, study PRJNA562643) | freshwater metagenome | isolation source: river surface water | place: USA:Blue River Watershed | collected 2017-08-17 | reverse complement strand
TGGCGGTAGTGCTCGAAATGTGGGTACTGGTGCTGCTGTAGGTCTATTAGGTGGCGCTGCCATGGGTGCTACCGGTGGCAATGATTCAGCCAAAGAAGTACAACGTCGTTATGACATTGCTTACCAGCAGTGTATGTACTCAAAAGGTCACCAAGTACCTGGTTATTCTATTCAAAAACCAGTTGAGGCAAGTCCGAAGTAAATTAAAGTGATTCAATGTAGTAGAACTTTGAGGTCTAACAGTGATGACTCGGTTACATAAGAAGTTATTTTTAGTTTGTTTGTTGTTATCGGCTAATCATGGCTTTTCTCAGACTTCGGAGGGACTTGAGCTTTCCTCAAAATTTGGCTTTTATGAGTACAAAGAGCCTGGCTATATGAAAATAGATGGTCCGATACTGGGCTTGGGCGCTAAGTACAGTTTTGCACTGGGTGCTGATGATTTTGTGCAGATTGATGCAACTGGCATGGCTGGCTTTTTAGATTACCAGGGTAGCGGCAATCTCAATAACACCGAGAATTATTCAACGGATGTTCGTGCGCTCTACCTCAAGAACTACACCTTAAAAGAGGGCACTGTTGTTACTCCTTATGCTGGTTTGGGGTATCGATTTTTATACAATGATTTGAGAGGTGTCACGAGTACTGGTGCGGGTGGATATCGACGCTTGAGCCATTACGTTTATTTGCCGGTCGGTGTCTTGACCTATTTGAATGATGGCTATGGAAACAAGATAGAGCTCAATGCGGAGATTGGATTGTTGATCAGAGGCTACCAGCAATCGTACCTTAGTGATGTTTTTTCAAATGTATCAGATGTAAAAAATGAGCAGAAAACTGGCCATAACTTAAGGCTCTCAGCACTTTATAAATTTGACTCTGTTTATGTTGGACCCTATTACACTCGCTGGAGTGTTGGTAGATCGAGCGTTGAAAATGGTTGGGTAGAGCCTAAAAATAGTACCAATGAGTTTGGCTTGATGTTAAAGCTGAAGTATTGATCAATCTTTTTTATCTAATACTGTGATTCATTTCTAAAATTGGTTGCATAACCGCCAATACGATCACAAGAACGATGAGACCCATCAATAAAATCAGGGCGGGCTCTAACAGATTGCTCATCATCTTTGTTTTTCTTTCAGCTTCATTCTCCGCATTATCTGCTGCATATTGGAGCATTTCAGATAGCTTTCCTGAAGACTCGCCCGTTCTAATTAAATGAATCAATATCGGGCTAAAAACAGCTTGACTACCCAGCGCTCGAGAAAGCGTGGCACCTTCTTTTAACCGTTGTATGGTGATTGTGATGGCATTTCTTAAAACAGCATTTCGCAATGTCTCCGAGCTACTTTGAAGTGCGGCAAGGATTGAAACATTTGCGCCTGTAAGCATAGATAAGGTACTGGCAAATCGAGCTGTTTCAAAAGATAAGATCAGGGAGCCTATAACTGGCAAATTCAAGCACCACTGATCAAATCGCCGCTTATATTCTGGGATATTCAAAATCCTCTGAACGATGAGCAAAATTAATAAGCAAGCAAGGATCAGTAACCATCCCCAGTCATTAATGAAATAGGAAATTGACATGATAATTTTTGTCAAAATAGGCAAAGATTGCTTACTGCTCTCAAACACTTTGGTTATCTGAGGTACGACATAAGTCATTAAAAAAACAATGACCATCATCGATACTCCTGTGAGCATCAGGGGGTAAACCAAAGCGCCCATTGCTTTTTGTTTTAAAGCCTCTTTCTTTTCTAAAAAAGTAGCCAATTGATTTAGCACTTGGCTCATACGACCTGATTGCTCGGCCGCAGCAACAATGCCTTGGTATAACTTATCAAAATTCTGTGTTTGCGTACCCAATGCTTTTGATAGGGGCATTCCTGATCTCACTTCAGAGGAGATTCTTTTAATGGTTTCTTTGATATTTTTTTTATTGGTTTCTTCAGAAAGAATCAACAAAGCTTCATCGATTGGTAGACCTGATTTGATTAGCAGTGCAAGCTGACGCGTGAGCATGGCTAGCTCACCGGTTGAAAGTTTTTGCCTTTTTTCAAGATAGTTTTTTAGCCAGTTATGACCATTGCCATCAGAGGCTAATTCGATATGTAATGGCGCTAGTTGCTTACTTAAGAGATAACTTTTGGCACCTTTGATGCTGTCGGCATCAACAATTCCTTTTTCTGTCTTGCCAGAAAAGGTAACTGCCTCGAACCGATATTGAGCCATTAAGCTTGTACTCCAAAGTCTCCAGTAACACGCAACAATTCTTGGGTTGTGGTTTTGCCGTTGGCGAGCCAGCGTTTGCCATCCTCTGTGAGAGGACGCATACCAGTTCTTAGGGCAGCATCTCGAATCTCAGCTTCTGAAGCTCTTTTATGTATGAGTTCACGAATATTGTCATTCGTTAACATGAGCTCGTAGATGCCAGTTCTACCGCTATATCCGCTGTGATTGCACGTTTCACAACCTTTGCCTGAGCAAGATTCACATTTGAGTCTAATTAGTCGCTGAGCGAGGACCCCTAAGAGGGTTGAGGATAGAAGAAATGGCTCTATGCCCATATCAATTAATCTGGTGACTGCTGAAGGCGCATCATTGGTATGGAGTGTGGCTAGAACGAGATGGCCTGTAAGGGATGCTTGTACCGCAATTTGAGCAGTTTCTAGGTCTCTGATCTCACCAATCATCACGATATCTGGATCTTGTCGAAGAATCGATCTGAGGGCTCGCGAGAAGCTCATATCAATTCGTGGGTTCACCTGCGTTTGGCCGATACCCTCTAGATCATATTCCACTGGATCTTCAACCGTCATGATGTTGGTGGTTGAAGATTTCAGTCTAATCAGTGAGCCATAAAGTGTGGTACTTTTGCCGCTACCTGTTGGCCCTGTTACGAGGACGATGCCATTGGGTTTGTGGATCAATTGATCAAAGCTTTTAAGGGTTTCATCAGACATACCCAAATGACTTAAATTAAGCTTGGTTAAATCTTTTTCCAATAAGCGCATTACAACTCTTTCGCCGTGAGATGTTGGAAGAGTTGAGACACGGATATCAATTGATCTACCGCCGACTCTTAAGGAAATTCTTCCATCTTGAGGCAATCTTTTTTCTGCAATATCAAGGTGAGCCATGATTTTTATGCGAGAAACAAGCGCTGCATGAAGCCCTCTTTTAGTTTCGATAATATCCCGAAGATTACCGTCAACTCTGAATCTCACAATTGAATTTTTTTCGAATGCTTCTAGATGAATATCGGAAGCACTATCTCTTGATGCTTGCATGAGAAGGGCATTGATCATGCGCACAATAGGGGCATCATCATTAACCTCTAACAAGTCTTCCATTGCAGGCATATCTTGCAATAACTTTGATAAATCCTCAGTTCCTTCAACTTCATCAGCAACTTGTGCAGCTGACGAGTCATTTTTTGAAAAGGATTCTGAGATTAAACCAAGTAAAACATTTTTATCTTCAAGGATTCTTTTGAATGGCCCAACCTTGGCGCCAATCTCATGAAAGGCGCTCAGTGGTGTTTCACGAGTATGTAAAAGCTCTAAGGAGTCATCATCAGCTTTTCTCAGAAAGACTTGATTATTCTTGCAAAACGAGAAGGGAATTTTTAAAAGAGACATCATTTTTTTTCTGAATTTTCACCAGATGAACTTTGATGATCTATTTTAGGCTGCTGATCTTGTTGTATTTGAGCTGGAAAATCCTTATTAATCAGCATAGGTGCCTTTGATAAATCAGATCCAAGATTTCTCATGTAATCATATCTGTTAGCAACAATTCCATCACTTTGCTGACCATTTCTAACAACGTATGGCCTTAAAAAAACCATTAAATTAGTTTTGGCTCTTTTTTTGGTTTCATATCTAAATAAAAAGCCCAATCCAGGAATATCTCCTAACAAAGGAACTTTTTCAGTAATTGCAATATCACTATCTTCCATTAGTCCACCTAGGGCAATGATTTGACCATCATCAACCAATACATTCGATTCAATTGAACGTTTGTTCGTAATAATGCCTGCAGCATTGGCACCATCTGAGACGCTTGACGCCTCTTGGTAAATTTGAAGCTTGACTAATCCGTTCTCAGATATCTGAGGCCTTACTTTTAATGTAATACCAACGTCTTTTCGTTCAATTGTTTGAAATGGAGATACCGTGGTGGCAGCACCTGTTTGAGCATATTGACCAGTAATGAATGGCACGTTTTTACCGATAACGATCCTTGCCTCTTCATTATCTAGCGTTAATAAATTAGGCGTTGAAAGAATATTCGTGCTTGTTTCTGTTTGTAAGGCTCTAGCTAGTGCAGACAATCCATATGTGCCGTTATATTTATGAATAAGACCCAAATTCATTCCTGGTGAGGGTGCTACGGTTGAGCCGGTTGTGGTATTTCCTAAATTCAAAAGACCATTAACTTGTGTACCAAGGCCCACAATATTGCTGCCACCACTACCAAAGTTTGTACCTGCAAAACCAACGTTATTACCACCCGAGTTAATAAGTCCTTGCCACTGAATGCCAAGCTCAGATGCTTTATCAGATGATATTTCAACAATTAATGATTCGACATAGATTTGTGCGCGACGAGTATCAAGTTGTTCAATAACATTTCGCAGATTTCTATAAAGAGGCTCGCTAGCAGTAATAATCAAGGAGTTTGTTGTTGGGTCTGCTTGAATGATTCCACCTGTAGATGGATTGCTAGTGCTTGATAAGCTAGAGGTAGAGCTATTGTTGTTATTGTTGTTTATTTGATTAGCTTGATTATTTATCAAAGGATTTGGATTAATGTTGCTGATAGGACTTTGTGTGCCAGTAATGTTTTGAGATAGGGTTGCATCAGCTGCAACAATCGCTCGCAAGGTTATTGCTAACTTTGCTGCTTCTGCATTTTTTAGGGGAACTACCCAAATATTTCCATTGTTTGTTCCGGGAGTATCAAGCTTGTTAATTAGAAGCTTTGCTTGTCTCATTTTTTCATCATTACTGCTTCTCAATAAAACAGTGTTACTTCTTGCATCAGCCATCACAATAGTTTTGAGTGCGGCATCAGTTACTCCTGTGCCTGAAGTATCAAGAGCCTTATTCAAGATGGCTGCAATATCTATAGCAAGAGCATGTTTTATCTTGATGGTTTGCACTTCACCTGTGGTTGGATTATCGATTGATGCAATTAATTTAGCGATTCGTTGAATATTGCTCGCGTAATCAGTGATGACGATGGTGTTGTTGCCTGGATATGCGTTGATTGAGTTGTTCGGGGAGATGAGGGGCTTTAAAACAGGAATAAGGTTATTGGCTGATTCATAGTTAAGCTTAAAAACTTGCGTAATGATTTGATCGCCCTCAAGTTTTGCCTTACCAGTGTTAATAGTGGTGCCTTGGAGTCGGGCATCTGCTTCGGTTAGCACTCTCCATGTTCCATTGGCCTCAACAATCGCGAAACCTTGCAACCTTAATGCAGTTGATAATGCATCCATGGTTTTTGCTTTAGTGAGAGGCTGTTCTGTGACTAAATTAATCGAACCTTTTACCTTTGGGTCGATCAAAATGGTTTGCCCAGTGGCTTTAGCCACTGCTTTTACAACCGAATCAATGTCAGCATTGACAAAAGAGAGGCTGATATTTGCTTCCTCTTTTTTGGGGGACAAGGTTTGCGAGGGTTTGCTGGTTTGCGCAAGGCTTGGCGTTGAAGTAGCTAACAACGCTGATATTAAGATTAACAATAATCGATTGTGCTTACTTGACATATGATTCTTTCAAAATTGCAGTTTTGTGACGCCGTTACTTGTTTTGCCAATAACACTTAATAAACCGATAAGTGCTTCCTTGTATTCAGGTTTTGCAATCGCCTCACCTGTAAATTCTATGCCATGTCCTGTCAGACTTCCTTTTCCAGTAATTTCGAGGGCTCCCTTGAGAGTTTTTACCTCAAAGGAGCGGGTGCTCAAGGAGCTGACATTCACTTGATAGTCTCCTAAAGGCTTAACTGAGCTTAGTTGGCTACCTCCATCGGTGATGGTGAGCTTCACCATACCGCTGTAGTTTTTATTTTCTATCGTTAAATCTTGCCAAGTTAGAGTTAGTTGCCCCTCTGGTTTGATGGTATTCCATGGAGCACCTAAATCTTGCAGAATTTTTGCCGGCAGACTTAATTCATTTGAGCTCAGAATTGATTTAGATGGTGTGACCAAAATGCGACCTGGTTTTGAAAGCATGGAACTGGTGACGATGATTTCGCAGCTTATTTTTAATGGGTGACACGAGGTTGACCAAATAATCCGCTCGGTCACAAAAGCTTTTTCACTGCAGGTGCCATTGATTAAATTTCCAAGACTGATAGAGGTGTTGCCAGACCAAATAGTTCCTTGCGGACTTTCTAAATTGATTTTGCATTGCGATTGCTTGGAAATAATCGAGCTTACCCATGAAATAGGAAAGTTGAGAGCGATTAAAAGAATGGCAATACTTAGGGTTGCAATCAATCCGAAGCGACTTATATTCACGGATTGAAAAGAAATTTTCATATCGCTTGCTTGAGAGTCATGGTGATGTTAACGAGGCCCGGCATTGAACCTGCAGCAGCGTCTAGCTTTGAAGGTACCAAATGCCAGTTTTGTCTCAGAGCATCAAGGGCATCCAGCGCTGATGAAAAGGCAGCTTGGGTCAGTTGGATTTGTATAACCGAGGTGTTTTCAGCAATGACCTGTTCAAAAATCGTTAATTTAAGATCTCTGGACTGAAATACTTGCTTGATTTTTTGTAGCTCTAACTCATTGATTGCTGGAGCAACTTTCTGTTTATTTTTAAGTAATTGATTTTGTTTAACAACCCCTTGTATTTGTGCAAGCTCTGATGGTCTTTGAGAGAGTTTCTCGTTATAAATTTTGATTCCGAGGAGTGCCGGATATATCAAAATAAAATAAGTTAGCAAACTTACGAATATAAATAGAATGCCTTTTAATGCGTATTGCGCATAAATGTGACAATTTTTGTACGCAGTCATCAATGAAGAGAGGCTAAGTTTATTTTTAAGCGTGTTTAACATTACTTTGCCTCATCATTCATCATTGGCAAAGGATGGATCCTAAGGCTGGTTTGATTTAGAACCTCTATATTGAGACGCATTTCTGCAATTTTTTTCTTCAATAGCTGTTTATCAACGGCTTGCTTTAATTCAAACTCTATATTTGATCCGTTGTATTGAATTCTTTTCACGCTGTCTTGGCCAAGGGATTTTGCAAATAAGTAAATTTTGCTTGATAGATGATCAATATCACTGACGCTGCTAAGACCATTGACATGTAATAGTCGAGTTGTCTCACGCATCAGTGTATTGATGGGCGCTATATTTTTTTCTTCAACCGCCAAGTTGGCTACAGTGATCATGCGATCTTTCCATCGCCAGTCAGCAATCACCAAGCCGGCAAAATAGCTATTCAGGCCAATGATGGCTGATGTAATAAAAATACCAAACCATTGAATGCTGCTGGACCACAGATTTTTGTCGGTCCAGCGACTCTCATGATTTGAAAACTTGAACGCCTGTTTTCTTTTTGGAATCTTAGCAAGAAGATTAATGTGGCTATCAATTAATTGAATAGCTCCTGGCATTAGACTATCTAGTGAAAGTTCTTTTGCGGATTGAGCATTTGTGATGCTCATGGCTGCTTTGATAGTTTCTTGATGATTGTTGGATACTTCTGACCAAGCATCACCTGTTTGTGGGCCATGTCTCTTAGTAAACGAAACGAAGTCATCTCCAGTCTGATAGCCTAAGATACCTTCGCTTAAGCACAGGGTTTCTGGAACGATTTGAATAGATTGAACGTTCAGCTGAGCAAGAGCGTCGCTGATTCTTTCGTGAATTTCTTTGTTAATGACTGCAACTGTTCTTAAAAGTGCCGCAGCACCATCATTAGGTGGAAGAATGTGTAGCAGGTAATTGCTCGGACTTCCCAGTAGATAATCTTCAATTAAATTTGGCAGTAACTGCTGGAGTTTCTTCGAGTTGACTAAAGGTAAATTAAGTTCGATCAATCTAACATCTTGACCAGCCATGATTGCGATAGCCTGATCTGCAACTGGCATATCTTGAATGGATGAGTTGCCAGTCTCCAATACTCTGAATTCATTTTTAGAATCAATGCTTAAAAGATTCCATTTGAGGGATTCGGGCTTGTCAGCATCATTCAAAGATCCCTCAAAATGGGATTTTGAACTTTTGGCTAGGTGTATGAGAAGAGCTGTTTTCATTACATGTCTCTAGGATCTATTTCCCATATTATGCGGGTATTATTGGCTGATGAGCTTTTATTGCCTCTTTCAATCAGCGAGCTTCTCACAAAAACTCTCGGTCCATGCTTAATCTCAGCTTGAGCTATAAAAAAACGAGTTGCAACATCCTGTTGATTGACAGCATTTTGTGTGGTGCTTGAAAAACCTGTATTACCTAAAAATGTCTTAAATTCACTGATGGAGCTGAAAGGTTTTTTTGTCCGTTGAGAGACGATCTCATCAGCATTGGATTGACTGATGCCAGGCATGCTTGCAAAAATGACCTTGGATGATGCTGTGTTCACGTTAATGGGCGTAGCTTCGGGAAGAAGAATCAAGTCATCTCTGATAGATCGCCACTCCTGATCATTCATCGAGATGATCAGGGGAATGTCTTTTAATTTGGCTGGCGACAAGTCTCTTTCAATCACTTTTTGCGCTAATTGTTGCGCATATTTTTTATCCAGACCATTGATTTCTAGCAACCTTTCAAAGGTAACAACACCCGAGGCTTGAATAGTTTGAAATTTTGGATCCCATAAATTTGTTAGATTAAATTTAGCTTGTGCATCAAATAACTGGCCTTTGAGGCTGGTACCTTTTAATTCAACCCCTAATTCAACTTTTTTCAAAAAGTCATCTAATTGACTGTCTGATAAGGGCAGGGCCCAAACTTCCCCCAAGTGATCATGAGAGTTACTTTTGAGATCCTCTGTCAGTATGAGGCGGGCCCAATCTACTGCGCCACGTTGTAGCCAGTTCACCTGTACCTTGTCTCTTTGTATTTCTATTTGTCTAGTTTGTAAATTTTGTTGCCAGGCCATGCCAGCAATGATGGTCGAGCAGAGTCCAATCACTAGCAATGATGTGATCAGAGCAGATCCTTGTTGGCGATTCATGTGTTTTGACATCAATTAGGCCCCACCAAGCAAATTTTTTGAATGGGGTGAGTATGCTTATTTAAAAACCACGAAATCCTGATGCCTCTGATCAGTTTTCCTAGCTTCACTACCTCTTGATGAATGAATACATCTTGCTTATTAACTTCTGACCATTGATTGGAGTTTGAAAAGTTACCTGGAGGGGTATTAAGGTCTCTTGTAATCCCAACCCATGTATTCAAGGCCTCTCTTTTTTGCCTGTAAGCAGGGCTGACCCACCGCGTAAGGCCATTTGAATTCCTCACATAGCCCACGATTTCTAAATAGTTTCCTAGAGTGTCTGATTGATTGCGTAGCAACCAAAGACTGTCAATTCCTGCTTCGGCAGCCCCAAGTTCAAATTGTTGGTGACTTAAAATATTTTGACAGTCCATTTCAAACTGTCTGACCCAATCAATTCTTAATGAATTTCTGGCTTGTTGATTTTCAATGACCTCTTTGCCTCTGATCACAGCATCCAATCCTTGCCACGCCATTAATGAAAGTGCCGCCATGATTGCAAGCGCAATCAATGTTTCAATTAATGTGAAGCCACCAGATGTTTTGTAAAAATTCAAACTTTCAAGCTTTCTAGTAGATTTTTTGTGATTCATTAGGAATGATGTGTGCAAGACCGGCTAGCTTTGGACCCTGTTTAACGCCACCCTTGGATTCATAGACAGAGATATCAATGTGTCTAAATGACGGATTGGGTGTGTTACTGACATTGCTCTCGCAAATGTATTCATATTGAGCCTGGTGGCAGGGGATAGAAATTGTTCCTAATTCTGGCCAGGTTTTTTGCAAGCGCAAGTTTGCTAAGTAGTTGTCTGCACTCCATAGTGCGAATGATCTTTTTTCAATTTCTCTTTGATTGTCAGCAGATGCTGATACGTATTTAATTGCAGAAATGAGACCAATCGATAGAATCGTGATCGCTACTAAGACCTCTATCAAAGAGAAGCCTAGGGATTTGGCGTAAGAATCTTTTCTCATGAGGGATTGACCAGTCTAAATCGCCCATTTTTTTCGCGTTGAATCTTTGCTGACAGTGTTCCGTGCTTCAGTTCTATCACCATGGGTGAGGTAAAGATCTCTTGATTAATAATTAATTGTTCTGTCGAACTCAAGGTGGGCGATAGGCGCCATTTTTTTTCTTGGAGGGGGTTTCCAAGAGGTCTTTCTTCCCCTTGAAGATTGATTTGCCTAAAGCTCCAGCCTTGTGATGAACTAACCCATCTGATCGGGGCTCCAGACATTGCCACTTCTTCTCTGGCTTGATTCAATGTGGCAGTTAGCTCTTGTAAATCTTCTTTCCACAATTTCTCGTTAGTATTTGGTAGTGCTAGTGTTGCCATACTCAGAATAAATCCGAGTATGGTGATGACGATCAGAAGTTCTAAAAGAGAAAATCCTGATTGTTTAGTTGCTGATATCTGCATTCAACCCGGTTCCGCCCAATTTGCTATCAGCACCAAAACTAAAGACATCAATTTCGGATTTTGTTCCGGGATTTGTGTACTGATAAGGACTGCCCCATGGGTCGTTCGGAAGACGCTCAAGATATCCACCAGTTTTCCAGTTAGGTGCTAAGGGTTCAATGGTAGGTGGCGCCGTTAATGCTTTTAAGCCTTGCTCTGTCGTGGGATAGCGGCCATTATCTAAGCGGTATAACTTAAGAGCTTGAACAATCGTTGAAACATCTTGCTTTGCCGCTAAAATTCTTGCTTCATCTGGTCTACCCATGATTCTTGGGATCACCATAGTTGCCAGAATTCCAAGAATGGCGATCACAACCATCACTTCTATAAGAGTGAACCCTTTATTATTGTTCATTGAACTGAACTTATTTGCCCTCAATACTATGGAGTTTTTCACACGGATACCTCTAAATAATGTTTAAATATTGTATAAATAATAACGACCAAAGCGCCTGAATTGAAAATTTATCTTCAAAAACTTCGTTCTCATTTGATTCAGTCCCAAAAGTATCTAGGTGGTTTAGTCTCTAAAACCATCAATAAATTTATGGGTCAGCAAGTCAGCTTTGACTGGCAAGGTTTTTCTGCAAAGACCTTGAACTTTGTTTCCCCGAGGAAAACGGCTGATTTACTTCAAATATTGTTGATTCTTAGCACTTCTACCATTGTTATTTACTGGTTGATGAAGCTTTTGGCCCTTCCTTTACCTGGTAAAACATCTCAATCCGAGTTATTGATCTCATCGAAATCCGGCACTGAGGCTTATCTATTGTTCGGTGGTAAACAAATTGATACGGGCAATATCAAATTAAGAGGGGTCATCCACATGGATGATCAATTGGGGGCAGCAGATGGCTTTGCGATCTTTGAGGTTGATGGAAAAACCACCCCAGCCATTGGTAGAGGGGAGTCTTTGGGTCAAGGTTTCGTCTTGTCTCAAATCAATAAAGACTCAGTCGTTATCAGTAGGCAAGGGCAAAGAGCTACGATTCAGTTACTGAGTGAGAAGCAGAAAAAATCAATAGAGTCAAAGAGATAGGGTTTAAAGAAAAGATATAATTTTTATCATCTTGTTTTTTTAATTGTCTAAGACGATACTAATTACAAATTACATAAGGAAAATTCCGTGAAAAAGTTACTTCTTGCAGTTTTATCACTTTCAGTCTTAACCGCTTGTGGTGGCGGGGGGGGCTCAACTTCCTCTGCGGCTGGTGGCTCAGATGCAGCAAGAGCTGCGGCATTAACTACTCCTTCAAAAATATCAGTTGTTGAGCCTAGAGAATAATTAGGACTGTGACCATGAATAAGAAACTAACTATCACTTTATCAGCACTTTTTGTATTTTCTCTTGGTAATTCAAACGCTCAAGTACCGGCCAATTCTGCATACATAAAAGATGCGCAAACAAGATTTAGTAAAGACTTTTTAAACTCTAATTTTGATAACCCTAATGTCATCAGCTGCTTTTTGGCTAAGGCGGGCATTCGAGAAATGGTTGGAAGGGGAAAATACTACGCATTGGTTGATGGAGAGCAATGCGAAAATGAAAATTCTGGCGTTCAGGATACAGGCCAGGGATCAAAGCCTAGTGATCCGAAATACTTGGATATGATGGTCGAATCCTATATTGAAAACAACACTTTAAAAGCCAAACTTTGGCTAAGTTTTCCAGATGATTATTCTGCTAATACATATCAAACTTTTGTAGCTGCATCAATTGATGAATCTGACACTGATAAGCCACCTTATGGTAAGTGGCGAGTAGATTTTTGCGATACTCTGCCGTCTGCTCCATCAAGTTGTGTGATGTTTGGTTTTGTTAATCTAGATGGCCAAAATGTAACTTCACTTGATAAAAACGCTGATAATAGTTGGGCTCAAAGAGGTGTCGCAGTAGTTGGTAGTAGACAAAATTCAAATGGTATTGGTAAATTTGAAGTAATTGAAAATGGAACTCCTCTGACAGCTTCTTTCCAATCAGGAGACTCATATTATCGAGCTAGATTTAGTGGTTCGATAAATGCAGATTTATGCTACTCCCCAAGTGTAAGTGCTCCAGGCACACGCTTTGCAATGTGGGATACCTATCTTTATGACACTCAAACTGGAGCAAAGGTTGATACCTTCGGTGGAATGCGAATTAAAAGAGAGTCATCTACCAGTTATGAGGGATATGCTTCTTTTTGGGGAATTAGCTGGTGGTCAAATAGTGGAGTTAATGAAAGCAGTATTGCAAGTGGATCTACAGTAATTGGTGAAAAGGGTCCAAATGGTGAAAATCAAGTCACAGCTTACGAGTACATTAAATCATCTGGAAGATTGAAAAAATATACTGCTGTGAATAAAACACTAAACCAGTTTGCAGGAAGAGAATTCGTGGTTTGGGTCAATGTTAATAATTTGCCAAATTCAAACTTAAAGACTGCATTAACAAGCTTCAATTCAGTCTATCCAAATTTAATAATCAAGTGGAATCAATCAACTAGTAAGTTTGAAATTTCTGGTTTTAGAGATTGGGTTGGTAGTGGCAGCTCTTCAACCGAGAGAAATCGTCCTTTTAACTCGGTGTTAAGTTTCACAATTCAGGAGCTTGTTTCTACTTTAGATAATGAGTCAATTTTCGGTCGGTTTTGGGGTACTAATACAAATATCCGAATTCAACTAGCAACTCCGGTATGGACAAATGGCGTTTATTCACGTGTACCAATTGCTCAGTCAAACATCTCAGTGAGAGAAGAAAGTTCTCAAAATGTAATGCCTGGTGAAATCTCTTCTACTACCATGTATTGCGCTGGACAATGCATTAAACCCGACAATTCAATTGCAAACCCTACAAGTATTGGTGCTGCTAAGGTAAATAATTTATTTTACTGGGATGGTGCAAGCGCTGACCTCAAGTTCACAAATAGCTCAGGAAATCCAGTGGCAGTAAATTCAGGGTGGTATAGCTCAAGTAAGCTTTTAACATCTTTGAGTGATTTGGAGAAGTTAGGATGTAATCCCTCAATTACAGATGATAGTGAGACTGTATGCCCCTGGAATGATTCGCAATTGACAACTTGGTATCAGTGGGAATCTGGGCCAAACAATTGGAATAGGCAACAGTTTTTAAAGGTCCCAAACAGCAACACTTACGTTAATTTTGTCGCTCCGCTTCAATTGATTTATCAGGTGCCCAATCAACCGACTAATGGTGCTTATGCTGGGCAGGAAGCTTCAGTTCAATATCCTGGCGCTGGGCAACTTTGGATTCCTGGTAAATGTGTGAATAGGTTACGACTTACTGATGAGGCTTGCGGGAATGGTACTGGTTGGGTTCACGAGTTCGTTATTCCGACTACGGAATCAGCTTCAGGTAAAGTAACCTTAGCAGATGGAAGCAGAGAATATTTAGTTAAATGGTTGAGTATGGGAGTTTATTTTGCGCCGTTCGCGAGTTCTAGCGTAGAAGAAAATGCCTGTAGAGCTGAATTGCCTTTGACCGGTGTTGACGCTATGACTCTACCGTCAGATTCTGATTTTATAAATCCAGCATCGCCAGATTCTCCTAACTACATAGGCCCTTGGGTTAATGTTTCAGGAAGTCCTGCAGTCATTCACGGTAAGCTACAGTAAATATAAGTAAATGTATCGTACTGTAATTAAGCGGCAGCTTAGGTTGCCGCTTTTCCTTTCTGAATTTAGAAATAGCCCATTATTTTGGCCAATAGTTCTGAGTTTTATTTTTCACTTATATTGGTTAAGTCAGAATCTGCCTGATAGATTTGCCAAGCGATCTGCCGCTTTAAGCTCTCAACCAATTTCAGTTTGGATTGATCGACATGATCTTGCAGTAATTGAAGGTGACAAAAAGATTGAAAAATTTGCTGCAGTCACAGTGAATGAATCAAGTATTAAGCTGAATCTTGAGTCGTCGAAGGATTTAACTACTGCTGAAGAAGATTCCAAAGGTAAAGCTACTCCAGAGTTAGAGTTAGATGCTGTTGCCAATTCAGTAAAACCAAACTCAACATTTCAGAGAAGAAAATTTAATTCAAAAAACTCTCTTTTAAATCAAATTGATCTTGAAGAAAAAAAGAATATAGCGATTTCAGGTCAGACATTTGAAAGACAAAATAATGAGCGAAGACTAATTGAGAGCCAAAGTATTGCTCTTCAAAGTTTTATGCGTGAAATGCATCAAATATCAATGACAGTCAACATAAAAAATTTTAGCTGTGAACTATCTTCAACCAAGATTTGCGTGGGTATTCCAGATGGCCTAAAAGACCATATTTATAAAAGATGGGCAGACTTACAGTTCCAAAAAGTTGAGCAAAAATTAATATTTGGAAATAAAGAGGGCGTTTTCTTTCATCAGTCGTCAGCTGCTAATGAAAGTTTCAATAAAAAATAAGTTTCTACACCTCAACCCTAACATGCTGTCCCTCGAACCTCTTGGCAGTTCTCTTGAACAGGATGATCAAGAAGGTTGCTGCAATTGCCAAACTTAAACTGTTGGCAAACCAAAAACCTTGAGCACCTTGTAATATCTTCGGCACATTGCCGCTCAAATTAAAGCCTAATAAATAGCCGCCACCAAGTCCAACGCCCCACAAAGAGATGGCGTAAATCCACATTGGCCAAAAAGCCACGCGATAACCTCTCAGAATAAAAGCAGACGTTACTTGCAAAGCATCAAAGATTTGATAGAAGGCAATGAATAAAAACAGTGGTATTGCCATTGATCGAACATCCGCAGATGGGGCGTATAAGTCGAGCAAAGGATATCTAAAAATCCACACCAACAACCCCACTAAAACACATAAAGTTGTTGTGAAAATCAATGATGACCAC
>JACCDV010133174.1_pt1 | contig 15540 bp, 14 predicted proteins | sample 7446131 | NCBI WGS metagenome assembly JACCDV01 (sample SAMN15323448, study PRJNA562643) | freshwater metagenome | isolation source: river surface water | place: USA:Blue River Watershed | collected 2017-08-17 | reverse complement strand
GTTCTGGTCCGGCCGCAAGAACGCGTTTCCGGCCTCCGGGCGCATCAGCCCCGACTACATGTGCATGGACTCGACCATCCCGCGCAAGCGCCTGGCCGACATCCTGCAAGCCATCAGCGAGATGGAAGAAAAGTACGCGCTGCGCTGCCTGAACGTGTTTCACGCAGGCGACGGCAACCTGCACCCGCTGATCCTGTTTGATGCCAACGACCCCGACCAGCTGCGCCGCTGCGAGTTGTTTGGCGCTGACATCCTCGAAACCAGCGTGGCCATGGGCGGCACTGTCACCGGTGAACACGGCGTGGGCATCGAGAAGGTCAACAGCATGTGTGTGCAGTTCAGCGCCGAAGAAAACGAGCAGATGTTCGCGGTCAAACGCGCCTTCGACCCGCAAGGCCTTTTGAACCCCGGCAAGGTCATCCCGACGCTGAACCGCTGCGCCGAATACGGCAAGATGCTGGTGCGGGCGGGAGCGATCAAGCATCCGGAGCTGGAACGGTTCTGACAAACCCACCCAATTAGTTGCGCGCGCAACCAATCGGCCCTACAATCCGGCCAAACACTGTTTTGGCCCATGAGCACACGCGCAACATCCACACCCTTGGCTCCAGCGAACGACGCGCTGGACCGCACGCTCACGTACCGCTTGCACCTGCTGCACAAACTGACAGATGCCGACAGTCAGGGCGCTTACCCTGAACACACCGGGCTCAGCCTCAGCGATGGGCGTTGCCTGGCCACCATTGGTCAGTTTGAGCCTTTGTCCGTCAAGGACCTGGCTGCACGGTCCAACCTGAACAAAGGTCAGGCCAGCCGCGCCGCGCAAGCGTTGGTGGAGCAAGGCCTCGTGCGCAAGGAAGACCGCCCCGACGACGGCCGCGGTGTGGTGCTGAGCCTCACGCCAGCCGGACGCAAGCTCTACAAACGCACCATGCAATTGATTGCCCAGCGCAACGAGGACATCTTTGGCTGCCTGAACGCCAAAGAACAAGCCACGCTCAGCGCCCTGTTTGACCGACTGATCGCCCACGCCCGCCCCCAGGGCCAAGCCGACTGAACCCCACGGAGTTCCCATGCACCAACCCAGCACCGAAGCGCGGCCTTCGATTTATTACCACTACGAGGTGTTCAAGCCCTGGCTGCCTTCAGAACATCCACCACAACCGCGACAGCGCGTGGCCATCGCCGGATCTGGCCCGGCTGGCATGGTCACCGCGCTGGAGCTCGCACGTCACGGCGTGCCCAGCGTGGTGCTCACGTCAGAGTTGCAGTTCTCGCAAGGCAGCCGCGCCATCTGCTTCACGCGCCGCTCGATGGAGATCCTGCAGCAAGTGGGCGTGGCCGACCGCATGACCGAGGGCGGTTTGCCCTGGCGCTTTGGCAATTCGTTTTACCGAGGTCAGCGCGTGTTCCGCATGGAAGCGCCGCACGATCCCGACGACCGGTTTTTTCCGATCATCAACGTGCAGCAGCAGTTCATGGAGGAGTACCTGCACGACGCTTGCAAAGCCAACCCGCTGATCGACTTCCGCTGGGGGAACAAGGTCAACGCCGTGATGCAAAAAGACGGCTACGCCGAAGTGGAAGTGGACACGCCAGAAGGCCCTTACACCATGGAAACCGACTGGCTGATCGCCGCCGACGGGGGGCGTTCCGGCATTCGCAGCGCCATGAATTTGCAGATGGAAGGCGCATCATACGAAGGCTTTTTCGTGATCGCCGACATCCAGATCGACCTGCCCTTCCCGACCGAGCGCCGCGCCTACTTTGACCCGGAGTGGAACCCGGGCAACACCATCTTGATGCACCGCGAACCCCACGGCATCTGGCGCGTGGACTACCAGCTGCCGCCCGGTGAAACGCCCGAAGAAGCCTTGCGCCCCGAATCGCTCAAAGCCCGCATCGACGCGCAACTGGCCATGATCGGTCATGCCGGAACCCCCTGGGAGATGGACTGGTCATCGGTATATTCGGCACGCACGCTGACACTGCCCGACTTTGTGCACGGCAGCGTGATCTTCACCGGCGATGCCGCACACTTGCTGCCCATCTTTGGCGTGCGCGGGGCCAACACCGCCTTTCAAGACGCGCAGTCACTCGGCTGGCACCTGGCTTATGTGGTCAAAGGTCTGGCAGGGCCTGCACTGTTGGCCAACCACAGCACCGAGCGCGTGGGCGCTGCCCGCGAGATCATCGAAGAAGCCGGCAAAAGCACCCGCTTCATGGCCCCGCCAAGCGCAGGCTTTCGGCTGCTTCGCGATGCGGTCCTGTCGCTCTCGCTCACGCAAGACTTTGTGCGCCCGCTCTACCACTGGCGCACCTCGCGTCCGCACGAGTACACCCACTCGGTGCTCAACAGCACGGGCGACGACAACGCCTTGTTCAAGGCCGGCCCGGCCCACGGCGTGCCCCCGCAAAACGTGCGCCTGGGTGCAAACGACTTTCTGCTCGACCACCTGGGCGGCGGTTTTGACCTGCTGTACTTCACCGATGCACAGGCTTTGCCCGCAGCACTGCGCCAGGTGATCGATGCGGCTCGCCAGAAAGGCATGCCGATCAAAGTGATCGCCGTGGGCGCTGCGCAAGCGGTGCAGGGCGCGGACAAGACCTTGTCCGATGCCGATGGCCACCTGCGCCAGCGCTATGGCGTGCCGGCCAATGGCGCGGCTTATTTGCTGCGCCCCGACCAACACATCTGCGCCCGCTGGTTGACGCTGGACGCCACGCGCCTGCAAGCCGCACTCTCCACCGCCCTGCCTCAATAAGGACAGCCCATGACCTCCCCCGCTCTCAACATAGACAGCCTCGAAACTGTGTACGACGCCCTGGCCACAGCCATCGACCAGGCCGGCCCGGACAAAGCGCAACTCTTTCTGGTCAAGCTCGCCTTGCTCAATGCGAACGCGCTGGGCGATGCTGCGCTGGTGCAAGAGCAGATCGCCACAGCCTTGCTGGATTTGTAGGTCGGAGCTGCGGCCCCGACAGCTTCAAGTGATAAATTCGGCAAATACTTTTTCGCCCACGGAGCCCTTCATGACTTTCTTCTCGCCCACCCGCCGTCGCCTGGTTCAGGCCCTGACCGCTTCCAGCCTCTTGTTCAGTGCCTTGGCACAGGCCGACACCACCATCAAGCTGATGGTGGGCTTTCCACCTGGCGGCGGCACCGATGCCATCGCCCGCTTGCTGGCCGACAAACTCAAAGAGCCTCTGGGTGCCAACGTGATCGTCGAAAACAAAGCCGGTGCCGGTGGCCAGATCGCCGCGCAGGCCCTGAAGGCCGCGCCTGCTGACGGCACGGTGCTGTTTTTGTCGCACGACCACACCATCTCGATCCTGCCCCAAGTGGTCAAGAACCCCGGCTTCAACACCGCGCAAGACTTCACACCCGTGGCTGGTTTTGCGACCTTTGTGAACGGCCTTGCCGTGTCGGGTGGCACACCTGCCAAGACCTTCAACGAGTACGTGGCCTGGGTCAAGACCAAGGGCAAAGACACCGTGGGTGTGCCCGCACCTGCCTCGGTGCCTGAATTTTTGGTCAAGGTGATCGGCGAGAAATACAAGCTCGACCTGGCTGCAGCGCCCTACCGTGGCAGCGCACCCATGATGGCCGACATGCTGGGCAACCAGATCGCGGCAGGTGTGGCCTCGGTGCCCGACTTCATTGAAAACCACAAGGCTGGCAAGGTGCGCATGGTCGCCTTGCTGGGCAAAGACCGTCAGGCCCTGTTGCCCGATGTGCCCACCTTCGCAGAGCTGGGCTTGAGCGGTTTTGAAGACCTGCCTTACTACGGCATCTTCGCGCCCGCGGGCACGCCCAAGGCCGTGATCGACCGCACCTCTGACGCGGTGGCGAAAGTGCTGGCACAACCCGATGTGAAAGCGCACCTCACGGCCATGGGCCTCACCGTGGGCCACATGACACCCCAGCAATTGGGTGCCCGCGAAAAAGCCTACACCGCCACCTGGGCCCGCATCATCAAGGCCAGTGGTTTCCAAGCGCAATAAGACGATGTGTCGGGGCTGAAGCCGCCGACCTGTTGGTCCTTGCAGGTCGGCGGCTTCGGCTCCGAATTTTTCACCAGGCGTCGATGGACAAGGGCCCTGCAGCGGGCGCGATGCGCCCCGACTGCAAACCGGCCACCAACCAGGTACGGGTCTCGGCCGGATCGATGACCGCGTCTATCTCCAAGGTTGTGGCCATGTTGATCGCGCTGCCGTTGTCGTATTGCTGCGCCAACAAACGCTCAAACAGCGCTTCGCGCTCGGCCCCTTCGGGCACGGCCTCCAGCTCTTTGCGGTAACCCAGGCGCACTGCCCCCTCCAAGCCCATCGCACCAAACTCGCCGGTAGGCCAGGCCACGTTGCACAGCGGCTCATGAAAACCGCCCGCCGTCATGGCCATCGCGCCCAGGCCGTAGCCCTTGCGCAAGACCACGCTCAAGTAAGGCACGCGCAAATGCGCCGCAGCAATGAACATGCGAGAAACGTGCCGCACCTGCGCCTTTTCTTCCATATCGGGCCCGACCATGAAGCCGGGTGTATCCACCAAACTCACAATGGGCAAGCCGTGCGCGTTGCACAGTTGCATGAAGCGCGCCGCCTTGTCGGCCGCGTCGGCATCGATCGCGCCGCCCAGGTGCGCCGGGTTGTTGGCCAACAGACCCACAGGTCGACCTTCGATGCGGCACAGCGCGGTGTGAATGCCCACACCAAAGCCCGTGCGCAACATGAGCACGCTGTCCACATCGGCGATGCCTTGCATGGCGGCTCGGGTGTCATACACACGCAAGCGGTTCTCGGGCACCACTTGTCGCAAGGCCTCGGCGGGTGGGGCTTGCCACGCTGACTGAGCCCCCTGAAAGAAGGCGACATACTGCCGAGCCGCCGCCACGGCCTGCGCCTCGTCGTCCACCAGCACATCGATCACGCCGTTGCCGTGTTGCACCGCGCTGGGGCCGATTTGTTCGGGCTTGAACACGCCCAGGCCACCGCCTTCGACCATGGCCGGACCCCCCATGCCGATGTTGCTGTCCTGCGTGGCGATGACCACATCGCAGCAACCCAAAAACGCCGCGTGGCCTGCAAAGCAGCGCCCCGCCACCACGCCCACCACCGGCACGCGGCCATTGAGCCGGGCAAAGGCGGCGAAAGTCGTCAAATTCAAACCGGCCACGATGGCCACATCCACATCGCCGGGTCGGCCACCACCGCCTTCGGCGAACAAGACCACCGGCAAATTGTTTTGTAACGCGATGTCCAGCATGCGGTCGGTCTTTTGGTGGTTGCGCATGCCTTGGGTGCCAGCCAACACGGTCGCGTCGTAGGCCATGACCACCACCCGCTGGCCGTGGATCTGGCCGATGCCGGTGACCATGCCGTCGGCGGGGGTGTTGCGCATCAGGTCGTCGGCCGAGCGGCGTCGGCTTTGCGCGGCCACGGCCAGTGCGCCGTACTCAATGAAGCTGCCCGCATCGCACAAATCGGCGATGTTCTCGCGTGCGGTGCGCAGACCCAGCGCGTGCCGCTTGGCCACGGCCTCGGGGCGTTGTGCGTCTTGCGTGAAAGCCAGCCGAGTCTTCAGCTTGTGCAAGTCGGCGCGGGGGGCGTCAGGGTCTGCGGGGGGCTGTGCAGCAAGGGGCGTGGGGGCATGCGCAGCAGGAATGTCCTGCGCCGACACCGTCACGAAAGTGCCCAGCGCATCGCCCTCGTTGACCGCCTCACCCGGCTGAAAAAACAACTCACTCAACCGGCCCGCCTGCGGCGCACGGATCTCGTGCTCCATCTTCATGGCCTCCACAATGACCAACACATCGCCCGCGGCCACCACATCGCCCGCCTGTACGAGCCACTGCACCACTTGCGCCTGAAGGGGAGATCGGATGTTTTGCATCCGGCCATTGTGGGGTACGTTCTCAAAACAGTGCCATCAAGTATGGGACAAGGCCCATCTTGTCGAATTTCACAATACAAAATATCTCAGTCTGCGCCGAGCTCCTTCACAACTTTGCCAAATCCACGCCATGGCGTACGCCAATTGGCGGATTTACAAAAGTCTTTTCAGTTCGAGAATTTCACTTTTAATGTCCTTGGCAATTACCTATTGATGTATCAAATTGCTTCACAAAAACCGATTTGTCTGTTTTTGTTCTTTCTAAAACCTGCAGATCGCCTGCCTCTGTGCACACCCGCGCTTGCGCTGGCCATATTCGCTGCAAGCACGGGTCTGCAGGCGCAAACCTTGCCACAGGTCGTTGAACGCGCCTTGCAAGCTTATCCATCGATTCAATCAGCCAATGCCAAAGCACAAGCCACACGCGCTGACATTGACAAGGCCAGAAGCGCGCATCAGCCCCAAATCGGGGTCACGGCGGCGGGCAATCAGTACGCTTCGGGCTCTATCCCCTCGTCTGTCGGGCGCACCAGCGTTTCGCCGACCGCCAAACTGAATTTGTGGTCCGGTGGCCGGATCGAAGCGGAAGCCTCACGCGCAGAAGCGCTGACCCGTGCAGCAGAGTTTCAGCGCGATTTGACGCTGGATGACGTCGCTCAGCAAGCCTCTGAGGCTTATCTGAACTGGGACAAAACGGCCGACTTGTACAGCCTGGCGGTGCGGAACCTGAATTCGCACCGCGAAACGCTGGACGACATCCAGAAAATCGCCCAGGTCGATAAGGGTCGTCGCATCGACTATGAGCAAGCCTTGGTTCGTACAGAGAATGCGGCTTTGGCTTTGCAGCAACGCAAAGCCGATTTGGCGCAGGCGATGCAACGATTACGCCGCTTTTGGCCAGGCGAGATGGATGCGCGGCCTGTGGGTCTGGACGCTGTAGTCGCTGAAAACGGTGTGCTGGGCAAGATTCCCATGAGCTTGGCGGCCGCCGTGGATCGGGTCACCGATGATTTGCCCGGCATCGCCCAATACCGTGCACAGGTCGAGGCGGCACAAGCCGCCGTCAAGGTGGCACAAGGTCAGTACTGGCCATCGGTGGATGCAGCCGTGTCACGGCAGTTCAATGCCAACACGCTGCGATTTGAAACTTTTTCACAAATCTTGCTCAACGCCCCCCTGTACACAGGTGGGGCAACATCGGCTTTGATTGAGGCTGCTCAGGGACAGTTGAAAGCGGCGCAGTTTTCGCTGGACGAAGCCCGTTTGATTGCCCGCGAAAAAGCGGCATTGGCCTGGCAAGAATGGGCTTCAGCGCGTTCGCGCGCAACCGTTGGCAACGCCCAATCGGATGTGGGCGACAAGGTAGTCGATGGGTACCGACAGCAATTTCGGGTCGCCAGGCGATCCCTGCTGGATCTGCTGAACATCCAGGCCGATTCTTTCAATTACCGCAGCGCTGCCCGAGCAGCATTTCACGACGAACGTCTGGCACGCGTGCGCTTGTTGGCGGCCACTGGCGATCTGGCTCGACGCTTTTCTTCCGAGCCCGGCAGTGTTTCGCAGACCGACTCCAGCGCCCATCCTGAATACAAAAACAACTGATCAACATGGCCGATTTGATTTCTTCTTTACCGAGCACACAGGCCGACACGCCCGCTTCTGCGCCTGCCGGCCAGGATGGCATGGCAGACCCATTGCTGATGTGCTTGGCCATGGCGGCCAAATTGCTGGACCGTCCTGTGCACATGCAAGTGCTGAGGGCAGGTTTTGCTCTGGATGATCGCGGACGCGTGCCCTTGGCGGCGTACCCCGATCTGGCCCACAAACATGGACTGATGGCGGCCTGGTCACGCATCAAGGTTGCCGATATTCCCGTCTATGTTTTGCCGGTTTTGATGCCCTTGATGGATGGTCGCGCCTGCATATTAAAAGGCTTTGACGGCAGTGATGCGATTGTCTTGTGGGCACATCAAGGCATGGAAGAGCACCGTATTCCCATTGTCCAATTGCAGGCACTGGCACGACCGGAAGTACTCGCCGTCAAGCTGGCACCGCAGCGCCATGACCAGACTTTGGCCCCCATGCATGACAAGGCCTTCAGCTGGTTTTGGGATACCTTGTGGCGCTTCCGCCATTTCTATGTGGAGTCCATGGTCGCCACGGTGGTCGCGAACATCCTGACGCTGGCATCGGTGTTCTTCACGATGAACGTTTACGACCGCGTGGTACCCACCCAGGCTTATTCTTCATTGTGGACCTTGGCCATTGGCACCTCCATTGCGATCGTGATGGAGTTTGTCATGCGTTGGCTCAAAGCACGTCTGGTGGATTTGGGTGGCAAGAAAGCAGACTTGGCCATCAACGCTACTTTGCTGCGCGAAATCATGTCGATCCGGCTCGAGCATCGCCCACAGTCTGTGGGTATTTTTGCCAGCTCGATGCGCGACTTCGAATCATTGCGCGACTTTTTTTCGTCGTCTTCTCTGGTCCTGTTGGCAGACATGCCTTTCGTGCTGATGTATCTGGTTCTGATCGCCTTGGTCGCCGGACCTTTGGCGTTGGTGCCTGCGGCTGTTGTGCCGATTTTGTTGGCCATCGGTCTTTATGCGCAAAAGCCCCTGATGAAAGCCATGCGCGAAAACATGAAAGAGTCCGGCGACAAGCAAAGCGTTTTGGTGGAGTCGGTGCTGAACCTGGAGTTGCTTAAAGCGCACAACGCCGAGAGTTATCTGCAACGGCGATGGGAAATGTCGAACCTGGCCGGCGCAGACTCTTACAAACAAATTCGCAGTCTGACCAACTGGATCATGGGGCTGACCACCGCCATTCAGCAGTTGGTCACTGTGGTCATGGTCGTCGGTGGCGTATACATGATTCACGCCAATCAGCTGACTTTAGGTGGTTTGATTGCCTCCGTGATCTTGTCTGGCAGGGCTCTGTCGCCTTTGGCCAGCGTGATGTCATTGGCATCGAGGTACCAACAAGCGGTCACATCGCTGGAGACACTGGATGGGCTGATCAAACGTCCGCGTGACCGCATCAATGGTCGCAATTATGTGGTGCCTGAAACGATTGAGGGCCGACTGGACGCAGAGGGCTTGGAGTTTGCCTATCCAGGACAACACAAAATTCCCGTGATCAAAAAAGTGTCGCTGTCGATCCCTGCAGGTCAAAAAGTGGCCATGCTGGGCCGAGTGGGTAGTGGCAAAAGCACTTTGCTCCGTCTGCTCTCCGGTCTGTATGTGCCCTTGGCCGGCAACATCCGTCTGGATGGTATCGACATGCAGCAAATTGAGCCGGCCGAAGTGCGCAACCGCATGGGCTATGTGGGTCAAGATCCACAACTCTTCATGGGTACTTTGCGCGAGAACCTGATTTTGTCGGACAGCTGGATCAACGACACCCGCATTGCCGAAACACTCAAAGCGCTGGGGATCTACGACATGGTGGCCAACCATCCTCTGGGCTTGGACATGCCCATCACAGAGGCCGGCGGTGGCCTGTCGGGCGGTCAACGTCAATTGCTGTCCATTGCGCGCATGATGCTGCGCAACCCCCAGTTGGTGTTCATGGATGAGCCCACGGCCAATATGGATCAAAACAGCGAGGCACGTGTCATCGCCGTGCTCAAACAGTGGTTGCAAGGTCGCACGTTGCTGATGTCCACGCACCGCCCTCAATTGCTGGAGTGGGTGGATCACATCGCCGTGATCGATGCCGGCCAGTGTGTGGCCATGGGTCCTAAACAGGAAATGATCGAAAAGTTGTCACGCGGGATCGATGTGCATGCGCCTCGCAGTCAAGGAGTTGCAGCATGAAGGGCAAAAGTTTCCGCAGTTCCGGTTTTGGCATTGCCACCGTTGAAGACGATGAGCGCCGCGCCAGCAAATACCTGGTGTGGTTCACCGGCATCACGCTGCTGCTGGGTCTGACATGGGCGGCATTCTTTCAACTAGACGAGATCACCAAGGGACAAGGGAAAGTGATTCCCACCAGCCGTGAGCAGGTCATCCAGAGCCTCGATACCGGCGTATTGAGTGAACTGTTTGTCCGAGAAGGCAGTGCTGTCGAAAAAGACCAGGTGTTGCTGCAAATTGATGACTCACGCTCGGGTGCTGTTTTCCGCGAAGCACAAGAAAAATACCTGGCGCTTTCGGCTCAAGCTGCTCGCTTGAAAGCAGAGGCTTATGGCTCGGGCCTCGTATTTCCATCCGATGTGCTCAAGGAACCCAGCCTGGTACAACAGGAGACTCAGGCTTACAACGCGCGCAAGCGCGCCTTGCAGGAGTCTCTAATTTCATTGGACATTTCTTTGGCAGCCGTCAGCCGGGAATTGGCCATGACTGAACCTTTGGTCAAGCAAGGCGTGATGTCCGAGGTGGAGTTGCTTCGCTTACGACGTCAGCAGTCCGAGCTGATGGGGCAACGCGCCGAACGTCAAAACAGGTACCTCACAGATGCCAACAACGAGTTGGTGCGCGTTTCTTCGGAACTGTCCCAAACCAAAGAGAACGCGTCTGCCCGCGAAGATGCGTTCAAACGGACCACGATACGTTCTCCAATGAAGGGGGTGGTCAAAAACGTGCAGGTGACCACCGTAGGTGGCGTGATTCAAGCAGGTCAAGCCATTTTGGAAATCGTTCCTACAGAAGATGAAATGTTGGTCGAAGCCTATGTCAAGCCCTCTGAAGTGGCTTTTCTGAAGGTTGGCCAAAAAGCCGTTGTGAAATTGACCGCATACGACTTCAATAAATACGGCGGTCTCGACGGTGTGCTGGAGCATTTGAGTCCTGATACCTTGCGCGATGAGCGTCAAAAGAAACCTGGCAATCCGGTCGAGCTGGAAGAAGGCTTGTACCGCATCATGGTTCGCGTCAAGGAAACCGATAGCGTTCGCAATGGTCTGAAGCTCACGCCAACACCTGGCATGACGGCGACTGTCGAAATACGCACTGGCCAAAAGTCCGTTCTTGAATACCTTTTCCGGCCTTTGCAAAACGTCACTCAAGCACTGCGCGAACGATGAACAAACCACAGCAACTGTCCCAAAAATTGACCATGACCGATGACCGTTCTGCGATTGCCATGATGGATTCACCCATCGCCGTCAAACACACCACCGAAAGCACCATGGCTCAATTTTTGAGTACGGCGGAAGCCGCTCGAATGCTGGGCTTGTCAACGACGCTGGTTCAGACTTTGGTCGATCAGGGCGATTTGAAAGGCTGGAAAACTCGGGGCGGACATCGACGAATTTCGCTCGACTCCATTCAGGACTATCAAAACGCTGCGCGCAGTGCAATGGGAGCGGTCACCAAATCCATGGTCAAGCCGCGCGTCACTGTCGTCATTGAAAAACCCCAAATCATGGGGAAATTGATGGCGGACAGTGCAGTGTGGAAGTTCCCTGTCGAAGTGACTTTCTTTGAATCTGTTACAGAGGCTCTTTTGGAGCTGTCCAGCAGACGGCCGGACATGTTGGTCGTGGAAATGTCGATGCCACGATCTCACCAAGTCAAAACGTTGCAAGCCCTTGAGAACTTCAACAGTCGCGGACGGTCTCCTCTTTCTGTCGTTCTGGTCACAGAAGAAAAAGATTTGCTTTCACCCAACACCTCAAGCCCAGCTTCATCATCGATTCAGGTCGTTTCCGGGCCCATGTCCAGCATCTGGTTGCACGCTTATTTGACCGGCGTCGTCGCATCATGCCAAATCTAAAAAGCAGTCCATCGATCAAACTCGCCTTCACGCGCCACAACACGCTGCCAGGTCGAGCGCCGCGCACATTGCAAAGTGCCAATAAAGAAGCACTCGACACATTGGGACAACCTGAAATTTCGGTGCTTGACCCCAAAGGCCGTGTATTGCGTCAATTGCGCGTTCAAGCAGGCATTGATCCTTCAGAGCTGGCCACCCAAGCATGCATGTCTTTGTCACAGCTTTATGAGCTCGAAAACGGTGAAAATTCCCGGTTTTACTCCGACTCCTTGCGTCGACAAGCAGGACGCAGAGTTGCCCGGTTATTGGGGGCCGATTGGGACACTCTGGAACTGCAAGAGCTCTCGACCGCCAGCGTCAGGTCCAGCGTGGTGCCATTGCAAAGACCATCAGCACCTTCAATCCATGCTGCGGTGTTGTCCGTCGAGCACGAAGAGCATTTACCAAAAAATGTTGTGTCACCGCCATCTCACAGGCAATCGGTCGAAAATTCATTCCCGTCAACGAATGAAGAGCAAGCTGTGTCCATCGGTTTAGCGACTCCTGCCCATGAAACCCTGCTGGTCCATCCGACTTCGGAAATCTACGCCACAAAATCGACTGAGGTCCCAACAAAATCTTCCACATGGACCACGGTCATCACGCTGGTGCTGATGGCTGCTGCAGGCGCTGCCGGTGCTTACGCCTTCGTAGAGTACAGCCCCTATCGGCTGTATTGGCCTTGGTGATGTGCCGCTGAGCGTTTGGCCGCATCACCTACAAAAAACGCCAGCGCAAGAGGTGGCAAATTGGAGTTTGGTGCGGCTGGCGGGGATCGAACCCACGACCCTTGGCTTCGGAGGCCAATACTCTATCCACTGAGCTACAGCCGCATTGCTGTTGGTAGTTCGGATTATCTCACGGCCAGCACTTTCGCTTTGGTTTGCAAGCTCTGTGAAGGCTGGGCCGCTATAATGCCCGGTTGATTCCGGTCAATCCATCAGGCCCCCTGGGCCAGCCCAACAAGAGGATGTCATGAGCGACAACAGCCACGATCAACACGAAGCCCACACCGGTCCGGTGAAAACCCCCAAGCAAATGCTTTTGCTGAGCTTGGCCTCCTTCATCATTCCGGTGTTCATCATCATCGGCTTGGTGTTCTACGTCACCTCGGCCAACAAAGAGGCCCCTGGTTCCAGCGATGCCGAGCGTGCTGTGGCTGAACGCATTCAGAAAATCGGTGCCGTGGAAGTTCGTGATGCCAACCGTCCTTTGAAGTCTGGCGAAGAAGTTTACAAAGCCCAATGCGCTGCTTGCCACGCCACTGGCGCTGCGGGCGCACCCAAGTTTGGTGATGCCGGCGCTTGGGGTGCCCGCATCAAGCAAGGCTTGGCAACTTTGACCACTTCCGCCCTCAAAGGCAAAGGTGCCATGGGTGCACAAAGCGGTGGCGACTTCAACGACATCGAAATCTCTCGCGCAGCGGCGTACATGGCCAACAATGCAGGTGCCAAGTTTGAAGAACCCAAAGCACCCGCTGCGGAAGGCGAGAAGAAGTAATCCCTTATTTCCCAAAAAAACCGGCTCCAAGGCCGGTTTTTTTATGCCTGTGCAGTGCTGCTTTGCGGGCTGACAACAAAGCCGTAACGATCAGGCAAGGCAGACGCCAGACACTCTTGGGGAGTCCACAAGCCCTGCTCAATGGCTTGCGCCACCAATGGCACATCGAGCGTGTGCACCAAACCCAAGCCCAGTGGCGTGGCAAGGTAGACACGACCGCTTTCATCGACCAAACAATCTTGGACCATGCTCAATTGGCCGGTCTGCGCGGTGGGCCTGAACTGGTCGTCCAGTCGCCAGATGAACGGGGCGGCTTCCAGTTCCACATACACGCGTTGCGGGCCGTTTTGAAAATACCAGCACCCTTGGGGGTCGGCCTCGTAATTGCGGGCGATGAAATCGATCAATTTTTCATGGCGTAGCACCGAGCCCTTGGCTCCGGCTTGTCTGCTTTGGAAATGTCCCAAGGCCTGCACGCGCTCATCACGCATGAGCCATTGGCCTCGGCTGTCCAGGCCCAGCCAGCCGTAGCAATCGGGGACATTGGGCCATTTGGTCATGGCTTGTCGAACAAGGTCATCCATAAGGTGTTACCTGGTTGGTGGTCGGTGTGCCCGCTTGCAGCAGCCAGGAGCCTACGGCATCGGGCAGGCCGCGCACATGGCCTGGCCAACCGCCTTGTGCAAAGCCCACGTGACCGCCATGGGCCGGCTGCCACAGCGTGACCGATGCGGAGACATCACTGGGCTGCGGCAGGCTGTGCGCGGGCACAAACGGGTCGTTCAATGCGTTGAGCGCCAATGCGGGAATGGCGATGTTTTTCATCAAAGGCTTGGCTGATGCTCGCGCCCAATAGTCATCGGTGTTTTGAAAACCATGCAAAGGAGCCGTGAAGACATTGTCAAATTCGTACAGATCGCGTGCGGCCATCAGCCGCTGTCGGTCAAACAAGCCGGGGTGTTGTGCCAGCTTGGCCAGCGCCTTGGGCTTCATGGTGCGCAGGAACATGCGGGTATAGACCTGCCTGTTGAAGCCTTGTCCAATGGCTTGACCGCTTTGGGCCAGATCGAGCGGTGAGCACACCGAGGCCACTGCATCGGCTTTGAGCTTGGCTTGAAGGCCGTGCTCTGCCGCCCAACGCATCAGCGCATTGCCCCCCAAAGAGACCCCTGCCGCCACCAGGTGATGCCCTCCACGCTGCTGGTGCTCATGGCGCAAGCGCTGAAGCAACCAATCCACCTCCTGGTGGTCGCCAGAGTGGTAGGCCCTTGGCGCGTGGTTGAGTTCCCCGCTGCAACCGCGAAAATGCGGCAAGGCCAAGTTCACATCGTGCTGCGCTGCCCAGTCTGCAAACGCCTGTGCGTAATGGCTTTGCGAAGAGCCTTCCAGCCCATGGAACAACACCACGAGGGGTCTGCCGGCATGGCTGGCGTGTTGTTTGTCCACATCCACAAAGTCACCATCGGGCGTCAGCCAACGCTCGCGCTGCAGTGGCAGGGCATGGCCCCACCTGCGGCGAGCGTACAGCGCAGGCCATATCGTCTGCGCATGCCCACCAGGCAACCATTGAGGGGCGCGGTAGTTCATCAATGCAGCACCACCGGTTTGACACCTTGGTCCGCCGCGTCATGCGACGTACCTGGACTGGTGTGGTGGGCAACCAGTCGCCAGCCCTGAGGCATTTTGTGAAAAACATTGGTGGCAATCACCCAGGCCATCTGCGGACCTTGCGGGGTGATCACCTCGACGCGCTCGACCAAGTGATGGACCTCGCTTGCCAGTGACTGGATCTTGTGCACGCGCTCTGGAAAAGCCTGCACGCTGCCATTGGCAAACATGGCTTCAAATGCGGCCCGTATCACGCCTGGCCCGACCAAGCGTGGACCGCCGGGGTGAATGCACACGATCTCATCTTCTTCGGCCCAGCAAGCCATCAGTTGCTGAATGTCGGCATTTTGCAAGGCTTCGTAAAAGGCTTGCTCGATGTCATCCGGTGTGCCACCAACGATGGCGGCTTGCAATTTGGCGCGTTTCATGGGCGGTAATATGGGACAGGTCAGAACCTTCGATTGTGCCGTTACAACGCCCGGTCTGCATCAACGAAATCGGAACGTCAGGGTCTTTGGTTCGCTGGCACGCATGACCAAAGCGGGCAACAAAAAACCCGGTCACACTGGTGTGCCGGGTTTTTTGAAAAGACCGGGGTGAAGCGTTCTTTTATTTCTTGCGATAACGACGCAGAGCGGACAACTGAGCAGCCAACACAACCAGCTCGTTTTGAGCACGGGTCATGTCGATTTCGCTCTTGGCGTTGCGCAGGGCTTCTTCAGCCGCTTGCTTGGCCGCGTTGGCTTTTTCTTCGTCGAGGTCTTTGCCGCGGATCGCAGTGTCGG
>JACCDV010444083.1_pt1 | contig 15546 bp, 7 predicted proteins | sample 7446131 | NCBI WGS metagenome assembly JACCDV01 (sample SAMN15323448, study PRJNA562643) | freshwater metagenome | isolation source: river surface water | place: USA:Blue River Watershed | collected 2017-08-17 | reverse complement strand
GTAAATGTCAAATTACCCGAAAACGTTTGATTGAGCTTGTCGATGCTGGTTTTTTGGTCCCGCTTGGTGTCTACACCCATCCAAGTGTTGGTGTTTTGTAATAGGGTGTATCCGGACTGACCGCTGATGCCGGGATTGGCTTCCACCGATAATGTGCGTCCTTTTTTGGGATAGGCATGTCGCCACAATACGCTCAAATTGCTCCGAATTCCAGTAGTTTCGGTATTGTTCAAGTTGGATAAATTGCTGATGGTTAGTCCAGAACCATTGAAAGTAATCGCTTGCAGTGGATTCAGCACAGCATTCTGTTGTAGCGATGCACGTGAATCAATGATCAACGAGTTGCTCGAGTCCAATTTGATGGTGAAACGGGCGTTAAAACGGTGACTGTTGTTGTTGGTGTTGTTGCGGTTTGTATCGAGGTAGCCCAATTGAAGTGAAGTGGCGGGGTCCCCGGTGATATAAGTTCTGTTTGTGTTGTAATCGTTGTTGTTGATGGTTTTATTGAAAAAATAACTGCCCGATACTTCCGTGGATTTGCTCCATTGGTCGCTGTAGTTCAATCCAATTGCCCTGGTGGTTGTAATGCCCGATTGGTTCCCAGTGAGCAGGTTAGCCGCACTGCCCATGCCACCCATGCCCATTCTACCCATACCGCCGCCGCCACCTGAATTGCCACCGCGGTTTCCGCCGCCCATGCCACCCACCAAATCTTCAAACGAGAAGTTTTGTTCGTTGATGTTGTTGGTTTGACTCAAGAACGACAATCTGCGATTGCCTTTGAATGAATTGATGGTGATGCCACCTTTGTATTTATTCATATCGCTTTCGCTGCTGGTTTCGATTGCCCGACCGTAACCGGCAAAGCCCCGACCAAACAATCCGTTTCTGAACTGCGATTTGGTCACGATGTTCATGGTTTTTACGGTGTTGCCATCGTCGATCCCGGAAAACAGACTCTGTTCGCTCTTGCCGTCATAAATTTGGATTTTATTCACCACGTCTGCAGGCAAATTCTTCAGTGCCGCATTGGGATCATCGCCAAAAAATGGTTTTCCATCAACCAAAACCTTCTTTACTTGCTCGCCTTGCGCTTGGACCTGTCCGTTAGAAGAAGTCACACCGGGCATTTTCGTTACCAAATCTTCCGCCGTTGCATCTGGATTCACTTTGAAGCTGCCGGCGTTCATCTCGGTGGTATCGCCTTTCACGGTAACCGCTTGCACTTTAATGATCGCGGCTTCCATGGGAATGATTTCGTTTACCAAGGTCAAGGTTGGCAGCGTAATGTCGAAGGAATTGGTTTCTGCAAGCTTAGAGAAATTGACATAATCATGCAGGTTGATCCAACGCTGCGCTTTTGTGCCGTTACTATGCGTTGCAACAATCAAGAAGGTGAGGGCCTTGCTCTTGGGGTTGCTCATGGCAGCGCGCAAAAACATGAAATCTTGTGGATTTTGTGGGTTCCCAAACGGAAACAACGGAATACGAAAAGCATACTTTCCCGAAGAATCGGTTTGAGCAAAGCCGTTATTGGGCAAATAAACATCGCCATCTTCGTATCTGCGCTTAATAGGTCGGAAAGCTTGCTCGTCTGCGCTACTCAATGTACCATTGAAAATGCCTACAGTTTTTCCGATCAATGCGGTATCGTTGGGGATCCAAAGCGAGATAATTGCACCAGCCGCACCTGCAGTACTGAGATTTTTATCATCGAATTGCAGCTGCACACACTGTCCGCTCGCCATGATTTTGATGCCCCCACGGTTGTTGGCCCGGGATTCGATCTGCTGCGCCTGAATTGCGGTAACAAAGCAAAGAAATGCACTAAATAGTAGGAAGGAGCGATACAATGAACGTGGGCGAAGCATAAAATACAAATATCGCCAATTTGTACCGCTTTTGGGGAGATTTGCGTTACTGTACGCGCAATATTCGACCAACAGCAATGTTGTTGCTTCTCAGGCCGTTTAATCGCTTCAGGGTGTCAACGCCTATGCCATAGTTCCGTGAAATGGAATACAACGTTTCTCCAGATTTCACCTTGTGATAAATGATCTTTGGTTTCGCCGTTTCTGCCTTTGGCAGGGGTTTCTTGGGCGCAGGCGTTTGCAAGCTATCTTGCGTTTTGGGATTGTCCTTGATCGCAGTAACTGCAGGAACCGAAGTTCCGTCGGCATCCGCACTATCTTTCATCTCCAATGTTTGGATTGGGTCAGATTTGGTCGCGATACTCAGTTTGCCTACTTTCAAGCGTGTGCCGGCAGAAATGTTGTAATTCCTCAAGTGGTTCCATTCCTTGAGTTGTGCCACCGTGATGCCATATCTTAGGGCGATGCGGTAAGCGGTTTCGCCTCGTCGCACCACATGATATCGCCAAACTTCAGAAACTACCACATTCTTTGACAGGGTATCGCGGGTTCTAAAGGCCAGGCGTTTGCTGCTGTCTTCAGGGATCACAAACTGACGGTACCCGTTGTTGTATCGGTTTTGTGTGTGTTCCCATGCCCGGGCATACAGATGTCCTTTGAGTTGGTTGCCGGCCTCTTGCAGGTGCATCCCATCAACCATGAATAATTGCTGATCAGACCAATATTGTGCTGCGTATTTTCCACCTGCGATGCGATACCAATCATAGTAAGCCACTTTTTCGGCTTTACACAGGGCGATAATGGCTTGTTCGAATTTCTCAAAGCTAAGTTGGGTGCGTCCGCCACGAATTCCATCTTGCGGTATAATCACCACGATTTTGGTCGATGGCAGGGTTTCTTTTAAACTTAATATGCTTCTGCGCAATGGATCCAAGTTGATGGCTTGATCATCGTTGGTACGGTAATTCTCGTGCGTGCCAAAATCCAAGAACACAAGGTCGGGCGATAGCAGGGTAACTTGCTGTTTGAACAATTCTAGCTCGTTGAATTGTGCATATCCACATCCGCGCATGGCAATGCTGTGAAGGTTGCCTTGGCGAGAGTTTGTGAGCGACACCCCATATAAAACGAAGGATTTCTGGGTGGAAATGACTTGTTTGAATTGAATCAGAATTTCTTTGGTGCCCGCGGGAACGGTAAACTCAAGAAAGGGCGTGTTTTTATACGTGATGGATGCGGGGAATTCTTTTTTGGATAAAATGGATGCATTTCCATCCGATTTTCTACCACCCAGACAGGAGATGACAACATCAAAATGGTGTTCACTGCGTTCACAATACATCGTAAATCGATCGATGCCTTTGGAAAATTGCGCGGGAATATCAACGGTTAAACTCGATCGCCAATCATCGGTTTTCGCTGCATAGCCCGTAATCCCTGAGGGAATTAGTCGCTGCGACTCAACAGGTGAAGCATAGGTCCAAAATCCGGTGTGTTTGGTGTCAACCACGGGTGTGATGGCTTGGTTGATCAAACAACCTGGGAAAAATAGGCCCGGACCGCGGAGTTTGCCAAGTAGTTCATCGCCCAGTGGATCGGCGATATCAGCCACCAGTTCATCGCCCACATGCAATATATCAAAACCGCTGGAAGTTTTTAGTCCCAACTGTTCCACCAAACTGCCCATTACAGAGGCTTGATGCGATTGGAACAGGTTTGCCGTGGTATCGAGAAAGGGAAGTGCGCTTGGTTGGCTGATTTGCTGGGGCGATTGCGCGTGTGCATTCAACAAGAACGACGAAACAATGCCAAACAGCAGGCCCTTTTTGCGCATAATTCCCGTGCTTATCCTTGGTCTAACACGGCTTTAACCAACGCATTGGCGGTTTTTGGGTCGGCTTTTCCTTTGGAGCGTTTCATTACTTCACCCACAAATAAGCCCAATAGACCCACCTTGCCCGCGCGATATTCGGCGACTTTTTCGGGGAATTCCGCCAAAACAGCTTGTACCAAACCATCGATGAAAGAAGTATCGGTGATGTTGGCCAATCCCAAAGTAGCCACCAATTCTTCTGGTGTAGCGTTAGGGTTCTGGGTCAGCGCAGGGAATAGCTGCTGTGTAGCGGCGGTGTGACTGATTTTATTGGCTTCGATCAATTCAATGATGCCTGCAATTTGTGCGGGTGACAACACAAAATCTTCCATGCCCAAGGCATTTTCGTTCAGATAGCCGCGAACCGGTCCGGCTATCCAGTTGGATGCTTGCTTGTATTTGGGGGTGCAGTGCACCACGGCCTCGAAATAGAGTGCGCTGTGCTTGTCGTCGACCAGTACCGAGGCATCGTAATCGCTCAGTCCATATTGTTCGGTAAATCGAGTGTATAGGGTTGCTGGCAATTCAGGCATCGTTGCACGAACCGCTTCTAGATATTCTTGGGTAACGATGGTGGGTGGTAAGTCGGGCTCTGGGAAGTAGCGATAGTCGTTTACAGCTTCCTTTTTACGCATGCTGAAGGTGCTACCATTTAAGCCATTGAATCCACGGGTTTCACCGTCTACAGTTCCACCTGACAGTAGGACTTCGGTTTGACGTTTGATTTCGAAATCGATGGCGCGTTTCACATTGGAAATGGAGTTCATGTTTTTGACTTCCACTTTGGTTCCAAATGTGTTGCTGCCCTTGGGCATAATGGAGATATTGGCATCGCATCGCAAACTACCTTCTTCCATATTACCGTCGCAGATTTCGAGGTATCGCACCAATCGACGGATTTCAGTAACAAAGGCGTAGGCCTCTTCGCCGGTTTTGATATCAGGTTCAGTCACTACTTCGATGAGGGCGGTGCCTGCGCGATTATAGTCGACCAATGTATCGTTTAGATCTTGATCATGCATGCTTTTCCCGGTATCTTCCTCCATGTGGATGCGGGTAAGGCGGATGTCTTTGCTAGATCCATCGGCGAGTTTGATACGCACTGATCCGTTGTTACAAAGTGGGGTGTCGAACTGGGTAATCTGGTATCCTTTTGGCAAATCGGCGTAGAAGTAATTTTTTCTCGCATAACGATTGACGCGACGGATATCGCAGTTGAGTGCCAAGCCCATTTTGATGGCATTGTCGATGGCCGCTTTGTTATGCATTGGCAAGGTGCCAGGATGTCCCAAACTAATCGGACTTACCTGGGTATTGGGCAATGCGCCATATTCGGTACTATCTGCAGAGAATGCCTTACTTTTTGTTTGCAACTGCACGTGAATTTCTAGACCGATAACCGCCTCGAATTGTGTTTCCATACTTAGTTCCACAAAGATAACAAAACCTGTTTGTCAATAGGCGGTGTGTTTTCCACCAAATCAGACTTACCTTTGACGGAGGCAGTCCGTTCTATCGATTCGTAAAAGCGAATAGGAAAGTCCGGGCAACACAGGGTACCGCACTTCCTAACAGGAAGGCGCTTCAGACTTCGGTTTGGGGCGACAGACAGTGTCACAGAAAACTATACCGCCACCTTAGGGTGGTAAGGGTGAAAAAGTGGGGTAAGAGCCCACTCGTTCAGCAGCGATGTTGAATTGGGACAAACCTTGCGGGTTGAAAGGTCAAATAAACCTGGATTAAAGGGCGACCCGCTTTATTGCGCAAGCGAGCCAGGAGGGTAGACCGATGGAGGTGCAGCGTGAGTTGCATCCTAGATCAATGATAGAAGCTCCACGAAAGGGGAGAACAGAACCCGGCTTACAGGACTGCCTTTTTTAATTTTTTTTGTAATTCTACTTGACGGATTAATTCCTTTGCCTTACTTTTGCACCACGGTTGAGAAATCAAACGTCATGCGAGAATAGCTCAGTTGGTAGAGCACAACCTTGCCAAGGTTGGGGTCGCGAGTTCGAGTCTCGTTTCTCGCTCTAAGAGCACACAAAAGCCCCGGAAACGGGGCTTTTCTTTTTTACAATTTGTTCGAGAATGGTTAGTGGATTGAAACAAATGGCATTCAGCGAATTGGGTGTCGAATTTCCAAATATTGGAATGGGTTAAAACGAAGAAGGGCCGCTCATTGAGCGGCCCTTCTTTATACATAGTGGCAGAGAAATTATCTTCTGCGTTTGGTCTTCTTATCGATACCAGAACTTGGCAAGCCGTTGTATTTCTTCTTGCTGTTTCCTACTGGTGAACCAATGCGAATCATTGCACAACGGAATCCGATGTTTGATTGGCTTTGTTTTTCATCCAAGTAACGACGGGTACCAGGAGATGCCCAATATACGCGATCGTTCCAAGATGCACCTTTGTAAACACGGGCTTTGTTGTTTACCAATGAGGTAACACCGTATTCGTAGGTCATATCACCGTTGTTGTAGTTCTCTTCGTCTTTGAAGCCGATGTTATCCGCTTTTTTGTAGTTACGACGGTTCACGTTCTCACGCTCAGTTACGTCGCGGTACTGCAAACGACCCAAAGAATCTTTCTGTTCGATTACACCGTATTGATCCAAAACCAATGTTTTGTATACGTTGCCACGGAATGGCATGAATGCATCGAAATCTTCTTGAGACAAAGGACGGTAAACATCCATGGTCCACTCGGCCACGTTGCCTTCCATGTTATACAAACCGTAGGCGTTTGGCCAGTAAGAATAAACTGGGGTAGGTACGAAACCACCGTCGTTCAATGGACCACCAGCAACTCCACCGAAGTCACCTTTACCCACCATAGCGTTCAAACGAATCTTACCACGATCTTTTTCTTTCTCTTCTTTGATACGAATGGTGTAATCGTTCCAACCGTAGATTTTCTTTTGCTCTACGTTGTTGAAGTTAACATCACCAATGTTGGCTTGTGCAGCGTATTCCCACTCAGCTTCTGTAGGCAAACGGTATTCAGGCAACAAAATACCATCTTCCATATTTACCTTGAAACGCTTTTGGTCTTTCTTCTTCTTTTTGCTGTAGTCATTCAAGGGTTTTTTACCCTTTTTGATGAAATCATACTGTCCGGCCAAGTAAGTTCTGGTGTGGAAAGTATTGTCATCATTTGCATCGGTAACAACATCGTATTTGATGATGCCTTCACGATCCAAGATGGTTTCGTTCACACGTTCCGTTCTCCACTGGGCAAACTCAGAAGCTTGTTGCCAGTTTACACCAACTACTGGATAATCTTTGTAGGATGGGTGACGGAAGTAGTACTCAACGAAAGGTTCGTTGAATGCCAACTTGCTTCTCCAACACAAAGAATCGGGTAGGGCACGCTGATAAACTTCGGGATAGCTGATGTAAGTACGCATCAACCAATACACGTATTCACGGTATTGAAGGTTGCTAACTTCCACTTCATCCATGTAGAAAGAATTTACAGTAACGGTTCTTTCAGCATTGTTGTTGTCGAATTGAAGATCCTTTTCAGTAGAACCCATGGTGAATGATCCACCTTCTACCAAAACCAATCCTGGTCCAGTTTCTTGTCCTCTGTATTTGGGATTGGCAAAACCACCCCATTTGGGACTGTTGTAGGCCTGACCTGTGGTCTTGCTTACATTCTTAGGACCGCAGGCGCTTGCGGCAACCATGGCTGCCACTGCCCAAATCCAAGTGCGATTTTTAACTAACACGGTTTGCATTCTTTGTTTTTAATAACGACAGATTGTGTGTATTATTTGCAAATATATATTTTTTTCCAACATTACCAACAAAAAAGCCCAAGAGAACTTGGGCTTTTTGCAAATATATTGTGAGGAAAATTGAGCAACTTTAAAATTCTGGACAACGCAAGGGTTTGAATGGCGTTCTTCCAGGGGGTACACACCAGTCAATGGTGGCACTTACTTCGTGTGAAGATGGAATCGCACTTCTACCATCGCTCACAGTAAAGTCATAGCTGTAACCAAATTTGAAGCGGTTCTTTCTAAATCCAACCAACATAATGATCGCATCTGAGTTTTTGAAAGCACCAAATGTTTGACGGAACCACAAACCTGTAACCAAAGGACCTTTGTTGGCATAGAATCCCAAGTTCAACTGCGTGAAGTTTCTTTGCTTCATGAACAAGGCGTTGGGGGAGAAGGTGTTTTCTTCGAAACGACTGCGGGTCAATGGAATTACTGCACCGGTATGTACAGTCATACGCATCGGTTGAACTTCGTCAGGGTTGTTGTAGAAACTCCAGTTTGGCTCAATAATATTGTGAGCGGCAAAGCCCATATAGAATTTGCTTGAATACATTACCCATCCTGCATTGAAGTTGGGGTAGTTTTTGTTCAAACTCGCAGGTTGCTGTTCGCCAGTTGGCAATACAAAGCCCTGAGTAGGGTTGATTTCGTCGGCAAAGTCCAAGTTGTTCCAGTTGATAGACTTCATGGTCAATGAACCCTGCAAACCAAAACGCATGTAGATTCTTCCGCGATCCAACGGCAACAAATAACTATATACTCCACTAATAGTGGTTGATGTTAACAATCCAGAACCTGCAATGTCGTGAAATACCATCGCACCCAATCCACCACCTACGCTTGGAATGTGCTGATCCCAAGATGCACAAAAAGAACGGAACGTTCCTGGCAAGTTGGGCCACTGGTTGCGATAGTTGGTCGCGAATCTTCCCGCAGCACCATAAGCACAAACGGCAGAACCTGCCAATGCTGGGTTGGTATAAACAGGAGAGGCGTAGAACTGAGAAAGCTCCGGATCCTGGGCCTGTACAGTGAGAGCAACACTCCCAAGCAAGCCAAGACTAAGTACGCGTAATATTCTTTTCATGTGGTACGTCTAACAAACTTACAAATAAAAACGAATCAACGCACAAATTATTGATTTAATCAACAAAGTTTCTAAATTTTATCGATTTCGTAGAGACGATGACAATATCATGACATTTAATATCCACGATTTTTAGTACTTTTACGTTTTATTCATGGTGAAAAAAATCAGTCTCTATCTTCTGCTGACCATCAGTTGTTTGTCCCAATTGGTTCAAGCTCAATCTTTCTTGAGCCAAGGGAAATGGTTGCAAATAGAAATCGGCAAATCGGGGATGTATAAAATAACCAAAGCCGAATTGTTGGCCATGGGTTTGGATGTTTCAGGTACAGACCCAAGAAATTTTCAGTTGTATGGCATCCAAGGCCTGGGTTTGAGTGAAACCAATGGTGCGCTGATCCGTCAGCAAGCACCCCAAATCGCCTGCGAAATACAAGGCGAGTCAGACGGAACCTGGGACGACGGTGATGCAGTATATTTTTATGCACAAGCTGCCAAAGACTGGGAGTTTAACCAAGTAGAATATCAGCACGCCAACAATTTTTATTCGAGCAAAACGCGTTTTGTCATCGGCCAAGGTACATCGCCCGGCCTACGCGTACAAGCACAAAAAACAGCCCTTGGCGCCATGAATACCACCTTCAAAGGAACACAATCCTATTGGTTCCACGACAGTGATATTGTGAATCCTGCTTCCATGGGTCGACAGTGGTTTGGTGAACGATTGGGCAATGAGACATTACAAAGATCCTTTTCTAAATACATCCCAGCTACCGGCACTGACTCGCTGGAGGTAACATTCCAAGTGGCCTCTTTCGTTACAGAGGATACGGGTTCATTGATCGTTACCGTGAACGGTCAGCCCGCGCGATTCTCGTTGCGTGCAATCGGCGGATCCTATGAGCCTTATTACCTGTTGAAAGGAAAATTGAAAGTGATGGCCAGCGGAAACAACTTTACCATCAATTTTAAACTCAACCGCCCAAATACAAAATCTTATGTCCTTGTTGATTGGTTTGAAGTGAAAAAATGGGAGTCAACCAACATCGCTGTATCGGCTACTGGGTTTATCCGAAACAATGAACTGGCCATGTACAACCAAAATGCGTATTTTGAGTTTGCGCCTTCGTTGACTGCCGGACTTCAGATTTGGAATGTATCGGAATCTTGGCAACCCAAACGCATGAATGTGGAGGACATCGGCAATGGAAACCGTCGATTGGCAATCGCCAAAGAGGAGGACCATCATACGTTCATCGCCTTCGACAAAAATGCCAGTGACTTTCTCAAACCGGTGGCTAAGCAATTGATGTCAAATCAAAACAAAGCGTTTGAGTCGCCCGCGGAGTTAATTATCATCACCCATCCCAATTTCATGGAAGCGGCCAAAGAGTTGGCAGAATTTCGTGGAAAGAATCCCGGATATGCAGTACAAGTTGTAACACCTGAGGATGTTTACAATGAATTTTCTGCCGGACAGCAAGATTTGGTAGCATTGCGGGATTTTATTCGTTGGCGCAAGAAATTTGGCGATGCATCGGGTAAGCCATTGAAATATGTCACTTTGTTTGGGGCGGCCTCTTTTGACATGCAGGATCGAGTGGCAAACAACACCAATTTTATACCCATTTATCAGTCGACAGGTAGCAGCGGTGCTGGCTCTTTTTGCTTGGATGATTTCTTGTGCTTTTTGGATTCCAATCAGGGCGATCCGATGCAGGTGAAAAGCAAAATGGGTGTTTCTATCGGACGAATTCCGGTCAGAACCCTTGAGGAAGCCAAAGGCGTTGTGGCGAAAATACGCAGATACAGCGATCCCAAGTCGTTAGGTCCATGGCGTACCAACATCGCGTTTGCCTGTGATGATGTGGACGAGGGTTGGGAAACAGAGTTTGTGGTAGAATCGGAAAATAATGCCAATTATATCAATCAGTTTTTCCCGTATTTGAACGTCAATAAATTATACGCCGACGCATTTCCTCAGTCAACTACGGGCAACAATGAAAAGTACCCCGAAATGAGCGCTGCCATCAATCGTACGATCAATGACGGTGCGTTGTTTTTGAATTATCAAGGACATGGGGGTTTGAAGGGATGGGCACAAGAATCCATGTTGGATATTCCCATGATCAATGGTTGGAACAATGCCTATAAAATGCCCATTTTGTTCACGGCAACCTGCGAATTCAGTGCATTTGATGACCCCAAGGTACAAAGTGCCGGTGAGTTGTCGTTGCTGAATCCCAAAGGCGGGGCCATCGCCCTGATGAGTACCACCCGATTGGTGTATGTGAGTGGGAATACGCAGATTAATCGTGACTTTTGGACAAACTACGGATTTCCGAAACCCAATGAGCCGATACCCACTTTGGGCGACGTATATCAACGGATGAAAAACCGTCCGAGTTATACCACCGAAGACAATAAGTTTGCGTTACTGGGCGATGCGAGTATGCCCATTGCCTTTCCCAAGCACTTGATACAAATTGATACAGTGCAAGGAAAACATATCAGCGCTTTTCGCGATACCATCAAAGCGTTTTCTGTGGTTCATCTGAAAGGCCATGTGAACGAGCGATTGGTGGGGGAGTTTAGTACCTTCAACGGTACCATGTGGGTGAAGATTTTCGATAAGCCCCTGCAAAAATTTACGTTGGATAACGATCGACAAGCGAAGCCAGTGGCATTTTCTGAGTTGTCGGGTATTTTATTCAACGGACAAGTGACCGTGAAAAACGGTCGGTTCGAATTGGTGTTTTCTGTACCCAAGGACATCGCCTATAATTATGGAATTGGCGTGGCGAAGTTTTATGCGCACAACGGCGAAACCGATGCTGCTGGTTCTTGGCAATTTTTCATCGGCGGCAGTGAAACCCTTCAGAACGTGGATACAGATGGACCGTCGATCCAAGCATATATGCAGGATACAACCTTTGTGGATGGCGGAAAAGTGGCCAGGGATGTAGACTTTGTGGCGAGAATTTTTGATAAAGATGGAATCAATGCCACGGGTGCAGGGATCGGAAGGGATATGCAGTTGATCATCGACGAAGGAACCGAAAACCAACGCAGTTTCGTGCTAAACGATTATTTTAGCTACGATGTAAACAGCTACACGCGCGGAACCGTGAGATTTCCCATGTCGGACTTGCAGCCGGGGAAACACACCTTCACTTGCAAGGCATGGGATATTTACAATAACCCAGGAAAAGGTTTGGTTACTTGTTTGGTGATTCCACCGAGGACGTTGGAAATAACAAAATCTGCGGCTTACCCTGTGCCGTTCCAAGATGAATTGCATGTTTGGGTACAACATACCTTGCCAGGAGAAAATTTGACGGTGAAATGGAAAATTATGGATGCACAAGGCCGGGTGATTGCTGATGGTGATAGTTTTCATGAATCGGCTCCTGCGAAATTGACCGTGATTGATTGGGATGGAAAAACCCAAAATGGCGCGGAAATACAGGGCGGCGTGTTCTTTTATCAGGTGATTGTATTGACTGAAGACGGACTGGAAAATACGGTTGGCGGAAAGTTCGTTAAATCACAATGATTTTGAATTTCTTTCGTTAAATTACAATATCTTGCTTACTTCATTAGGATGCACAAATTCGAAATCATATTTTTGCCATTACGCGTTATGAAAAAAACAGCAGCCATTGCTATATTCTCTATCACAGCTTGGGTTTCTTTGAAAGCCCAAAATAATTCCCTGACCAAGAACCAGTTGGCGGGACAATTGAATACCGTTACCACGATGGTGCCTTTTTTGACCATCACGCCAGACAGTAGGTCTGCGTCAATGGGAGATGTGGGCGTTGCTCTTTTCAATCCTGATGCCAATAGTGGATGCTGGAACATGGCCAATTTGGTGCATGCAACCAACAAAACAGGGTTTTCATTGTCTTATGCCCCATGGTTGCGTCAGTTGGTAGACGATGTAGGATTTTCTTATTTGTCGGGATATGCCAAGGTAGGAAAGGGCTCAGCGGTTTTCGGTTCAATGCGTTATTTCTCTTTGGGTAATATTCAATTCACCGATTTCGAGGGTAACCCAACCGGTAATTTCAACCCCAATGAATTTGCTTTCGATGGTGGTTACGCAACCCAATTTAACAACAATTTTTCAATGGGTGTAAACCTTCGTTTCATTTACAGTAACCTGACTGGAAACCGTGCTTTCAATGGTATTGATTACAAAGCAGCGACCGGTGCCGCAGGGGATGTGAACTTGTTGTACAAAACAGAAGTGAAAAATGCCAAAGGGGGATTTGATAAGTTGCAGTTCGGTTTGAACATGCAAAACATCGGATCAAAAATGACGTATTCCTCTAAAGAGAAGCGCGATTTCATCCCTACCAATTTGAAATTGGGTGCTGGGTATAGCCACAAGATTGATGACTACAATACCATTAATGTGTATGCCGATATCAATAAATTGATGGTGCCTACACGTCCTTATTACTTGGTGTCTTACGACGGTGAAGATTCACTGATCAATGGCGTTCGTCAGTTTAATGGTATCGACCCCAATGTGAATACCATTCAGGGGATGATTCAATCATTCTACGACGCTCCAGGTGGTTTCAAAGAAGAAGCGAAAGAATACAACTTTAGTTTGGGTACAGAATACATCTACAACGATCAATTTGTGATTCGTGCGGGTGCATTTTACGAAGCGAAGACCAAAGGGGGTCGTCAATATGGTACCATCGGAATTGGATTGAAATACAATACTTTCACCATCGATGCGGCCTATTTGGTGCCTTTTGCAAACCGTCATCCTTTGCAAAACCAAATGCGTTTCTCTTTGCTGTTTGATATGTCCGCGTTGCGCGACAGTCCCTCCGCCAATTAATTCCAATCTTTTTCTTCGGCATTCGGGTGGTGAGATGTAAATTTGCCCACTATGGATTCACGCAGAAATACACTCATTCAAAAACGCGAAGAAGCGGCATTGGGTGGTGGTCAAGCTAGGATTGATTCACAACACAAAAAAGGCAAACTCACAGCCCGTGAGCGCATACAATTGTTACTCGATGAGGGTACCTTTTGTGAAATAGGTGCATTTGTTACCCATCGCAGTACCGATTTCGGCATGGAGAAACAGCAGTTTCTTGGCGATGGTGTTGTTACAGGATATGGCAAAGTCAATGGAAGAACGGTGTACGTTTTTTCGCAGGATTTCACGGTTTTTGGTGGCTCATTGAGCGAAACCCATGCAGAGAAGATCTGTAAAATCATGGACATGGCGTTGGCCAACGGCGCACCTGTTATTGGCATGAATGATTCTGGTGGGGCGCGAATTCAGGAGGGCGTTGTATCCCTGGGTGGTTATGCAGACATTTTTTATCGCAACGTACAAAGCAGCGGTGTAATTCCTCAACTATCGGCCATCATGGGTCCTTGTGCTGGAGGTGCTGTTTATTCTCCCGCACTGACCGATTTTATTTTCATGGTAGAGAATACCAGTTACATGTTTGTTACCGGTCCAAACGTTGTGAAGACCGTAACCAACGAAGATGTAAGCAGTGAGGATTTAGGTGGTGCATCGGTGCATGGATCAAAAAGTGGGGTTGCTCATTTTACCATGGCCAATGAAGTGATGTGCATTCAAAACTTGCGCAAGTTGTTGAGCTATGTTCCCCAAAATTGTGAGGAAAAAGCCCCCGCATTGCCCTATACCATTGGCAATGAGAAAAGGGATGTGTTGAAAGATATCGTTCCGGAGAATCCCAATCAACCTTACGACATGAAGGAAGTAATTCAAGGGGTGGTGGATGCAGATAGTTTCATGGAGGTGCATGGTTCATACGCTGAGAATATTGTGGTGGGTTTTGCGCGTTTGGCGGGTAAGAGTATTGGGGTAGTGGCCAACCAACCTGCTTTTTTGGCTGGCGTTTTGGATGTGCATAGTTCTCAGAAAGCAGCGCGATTTGTCCGTTTTTGCGATGCCTTCAACATTCCCTTGTTGGTATTTGAAGATGTTCCTGGATTTTTGCCAGGTACGGACCAAGAATGGAACGCGATTATCACCAATGGAGCGAAGTTGTTGTATGCCTTTAGTGAAGCAACCGTTCCTAGAATTACCGTGATAACCCGTAAAGCCTATGGCGGTGCGTACGATGTGATGAATAGCAAACACATTGGTGCTGATATGAACTTTGCGTGGCCAACCGCAGAAATCGCGGTGATGGGTGCCAAGGGTGCTGCAGAGATTATTTTCAAACGCGACATTGATGCGGCTGCAGATCGCGATGTTGCATGGAAAGAGAAAGAAAAGGAATACGGTGATTTGTTCGCAAATCCATACAGGGCGGCTGCTCGAGGTTTCATTGATGAGGTGATTTTGCCTGAGGAAACCCGCGAGCGACTCATACAAGCATTTGATATGCTTCAAAACAAAGTCAAGAACAATCCTAAAAAGAAACACGGTAATATCCCGTTGTAATCCTATGAAAAACAATCAAAAATTCACTTTGATGGCGTTGGCGCTGATGGCCTTCGTTATGCCAGCGAAAGCTCAAGAACAGGTAGCAGAAGCGCCTAAATTGGATAAAAACACGGTCGTGTTGGGTGTAGGTGCTTTGAACGCAACGTATTTACTTGTAAATGCGTTGGATCAAGTACAACTGTCCGATACCAGTTTTTTTGCCAGTATCACCCAGAACTCAACCAAGCCCTTGTATTTCATCAAATATGAATACAAGTTGGGAAGAAGACATACATTGGGTGCCAATTTTGCCAATAGCGGATTTACCGTTGGCGGATTGGTGCGCGATTCATTCTTTTTGAATGATTTAGGTGTTTTGACCCAAACCAGTTTGGATTTTACTTATACATCTCGGAGTTTGAATTTTAGGTACAATTATATCTTTAATCCGAATGCTGCGGTGAAAGTATACTGGGGACTTGGTGTAGG
>JACCDV010670633.1_pt1 | contig 15549 bp, 20 predicted proteins | sample 7446131 | NCBI WGS metagenome assembly JACCDV01 (sample SAMN15323448, study PRJNA562643) | freshwater metagenome | isolation source: river surface water | place: USA:Blue River Watershed | collected 2017-08-17 | reverse complement strand
GTGCTGCGGCGCACGGGCAAGTGCACTTGCTCATCCCGATGTTGGCGCATGCGCGAGAGATTCAACAAACCTTTGCATTGCTCGAAAAGGCACGCAGACAATTAGACGCGCGTGGCGACGTGTTTGGCCCTGTGAAAGTGGGCGCCATGATTGAAGTGCCTGCCGCAGCCTTGAGCGTGAAGATGTTCTTGCGCCATTTCGACTACTTGTCGGTTGGCACGAACGATTTGATTCAATACACCTTGGCGATTGACCGCGCAGACGAGTTGGTGGCGCATTTGTATGATCCCTTACATCCCGCCGTGTTGCGCTTGTTGGCCGACACGATTGCCGAAAGCCGCGCTCAAGGCAAAAGTGTGAGTGTGTGTGGCGAGATGGCGGGTGACCCCGCCATGACGCGCTTGTTATTGGGGTTGGGGCTGCGAAACTTCTCTATGCACCCCACGCAAATCTTGGCTGTCAAGCAAGAGGTGATTCGCGCAGATGCCTCACGCCTAGAGGCGTGGGCGCAAGACGTGCTGGCCAGCGACGAGCCAGCTGAGTTGATGGGTCTTTAAGCCTTCGCAGCTTCAGATGTCAGCTGATCGAGACGAATGAGAAAAAACCAATGTTTAATTTCATTTCCTTTCGGAGTTGATAATAAAAAATATCGATATTTACAAAACAAATTCTTCGCAGCTGGAGCAGCGTAAGTTGACTTAGGGTAAGCATGACTGCTTTGCAGCGAAACCATTCGTACAGCCAGCGCCAGACCGGTCGTTCATGTTCGCTCAATCGCGGATCGCATGCGCAGCATGTCGATTACCCAGTATCGAGGGTAAATCGGACGTAGGAGTCACACCCTCTTTCTTGCATAACCGGTGGTGATCGAGCAGTTATAACGTCCACATACTCCGAGTGGCTCAGATTCGGTCAGCGGCCCCTGCCGTCGGGTCGTAGATAATCGCAAGGCACTGAAACGCTTGCTCGTAGCGAGCGCACATATCTCACCTCATGGCAAGCAATCCCGACACCGCAGTCAAAGTCAACGCGATAAGCCGAGCAGAGCAGGTCCTGCGCGCTGTCGCTGATCTGCGTTCTAAGGACTTTGCTGGTGTCGGAGTCGTATTTTACGAATGCCTAGCTCAGCTACCGCATCTGCAGCTTATTAACGGCTTCGTAAAGGCAGATCCCGGACGATTCGCTGATGTCGATTTGGCCTCTGCGCTATCCATTCTTTCCGCAATCGGTAACCCCCTACACGATGGCTTTCACTTTGTCGATGCACGTAGCTGGCACCTGACCCACCTGTCTCAGTTCATCTCTCCACCCATTCCACACAATGCTGAGGAACAGCTTCACGGAGCCGGAGCCCGCCTTATGGCCGCGCTTTTGGCGTCTCTTCAACCCGGCATAGTTTGTGTCGGACTTGTATCCATGGGGGGCGAGGTTCACCTATTTAGCCGGGGCAGCAATACCACGCAGAAGAACTAAAAAATGGCAAATGTCTCCCTTTCCTCTGGTGAGCTAAGAAAAGCTCTTCTATTTGTCTCGATTAGCACTGTAGTTATTGGGCTCAGCGTGGGCTTCCTTCGTCTCGCTTGGTCCGGAGCTGGCGAAGCCGCGGAAGGGCGGGAAGTTAACGCTCTTATGGCAGTTGTTTTCGGTTTGGTTAGCGGGGTAGGTTGGGCCGTAATCTTTTCTATCTGGGTATTTCGCCGGCCTTGGACTTGGAACTGGCTGGCATGGATCACAGGTCGGCCAATCATTCACGGTGTCTGGTTTGGTCATCTCGACACTAGCTACGAGTCAAGCGACCCGAGCGTTGGGAAACGCATTCCAATCGCTTTCGTCATCAAGCAAACCTTCCTGACCTACTCACTGCTTTCGTATACGGAGCGCCAGGACAGCGTCACTTTAGCGGAGACGCTCGATGTAGATGACAAGCACCACACTGTGCAGCTGCGGTACATGTACCGCTTCCAAATCATGCGCGCCAATGAGCGAAAGCAGACCACTGGCGCAGGGGAGCTTAAGCTCGTTGAAGGCGGCAAAAGGCTAAAAGGCAACTACCTCACTGATTCCCCAACTCACGGCTCCATTAACCTCGTTTTTGTCCAACGCGAGGTCGACGGCATCGACACCTTTTGGGCCGTCCAGCAGCTCTATGAGAAACAATCTGCGCCTCATACTGCCACAACAACACCGATTCAGAGCTGAGCCGTAGATGCAATAGCGCATCAATCGTTGGCAGGCGGCCCATAAGGGTAAGCGCTAAGTTGTAAATTTCTTACCCGGCCCCATGTAGCTCCAATCAGGCCAGAGTGGGCGAACGGCGGGAAGGGGCAGTGACAACACACTGGTCAATCAAATGCCGAAGGCGTCTCGCTGGTCTGGAATTTGTCAGCGGCAACCCCATGGATGGCCTTACCGCTGGTTGTTCAACAGCCCAAAACATGAGTCACCGTCCATGCTGAATCTGAGCCAACTTTTCTTCTCTTCGGACCAGGAGCAAACTGCCCTGCTTGACAACCTGAATTTGCAAACCAAGCAGAGCACCGAAATCCAGAATGCCAAGGGCCTAGTGCGTGCTGCCTTGCGCGAGGGCATTCCTAGGAAGTACGCCGAGCTCCAACTTCCAGGTAAGGCTCCCCAGCCAAGATTCTTTACACAAGGATCGTGGGCGTACAAAACGCTCAACGCTCCTTGCCAGCCGCCGCAAGAGGCGGACATCGATGATGGCTGCTACCTGCCGATGACCTTTGTCACGCAGCAGACCAAGCGCCCCAGTGTGGCGGCTGAAACGTTCTTTGGCATAGCCCAAGCGGCACTTGAGCCGCTCGTTAAGGCGATGAGCTGGAAGTTTGGCCGAGAGAAGCCCACATGCATTCGCATTCACATTAGCAAGCTTGCTCACATTGACGTCCCGCTCTACGCGATCCCGGACGAAGAGTTCGAGAAGCTGAAGAAGTCGATGGCCGTTGAGTCCATGACGATGGACTCAACCGAGCGAGCGGAGAAAATCGACCGCTGGGATGCGCTGCCGCTGGATCAGGTACTTCTCGCCCACCGGACCGAAGACTGGATAGCCATCTTGTCAACGGCTTGCTTCGGAATGTTTGGTACACCTGCAAAGAATCGTTCCTGATGCTCTTTGGTATCAAGCTCATTACGGAAATCTGAGAAATCCATCTTAAATGGAGGATTGCTGACAATGTAATCAAATTTCTTGAGTGCCTTACCATCGCGATGGTATGGATGGAGCATCGTATTTCCTTGAATAATGTTTGGTATTGAGTGGACCAAATTATTCAAAATCAGATTGAGGCGCAGCAGACTGGAAGACTTCTGCGAAATATCTTGTGAGTAAATGCTACAACGCTGCTCGCCAATTGAATGTGCAATATTCATTAAGAGCGTACCTGAGCCTGCTGATGGGTCGTAGCAGCTCACATTGTTAATTTTTCCGCGCATAAACTCTGGCACAAGGATCGCAGCCATGATTTTTGCAACCGCATGTGGCGTGTAGTACTCAGCGTACTTCCCGCCGCTATCCTTGTTGTAGTCTTTGATTAGATACTCAAACAGAGCCGCATAGAAATCGTATTTCTCGTTAAAGATACGCTCAAAGCTGAAGTCACCTAGCTTGTTGATGATGGCACGGCAGAAAGCATCGCGTTTTGATGGGTCTGTGATGAATTCGCTGACACGATCAAACAAGGTAATCTTTGCGCCACCATCCGTTTTAACAGCGAAGATTTCATTGTTTGAAATGGCGATGTCGCGCAACGTGTCATCAAATAACTTTGCAAATTCTGGAGCATTCTGACGACCAAACAAATGAGCAATGAAATGCTCTGGCTTGAGCTTGGCTGTATCTGGCCCTAGCTGCATTTGCAGCATTTCCAGTTCATCAGAACTCATAGCTGCGATTGCGGTTTCCCAGTTTTCTGCATCAGCAAGTTTTGGATTTACTTTTTTAGCTTCAAAGGCAAACTTGTCATTCAAAAACTTGTAGAGAAAAACCTGCGTGATGATCTTGAACTCGTTTCCGTCATTACCAAGTCCATAGGAGGCACAAATAGCTTTTAGGCTATCAATTAGTTCGCGGGTACGTTGTTCAAATTGTTGAGTTACCAAGATTGCGCTCCAGCGTTGTGGTTGCTGTCCGTGCGAGAGCCAGCAGAAAATTCGTTCATGTATTCAGATACGACCAGATGGTTGATAGTGCGAGTTGCATCTGGTGTTAGCTTGATTTTTTGGCGTGTGTAAAACTCGCCAATGACGATTGGTTGCATCATGCGCTCAAAGTAGCTCTCGTTATTGAGAAGCTGAGCGCCGTGAATATCAAATCCAGCTTGCCGCTGCTAAGAAGCGCAAAGCTCTTGAACGGTTGTTAGCTGATCGTGAAAACATGATGAGTACTGCAGTTGCGAGCATGAATCATGCAGATCAGATTAGGGACCTGTCCAAGCAGCTAGGAAATAGCGTTGTGATGATCCAGAAGCACTATGACCGAGCTACAGGTGAAGCAATCACCAAAAACGTCAAAGCATCTAATGCTCACAATGCGTTTTTTGGCAAAGTACAGGTGCCTGATATTTACGATTCCAAGAAGGCCAAGCAGTTGGCTTAAATCAGTTCAACTGCATTACGGAGCATGTCATCGCTTGCGTAGATATAGATGCTGGTGGTTTGGATATTCTTGTGTCCCATCAACTTTTGCAGAACTCGCATACTGATACCCTTGGAACTAGCTCGTGTTGCAAAGCTGCGGCGACCTGAATGGCTGGAGCATTGATCAAAACCAGCTTTCTTATAAATGCCGTTAACAACCTGCGTGAGTGAACTTGCTGTAAATCCTGCGCTGCGCTGGCTTGCAAACAAGGGTTGTTTTGGGTCACGCACACGTACTGTTTGCAAGTAAACGGCTAGTTCAGCCTGAACACGTTGGTTGAGCAAAACGGTGCGGCTGCTATTGCCTTTGGTCTGTTCTGGGCTAAGCGTAAATTGGCTACGTACAGTGCCATCGCTTGCAAGTACATCGCAAACACGCAAAGCCGCGCATTCTCCAATTCTTAGTCCAGCAAAGTGGGTGAGACTAAAAATTGCGCGATTGCGCTTTGGGCTTTTAGTTGTAGCTACAAAATCAAGCAAGCGTTGCAGCTCGCGTTCGCTCAAAGTTTTTGCTTGTTTAGACATTTGCACTCCTTCGACTGGTATTAAAAAAGTGCAATAAGTATGTTTTCATATGTAGCGTTTTCCTACCCCTAAATTTCTTCAGCAAAGTCAATGACTTAGCGGCACTGATATGTTTTTGTAAAAAAACACATCAGTTGTATTTAGTGAGCTTGCGTGGCGCATCTGCCACAACAATCTATCAACTTGCTAGATTGTCCTGCAAGCGTTTTAGCTAATTAGGCTGGTTTGGGCTGCAGGGCTGAGCTTTGCGCTGCTTGTAGGTCGTTTTATGCAGCTTACTTGCAGCCCAAGTCTGGTTTGCAGCCCTAAAAATATCAAGCTGCAAGAAATTTTGTGTAGCTACTATTTTGCTTCAGGGTTGTAATTCTGCGTCTATACCCAGTGATGGACGTTATGTGTCTTATGAAAGCTCTTTTTATTGAGAAGTGGTAACTTGACCATTCATCAACAAAGGCAAAAGCCAATCGCGCATTTCTAAAATTTCTCTTGATTCAAAAACGTTCTTTGTCAATGTTTTGCAAATAGATTCAAAAGTTGCTTGATATTCTTCCAGCAGATTTGAGTTGGATGGCGGTAGTGCAACTTTGTATTGCTTCATAACCTTCCAGTCGGCTCTTGGCATTTTTGATCCTGTACTGGAAGCAGTTGCCATATTAACAAACTCATTTGAAAAAATAACTTGAAGAGCTAAACCAGAAAGTTCGTTAGATTTTGGACGCAACACGATTGCATCAGTAGAAGCAATACCATCCGTTATTGCAAACCATACCTTGTGAAAGTATGGACGAATTTTTCCAAAAAGGATGTCACCACGTTTGAATGAATTTTTAGTGCTGTTTGCATCAATTGCAGTAGCCCAAATATGAGAAACAATGCTCTTACGAGAAATGTGTTCAAGGCCGATGTATGGAGTGTTGCTATCAATACTATCAGGCAAAACTCCATCACGAATTTCTTCTACCAGTTCAGATAAATCAACGACTCTCCAATCTTCAGGAATTTCTCGTTTTAGTAGCTCATTAAAAACCATCTTTCCCCCAGATGACTTGTATGGCTTATTGTTTTCATCCAAAAATTCAAACTGTACGAACCAATAGTCATAAAGCAATTTAGCCAATGACTCCAGTTCTGTGTTGATTCTGTTATTGCAATCAATCTTCGCGTCAATTGTTGATAGCACGGAAGCAACATCTTGTTGAACAATTGTGCTTTTAGGCAAGTGAACGGGAAGGCGTTCCATGAACTCTTTCGTCAAATGCAGCATGATGCTTCCGTGCGTTGAAGCCATCATTCCTTGAACAGAATTCATTAGGAAATAGTAAAGATATTGCTTATCAACAAGATTTGCGTCTTCAACAATTTTCCAAATATGGTAGTGATATATAACTTTTTCGTCGCTCCATATTTTGGGACCAAAAGAAGCAGACCATGCGAATAAGAGATCACCTGATTCACAATACTTGTCTTCATCTAGCTCTAAATCGGAGTAATACCACGACCCATTGCTGAAGAAGTTTCCAACTCGCAAAACTCTATATTTCCCTCTGTCTAAGAGCTCCTCTTGCTTATAAGCTCGACCGTTAATAACTCGTGCGATGCTACCAAGGGGCGTGGATATGCGGTCACTCATAACGCAATCTCGCTAGTTGTTTTTTCATGTCCTGCTCTAGCTCGTGAGACTCGTTAAATAATGTTTCAAGTCGTTCATTTATTTGGTGCATCTTTTCAGTAAATTGTGTTGGCGTTAGATCAACAAAAGAAATTTTTGCATCAAAATATTGCCCAGCACTTAGAGAGTAATTCTTTGATGAAAGATCGTTGTAATGAACAACTACTGAAAAATTCTCCACAGCTTCTTTGGCATTGAATGTTTCAATGATGCGATCTTCTTCTTCGGATGAGAGTAAAGTTTTTTGATTCTTCCCATCCTTTACTTTTGTTCCAAGATTAGAAGCATCAATCAGAACGACTTCGCCTTTGTTTGATGCATCAATAAATACAATAGAAACATTGGTGCCGGTTGTGGCAAAAATGTTGCTAGGCATTGACACCACGCCAGCTAACATTTTTTTCTCTACCAAATGTTGACGAATAGATTTGTCAATGCCACTTTGCGCTGTAATAAACCCAGTAGGAACTACAACCGCTGCTTTACCATTTGGTTTGAGTGAATAAATGATGTGCTGCAAGAAAAGCTGGTAGATACCTTCTGACCCCCGGCCTCTTAATGATTGGTTTGTTGACCATGTAAAGGTCCAAGGGCCGCAGTTGCGACGGGTCGTGCGCTATCTGAAGGCTTTTCGCGACCACGAATGGGCCTCAGGGGGGCCAGCTTCCGTTCTCTTGATGGCGGCTGCGGTGCCGCTTTTCCAACAGGAGTTAGGGCGTGAAGACCTGTCCCTCTTGAATGTCGTCAAGGGAATCCCGGCCGCACTGCGAAAGGGCGTCAATCATCCAACGGATGATTCAGAGTCTCTCACAGACCGTCTGCGCAAGACAGGAGCGGCTGAAGGACGCGATCTGGTTGAAGAGGCTGCAAATAAGTTCTCGCAATTCGCTGGTGTGCTCGAGGCTACGCTGGCAGCCAGTAATGCTGAGCAAGGTGTTATCTGGATGCGTCAACAGTTTGGAGACCGTTTTCCAAACAGGGCAGACCTAGTCAAGGTTATTACACCGCCTACTTCGACGGCGGCCTTCGCAGCAACCCTTGGTGTGGCTGAGGTCATCGCTTCCACTCCCGCGAAGGCGGGGCCATCGCCGCTTGTTGGTTCGACGCACGCGGGATGAGCGTTACTGGCATTGAGCTGAGTACGTACGTCGAGCAGCTCAAGCGGAATGGATTCACGTACGCAGGAAAGTATGGCCAAGGCTGGCTAAAGTTTACTGGCGACCTTAACGCGCGCGGGACAGCCTACGCCTGCGAGTTTTTGGTGCCCAGAACATTAGACGAGATTCCACTTGTTACAGTCAAGTCATTGCCCAGGGGGCTGCCAAAGCTGCTCCCTCATCTGACAGCAAGCGGCTAGACGCAGCCAAACGTGCAGGGGTGAGCCAGCCAACTATTTATAGGTGGTTACAGAACTACCAGTCGACCGAATTGCTTTCAAGCTTGCTCAATACCAAGCGAGACGGTGGTTCTGAGAAAAGTCGCTTGAGAGAAGATGTGAAGCTCATCCTGGATGACTTCTTGAATACCAAGTTTCTATCCCTGCAAAAGTTCACTCCAGCAGCTGCAGCAAGAGAGATTCGACGACTATGCAGTAACGCAGGTATTGATCCACTTCCCTCGCATACAACCGTCTATCGGCACATTGAATGGATGAGCGAAGAGGTGAAGCTCAGAAAACGTGAGGGTCCTAAAGCTGCGAGAGAAGCGTTTGGGGTCAATGAGGGTTCAATTCCAGATGCTGACTGGCCTCTGGCAATGGTTCAAATTGACCACACGCTGTTAAGCGCATCGATTTGGCAATGGCTTGGTATTTGGCAGTGTTGTCTGCGTAAAGCTTGCCCATTGCCGCTAATGATTGGGGACGTGGAACAATCATGGCCTGCGCTTCCAACGCACTCTTGACCGTTGGATCCGTTGCTACTTCACTCAAAGCCTTGTGCAAAGCTTGGACCACTGACTCTGGCGTATCTTTGTGCACAAAGTAACCTGCCCAGGTTTCAAAGACAAATCCCTTGAGTGCTTTGCTTTCATTCAATGTCGGCACCTTGCTAAACATCGCTTGTCGATCGGCTGAAAGCACAGCAGGCGCTTTCAGCTTGCCATCCTCAACCAGTTGAACCTGGCCTTTGCCATACGGCGTCATAAAAATATCGACTTGTCCTCCCATCAAATCTTGCACAGCTGGTGCCCCACCTTTGTAAGGGACATGAGTCATGGGTATGCCTGTGACCGATGACATGTGCTCACCCAGCAAGTGATAGAGTGAACCTGGGCCAACGCTCGCATAGGTCAATGGCTTACCTTCTGATGCTGCATTTTTTGCATAAGCGACCAACTCATCCCCATTCGAGGCCGGAAAATCTTTACGTGCGAGGATCACTAGCGGATTGATGGTAATCATCTGCACAAGACGAAAATCTTCGGGCTTGTACTTAATGGCCGCATTTGATAAGGGCGCCAAGATCAATTCATTTGGCGATCCTTGAAAAATCATGTGTCCATCCGCGGGGCTATTCAAAACCTTTTGACCTGCGATACCACCACTGGCTCCACCCAAATTTTCAACAATCACTGTCTGCCCAAGGTGTTTAGACAAGGTGTTGTTGAGTGTCCGTGCAATGACATCCGACACACCGCCTGCAGGATACGGAACCATTAGAGTGACTGTTTTGGTCGGGAAATTTTGCGCGCATACAGCGCCACACAGAATCAACGAAGTAAGCGCACTGGACACGACTTTAAAACTGAATCTCATCACAAACTCCAATTTAAATGAAAGAACATGTTGGTCATGCTAATGATCGAAGAAGGTGATGTCCAATGCATTGTTGGTACTATCTATGAAACCTAAAAAGCATTGATAACCATGACGCTTGTTCAAATTCGCCAATTCATCGCTTTGGCCAGAGCCGGATCCTTTGTCAAAGCCGCGGACGCGTTAAACATGACCCAACCAGCTTTGAGTCGAAGCATCAAGTCGTTGGAAGATGAGTTTGGGAAGTTGTTGTTTGATCGGATCGGCAAGCGTATTGAGCTCAATTCGTTTGGGCATGATGTGCTGGCTCGCAGCCACACTCTCATGGAATATGCGCAGCAGCTTAAAGAATGTGGTCGCAGCCTGAGTGCTGGCGACAGTGGTCGCATTCGCTTGGGCCTGAGTTCCGGACCGGGTGCCATGCTCAGCACGCCCATCTTGGCCCATTTCGGGACTAATTTCCCGAACTTTCATATCGAAATTGTCCGATCGAACACCGCTAGCTTGGCCCAAATGCTCCGAGACCGTTTGATAGATGCCGCCGTATTAGACATACGCGCACTGAGACCGACGCCGGATCTGCGAGTGACACAAATTGCTGAAATGGAGGGCGTGTTTATGTGTCGACCAGATCATCCCCTTGCAGGCAAAAAAAAGATCGTCTTCGCGGATCTCAAAGCCTACCCTGTAGCTTCAACTCCCTTAAGTGAAGAAGCTGCAAGAATCATGGTCGAGAGATATGGCGAAATCGCACATCCAGATGTTTTGGTGAAGCTGCAAAGCGATGAAATTTCACACCTCATTCAAGTCACACAACAAACAAATGCGGTCTTACTTGCAATTCGCGCCTCGGCCCCTGACTTTGTTGAGTTGCCAATTCAACCGGCGCTTCGGATCAAAGCTAGATTCGGTCTGGTCACGGTGGCCAACAAAGCCGAAGCACTTTTTCTCCCTGAAATCAGGCAACTAATGCGCATGGTCATGCTGTAGTGATGTGGTTTGGCTACGTTCACTTTCGCTTTTTAAAAGTGCTACTTTTAATTGAATCTATCAATGCTGATTCAAGAAAATCAATCAAGACAGATACACGGTGCGGGATGTATCGGTTACTCGGGAGGACGGCATAGATGCCCAGTTTTTCTTGCTCAAACCTAGATAGCACTGGGACAACGCTTCCGTTGTCTAAATACGGTTGCGCCATGAAGTCTGGTGGACGCGTAATCCCTAAACCTTGCGCCGCTGCTTGGAGCAATGCTTCTCCGTTATTTGCCACAAGGCGTGGGCGAATCGTGACGTCTTCTTTGCCTTCATTTGTTAGATAGCTCCAAGTGGTAGATTGGAAGTCTTGTGAATAAATCAAGCACGCGTGACTAGCTAAGTCTCGCGGATGTTTAGGGCGGCTGTGCTCTGCAAGGTATCTAGGTGATGCCACAGTAAGTAAGCGAGACTCACCCAATTTACGCACGATGTCACTTGGTTCAAGGCGATTTGTAATTCGAATTGACAAATCGATACCCTCCTCAATTAACTTGCTGCGTCTGTCGGAAAAATCCATCACTAGTTCAATATGGGAATTGGCTTGCGAGAAATCCAAAAGTGCAGGCATCAGGCGTTGAAGTCCAAAACTTAATGGAAGACCCAAGCGTATGCGACCTCGAGGCTCGGTGTTTTCTTCTAGCAAACTGGATTCAGCTGCGTCCACCATATTCAAAATCACGCGGCATTTTTCGAGATAGGCCGAGCCGGTGCTGGTTAGGGTAAGGCTTCGAGTGCTGCGCGTCATCAACTTGGTACCAAGCTGTTTTTCTAGCGCTGAGATTTGCCGTGTCACGACAGAGCGTGCTATGTCGAATTGGTCAGCTACGGCCGTGAAACTGCCGGTCTCTGCTACCCGTACAAAAAGTTGCATTGCATTGAGTTTGTCCATTGTTGCCAATTCTGCAACAAATAATTGAATATTTAGATCTTTTTCTGATCTTCATTCGTTCTTACATTACGAGCTCCAAACCAAAGAACTCGTATGCAGACCTTTTGTAATGTCCTCTTCGTGCCTCATGGCGCTCCAACATTTGCCTTGAATCCAGGGGCTGCTGGGGCTGCCATGTCTGCTATGGTTCAAAGACTTTCAGCTCCACGTGCCATCGTTGTCTTGAGCCCACACTGGGAAACTCGGATTCCAACCGTGAGCATGGCGACACAGTTAGAAACCATTTACGACTTTTATGGCTTTCCACAAGAGCTTTACAACATCAACTACCCAGCCACGGGTTGTCCTGAAGTAGCTAACGAAGTTGCTTCAGCTTTGCGATATGCTGGCTTTGAGGTGGATGAAAGTAGTGAACATGGTTTGGATCATGGCGCTTGGCAGCCATTGCGTCAAATGTTTCCAGATGCAGATGTGCCTATCGTCCCTCTGTCGATGCAACCACATGAAGGCCCCGAGCACGCGTTTCGCGTGGGCCAAGCTCTGTCAGGTTTGGCTGAGAAAAACATTTGGGTGATTGCCTCCGGAAACATCACGCACAACTTGCGAGACTGGCATACCGCAGCATCCACACACACCCAAACGCCTGCCTATGTGCAGCAGTTTGCCGATTGGGTGTTTGAGAAATTAAGCGCGCATGACGTGAGCTCACTGCTCAACTACCGTCAACTTTCCGCCGAAGGTCGGCAAGCTCACCCAGGTGAAGACCATTTGTTGCCGTTGTTTGTTGCACTGGGCGCTGCAGGTGCCGATGCAATGCCCCAAGCTTTTTACCGTGGCGTGAGTGACTACGTCATTGCCATGGATGGCTATGCCTTCGTGCATTGAAGGTCAACTATGAACACGACTTACACCACCACTGCCAAGCTCTTCCATTGGGGCATGGCGCTTGTTTTTTTGGGGCTAATCGCTTTGGGCTTGGTGATGATCGACATGCCACTGTCACCCGAAAAACTGCAGTACTACGCATGGCACAAATGGGCAGGTGTGAGCGTGTTTTTGCTCGTGTGGTTGCGCTTGGCGTGGCGCGTGCTCAACCCACCGCCGGCTTATCCCGGCACCATGCCGTCCCTGATCAAAGGTGTGGCGCATTTGGGCCATGCCGCTTTGTACGGTTTGATGATCGTCATTCCTCTGTCGGGCTGGTTGATGAGTTCCGCCAAAGGCGTGCCCACCGTTTGGTTTGGCGTGCTGCCCTTGCCTGACTTGTTAGAGAAAGACAAAGCGCTGGGGCACTTGCTCAAAGAGGTCCATGAGGCGCTCAACTGGGTGTTGCTGTTCTTGCTGACAGGCCATGTGGCTGCAGCACTGAAACACCACTGGATGGACAAAGACGATATTTTGAAACGCATGCTGCCAACATGCAACGTCACCTTGAAGGGCAACACATGAAACACCTCTACACCCTTGTGACTGGCGTCGCATTGACCTTGTGTTTAGTGATGAGCGCTTCAGCTTTCGAATATAAGGTCGTTCAGCCAGAGAAAAGCAAAGTCACGTTTCAATACAAACAAATGGGCGTGGCTATGGATGGTCGCTTCAAGAAGTTTTCGGCCCAGCTCTACTTCGACCCCGCAAAACCTGCCTCTGCCAAGGCCGATATTGAGATAGATCTCGCCAGCATTGATGTAGGTTCATCCGACGCGGATGACGAAGTAGTCGGAAAAAATTGGTTCAATGTCAAAGCGTTTCCCAAAGCCACGTTTGTAGCCAAAAACGTCAAGGCTACAGGCACCAACCAGTTTGACGTGACAGGGGTGCTCACCATCAAAGGCAAAAGCCAAGATATCAAATTTCCGATCAAGCTGATTGCACAAGGCCATGCTGCCGTGTTCAGTGGCGGCTTTGTCATGCGCCGCGCAGACTTCGCTGTTGGCGAAGGCATTTGGTCCAAGTTCGATGTGGTTGCCAATGACATCCAAATTAATTTTCAACTCAGCGCCAACTCTGGCAAATAACTTTTCAAAAGGAACTTTCAAATGAAATCAATCAAACGCATCGCCGCTGCATTGGCATTCACTGGCGTATTTGCATCGGCCATGGCTGCACCTGTGACTTACGGTGTGGACGGCACACACACATTCCCACGTTTTTCGTATTCACATTTTGGCTACTCCACACAGTTGAGCAGCTTCAGCAAAACCACCGGCAAAGTGGTGTTTGATGCCGAAGCCAAAAAAGGCTCTGTGGACATCGTCATCGACATGAAATCGGTCAGCACTGGCTTTGCTGATTTCAACGAACACATCCAAGGTGAAGACTTTTTGGACACGACTAAGTTTCCACAAGCCACATTCAAATCGACCCAAGTGATCTTTGAAGGCGACAAGCCAAAAAGCATCGAAGGTCAACTCACCATCAAAGGCGTTACCAAGCCAGTGACATTGACTATCACCAGCTTTCAAGCAATGCCTCACCCCATGATGAAAAAGCCAGCTCTTGGCGCCAATGCTTTTACTGTGATCAAGCGTAGCGAGTTCAATGCTGGTAAATATGCCCCTTATGTTGGTGATGATGTGCGAATCGATATTGCCATCGAAGCAATTGCTCAGTGATCTGTTACTACAGAAGTGACAGAGCTTATGATTTCCTATGCATTGAGGTGTAAGGGAATCTGTTTTTGAGATATTTTTAAAGGATTCAAATGCCAGTTGTACGCATTAGTTGGTTTGAAGGTAAAGATCATGAGCAGAAGCAGAAAGTGGCTGCTGAAGTGACTGACAGCATCGTTCGCAATACGGGTACTGATCCTCAATACATTTATGTGATTTTTGAAGACATTAAACCGTCGGATTGGGCTGGTTCCGGTAACTTGTTTGGCAACCGAGCTGAGCAAGTCTAGCTATCTATTAAGCGACCACTTGATGAGGTTGAAAGGACAACTTGGAAACTAAATTTCTAAGTTGTCATTCAAGTTTCAGCGGAAATCATCTGTCGATCTCGCCTTTCAAAAGATATTCACTCTCGCTGAAACGGTTCGTTTAGTTGTCTGAAAACAAGCGAACGATTAATTGCCTGAGCCACATGTTTGCAGGCTCGCGGTTGTACTTGGCGTGCCAAAAAAGATTGATGGCGATTTCAGGCAGCTTGACAGGCAGAGGTGAGGTGACGAGATCGAACGGGCCCTCGCACTTGAACGAAAAACGCTCTGGAACTGTTGCTATCAAATCTGAGCTTTGAAGAATGTGTCCAACCGCCACAAAATGAGGAACGTGTAGGCGGATATCTCGTTTGATCCCTTTTCGATTCATTAAATCATCGACTTCTCCGTGGCCTGTGTTGGCAGACGTAACGCCAACATGCCCAAGAGCCTTGAAGCGCTCCATAGAAATCGGATTTTTAGCAGTAGGGTGGCCTTTGCGGAACATGCAAACATAGCGTTGCTTGAAAAGACGGCGCTGAAAGAAGCCAGTCGTTAAGCTTGGGATTAGTCCAATAGCAAGGTCAACGCTACCGGCCTCCATCTCTTCGCGAAGGTTGCCAGAGTTATTTCTCAATGTGCTGATTTTGATGTTTGGAGCTAGTCGCGAAAGCTCATCCATGAGCGTTGGCATAAAGTAAATCTCTCCTATGTCAGTAATCGCCAAAGTAAAGGTGCGCTGACTGGTCGCTGGGTCAAAGGAGTCACGGTGATTTAGGGCATTTTGTAAGGCACCTAAGGCGTAACCCACTGGCTCCGCTAGATGCATTGCGTATGGGGTTGGTTCCATACCTTTCGCAGTTCTAACGAACAATTCATCGTTCAATAAAGACCTAAGCCTTTTCAGTGCATTACTGACTGCAGGCTGGGTTAACCCTAGCTTATCTGCGGAAGTTGATACCCGCCGATCTAAGAGTAACTGGTTGAAGACGACCAAAAGGTTGAGGTCGATTTGCCTTAGATCCATGAAGCCTCCGCATTATTCACGTTGGTGATTCTACATATCAGACTTGCTGCATTTACTTATAAAGGTGACCTAT
>JACCDV011034961.1_pt1 | contig 15551 bp, 12 predicted proteins | sample 7446131 | NCBI WGS metagenome assembly JACCDV01 (sample SAMN15323448, study PRJNA562643) | freshwater metagenome | isolation source: river surface water | place: USA:Blue River Watershed | collected 2017-08-17 | reverse complement strand
TGATCCGATCTATAACGCGCTCGTCTTTTTTATTGAACACATGCCAGGAGGTGATGTGGGGCTCGCGATCATTGCGACTATTATTGTTGTGAAGGTTATACTCCTCCCACTTGCCATCAGTGCTGCGAAGACACAAAAGGTCATGAAGAAGATTGAGCCACGACTTCGTGAGCTAAAGGAACAGTATAAGGATAACAAAGAAGCACAAGCGAAGGAGATGATGAAAATCTATCAAGAGGAAAAACTCAATCCGTTTGCCAGCATTGCCCTTCTATTCATTCAGATTCCAGTCGTGATAGCGCTCTATTTTGCTGTCTATAATGGCGGTGGTGTGGCGCTGCCTGCGATCAACACGGATCTTCTCTATGATTTTGTAAAAGTAGCAGCCATCCCATCGATGGAATTTTTGGGACGGTTTGATATCACCGAGCGAAGCATTGTGCTCGCACTTCTTGCGGGTATCGCCCAGTACTTCTACACCGCGATGACCCTACCAAAACTCCCGCCACGAGATAAAGAAAAATCCCCCGATTTCAAGGAGGATTTTACTCGCAACATGCATTTACAGATGAAGTACGTGATGCCAGTACTCATCACTGGTATTGCCTTCACCCTTCCCGCCATGATCGCACTTTACTTTTTCGTCAGTAATCTTGTTTCAATAGTGTTGGAGTTTTACGTCAAGCGACATCGGTAAGCTATTTCTTTTCGACGCAGGTAACTGAGGTGCCTCCTGACGAATGGCTTTTATAATTGGGAGAAGCTTTGCATGAATCAATTAATTCTTGTCGGGTGGTACCTTCACAAATCGCGTAGTTAGTTTGTCGCAGCACACCAACATTTGTAACGATAATCTCATCTTTAGTACCACACCTTCCGCTGGTTGTTGGAGCAGGTTTTGGCGCCGGGGCAGGAGTTGGACCACCATTTCCTGCTGGAGCAGGTTTTGGCGCCGGAGTGGGTGTTGGGCTTGGGGCAGCTTTCACGGGTGGGGTTGTTGGAGCTGGAGGAGGGATAACGATTGGTTGAAATTCAATATTGTTCTTGACCAAGCGTGGGTTAATGAGTTCAAGAATGATCACCGCTCCCATGATGAGGAGGAGTCCCATGAGCGCCGAAGTTATATCCTCCTTTGCGTTTGCTTTTGCCGGCACGACATCACTTACAGCGTACTTTACTCCGGATATAATGATCTTAAGAACAGCAAGAAGTGCAGCCAAGCTGATGGAAAGAATGTAAAGCCCGTTGATATATCCATCAAAACCGCTCCCAGTCGGAAGTTTGAGATCGACAAGTGGTTGAGAGATTTGTTGAGCAAAGATAATAGTCGGAGCGCTCAATAGTGTGAATGGGATCAGAAGAAGGTAGGCTTTCATAATAATGATTAGAGTTGAGTGCTATCAAAAACCCACAAGGCCTGATCGATTTTATTTATAAAGTACACTCGCTCATGGGAAGTATTCATCCGAAGACCGGTGACATCAATAGTCCGTCCGCTCTCTTCTCGCAGATCGATAAGTGGAGTGGCGGCACCTGAAAAGAGGTCAATGAGAGATAATTCTTCCGAAGTAGTGACTAATCCCTTATACCAACTATCGGGAAAGAGTGGGTCAGTAGGGAGACCACTCACTGCGCAGATAGCAGATGAAGAACCATCGTAAGTACACTTTTCGGGAAGTATCGCTTTTTCCACGCCAATCGAGGATTTAGTACTATGATCGAGGATAAAAGTTTCATACACTTCGTTCTTTCGACGGCTGTATATGGTGTGGCTCGCATCTGTACTGGCGCCAAATGCGTAGCCTGATGCTGGAAGTCGATTCATGGCACCGTTCTGGATTTTGTAGTAGTAGCCTTCAAGTCGCGCGGCGGTTTTAGGGTACGCGTGGTGGACCGAATCCTTAGTTGAGCCCCACAGGATTACGGACTCACGAAACGGTAATGTAAAGAGTGACTTGGTGCTTTTGGTCTTTAGATCGTACACCTTCCCGTCGGTACCAGTGAGAGTGTTTATTGTATAGAGGAAAGAATTATCATCCCCAAAGGCAAAATCCAACACTGCCACATTGAGGGTCTCGGATGATAAAGACACCTCATTGAGCGGTAGAGTGATTAGGGCCACCGATCTTCCATCAGTGATCGCAGCATACTCACCACTTCTTGAAACAGTGGCTTTAGAGGCCATTGGAACCGTGATGTTTGATAGTCGTTCCTCTTCCCCAGTAGTGAGATCGATACTGTAGATGTGCCCGGTTCCGCTCTCTACAAACAACACCTGGCTTGAAGAAGCTGAAAGGTTTGTGACCTCGGTGTGAGCAAGCACTTTGCGGGTAGTGAGCTGACGAAGTGGGACTAGGCTCATGACATCCACCACTACCTCTTCCTCAACTCCTTCTTCAATTAACCCACCCTCCTCTTCGGTGCCGTTTAGGTTGAATCGGTTGAAGATGTTCTCGCCAGCTGAAGTACCGCTGAAAAACAGCAGGTACACCCAAATCGAAGCAAGGATGACAATCAAGACGATACCAACAATAAATATCCAACGTTTCATACTATATGCCTATCTCTAGGTTACCCCTACCGCCCTGAAGAAGCTGCGCCGTGCTTCTTACATGGAAGCCTAGATCAGCCGTACCGCCGTATCCAGTGCGTTCCAGGGTTATCTCGTAAGGGTTACTTCCCGATGGAGTGCTCTCCTGGTTGTTTATTGTCCACTCCAGGATACTCGGTTGGTTGTAGACCTGTGAATCAAGGAAGTAGGGTTCGGCACGCAGAGTCGCGCTGCTACCGGTGAGGCGAAAACTTCCTTTAAGTGACTGAGAAGAAAGACCATAGAGACTGTTTACTTCATAAAACACTACTTCTGGTGACACTGAGGGTAGGGTGAGAGCTCGTTTTCCTATAATCGTTCCATCCAGCCTCGTCACCTGTAAGCTTAAAATAAAGTTACTGCCTTGCGGAGTCACAAAAGAGATCTTGTTGCGTCCACGCACCGGTCCACCATCGAGTACTTGGTCGTTTATTTTCCAGGTATAGATATGGTCGGTACCCATCATGCTGCCGTTATTGAGAAGCGCGGTCAGGTTTACTACGCTGCCGAGGCTGGGGAGGGCTCGCCCAAGGTAGGATTCCGGTACATGGGTTTGTGGCTCAACAATGATATCTAGATACACTGGGGTAATGGTACGTACGGCCACTTCAGTGCTACCACCCGGCTCAGTTAAAACGGCTCTTAAAGTGGTGTTTTTTCCGACATCGCTCGCAGTTACACCGATAGTTCGCTGGTTGTTCAGTTCTGGTCTGAGAGTGCCGTCAACGTACCAGGCAATACTGGCACCAAAGGAATTACTTTGGTAATCGTTGAGAGTAACCGAAACGGTGTCCCCTGGGTTTGGATACTCCGGTTGAATTTCAAGAAAAGGCCTGTTGTCACTTAAGAAACTGCTGTCGAGTTGCGCGTGTGAAAATGAAGGAAATAGCAGGAGAAAGAATAATACAATAAGCATTCTCATAGTATTATCATACCAGAACGGGTGGGCCACACGGCTCCTCCATTTGGGATAGCGTAGGGACCTGTTCCTTTAAAATGCCAAAATGAGCTACTATTTGTTGTATTTTAATACCCCAGCGCCGCGAAGTTCCTCAAGGGCAAGGTTAAATAGTTTGACGAGCTTGGTTTCTCGTTTGTGGGCCATGTATATGAAAATAGTAGTGGTCGGGATAATTTTGAAGAAGGGTATAAATTCTAAAATAATCACTGCAACGTATCTGGACCATAGCCAACTGATGATCTTCTTCTTCCACCAACCACCACTTGCTTTCCCTAAGATCCAAAAGAATAGAACAATCGATAATATAAAAGATAATACGGTGGTGAGAATGATCCCAACGAGGGTTAATTCAAGCGGAACATCCAAAATATCTTTAATGACTGCGGCTAAAAAGATGATCCAAGGAAACTCAGGCTTTTCGGGAGGTTCGGCGATAAGCATTTTTTCGTCACCATCTTCAAATTCTTCTTTCTGTTCTTGAAAGATTTCTTTGATCCTTCCAACTATCCGATTCATCTCCTGCTGAGTGCGGGGAGAGGATTTGGGAACGCTACGATTAAAGAGGCGCTGGTTTTGACGCGCCGTCGATTCAGTATTGCGTGGTTCGTTCGCGTGTTGCAATCTCTCAGTTCTCTCAATAGCTGCGCTTCGAGGGTTGGTGGGTATCGATGGTTGTAATCCTTTTAACGCGTAACTATCATTGAATTGTTGATCGATTGAGAGGTTGTTGTCGTTGGCGGGACGGTAAGTGATGTCAGATTTTCGAGGAGTTTGTTCTTTTCGAGCACTTCTAAGTGCCGCATCGCGTGGTCTCGGATTGTCGTACTCGGCTTCCACTTTTCGGATGCGTTGCGGTTCGGCCATACGCCAATTGTACTACACACGCGATGCTCGAAGTTCGTCTCTGGCTTGGCGGATCTGCATGAGTTGAGAAGGATCTGAAGTGATGATCTGATCCTCGGTGTAAGAAGCAATGATTTTGATGGCGACGTGCTTCAATCCCACAAAGAAGATGCCTTCCCCTACCCCTGATTCGAGAAGTAAGAAGCGCTCTTCGTCGGTAAGATTGAAGGTCTTTTGAATGTTATCGATGGCAGTCGGTGATTGTTTCATCAATAGCTGGATCGATGAGTTTGTGATCATCGGCACTCCGTATGGAGAGCGGAGGAAGTCGTCCACGTCCTGTGTGATGGTGGCGATACCGAGGTAGTACTTTCGTCCGCGCTTGGCGAGACTAAAGAGGAATGAGGCGGTATCTTCGGATTTCATCATCCACCACGCTTCGTCAATGACGAGGAGACGTTTGGCGAGACGGCGTCGGATCGAACTCCAAATGTAGTTCGTGATGATGTACATCGCAATGGTCTTGAGCTCATCCTCCATATCACGTAGTGAAAACACCACGAATTTTTGGTTGATATCGACATTCGTAGGTTGATTCATGAAGCCAGACCATGTGCCAGACGTATATTTCTGAAGCCGGTTGATGAGTGATTGACTGCCGTCCATACCAGCAAGCACCATTTCAAAGTCAGATAAAAGCGGCGGCTCTTGGTCGGCGAAGTTGACATCGCCGGTGATGTCCTTCAGTGCGTACGTCTCTTGAATAGCAATGTCCACTAAGGTCTCTTCCTCAGGAGTGAGTCCTCCTAGCATAAGACGGAAGAGTCCGATAAGTTCAATAATGTGGGTGCGCAGGATATCGCGTGGGTCCTCATCGCTCTGTGGCGCGGGGAGATCAAAGGGATTTACGTGGTGATCCGAGGAGAGTGAGATGTTGAAGAAACGTCCTCCGGTCGCTTCAGCCAAATACTCATACTCACGCTCAGGGTCAATGACGATCACCTCCGTACCGAACATCAATGAACGGAGGATTTCGAGCTTCAGTCCATAGGATTTCCCTGCTCCTGAAGTCGCGAAGGTTACGGAGTTGTAGTTGGTGAGGCTGTAACGATCAAAGAGCACCAAGGAAGAGTTGTGGCGGTTGATACCGTAGAGGATACCTGAGTCTGATGTGAGATCAAAAGAGGTGAATGGGAAAAAGCTTGAGAGTGGTGACGAGTTGAATTTGCTATGAACGAGCAAAAGGTCATTCCCGAGGGGCACCACACTCTTAAAGCCCTGCTCTTGCTGAAACAGCGCTGGTTTCATTGTAATGAGTCGTGAGTCGAGAATGCCGCGAATATCATTTTCCACCTTATTGATAGCACCCTCGCTTTCACCATAGAGGGCAAGGTAAAATCCCACATCAAAAAGCTTTTCTTCGGACTGCTGGAGTTTGTCGCGGAGTTCTTCAAGATTTCGGTAGGCAGCCTCAAGTTGTGGGTCGCGTACTTCCCCACGCTCCTCTTTAGTGTTGATCTGGCTTTGTACTTCGGCTACCTTCTTTTGAAAACGCTTCAAGGTGTCAGCAGTATCGATGGGATGGATGAAAATTGAAACATCAAGTTCACGGGCGAGATTGAGGACCGGTTCAATCCACCCATCGTTGAGATAACGCGGGTAGCTCACCGCGTAATACACCCGGCTGTTAATGCCGCTCACGTTGATACTACGAGGATTGATGTTAATGGCTGAAGGAGCCACCACATCAGTGATGGTCATAAGTTGGTCACCGAAAGAGGGTGAAGTGCCGGATTGTTGTGGTTTGAAGGTATCGAAAAGTCCCATACGTAAATATTACACTTGCGGTGCGGCACCGGTTAGGTCACCGGGGTTGAAGATATGATAAAAGAGCTCAACCAATTCGTCTTTCCCGAGCGGAATCGTGCGAACACCGATCCTGGCTAACCCTTCTGTCACGAGCGCTAATCGTTGTTCAAGCTGGGCCCGGTGTTCCTCAAACACGGTATCGTTGGGGAGCGCAGCGTTGCCCCCGTTTGGAGCAAGCAGGGTGCCGATCCCCTTCCCTAGCTGCACTTTTACCGGCGTGTATGACACTACAACAAAGAAACTCTTGCTCATCACATCAACATCGGTGGTGAAGGTGCGGATGAACTGCATGTACTCACGAAGCTGGATCCGCATGAGATCGTTATCTTGGTTCCCCTCAAGGGCAGCGAGTTGTTCCATGTACGGTTCAATATTGAGGCGTCGTGACTGCATGTGGATCTGGAGCGAGAAATCAATGGTGTTGAGGAAGTTCTGAAATTGGAGAAGAATCGCCTGCTGCTCATCGAGGGATTTGAGGGCAAAATTGATAGAAGACGCCAGAAGGATCATGGTCATCTGGCCATTCTTTTGAATGATGACATTCTCGCGGATATCGCGGATCGAAACGAAATCCTGTGTCGCTGCTTTACTGGTGGCCATACTATTGTTGTTTCTGGATTGCTTGTAATTCAAGTCGGCGCGCGAGCGAGGTGATGTTTTTGGTGGGAGGGGTCGCGGTGACAATGGGCTCGGGATTGCTACCGGTTGCTTTGAGGGTACGAGCTGATTGTTTGTACACAACATCCTCGTGACGACGCCAGAGGTAGAGTCGTTGTCCCGAGACGTAATTTACGATGGCCTCAAGAAAGTAAGAAAAGGGACGGTTGTTCACTGGGTAAAACGCGAGGGCTCCGGCGAGAAGCGCGATCGGGATCCCTACGAATGCAAATATAATGAATGGAAGAGTAAGAAAGAGTACCACTGCCATACCGAGTCCCCCACCGAGGTACAAGAATTGGCGCCAGGTTAAGGGGCCGAAGATCTTGTCTTCGACTTCAATGAACTGTGGCACTTCAAATTGCATACACCACCATTATACATGGTGGTGTATGTGCACGGCAGTATAGAGATTACTCTATCCCCAACTATTGTTCCGTATCCCAGCGTGGACCACTTTTGTGTTCAAGGATGGTAGCTTGTGATGAACTGTGGGTCGGTTCGTTCGGGTGTTGGATAGCGTGCATGTCTTTTGCCATGGTGCGGATCGTAGGTAGGTGTTCAAGTACGTCTTCAGTCTCGATTATTTCTGATTGGAGTTCTACTTCATTGAGTTCAGTCGCAAGCTCATTATCTATCTCTTCTTCAGGCAATGCAGAAGTTTTTGATTCGGAAATCATTTGAAGAATATTAGAAAGTAGAAGTTGAGGATTTGGTAGGCCAAAGCTCTTTAATTCAGTAATAATTTCTTCAGCGGTAATTATTCCAAGCAAATGATACCCAATAGGTAAGAGCAGAACTGACGAATCAGGTGATGTAATCTTTTGGTCATTGAGACACTTCTTTATTGATTCGTAAAGGATAGATGACCCCATCAACGCACGAGTCTGCGGGTTAGCGGCACGCAAGGCAGTACTTAAAGTAGTGTGATCTATTTCTTTCATTTTATAAGAATATTCTTCCAATTACAGTTGTATTCATCCAATTAGTCCACGTATTAGTGACTGATGCGGGTGTTCTTGGGTCAGTAATGTAGTTATGAATGTTATCCCTTACAAGTATTAGATCGGAAGGTGAAGGATTGTTGTTAAAGAACGCCTCAGCAATATTTGGAGTCAAGTAAGAGGCAATATTTGCATTACCAAGCACTGCTGCTGGCAAAGCACCTGCTTGCTGAGCGTTTCTAAAGAGGCGACGTCGTTGGGCATCTTGGAAGTTGGAGTTAGTTGCTCCTGGTGAAGTCGCGCCTTGTGAGTTTGGATCAATAAGGCTTCCTGTTTGAGCAATGCGTGTCATAGCAGCAGTTCGAGCTGCTCTAAACGCATTCTTCTCTGCTTGGGATGCATCAGATTGCATAAACTCATCAAATTGAGTTTGCGAAGCCGCACCAGCGAAGGTAATACTGTTACGAAGATTAGAATCCATATCGCGGATACGCTCTTTAGAGTAAGCGCTGACGGTGCGGTTAAGCATTTCCATGGTAGCGTTGAGGTTATCAACCGAAGCCGTGTTGCTGTTAAAGGTATTTTCAAAGTCTGCAAACGGTGCTGAATCACGAGTATTTCTCACGGTTTGTAGTTCATCATTTCTCAAAATGCCACTACTCTCTAAGTAACTGGTATGACCATCGGTAAGATATTGTGCGTCGGCAATTAATTGAGCGCGGTTGGTGCGAGCCATTTCGGCGATTTCATCGTTGGACTTTTGTCGGTAGATTGCACGTTTTGCATTCTGAGCATCTTGTCGAGCGGTGATTTCAGCGGGAGTGTTGCCGGTAGAGTTAGCAGCTGCGTTGTTAGCTCTATTGTCAGCTCTACGCTGCGCTTTATCGAGAGTATCGTTTTGTAGTTTCCTTCGTTCGTCAGCTCGCTTTCGCCTTTGAGCATTTGTTTCCGAGCCCGCCACCGATAGATTTTGTCCGGCACCTAGAGCACCTTTTACTGTTTTATCATTTAATGCACCAAGAGTAAGAGCGGTCATTGCCCCTCGAGTGAACCGACCAGCTTGTGTTTGAGACAGTCGTGCGTCAAGGCGGTTGTAGCCACTCAAAGTTTTCTCACTTGCCCAGTTAACCGCTTGCGCACCTCGACCAGCAGTTTGCTGAGTAGCAAATCTTTGTACACGATTGCGGAGATTTTGACCGATCTTAATCGCTTTGTCAGCGCCGTCGGCTCCCATCCGATCAGCAATCATGAGCGCCGCGATCATGAAGCCACACGCGAGAAGGAAAAACGTAATAGTGGTTCCAGCAGTAAGGGCAGCTGATGCACTGCCTGAACTTCCTCCCGTAAGCGCATCCGAAAATTTTGGATTATTAAATCCGTCCCCAAATCCATCCACTGATTTTTTAAGACCGCTCAAAACTTGGAGCCCAAAATAAATGAAGAGCAAATAAATCGGAGCAAAGAAAGCTCGCTTCAAAAACCCCTTCCAATACTTAGACATTTGGTCACTCAAAAACGGCAGGATCCACCCGATGAACATGAGAGGCGAAAGCATCATGTAGAGGTTGAGTGCAATGAAGCGAATGATGAGGAGAATCCCGCCGGCAAAAAACACAAAGGCTGTCACCATAAACAACATGCCCGTACCGAGGATATACCCCCATCCACCTTCTCCAGTCACTGCAGCAGGGGTGTTCTTTTTATTGCTGAGACCGAAGATCTCTGTGAGACCCATTACATTCATCACCTGTGAGGTGACATTAGAAGTATATTTCCCGTCAGCTTTCTCCTTGGCTCCTAATGCTCCGACAGCAATTTGAGCGGAGAGCTCATTTGAGAAATCCACCACCACCTTGGTCATAAGCAAACTGAAATTCACGAGAAGCGCCGCGATGATGAGGTTTACCAGCCAGCGGCGGGTATTTGAGGTGTCGTTTCCAAGGATCATTTTAAAACCAATGTAGACGAGCCCAAAGATAAAGCCTAAGTTTACGAAGTCTCGGATGATGACCCAAGTTTGGTTTACTGCGAGACCCACGCCGGTATTAAGAAACGTATTCCCAAAGCCGATGACGAAATTATTGATACTTACATCGAGAATGGCACCACCTATCCCAAGCAGCAGACCTGTCAAATTGATGACGACTGTCCAGGCTAATTTCTGAAATCCATTCTCGAAGAAGTCGACGAAAGGGTTTTCTGCGGCAAATACCACGACTGGCATCAACAGCAAAACGCTCAAAGTTGCTCCGAGGATGCTTATAAAAGGTAAAGAAAGGCGGTAGTGCATGTTATGAAGTGAGCGATCGCCACAAAGATTCTGACGATTCCATTTGCGATCGAGTGTAGACACCAAGCTGGCTAAACTCAGCCAAGATTTCAGACTGTCGACTTTGTATTTCAGCGCGTCGTTGTGGGGTGATGCTTGGATTCTCTAATTCAGTCGCTAGTGTCTGGTACTCGATTTGCATCTCCCTGAGACGGTCTTCGTTTTGCGCAGTCTTACTAATCACGTTCACTGCGTCACTATAGGCTGCTGCGGCAGCCTCTTGGTTATCAGAATCTTCATCAGCTGCCACTCGTGCAAGTTGTGGTTGGTAGGCTTCAGCGATAGCGCGAAATTCTTGCTGAACGGTAATCGCGTCACTGAATCCGTCTGAGGTCGGTGAATCACCACCAAGTCTCGTATTGGTCTGTTGGTTACTTTGTTCCTCCATGGCGCTTAAGTACGAGCCACCGCTGAAACCTTCGTAGGTGTAGCCAGTGCCCGCTGAAAGTCCCAAGAGACCGGCGGCTCCAGTCAGGGCTTTGTTAGCGAGTTGTCCAAGGAGAGCCGCGATGAGTTCGTTGAACTCATCGGCTTGAATCAGAGACTGACGGGCACCATCAATGTTGAAGGTGAGTGCCTCTTGCACCATCTTTCCTGGCTTACTAATGGTGCACTTTTCTTTTGGAGTGTCTGAACCCTCTACCATCTGACAGATCTTGCCGGAGAGGAACCCACTGCCGATCTTCACCTCCGTTTCGGCTTTTTGTTGGTCGCTGATCATACGTCGTTGAAGTCCCGCTTCTGCTTGAAAGAGCTGTCCGAGTTCAGTGTATTTTTCTGGTTGGGTGGTTATGGTGAACCAATCATCCCAACCGGTATCACCAAAGCTTCCGTCATAGAAATCTTCAAAGTTCTTCACAATACCAGAAATGGTACATTCTCCTCCTGGCGGTTTCCCTTCACGGGCTTGAGCATATTGCAATGAGATGACTATCTGGATATCGAGCTTGAAAGGTGAACAAATAAATGAGCCTAACCCCCCAAGGCTATTGATGTACTCCCCGGCTCCTTTGTCGACAGCCTCAAGGAGGAAGTCTCCTAGGTCAGTCAAAAAAGCTGGACGTCCTTCAAAACCCGAATTGACCCAATTGATGAGACTCGACATCATCGAAGAGACGATCGCTTTAGCGATAGCCCAGGCGATTCCATCTAGCACGAACTCTTTGGTTTGCAGACTTACTCCAGTAACAGCTTGGATAGTGTTCTGGACCAAATTGATCACGTCAACAAACGCAAACGCTTCCACTTCCGGTACTGGTTCATAGCGGTCGTTATATTGTTGGGGGATGTAGACCACTACAAATGCAAAGATTAAGACAATTATTCCAACCAGGGTCTTTTTTAAAATATTGAAAAAGGTATCCATACGCTATGGCTGAGGGTTAGTACTACTAAAGCTTGAAAAGAGTGTTGCCGGGTCATTTTCAGTAAACAGTCCTGCGTACGGAGTAAGCGCAACGTACATATTTTGTGCAGCGAGCTCGAGTCCATACGCGTCATCCTCATAGCGCTTAAGGCTCATCATAGCAACTACTGGATCTTCCACGCTCTGACTCATGCCAGCGATGTCATGGTGGAGAGCGTTGTATGTGTTGAGAAGATCGAGGTGTTGCTTCGTAAAGAGTGCTGGTACCGGAATGGTGAGAGTTTTGTCACGGAGTGTCTTGTACCCTTCGCCCAACATCTTGAGTTCGGCAATACGCTCGGTCTTCCCTCTGGTCATTACCTCGTTGAGAATGAAGAGTTCATTCTCCGTTTCTCCGATATCAATTTCTAAAATAGCCCCCGCCATCGCGTTCGCGTAGTTACGAATATCGTTCTCGTCCCATTTCTGCATCACCACAATATCCTTGGTATCGTAGAGCGAAAAAGCGGTTTCTTTTGCGATTACGTCAACGGTGTCACTGATGACCTCGTCCTGACTTCGTCCAAACGGACCGGCGGAGCGAGCGCGGAGCACACCCTCAAGAAGATCAATACCCAATTGCCCTGTGTAGGTGGTCGGAAATTCAAAGGTGCTGCTCGCGTTCTCCATGATCACGGCTTCGGTGGTTACGAATTCGTCTCGCCAATCCTCGATTCCGTTTTGATTGTTATCCACCACCTCAATGGCGACGCGGGGTGGAGCTTCACTACCAATCACTGAAGCAGATTCCATGGTTGGGGTACCGAAATTGCTGATCGTGTAGGCAGCACCAACCAAGGCAAAACCAATCACAAATGCGCCGATGACTTTAGAGTTCGGGCTGCGTAGCATACATATAAAGTATAACAGTGATTGCCTTCACAAAATCGTCATTTTTCTGTGAGTTGTGTATGACTGTGAATTGAGTGGGGAGAAAAAATGCCTAGGCTGGGGATGAAGCTGTGGACTGCAATTGTGTGGCTAACTGAAGCCATTTATCGAGAGGAACATCTTCCGCCCGAATCTGTGGGGATAACGCCAACTCAAGAAAGATCGAAGTAAGGACATCGCGCGGGTAGGTGTGGGAAAGATTGCTGAGAAGCTGCTTCCTCTTTTGTCCAAAACCGAGGTGTAAAAGGGAGAAAAAATGCTCGAGAGACAGTGTGCCGAAGTTTTTGTGTGAAATATCAGTGATCGCGATAATAGCCGAATCAACCTTGGGGGGAGGGGTAAAATGACCCCTAGAAATGGTACTTATATATGAAGGGGCGCCAAAGGCCTTTACTGAAAGCGAGAGTAAGGATTCCTTCTTATCGCGAGCGATCCGGGTCGCCACCTCCTTTTGAACCAGAAAAACCAATGCTTTAGGGTGATGTTTGCTTTCAAGCAAAGTCCTAAACAAGAAACCAGAAAGATAGTAGGGAATATTGGCAACCACTTTGTAGCCTCCGGCGGTAAGACCAAACGTTTCGGGCAAAAGAGTGCGGACGTCATGGTGGTAAATGGTGAGCTGACCTTTTTCGATGGCTTCGCCGAAGGTCTCGCGGAGGGATTCGATAGCTCGCTCGTCTGCTTCAAGTGCAATGACGTGCGCCCCGCGAGCGAGTATCTCTTTGGTGAGAGCGCCCGTACCAGGGCCGATCTCAAGGACAGTGTCCCCTGCTTTGAGGTCGGCAGCATCACAGAGCTTTTTCGGAGCATAGTCGCTCGTCAGGAAATGTTGCCCTAGGGATTTTTTATGCTCGAACTTCATAGAAAGAGTTAAAAATAATGTGGTGTTGAAAAAGAAAAACAGACTTCACTGGTCCAGCGATTTGCTCTAGGAAAAGGAGCAAATCGGGACATACATTCACAATCGTCGCTTGCGCTCGTTTGTTCATTTAATTTTTGCGTCATGTGATCGTATACTACGCTAGAGTTTTGTCGATCGCAAGAACCCGCGCGACACGTATGTGTCGCGCGGGTTCGCTTAATCAAGGTAAATCGTCGTTTCGTATCCGGAGCTGAATCCTCCTCCGGGATTTCCGCTCTCGATGTGTTCGGTGCTGATGTCATTGAGGAAATTGGAAGGAATGTTGATGCGTTGGCTTCCGAAGATGGTACGCATGTGCGCGTAGGTGAGAAACACTTTTTTCTGAGCCCGGGTGAGTGCTACGTAGAACAATCGACGTTCCTCCTCGTGGTCGGTCTTGCCGTCATCGAGTCGTTCGTGCGGGAAGAGTCCTTCCTCGAGGCCAGTCACGAACACATAAGAAAACTCGAGGCCCTTCGCCGCATGCACCGTCATGAGCCGCACGGCATTTAGCTCCTCTTTATCTTTGATCTCGTCTTGGTCACTCTGAAGCGCTGCGTTCTCAAGGAGCTGCTCCACTGCATCAAGTGGAGGCAGTTGGTCGTATCGCCCTGAAAGGGTCACGAGCTCCCGGAGGTTCTCGAGTCGTTCGAGGGCTTCCTCCGTTCCCTCTTCGCGGAGGGATCCCTCGATGCCGCTGCGCTTCATGATGAACTTGATGGTTTCTGAGAGCGTTTTTTCACTCGCGGTTTTGGCGATATCGATCATGATCTCATCAAACACCGCGATCTTCGCGAGCGCTGCTTTGTTGAGATCGGCGCGATTACCTTCAATGATTTTGAGTACCGTCACCTTTCCGATACCACGTGCTGGAGTATTGATAACGCGGGCCAGGTCAGCGTTACTACCGGGGTTGAGCGCGAGGCGCAAATACGAAAGAACATCCTTCACCTCCTTTCGCTCGAAGAACTTGGTGCCGAGGAGTTGGTAGGGTACTTCAAAATTAAGGAACGCCTCCTCAAGCACGCGCGACTGGAAGTTAGTGCGGTACAACACCGCGATTGAAGATGGGTCCGCGCCATCAGCAATGAGCGAGCGAGCGGTCAGCGCGACATACTCAGCTTCGTCGGTGCCACCCATGGCTGCATACAAGGTGATCTTCTCCCCGGTCTGATTACGGGTGAAGACGGTTTTGTCGACGCGGTTTTGATTTTTTTTAATGACATCATTTGAAGCAGCGATAATAGTTTGTGTCGATCGATAGTTTTCTTCAAGCAGGATCGTCTTGGCCCGAGGGAAATGTCGTTCGAACTGCAAAACATTTTTAATATCGGCACCTCGCCATGAATAGATGTTCTGATCGATATCACCCACCACACAAATGTTTTGGGTCTCTCCGGAAAGTAATTCTACGATCGCAAATTGAACACGGTTGGTGTCCTGGTACTCATCAACGTGAATGTATCGAAAACGCTTTTGGAGGGTGTCGCGTACTATAGGGTTGTTCTCAAGTAGTCGGAGGGTCTTCGCCAGGAGATCATCAAAATCGAGGGCCTGCTCTTCTTTAAGGATGTCGTCGTATTTTTCCCATACTGTGGCTGCGACCTGTTCAGGGTACGAGCTTGCGGCATCCTGGTACGCAAGTTGGGTGATGGCATCTCCCTTGGCGCGCGAGATCATACTGAGAATGCGCCGCGGTTCGAACTCCTTAGGGTTGTAGTTTGCCCGCTCGAGCGCGAGTTTCACAGCCCGTAAACTATCGGCTCGATCGTAGATCGTGAAATGTCGTCGAAGACCCATGGCCTCGTGAAACTCGCGCAAGAGCCGCACCCCAAGCGAATGGAACGTGGTAACGGTTGGGAGACTGTCGATCGCTGCTCGGTTGGAAGGAGGGTGGTTTCGAATCAAGTGCTCCACTCGCTCGCGCATCTCCCGGGCTGCTTTATTGGTAAACGTAACCGCGAGGATGTTATGAGGTGCCACGCCTTGGTGAATGAGGTGAACGATACGGTGGGTGATCACACGAGTCTTCCCTGATCCGGCGCCGGCGAGCACCATCACTGGACCATCCGTGAGGAGTACTGCTTCCGATTGTTGTTCATTCAGGCCGTCTAAATAAGGTTGGGTATCGTTCATGTGACGACCACTATACCACAGCCCT
>JACCDV010508624.1_pt1 | contig 15552 bp, 13 predicted proteins | sample 7446131 | NCBI WGS metagenome assembly JACCDV01 (sample SAMN15323448, study PRJNA562643) | freshwater metagenome | isolation source: river surface water | place: USA:Blue River Watershed | collected 2017-08-17 | reverse complement strand
CTTACATCGATACAATCTTGTAAATTTACACCAAAATCTCCATCCAAAACAACACTAATTTTATTAGCTTCATTAATTGATAAATCAATCAAAAAAAGATGCTCACGCTCAGCTAATGCTGCCTCTAACAATTCCTGAACCTTATTTCTAAATGTCATATTTTTTATAAAAAGAGGCACGCTTTGCGTGCCTCATAATCCTCTGTCTTTTAATAACGTTGCAAATATACAAATTTTTTTGAATTAAAAAAAAGATTGTCAGTTTCGATATTTTTTGTACTTTTATGGTGTAATTACAATTACACTATTAAAATAACCTAAAACAAACTTATGAAACGAATTTTAGTACCTACCGATTTTTCAAAACACGCTGAATATGCTTTAAAAGTAGCTGCTCAAATAGCAAAAAAAAATGATGGTGAAATATTTTTAATTCACATGCTTGAGCTTCCGTCTTCAGGAAACGACAGTCTTACAAGCTCTCATGATATTCCAGAATTAATGTTTTTTAAAAATGCTGTTATATCTAAGTTAGATAATTTAATGGATGCTGATTATTTAAATGGCATAAAAATCACAAAGATTGTTCAGTTTGAAATGGCTTTTGATGGGATTATTAAAAACGGTAAAGCTCACGAAGTTGATTTAATAGTAATGGGTTCTCATGGGTCAAATGGATTCCAAGAAATGTTCATTGGTTCAAACACTGAAAAAGTAGTTAGAAATTCTGATGTACCTGTATTAGTTATTAAACGCGAAGAAGAAAATTTTAAAGCTGAAAAATTTGTTTTTGCTTCTGATTTTTCTGAAGAAATAAAAAAACCTTTTGAGAAGGTTGTCGCTTTCTCAAGCAAATTTGGCTCTCATTTACATTTAGTTAACGTAAACACGCCAAACAATTTTAAATCTACAAAAGTAGCTCAAAAGCAAATGGATGAATTTGTAGCAGAATTTAAAATAGAAAATTATTCTACACATATATATAATGACATTAATGTAGAAAAAGGTATTTTACATTTCGCAAAAAGCATTGATGCAGACATTATAGGAATGAGTACGCACGGAAGAAAAGGTTTAGCTCATTTTTTTAACGGAAGCATCAGCGAAGATTTAGTAAATCATGCTAAAAGACCAGTTATTACATTTAAAATCTAATTTTAAGAGATTAATTACAAAAAAAGACTGCTATTTACTATTTATAGCAGTCTTTTTTTTATACCAACTTTCACTGAATTAACAACTTAACACAAATAAAAAACTCCATTCATTTTTGAATGGAGTTTTGTTGGCCCACAAGGACTCGAACCTTGAATGACGGTACCAAAAACCGGAGTGTTACCATTACACCATGGGCCAATACCTAACAACCTTTTCGATTGCGAGTGCAAATGTAAAACATATTTTTTATTCTGCAAACTTTTCTAAAAAAAATATTAAAAAAAATATTTAACAACTATTATAAGTAAAAAAATAGTTTCTTTGTAGGAGAATATAGAAAATAAAGACAATATGAATTCATTCAACTTTAAAAAGTGGAATACCATCTTAGGCTGGACTACATTTGGTGTAGCATTAATTACATATTCATTAACAGTTGAACCAACCCTTAGTTTTTGGGATTGTGGGGAGTACATTGCAACTTCTGCAAATTTAGAAGTAGGTCATCCGCCGGGAGCTCCATTATTTCAGATGCTTGGTGCTTTCTTTGCAATGTTTGCCTTTAGTCCAGACAAGATAGCTCTGATGGTAAACTATCTTTCTGTATTTTCAAGCGCATTTACAGTTCTTTTTATGTATTGGTCACTTACGCTATTGATGAAAAAAATTATAATTGGTGAAAAAGAAATCCAAACCAATAATGCCATTATGATATTGGGCAGTTCTTTTATTGCTAGCTTGTCTTTTACATTTACAGATAGTTTTTGGTATAATGCTGTAGAAGCAGAAGTTTATGCTATGGCAAGTTTTTTCATTGCTTTATTATTTTGGTTAGGATTAAGATGGGAACAAGAAATTAATACCCCAAGAGGAAACAAATGGCTGTTGCTAATTTCATTAGTTATTGGACTTTCTTTTGGAGTTCACTTCATGGCACTATTAGCTTTTCCAGCAATTGGATTTCTTTATTATTTCAAAAAATACAAAAATGCAACATTGAAAAGTTTTTTAATTGCAAATGTAATTATAGTTGCTATTTTACTTTTCATTTTTAAACTACTACTTCCATATACTTTAGCTTTCTTTGGTAAAACTGAAATTTTTATGGTGAACAACCTTGGTCTACCATTCAATTCAGGAACAATATTCGCATTCATACTTATCATCACGGCATTTTATTTTGGGTTAAATTACACCAAGAAAAAAGGGCATGTTTTTTACAATACCATAATTTTAGCAACTCTTTTCATTTTAATTGGTTTTTCAACTTGGATGATGTTGCCTATTCGTGCTAATGCAAATACTCCAATTAATGAAAATAAACCATCGGATGCAGCAGAGGTTTTAGCTTATTACAATCGTGAGCAATATGGCGAACAAAAATTATTTTATGGTCCTCAATTTTCTGATACATACTCTGGATTAGACCCTGTTACTCCTTATCTAGACGACAAACCAAATTACGAAAGAGATTACAAAACAGGCAAATATGTAATTACAAATGACTATAAAAATGCTAAACAAAATACTGACGATGCTCACAAAGCCATTCTGCCTAGAATGTGGAGCAATGAGCATAGAGAAAATTATATGATTTTTACAGAGCCTCTTGAATTCAGAATTAATCCAGAATACGCACATGAAGATGAACTTGTTGAAATTGTTACACAATTCAGAAAAGCATACGATGCTGGTGAAATTGACGAAGCTGATTACGACAAATTCCTAAAGGGATATGGCGATTATTTGATAGTAGAGAAGCCTAGTTTTGTTAACAACATGAAGTTTATGATTCAATATCAATTTGGATACATGTATGTTAGATATTTACTTTGGAATTTTGTAGGACGACAAAGTGATGTTCAAGGAAAATTTGACAACTCTAATGGAAATTGGTTAACAGGAATCCAATTTATTGATGAAATATTTCATGGCACTCAAAAAAACTTACCAACAGATTTAGAAAATAACAAAGGAAGAAATATTTATTTTGGTCTTCCATTAATACTAGCTCTTATTGGATTTATTTTTCACGCATACAGAGATAAAAAAAGTTTTTATGTATTACTAGTTTTATTTCTATTTACTGGTATAGCTTTAAAGATCTACTTAAATGAAAGACCATTTGAACCAAGAGAACGTGATTATGCTTTAGTAGGATCTTTCTATGTTTTTGCCATGTGGATTGCATATGGAATTTACGCAATTTATGAAACTTTAAAAAAATATGTCCACCCTAAAGTTGCAATTCCATTAGTCTTAATTACTTCTTTATTCATCTCCCCTGTACTATTAGCTAAAGAAAATTGGGACGACCACGATCGTTCAAATAAAGACACAGCTTACACTATGGCAAAAGCTTATTTAGACTCATGCGAACCAAATGCCATCTTATTTACTATTGGAGATAATGACACTTTCCCGCTGTGGTATATGCAGGAAATTGAAGGATACAGAACGGATATTCGTATCGTAAACACAAGTTTGTTTATGACCGATTGGTATATTGATCAAATGAAAATGAAAACTCATAAATCTGATCCAATCCCAAGTTCATTTAATAGAGAACAATACAAAGGAAGTAATAGAGACTACAGCTTGTATGTTGAAAGAACAAAAGATCCTTTATTACTAGACGAAATGCTTAAATTTATAGCACTTGATGATGAAAGGGCTAAAATTGAGTTAAATAATGGAAGAAAAGTGAATTATTTCCCTTCTAAAAAGGTGATATTCCCAATTGATAAAAACACGATTATTAAAAACAAAGTGGTTTCTGAGAAATTTTATGATTCAATTGTACCTGCTATTGAATTTGAAATTAAAGACGATGCTTTATATAAAAATCGTTTAATGATGTTAGACATTGTAAATCAAAATAATTGGAAACGTCCTATATATTTCACTGGAGGAAGTTTTGGTGAAGACGATTATCTTTGGATGAAAGATTATCTTCAATTAGATGGAATGTGCTTTAAATTGGTACCTATTAAAACCCCTGTTGATTCTCCAAGCCCAATGAAAATGGGACTAATTGATTCAGATAAAATGTATGATATTGTTATGAAATGGGACTGGGGCAATAGTGGAAAACCAATAATTTACCATGATGTTGAAACTCGTAAAAACAGTATTACTTACAGAACCAATTTAGCACGTCTTGCAGAAACATTAATCTTTGAAGGAAAACTTGATAAAGCTGAAAAGATTATCGATTTGGCCATGGAAAAAATGCCAATTCAATATTTTGAGTATTATTCTATGCTTGAACCATTTGCTGTTGGATATTATGAAGTAGGTAAAAAAGAAAAAGCAAGAGCTATCCTTACTGAAGTGATTAAGAAATATCAAGAAAACTTAAAATTCTATAGCGCATGGAAACCTAGCGAACAGAACTTTAGCGCAATGGATATTGGTAATGATATTTATTACTACAGAAGTTTAATTCAAACCATGAAATCAGCTAATGATTTAGAATTTTATAAGGTTGAAAAAGTTAAATTTAACAACTATATAAAACCATTTCTCCGCTTTGGTATAAATATGGAATAAATAATTTCAAAATATAAAATGTTCCAAACGAAATTTCTTTCATTTGGAACATTTTTTTTTAAGCTAATTTTACAAAATGAATTTCAATTGGGTTAAAACAAATAAATGGATTAAAAAGATTTTCAATCATCTGGTTTGGGATATACCAAATTCGGAAAATAAAATCTATCTAACGTTTGATGACGGGCCAATACCTGAGGTAACCGAATGGGTTTTAGATGTTTTAAAATCAGAAAACATAAAAGCAACATTCTTTTGCATAGGTGATAACATTAAGAAACATCCTGAAATTTATAAAAGAATACTTACTGAAGGACATCAAACCGGAAATCACACTTTCAATCACTTAAACGGTTGGAAAACCAGGACAAACCATTACATCGAAAATTTCAAATTGTGTGAAACTGTACACTCAAAACTGAACACTGAACACTCTTTTCTATTTCGTCCACCTTATGGAAAAATAAAACCAAGTCAATCTAAAGAAATTAGACAGTTAGGATATAAAATAATAATGTGGGATGTATTAAGCTATGATTATAATATAAATATTTCAACTATAAAATGCTTAGAAAACGTAATTTTAAATACGGAACAAGGAAGCATTATCGTATTTCACGATAGCATTAAAGCAGAAAAAAATCTGAAATATGCACTGCCAAAAGCAATACAAATTTTAAAAAATAAGGGATTTGTTTTTGATGTAATAAAATAAATTTTACTACAACTTGTCATCCTGAGCGCTGTCGAAGGGTTAGGCTTGTTCTTGCACTAAAGAAATCAATGTATTGGCATCAAGTTCACCACTTTGTCTCCATACCATTTGACCTTCTTTATAAATCATTAAAGTAGGCAAACCTTTAATACGAAGTGCTTCGGCTAATTCCTGATTTTTATCCACATCAATTTTAATTACACGCGCTTTATCTCCTAAAGCAGCCGCTACATGACGAATTACTTCGTTCATAGCCACAGAAGGTTCATTCCACTCAGTAAAGAAATCGATTAGTACAGGTACTTGAGCATCGATAAGTTCTCCAAATTTTGACATAAATTGCAATTTATTAGTATCAAAAATATTAATTTTCACACGAAAATAATATACAAATGTAGCATTTTTACTGAATTACGCTACTTTTTCTCCTTTTTTTAGTTCAATAACCGTTATTTCAGGCATAATTCCTACTCTACCAGGGTAAGCATGGAAGCCAAAACCTCGATTTACATAAATATATCTTCCCGCATTTTCGTACAATCCAGCCCATTGTTTGTAGACATATTGTACAGGACTCCATTTTATCCAACCCGGAATTTCTATCCCAAATTGTAACCCATGTGTATGCCCCGAAAGCGTTAAATGATAATGATTTTCGTCGTGCTGAATTTTCTCGTCCCAATGACTTGGATCGTGACTCATTACAATTTTAAAATCTTCTTTCTTTAAACCTTTTGAAGCCAAATTTAAATCACCACGTTCTCCGAATTTTCTTCCCCAGTTTTCAACACCTACGATTGCTAATTCTTGATTGTCTTTTTTGATTTTCACATGTTCATTCAACAATAATTTGAAATCAATTTTATCATGAATGGCTTTTATTCCTTCAAAATTAGCTTGTTTTTCAGTTTGAGATTTCCAATCTATATATTCCCCATAATCGTGATTTCCTAAAATAGAAAACTTTCCAAATTTTGGATTATGAATTCCTTTAAAAGTATCAATCCATGGATCCATTTCAGTTGCATGCGTATTCACAATATCACCTGTAAACAAAACCATATCTGAATTTTGCTCATTAATTAAGTCTATTGCATATTGAATTTTCTCTGCATCATCAAAACTTCCACTGTGAACATCCGAAATATGGGTTATTGTGGTTCCATCAAAAGCTTCTGGCAAATCAGGAAAAAACAACGTTTGCTTGATTACTTTAAAATTATATTTACCAAAAGTAATTCCGTATAAAAAAGAAGTAAACGGTATGGCTGCAATTCCTAACGCTATTTGGCTGACAAACTTTCTTCTTTCGGGTAAAAAACCTTCGGAATTACTATTAACTAAAGAAAATAACCCCACAAAAACACGAATAATATCTTCTCCAAATAATATGATAGTCAATAATAATTTTGGTACGTATAGTAGCAACAACAAACCCATGGTCATCATAGTTTTTGGAGTTTGTCCTACACTTCTATCAAAATGATATAATTGATATATAATATAAGCTAACGCAATTGCAGATGTTACATAATAAAAAACAAAAAACCACTTCGATTTTATCAAAGTTTTAAATGCCTGAAACGCATAGATTTCGAGAACAATAACAAATACTAAAAAAACAATCCAACGAATCATTAGCTCTTTTTTTTTGCAAAGTAAGTAACAAGTTGTACAAATTGATGCAGCATTAAATGAATTTTAACAAAGTTTTTTTAACCAAAGAATTGTACTTTTACATTTTAAATGAAATTTCTGAACAATGTCACAAAAACGTCTTTTCCTTCTTGATGCTTACGCACTTATTTTTCGTGGGTATTATGCTTTTATAAAAAATCCTCGTATCAATTCAAAAGGAATGGATACTTCGGCCATTATGGGATTCATGAATTCTTTAATGGATGTTATTAAACGCGAAAAACCAGATCATTTAGCGGTAGCTTTTGATAAAGGCGGAAGCGATTACCGTTATGAAATGTATCAGGAATACAAAGCACATCGTGACGAAACACCAGAAGCGATTAAAATTGCGGTTCCTTATATTCAGGAATTGTTGCGCGCTATGCACATTCCCATTATCGAAAAAGCGGGTTTTGAAGCTGATGATTTGATTGGAACATTGGCTAAGCAAGCAGAAAAAGAAGGTTTCCAAGTTTTCATGGTAACGCCAGATAAGGATTTTGCCCAATTGGTTTCGGAAAATATTTTCATGTACAAACCAGCCCGAATGGGGAATGATATCGAAATCTGGGGAATTCCTGAAGTCTTAGAAAAATTTGAAATCGAGCGTCCTGACCAAGTAATTGATTTCTTAGGAATGATGGGCGATTCTGCCGATAATATTCCTGGATTGCCTGGTGTGGGAGAAAAAACTGCTAAGAAATTCTTAGCGGAATATGGAACTTTAGAGAATTTATTAGCCAACACGCATCAACTAAAAGGTGCGATGAAAGAAAAAATTGAAGCCAATAAAGAGTTGGGAATTTTATCTAAAAAGTTAGCCACTATCCTACTCGATTGTCCGGTGACTTTTGATGCGGATGATTTTGAATTATCAAAACCTGATGTGGAGAAAACCGATGCTTTGTTTCAGGAATTAGAATTCCGCCAAATGAAAGCGCAGTTTGATAAATTATTTGGTTCAGGTAAAGAATATGATGAAATTGACACTAACGGAACAACTTCAGATACGCCACAACCCACTAAAAAATCTCCTGCAAAAAAATCAAACGAAGATCAATTCGACTTATTTGGTTTTAGCGATGAATCGGATGAACCAACTGCGAATCATTCGTATTATGCTACATTAGAAAATACAACGCATTTCTATCAAATTGTTCAAGGCGATTTACCTGTAAAGCTGTTATTACAGAATTTACTAAATCAAACTTCGGTTTGTTTTGATACGGAAACTACTGGAATTGATGCTTTGAATGCTGAATTAGTAGGAATGTCGTTCTCTTTCGAAAAAGGAAAAGGATTTTATGTTCCGTTTCCCGAAAATCAGGAAGAAGCACAAACTTTAATTGAAAAATTCCGACCATTCTTCGAAAATGAAACTATCGAAAAAATTGGTCAGAACATGAAATACGACTTGAAAATTCTTTCGAATTACAACATTCAAGTCAAAGGAAAATTATTCGACACCATGATTGCGCATTATTTGATTAATCCTGATATGCGTCATAATATGGATGTTTTGTCGGAAACTTATTTGAAATATTCGCCAAAATCAATCGAAACGTTGATTGGTAAAAAAGGAAAAAATCAATTATCAATGCGCGATGTTCCTTTGGAAGACATCAAAGAATATGCTACTGAAGATGCCGATATTACTTTCCAATTAAAAGAACATTTCCAACCTATTTTAGAAAAAGTAGGAACGAAAAAATTATTTGATGAAATCGAAATTCCGCTAGTTCCTGTTTTAGCTGACATGGAAAAAGAAGGGATTCGTTTAGATGTGGAATTTCTAAAAAGTATGTCGGTTGACATGCAAAAAGAAATTGATGCATTGGAACAACAAATTTATGAAACTGCGGGTGAGAAATTCAATTTGGCTTCCCCAAAACAGTTGGGTGATATTTTATTCGACAAACTAAAAATTGGTGGTGCGAAACAAAAGAAAACCAAAACCGGTCAATATGCGACTGGTGAAGAAGTGTTGAGTTATTTGGCAAACGAACATCAAATTGTGCGCGATATTTTAGAATGGCGTCAAATGGTGAAATTGCAAAGTACGTATATTGATGCTTTACCAAATCAAGTCGACAAAAAAACAGGTCGCGTTCACACCGATTATATGCAAACGGTTGCCGCTACAGGTCGTTTGAGTTCGAATAATCCGAATTTACAAAACATTCCAATTCGTACCGAAAGAGGAAGACAAATTAGAAAAGCTTTCATTGCTCGCGATGAAAATTACACGCTACTTTCTGCCGATTATTCTCAAATTGAATTGCGCATTATTGCGGCTTTATGTGGTGAAGAAAATATGATTAAAGCGTTTCAAAATCACGAAGACATTCACAAAAGTACGGCTGCAAAAGTGTTCAATGTACCCTTAGATGAAGTGACAAAAGAGCAAAGAAGTCACGCCAAAACTGTAAACTTCGGAATTATTTATGGGGTGTCGGCTTTTGGATTGAGCAACCAAACCAACTTATCTCGAAAAGAAAGTGCCGATTTAATTGAAGCGTATTACAAAACCTATCCAAGATTAAAATCGTTCATTCAAGAGCAAGTAGATTTTGCTAGAGAAAATGGTTATGTAGAAACCATTTCAGGAAGAAGACGTTATTTAAAAGACATCAACTCAGCCAACGCAATTGTTCGTGGTGGTGCGGAACGAAATGCGGTGAATGCGCCAATACAAGGTTCGGCTGCGGATATCATTAAAATTGCGATGATTAACATCCACAAAAAATTGACTTCTGAAAATTGGAAATCAAAAATGCTATTGCAAGTTCATGACGAATTAGTATTTGACGTACACAACTCCGAATTAGAAAAAATTCAACCCATGATCAAACACGAAATGGAAAACGCCTTTAAAATGGCAGTTCCGTTAGATGTGGAAATTGGATTGGGTAAAAATTGGTTAGAAGCGCATTAGGAAAGTGGTCAGTGTTCAGTAGCAGTTTATAAAAACAATTAAAAAACAAATATTTAGAAATGAAGAAATTTTTATTAGTAGCAGTTTTAGCAATTTTAGCTTCATGCGAAACCATATCTAAGAAAAACAATGACAAAGAAGATGTTAAGTTTGCTAAAGAATTAGCAACTAAATTTTATAAAGAATTAATGAACGGAGACACTCTTAAAATTCATAATTATATTGATAAATCAATTCCAAAAGAGGAATTTCAAAATCTTGTCAATAAAAATTACTCTCTATATGGGAAAATATTAAAAGCTGATATTAAAACAACTAACACTTTTAGTTTGACAAAAAATGAAATAAATGAAAGTGAATATAAGATTGAAATGGAAGTAACTTATGAAAAATTTAAAACTTTAGAATATTTACTTTTTACCAAGAATAATAACAATGAAGTTTATCTTCAAAAATACTTAGTTCAAAACTAAAACTCTTTCGAATTATGTGATAAAGCAACTTTTATAATAGTAAACCCGATACATCTCAAAACCTATCGGGTTTATTTTTTGAAAACATTTTGTCATTTCAAATAATATTTAGATATTTGTCTAAATATATAAACAAGTATGAACGCAATTTTCAAAGCCTTAAACGACGAAACCAGAAGAGATATTCTGGAATTGCTGCGTAAACAGGAGATGACAGCTGGTGATATTGCGGACCAATTTCATATTTCAAAACCTAGTATTTCGCATCATTTGGATATTTTAAAACGTGCCGATTTAGTCACGAGCGAGAAAAAAGGACAATTTGTAGTCTATTCTTTAAACACTACAATTGTTGACGATATTTTACAATGGATTATTACTCTAAAAAAATAAAATATGGAGAAGGTTAAAAAAGAAATTCCGTTTATTGCAATTGCCTTATTGCCTTTTGCTTACTTGGCTTACATTTGGAATGAATTGCCAAAAGAAGTACCTATGCATTGGAATGGCGCTGGTGAAATTGATCGCTATGGCGATAAAAAAGAACTTCTTGTGACTTTATTTATGCTTGTTGGAATTACCTATTTTGTTTTTCTTATTATTCCTTCTATTGACCCAAAACAAAAACTACAAAATATGGGCAACAAACTAAATAATCTACGAATGATTCTAACCTTATTTATGTCGGGTTTAGCGGTTTTTATTTTATATAGCGTTCAACAAAAAAACAGTAATCCAGGATTTGTGTTTGCAATTATTGGCTTGCTTTTTGCTTTCTTAGGTAATTATTTCAAAACCATAAAACCGAATTATTTCATAGGTATCAAAACACCTTGGACATTAGAAAACGAAGAGGTTTGGAAAAAAACGCATTTACTAGGCGGGAAATTATGGTTTATAGGCGGAATTTTAATGGCGCTAACTTTTGTGTTACCAAATAAAATTCAATTCTATACTTTTATGGGAATTGCTGCCGTTATTACCATTGTTCCTATTGTTTATTCGTATTTGGAATTCAAAAAAATCAAAAATCAGTAACAAAATACTATCTTAACTACTAATTAAAAAAACAGAAACACCATGAAAAAATTACTTCTTCTTGTATTTGCTTTTTCGAGTTTCACTTTTGCCCAAGATAAATTTACTCGAATGGATAGTTTGTTGAACTATTTATACGAAAACAACAAATTCATGGGTTCGTTAACCATTCGCGAAGGGGAAAATGTGGTTTTTAATAAAGCGTATGGTTTTGCTGATGTTGAAAAAAATATCAAAGCCGATCGCTTAACACGATACAAAATAGGTTCTATTTCTAAAACTTTCACCGCTGTAATGGTGATGCAATTGATTGAAGAGAAAAAACTAACCTTGCAAACCAAATTAAATCGTTTTTATCCAAAAATTAAAAATGCTGAAAAGATTTCGATTTATGACTTATTGCACCATAGAACCGGAATAGTAGATTTAGTAAATCAGGATACTACTTTTCATAAAGTAATAGATAAAAAACATTCGAAAGAAGACATTTTAAAAGTAATTACAGCTTATAAATCGAATTTTGAACCTGGAAGCAAATACGAATACAGCAATTCTAACTTTTATATTTTAGGCTGTATTATCGAAAAGTTGACTAAAAAATCATACGCAGAAAATCTTCAAAATAGAATCGTAAAAAAAGTAGAATTAGGCACTTACGAAAACAAAACCGAAATGACGGATAAAGGTGCTGTAACTAAAAAAGTATTTATTCCTACAACTTATTTTAGTGAAGATGCTACAAATACAGAAGGCAAAGAAAGTTATTCTTATTATTTTGATGGCACGAATTGGGTAAAATCACCAGAAAATCATAATTCTATTGCGTTTGCTTCTGGCGGAATTACTTCAACTACTGCTGATTTAACAAAGTTCATTAATGCCCTTTTTGAAGGGAAATTAGTCAATTCAATATCCTTAGACCAAATGAAAGAAATCAAAGAAGGATACGGAAAAGCGCTAATTCAATTTCCTTTTGGAGAGAGACGTTTTTATGGTCATGGCGGAAGAATTGAAAATTTCAGTTCGATGTTAGGGTATTATCCAACCGAAAAATTGAGTTTTTCTTTAATCTCTAATGGCGATAATTTTGTACAAAATGATATTATTATAGGAATTCTGAGTATATACTACAAAATGCCATTCCCTTTTCCAAAGTTTTTGAAAATGGATAAAGCGGAATTGGCAAAATTCACAGGAACGTATGCTTCAAAAGATTTACCTTTGAAAATTACGGTTACTGAAAAAAATGGCGAATTGTTTGCTCAAGCTACAGGACAAGGTGCTTTTCCTCTAACATTCAAAGAAGAAACCACTTTTGTTTTTGCAGCTGCCGGAATTGAAATGGTTTTTGGAAACAATTCGTTTGTGTTAATTCAGGGTGGAATGAAATTCAACTTTTCAAAAGAATAAAAATGCAAAATACAATTGCAACTATCAAAAGCATTACCAACAGCAAATATCTTGATGTCATCGGTGTGATTTTGGTGGTAGGAGTATCTCTATATTTAGAATATCATTTATCAACTTACGAATTTGATTTCAACGGAAAGAACTATTCCTTTTACTTAGGTTACTTTTCCATCATAAACACATGTTTATCCATGATGGCGACTCGATTGGTCACTAAGAAAAATAATATTGGGAATTTAATCAGCACTTGCAATACGTTATTAAGTGGAAGTATTGATTATCTTTTGGGTAATATTGGGGCTATTTTAACCTATCCTGTTTCGTTGTTCGGAAACTATTTTGCGTTCCGAATTTGGAAAAAGAAACAATATTTGAATTCTATTGACGCCATCTTTTTCCGAAATATGGCAATTGGTTTACTGCTTTCATTAGTATTGAACTACATTGCATTTTCAACTTTTTCAGAAAAAGCGATTGATTGGAAACTGTTTTTCGCCATCGCTATTCCAGCTGGAATTAGTTTTGGTGGCACCTTTAATATAGGAAGAATGTATCCCGACAATTGGATTAACTGGCAAGTATATAATTTATTCAAAATCCTACAAAATGTAATATTGATGAACATTGCCAACACCGCAAAATATGTGTTTTATATGTTCAATGCAATTCTAGGTTATATCACTTGGAAGGATGATAAGAAGATGCAGAATTAAAGCAGATTTATTTGAAAACATATTTCTTAAAGAAATCATTTACCATTTGAATTTCAGTTTGATTCAACTCTAAATGCAGAAACACAAATTTCCTTTCATCTTTATACCTAACATTAATTTGGTCTTCAGAAACTTCAATGTTTTTAATTAATATAGTTTCAATATTTTCTTTCTGATTACCATTCTCAAATTTCAAAATTTCATTTTCATATTTAATAACTGCATTTGGAAGGGATATTATTCCTTGAAAAATCAATATTAAACCAGCAATAATATACAATATAATTATACCCTTCTCACTTTCTAATTGAAAAAAACCAATTACTGAAAAAATAATCATTATAGAACCTGCGATATATGGCAGTATATCCGAATAACTATTATTTTTATTTCTAACTCTAATTTCTGTTTCAGGTTTATTTTTTAAGTATTTTTTTGTTTCATAAATATCAAATATTACTGCAGGAACCCAGATTATTGGCATATAATTATAAAACCCTGGAATATATTGTTCAATATCAATAAATAGAAACAATACAACTAAACTTATAACAAATATTGTAAAAAGTAATTTTCTAATTGATGGCATATTATCTAAAATTATAACTTCCTAGTCGATTCTCTCTGACGTAATTCTGTTTTAATTACAACCGTTTGTGGTTGATAAAACTCATCTTTAGAATTTAACTTATGGATTAACAGTTCAGCAGCTTTAGCCCCAATTTCTGGCGCGTGTTGACTTACAGTTGACAAACTTGGTGTTAATCTTCTTGACCAAACACCATCAGCAAAACCAATAATATTTAACTCTTCTGGAATTTTGATTCCTTGTTTCAATGCCATTTTCATGGCAGCAGTTGAACTGTGTTCATCTAAAGCAAAAATAGCATCCATTTGTTTAGAAGCTATTAGGTTTTGCAATTTCGTATCAAAATCTTCTAACGAAGTTTCTAAAACAATCAACTTCTCATCAATTGGTAAATTAGCATCAGAAAGCGCTTTTTGATAACCTTCAAATCGCAACTTACCAACACTCAAATTATGAATCGTAGAAAGCAATGCGATCTTTTTTCCTCCTAATTTAATTAAATGGGTTGTAGCATCATAAGCAGAATCAAAATCGTCTACTACAACTTTATCGCAATTAATTCCATCGGCCACCCTATCAAACATTACGATAGGTGTGCCACTGTTCATAATATCTCTAAAATGTTTATAATCTTTTAACGATTGCGTTTCTTCGGCAATTGCCACAATAAAACCGTCAATAGTTCCATTGTTGAGCATGTCCATTACTTGTTGTTCTTTCGTTAAAGATTCATTAGAAATCCCGGTAATTACATTATACCCTTTTGATAAAGCTTCTTTTTCAATACCGCTAAATACTTTTGCAAAAAAAGGATTTAAAATATTAGGTATGATAACTCCTATAGTATTAGTACGTTGATTTTTTAGATTCTTCGCAATACTATTAGGTTTGTAATTCTGCAAAGCGGCATACTCTTGAATTTTAATTTTAGTAGCTTCGCTGATTTCAGGACTATCACTTAATGCTTTTGAAACGGTAGAAATAGACACCCCAAACTCAAGGGCAATCTGTTTTAGAGTTGCTTTTGCTTTCATATAAACAAGTTAAGACGTAAAAATAGTGTATTTATCGGATTTAAAAAAACATCTTGAAATGAATTTTTATTAAAGATGTGAGATATAACGAATTAGAAAAAATAATATTTTCAAAAAGGGGTTTGCAATTCTAATAAATAATTGTACTTTTGCACTCCCTTTATTGGGAATGGAATGTTTAATTTAAAATAATTATTGTGAACACATTAAGCTACAAGACAGTATCAGCTAACAAAGCTACTGCAGACAAGCAGTG
>JACCDV010114463.1_pt1 | contig 15556 bp, 16 predicted proteins | sample 7446131 | NCBI WGS metagenome assembly JACCDV01 (sample SAMN15323448, study PRJNA562643) | freshwater metagenome | isolation source: river surface water | place: USA:Blue River Watershed | collected 2017-08-17 | reverse complement strand
TGAAAGCCACCATGATGAAGGTGTCTCACCCCATCGTGTTCGGTCACTGCGTCAAGATCTTTTACAAAGAAGCGTTTGAAAAACACGCCAAGACTTTCAAAGAGTTGGGTGTCAACGTGAACAACGGCATGGCTGACTTGTACGCCAAGATCGCCACCTTGCCACAAAGCCAACAAGACGAAATCAAGCGTGACCTGCACGCTTGCCACGAGCACCGCCCCGAGTTGGCCATGGTGGACTCTGCCAAAGGCATCACCAACTTCCACTCACCCAACGATGTGATCGTGGATGCTTCGATGCCCGCCATGATCCGCAACGGCGGCAAGATGTGGGGGGCTGACGGTCGCTTGAAAGACGTCAAGGCCGTGATGCCCGAATCGACATTCGCCCGTATCTACCAAGAGATGATCAACTTCTGTAAGTGGCATGGTGCGTTCGATCCCAAGACCATGGGCACCGTGCCCAACGTGGGCTTGATGGCGCAGCAAGCCGAAGAGTACGGTTCACACGACAAGACGTTTGAAATCCAAGAAGACGGCGTCGCCAACATCACCGACCTCGAAACCGGTGAAGTCTTGCTCAGCCAAAACGTGGAAGCTGGCGACATCTGGCGCATGTGCCAAGTCAAAGACGCTGCCATCCGTGATTGGGTGAAGTTGGCTGTGACACGCGCACGCAACTCAGGCATGCCTGTGGTGTTCTGGTTGGACTCTTACCGTCCACACGAAGCTCAGTTGATCCGTAAGGTCAAGATGTACTTGCACGAGCATGACATCAATGGTTTGGACATCCAAATCATGAGCCAAGTGCGTGCCATGCGTTACACCCTTGAGCGTGTCATTCGCGGCTTGGACACCATCAGCGCTACTGGCAACATCTTGCGCGATTACTTGACCGACTTGTTCCCCATCATGGAATTGGGTACTTCGGCCAAGATGTTGTCGGTTGTGCCTTTGATGGCCGGTGGCGGCATGTACGAAACTGGTGCGGGTGGTTCTGCACCCAAGCACGTGCAACAGTTGGTGGAAGAAAACCACTTGCGTTGGGATTCACTGGGCGAGTTCTTGGCCTTGGCCGTGTCATTCGAAGACATGGGCTTGAAAAATGGCAACTCTAAAGCAGTGGTGTTGGCTAAGACCTTGGATGCCGCAACTGGCAAATTGTTGGACACCAACAAGAACCCATCGCCTAAAACAGGCCAGCTCGACAACCGCGGTAGCCAGTTCTACTTGGCCATGTACTGGGCCCAAGAGTTGGCAGCGCAAACCGAAGACAAAGACTTGGCTGCCAAGTTCGCGCCTTTGGCTAAGTCACTGACTGAAAACGAGAAGAAGATCGTGGACGAACTCAACAGCGTTCAAGGCAAGCCAGTCGACATCGGTGGCTACTACATGCCTGATCCAAAGAAACTCGAAGCGGTCATGCGCCCCAGCGCAACGCTGAATGCTGCTTTGGCTAGCGTGAAGTAATTTCAAGCCAACGCTTGATCCAAGCCCTCTAAGCTTTCAAGCTAGAGGGCTTTTTACTTGGATCGCAGTTGCGTGCGATGTGTTTGTGCTTGCGAGGTAATGGCTTCGCGTTGCTCGGGTGAGAGGCGATTGAGGTTTTTCAGTTGCATCAGCATGCGTGGGTTTTTGGCCAGCGTGTCGGCATGTCGATTTAGGTAGTCCCAATACAAGGTGGTGAAAGGGCAGGCGGTGTCACCCGTCGCTTGCGCGGGGTCGAAGCGACAGCCTTTGCAATGGTTGCTCATTCGGTCAATGTATTTGCCACTGGCTACGTAGGGCTTGCTGGCCATCAGGCCGCCATCGGCAAATTGGCTCATGCCCAGCGTGTTGGGCAGCTCCACCCATTCCACGGCATCCACGTACACACCCAGGTACCACTGGTGCACTTGCTTGGGCTCCACGCCCAAGAGTAAGGCGTATAGGCCCGTCACCATCAAGCGCTGAATGTGGTGTGCGTAGCCGTGTTGCAGGGTCTGCGTGATGGCATCGCGCAAGCAGGCCATGTCGGTATCGCCCGTCCAATAAAACTCGGGCAAGGGCTCGTGCGCTTGCTGCGCATTGCCTTCGGCGTACTCGGGCATGTGCGTCCAGTAAATGCCACGCACGTATTCACGCCAGCCCAAAATTTGACGTACAAAACCTTCCACGGCTTCCAGTGGTGCATGGCCTTTGTGAAAAGCAGCCTCTGCTGCAGCCAGCACTTCGCGTGGGTTGAGTAGCTTCAAGTTCAAGGCGCACGAGAGGTGCGAGTGATACAGCCACACTTCACCTTCCCACATCGCGTCTTGGTACAGCCCAAAGCTCGGCAGCCGATGTGTGATGAATTCATCTAACGCCACCAAGGCCTGCGCACGCGTGACGGGCCAGCCAAACTGCGCAATCGAGCCTGGGTGATGAGCTAGCTTGTCGTTGACCAAACCCATCACGTTTTGGGTGATGGGATCAGGCGCTACGCGTGAGGGGGCGGGCAGTAGGCCTGGCCCTTGTTTGCCAAAGCTGCCCCGGTTGTCGGCATCAAAGTTCCATTGGCCACCGATGGGTTTTTTGCCTTCCATCAAGATGCCGGTCTTTTGTCGCATCTCACGGTAGAAATATTCCAACCTCAATTGCTTGCGCGTTGCAGCATGCGTTGCAAAGTCACGCACGGTGCTGAAGAAGTGTGTGTCGTCTTTGATCTCCAGCGGTAAGTCGTGTTGCTTTGCCATGGTGCGTAGGCTTTGCAACACACGCCAGTCGCCGGGCGCGGTCATCACCAGCTGTTGCGGCTTTAGTTGTTCGATGGCTTTGCTCAATTCACCTGCCAGCGTGCCTGTGTTGTCCGGGTCGTCCAGTTGGCTGTAGCGCAGTGGCCAGCCACGCGCTTTGAGTTGCTCGGCAAAGTGGCGCATGGCACTCAAGAACACCGTGGTGCGTTGCTTGGAGGAGGGGATGTGTGTGGACTCTTCCAACACTTCGGCCATCCACAGCGTGTCGTGGGCAGGGTTGAAGTCGCTCAACGCAGAGGCGTCTAAGTCGAGCTGATCGCCCAGGATGAGGATGAGACTCTGGCGTGGTTGGGTCATGGGGCTGGTTTTAAAAATCAAAACCGAGCTGCGCTTTGGCAGCTTGGCTGTTGTCGTTCGAGGGGCGTGTTGCTTTGCGTGCTGGTGTCCGCGTTTGGGTGCCCCAGTTTTTGCGCGATGCGTGTTTGTCGACGACCGCTTTTTTGGCGGCTTTCACGGCATCGGCTTGGCGACGGCTGTGCAACAGTTGTTTGGCTTCGCGTGTGGCTTGGGCCAAATCCACCACGGGTCGCGGCAAATCGTCGCCCACAAACACGCCGATGTGTGCCTGCATGGTCTGCGGCATGAGCCAAGGTTCAAACAGCCAGGTGTCGGGGACCTTTCGCAACGCGGGCAGCCACTGCCGCACAAAGCGACCATGCGGGTCGTGGTCTTGTGCTTGCTTGATGGGGTTGTAGACACGCGTGGTGTTGATGCCCGTGGTGCCCGATTGCATTTGCAACTGGCTCCAATGGATGCCCGGCTCGTAATCTAAAAACTGCGTGGCCAACCATTCGCCCACAGGTCGCCAGTGCAACCACAACGGGTAGGCCGCTACCGACACCAGCATGGCGCGCATGCGAAAGTTCAGCCATCCGGTTTCACGCAGCATGGTCACACACGCGTCCACCATGGGCCAGCCGGTGCGTGCGTCTTTGAGGGCTTCAAAGTGGGCTTCGTTGAAATCGTGTTCGCGTAAACCGTCGTAACCACGGTGCATGTTTTGCCACTCGATGGCGGGTTCGCTCTCGAGTTTTTGGATGAAGTGGCAGTGCCAATACAAACGGCTGATGAATGCCGTGAGGCCCGCCCGGTGGCGACTGGCCTGCGGTGGCAGCTGCGCGATGTGTGCCCGCGTGTGTTGCACCACCTCGCGCATGCTGATGCAGCCCCACGCCAAATAGGCAGACAAACGCGAACACGCATCGGGTGCAGACAACGGCGAAGAAATGCCCCCGCGATAGCCCAAGCTGCGCGCGTTCAAAAAGCTATGCAGCGTGTCCAGCGCCAAGGGGCGGCCACCACGTTGGCGCAACGGTGGGTTGTGTTGAAGGTGCGAAGGCGCTTGCATGAAAAAGGGTGAGCACCAAGCTGCACGCAATTTTTTGCTGACGTGGGTGTGGGGCTCATGTTCGCGTGCACTCGGCGATGGCTGCCAAAAGTGCAAAGCGCCTACAGCTTGTAAAGGCGCCGCCATGTGCTGTTCCCAAGCAGGCTGCCACAGATTGCGGTTTTTCAGCCCACGGACCACACCAAACTGCGGGTACTCGTGCCAGCCGACGTTGTGTGCCTTGCACCATGCGCCCACTTTCAGGTCGCGTGCGTAGGTAAAGCCATTGCCCGTTTCTTGGTGGGCGTGCAGTCTGCGAAATGGGGCTTCTTGCCAAATGCGGTTGAGCACATCGGGCAGTTCGCCTGTGTGTACTTCAACGCAGCCGCCTTGCAAATGCAGCGCGTCGTCGAGCGCCTGCAATGATTCGCGCACAAACTCAAAGTGCTGCAAGGCCGCATCAGGCTGCAACCACAGCTCGGGTTCGACCACATAGATGCAGCGCACAGGCCCACGCTGTGCAGCTTGGGCCAAGGCTGCATGGTCTTGCCAACGCAGGTCGCGCTTGAACCAAACCAGCTCGTAGCTCATGACGGTGTGTTCGATTTGTGTTTACGACAAGCATCAGAGCAGTACAGCACCTGCTCCCAGTTCTTGGCCCAAGCTTTGCGCCACGTCATGTCGCGCCCACAGGTTTTGCAGGGCTTTCTGGGCAGGCTTTGCTTGTTACCTTTGAATGCTTGCTTCTTTGTCACGCGTGGGTTCCTCCATCGCATACGCATCGGCCACGTAGGCCGGGCCTTTCATCAGCATCACAATCACGCAGCCAATCCCCAAGGTCAGCACCAGCGTCCAGTGCAGCACCACCAAACCCACCATGACATAAAAAAACTGCTCCACAGCTCGGGCGTTTTGCGTGGCGGGTTCGAGCCCATCCAACACATAGGCCCCAGCGCTGGCCAGCAGTGGCAGCGCTGTGCCCACTGCCAAGATGATGTGCAGTCGTTTCCAAATTTGCCACTCCAAGCCAGCGGGTGAACGCTGAAAGCCTTTGAGCTTATTGAAGTAGTTCATGGCGCAGCGCTCAGTTGGTCGATGGCGCTTGCGAGTGCAAAGTCTTTGTGCGTTAGGCCCGCAACGTCATGGGTCCAAATGCGAACCTGAAGCTGTGTGTAGCTGGATAGCACTTCAGGATGATGGTCTTGCGCTTGGGCTAGTTGCGCGATTTGGTTGAAACGCGTCACCGCCGCTTCAAAACTTGGCAGTGTCCAGATTTTGGACAAGCAAAGCATGTCATGCTGAGCGTGGGTATCTAGCGTCCAGCCGGTAAGAGTCGACATGGCTAGCTGGACTTCTGCCGGTTGAAGTTTTTGTAGGGCGTTCATGGCGCGGCCACCTCCACCATGATTTCATTGCGTCTAAACATAGGTAGCGTCCATGGTGGGTCGTAGCGCGCAAGTTGCGGCGTACCCACCACTTTGAGGGATTGCTGCTTTGCCCACGCTAAGGCTTCATCGGTTTTTTCTTGAACCCGTGCGACCGTGTTGAAGCCCGAGTAACGGTGCACTACAAAGTATTTGCTTGGCAGCTCGTGCAAAGTTACCGCGCTGTTCTTGGGTTTAGGAATATTGGTCAGGGTGTATTGGCGAGGCATCACAAAGTGAACGCGCCATTGCTGGGTGCTGCCCAGTTGCGGCTCAATGGTGACGGGCGCAGTCATCGCAATTTTCGATGACTGGGGTTCCACCGTCACGGGGGCTGTCATGGCAATCTTGGCTGCTTGTTCAGAATCAACTGCCAAGTTATTCCCAAAAATGAAGTCGGCAATCAAACGAAAGCCTTTGTTGGAGGCCGCGTCCATATCGCCTTCGACGATGGTTTGAGCAATCAAAATTGGTGCGTAGTGGCGCAGTTCAAAGGGTGCTTGCGAGATGCTCACCTCATAGCGGGGTTCTTCGATGGCCATAGCCGATCCCATTTCAAAAAATCCGATCAGTAAAGCAAGCAGGGTGCGTGTGTTTATGCGCATGACTGCAATTGCTCCAGCGTGACAAACTCAAGGGCTTTGGCATGTGTGCATTCCAGCACCACGGGTGGGGCCACGCCTGCATCGAAGGCCTCTTGCCAGCGACGGGCACATAGGCACCAGCGGTCGCCAGCTTTGAGACCTGCAAAGCGGTGTTCTGGGCGCGGTGTGATCAGGTCGTTGCCGCGCTGCAGTGAAAAGTCCAAGAACGCTTGCGTGACTTTGGCGCACACCACATGGCTGCCCTGATCGTGCGCGTCTGTGTGGCAGCAGCCGTCGCGGTAGTAGCCGGTGAGCGGGTCATAAGAGCAGGGCACAAGCGCGGTGCCCAACACATTGCGTGCGTCAATGATCATGTGGATGCCTCGTGCAAGTCAATGCCTTCGTGTGCTGCGATTTTTTCTAGGGCGTTTTCAAAGAGCGAACGTGCGGAGCCAGAGATCGAGCGCAGGTACGCATGCAGGTGAGCGTCTTCTTCGTTGCGGTTCAAACATTCTTGGCTGTATTGCTCAAAGCTTGCCAACTGCGCAATCAGCTCAGCCACATGACGTGGGCATTCGCACAGCACATTGGTCGAGATGCCCGCCACACGGCTCAAGGTGGCATCTGAATATTTACGCGCAGCAATGACGGCGCCCGTGGTGCCAAACTCTTGCGCGCGCGCTGGGTCGACAAACAGCACCGATTGCAGCAGCTCGGCCAGCTCAATGTCTGAGATGGGCTCGCGTCGCAAGATGAGGCCAGAGAACTTCATGGCTAGCACCACGGCCTCGGGCGCGAAGTTGTACACCACGATGGTTTGCGCAAATTGGTGTTTGGCAATCAGCGCTTGGATGTCTTGGTGCACCGTGGTTTGGAGGGTGTTGACCTTGACCAGCAGTACTTGCGGTTTGTGCGCCAAATCAGCCTTGGCTGCAGCGGCCAAGTCGATCAGCACATCGGTGACCTTGATTTGGTTTTGTTTCAAACCTGCTGCAAATTTTTTGGACTCAATGCGGTTGGCCATGCTCAGCCCCACCACAGCGAGTGACACAGGATGGCCAGGGGAAGCTAGGCTTTGGTACGCAGTGTGCGGCAAGTTGCTCATGCGGCGCAGTTGGTCTAAATCGAGGCCAGCGATCATGCCAATGCCATGGCCGTTTTGTGAGAGCTGCTTGAGCAGCAATGCTTTGGACACATCGTGCTCACCGAACAAGCGTTGTTTGCCCTCGGTTTTCACAGGTGCGAACGCGCCATAGCGGGTTTCCCAAATGCGCAAGGTTGACACAGGGATGCCCGTGGTTTTGGACACTGCGCCAATGCGGTACAAAGCGGTTGGGGCGTTTGTGCTGGTATTCAAAATTCATCTTTTGAGTAGGAGTTGCGTAGATTATCCTTTGAAATATAAGTAATTGCAAAGAAAGATAGATATTGAGTAGATTAATGCGTCAGAATTCTACGCAACAGGAGTTTGAATCATGATCTCTAAGAAAACCATCAACGCCATTGAGGTCTGTGTATTTTTGGCAGGCCAACGCCACGCAGGCTATGTCACCACTACCGAGCTGTCACCCAGACTCGGTTTGTCGATCTCCTACCTTGAAAACCTACTCAAGCCGCTCAAGGTGCACAACATCGTGACTGCCATGAAAGGCCCGGGCGGTGGTTACATGATTCAGGGCGACACCTCGCTCATTTCGATTTGGGACATTGCTTCGGTGTTTGAGAACACCTTCGACACGGCTGATGCATCAGAAGATAAAACGCAGCCTGCCAGTTTTGAGCTTGGTTTAGAACAGGTCGTCAAATCGACACTGAGCAACTTCACCTTGGCAGATTTTGTCGATGAGTCGCGTGACGAGGCGGCACTCTCATTTGTGCAGACCATGGGTCGCTTCAAGTTCAAACCCATGCCTGCACCCCTCATGCCCAAGGCGCCCAACTCGGTGTTTCAGTTGTCAATGATGGTGGCCTAAACGTTTCAAAGCGGCACTTACTGGGAGCTCACGATGCCACGCAGTTTCAGCCGACGCCTCTCCACCCTGAGTGCTGGTGATGTGTCTGCAGTCATCCAAATGGCTTGGGAGGATCGGACCTCGTTTGAAACCATTTATGAACGCGTGGGCCTGACTGAGCCGGAGGTGATTCGCCTGATGCGCACAGAGCTCAACCCAAGCTCATTTCGCTTGTGGCGCGTGCGCATGCGAGGAAGGGCTACCAAGCACCGTGCCCTTCGAAACACCGACATGAGATTTGATGACCGAGCCATCGCAGATCACCGTCGTGCCAATTGTTGAGTCCAAATCTTTCATGACGTTTAGCAATGCCCTTAAAACCTTGGCGCTCAACGCCATCGGTGAACGTGTGCGTGGCATCACGGGCTCCACAGCATCGCTCGACGATTTCGCCAAGCCCAAAGGTGATGCTGGGTTGTTCGGCCCAGATTCTGTGGCGTGGCAAGTGCATGCCGACTTCACCGCCATGATGGTGGGAGGCTTGTCGTCGCTCATCGTGCAGTCTTTGCACCCGCGTGCATTGGCGGCGGTGTGGGACCACTCGGACTTTCGCCACAAGCTCAAAGAGCGCTTGGGCCGCACCGCTTACTTTGTGGCGGCCACCACATACGGCAGCGAAGCCATGGCGCTCAATGCCATTCGCCGCGTCAACACCATCCACGCCAACATCTGTGGCGTGGATTTGCATGGGCAGCCCTATGTGGCCAATGAGCCAAGGCTCATTCGCTGGGTGCACTTGGTTGAAGTGACCTCATTTCTAGCGGCTTACCAACACCTAGCCAAACAGCCTTTGTCGCCACAAGCGTGTGATCAATACATCAGCGAAATGAGTCGTGTCGGACACTTGCTGGGGGCTGTTGAGCTGCCAATGACTCATGCAGATACTCAGGCCGAATTGCAGGCTTTTGCCAATGAACTCAGCTTTGATGCACGGGCACAAGAAATTCTAAAAATCATCCAAGCCTATCCCGTCGATCTGTTGGACAAACCGTGGATGGCGCTGGTGTTGAAATGTGCGTTTGATGTCATGCCGCCCTGGGCGTTGTCACTCATGAGGCAGTCGCCTGCGTGTGTGCTTCAACAGCAAGCAACCCGCTTGGCTGTTCAACTCTCAGCCGAGCCGGTGCAGTGGATGCTCAATCAGCAGGGCGTATCTGCCATTGCCCGCCAGCGTGCACAGCGAGGCGCGAGCCATGCTTGATGTGGCCGTGTTCACGCGGGACGATCACATCGCAGAAAAGGTGCAGCGGGCCTTGTCGTTTGCCAGCGCCAAAGTAGAGCGCCTCCATTGGCAGCCAAGCCTGCGTGCCGATGTCATGACGAAGCCACGCGATTTGATCGTGCTGCATCCTTCCCAGCTCGACCCCCAACAGCGCAGCCACTTTGAACGCATCGTTCGATGGAGCGATGCCACCCCGAGCATTGCCATCGTGACGGACCAACACACCCAAGATGCCCTGCATTTGCTCAATGCGGGCGTGGATCGTTTTTTGGTTGAGCCGTTTGATGAGCAACACTTCGGGGCGGTGGTGCGTGCTTTGATCCGTAGGCGTCAAGGGCATGTCTCGTCGGTCACCGAATATGGCCGCTTGAGCTTTGACCATCGGTTGAAGCAATTACAAGTGGATGGGGCAGAGGTTGACCTCACCACCCGTGAAGCGCAAGTGATGGATGTGCTGCTCAGGCGTATTGGACAAATCGTCTCTAAAGAAGAATTTGTACAAGAGATGGACCCCGACAACATGGTGCTCAATAGCTCGGCCATCGAGGTGTACATGCACCGCATTCGTAAGAAGGTGAGTGCGGATCTTCTACCGGTTCGATGTTTCAAGCGCTGCGGTTACTTCTTGCCGCGCTACAAGGAAAACGCCTCGTACTGACGGCGTTGTGTCTCTGGTGGCCAGTGCGTCACAAACTCGCTATGCTTGAGGCTACTCGGTTGACTTATCGCAACCTTTTCGGCTTTGGTACTTGTAGAGTCACGCACATGAATTTGCTACCCCACGACGACACGCTGCGCACGCAGCTTCACAACGAAGTCCATGCACGCCCCAGTGCACGTATTCGTCTGCCTGCGTTTATCTTGCTGGTCGGGGTGTACAACGAGGGCATCACACGCGAGCAAGAGTGCGCACACTTGCAAAAACTTCAGCCCGATTTAAAACTGGACGATGTGCAAGGGAATTTTGTGCGGATGCGTCTGAACGACTACACGCTCAAGTGGGAACGTCATACTGAATTCACGCGTTACTCCTTGGTGCAACCTTTACCTGAGGGGGCGGGCTTAGGGTCGCAAGATCCTGAATTGCTGTCGCATCTGAAATTGCCTGAAGGATGGTTGGCTTCTATTCCAGGGCGGACGTTTGCAGCTATCAAGCTCGTGATGCTCAATGGCGATGTCAATGACCCTCAGCGTGCCTTGGATCAGGCACGCACATGGTTTGGTGACCATCCCGTGATTGCTTCTCGCATGGGCAACCCTGCGCACTCGGTGGTGGTGACTGATTTCCGTTTGCGCGACAGCGGATTCGAACGCATGTTGGTGCTGGCTCCTGAAGGCACTAGCCCCACGCGTGCAGGACGTATTTCTCAGCGCTTGCTGGAGTTGGAAACCTACCGACTTATGGCCTTGCGTGGGCTGCCCATTGCCAAAGTGGTGGGCGCTCAGTTAGGTCAATCAGAAAAAGAGTTGGCCAACATCATTGACTCCCTGGAGCACAAAGAGTGTGATGACCAAGCTTTGCTGAGTCGGTTGGTGGGCTTGGCAGCGGCCGTTGAACGCATGACGGCTGAGCATGCCTATCGTTTTGCCGCCACTGCTGCTTACGACAAGCTGGTCAACGAACGTATTGCAGAGTTACGTGAGTCACCCATTTCAGGCACTCAAAGTATTGGTGAGTTCATGAAGCGTCGTTTGTCCCCTGCTATGGCGACTGTGTTGGCTACATCGCACCGCTTAGGTTCTCTGTCCGAGCGTATCAGCCGCGCCAGTGCGCTGTTGCGCACCCGTGTTGACATTGCGACCGAGGAGCAAAATCGTGTGCTGCTAGAAAAACTCACCAAGGGCCAAGAGTTGCAACTGCGCTTGCAAACCACGGTGGAAGGTTTGTCCATCGCGGCGATCTCTTACTACGTGGTGAGCTTGCTGCTGTATGCCGGCAAGGCCGCCAAGGCGGCGGGCTTGAATGTGCATCCCGAACTGTTGGCTGGGGCTTTGATTCCGGTGGTCTTGTGGTTGGTGTGGTCTGCCACAAGACGCATTCATGCCAAGCTCTACAAGGGCTTTTAAGGGCTTTCCGTTTTTTCGTACCAGCCTTTGCTGCGGTTGACCACATGCACCACCAGCAGCATCACAGGCACCTCAATCAGTACGCCCACGACCGTGGCCAGTGCAGCACCTGACTCAAAACCAAACAAGCTGATGGCGGCTGCCACGGCGAGTTCAAAGAAGTTAGACGCTCCTATCAGCGCAGAAGGGCAGGCCACGCTGTGTGACTCGCCCAAGGCGCGGTTGAGCACATAAGCCAGCCCAGAGTTGAACACCACCTGAATCAAGATGGGCACGGCCAGCAAGGCAATGACCATGGGTTGCTTCAAAATGGCTTCGCCTTGAAACGCAAACAACAGCACCAGCGTGGCCAGCAAAGCAGCGATAGACCAAGGGCCAATGCGTGCCATAGCAGCATCGAACTTTTCAGAGCCCTGTGCCAACAGCGCTTTGCGAATGAGCTGAGCCAACACCACGGGAATGACGATGTACAACACCACCGAGGTGATGAGCGTGTCCCACGGCACGATGATGGCCGAGAGTCCTAAGAGAAATGCCACCAGCGGCGCAAACGCCACCACCATGATGGCGTCGTTCAACGCCACTTGCGACAAGGTGAACAGCGGGTGACCGTGGGTCAAGCGGCTCCAGACAAACACCATGGCCGTGCAGGGCGCTGCAGCCAGCAAGATGAGGCCTGCGATGTAGCTGTCAATTTGATCGGCAGGCAGCAGCGGTGCAAACAAATAGCGAATGAAAAACCAACCCAGCAGTGCCATTGAAAATGGCTTGACCAACCAGTTCACAAACAGCGTCACGCCAATGCCCTTGATGTGCTGACGCACCTCATGCAAAGCACCAAAGTCCACCTTGATGAGCATGGGAATGATCATCACCCAAATCAGCAAACCCACGGGCAAGTTGACTTGTGCGTATTCCAAGCTGCCGATGGCCTGAAACAGCTCAGGTTGCCATTGGCCCAGCGCAATGCCCACGACGATGCAAATGGCCACCCACGCGGTGAGGTAACGTTCAAAGAAATTCATGCGTGTTCCTTGCTGAGCTCTTTGGCGGTGTGTTGCAACATGGCTTTTTGCAGTTTGTCCGCAGGCAAATCCACCAACAATTGCAGTCGTTTTTGAATCAAATACATCGTGTGGCGAAATGCTTGTAGGCGGTCTTCGTCCGTACCTTCCACCGAAGAGGGGTCAGCGTAGCCCCAGTGCGCCGTGGCGGGTTGGCCTGGCCAATAGGGGCACACCTCGCCTGCGGCGTTGTCGCACACGGTGATGACCAAGTCCATGTGCGGTGCATCGGGCTTGGCAAACTCGTCCCAGCTTTTGCTGCTGAGGTACGAGGTGTCAATGCCCGCAGACTGCAACACTTGCAGCCCCAGCGGGTTGGGTTGTTGGTTTTCACGCGGGCTGCTGCCCGCTGAATACGCCTTGAAGCGTGTGCCGCTGGCACCGGTGGCCATGTGGTTGAGCAAGGCTTCCGACAAAATGCTGCGGGCTGAGTTGTGGGTGCACAAAAAGAGGACGTTGAGTGTGGTCATGGCTGCTTTCCAAGCGCAAAAGGCGAAAAGATAAAGAAGAAATTTTTCAAATGTGTGTCGGGTTCAACAGCACCCGCTGCTAGGCGAGCAACAAGCACCTGCTTTCACGCGTGGCTTGTCTGCTGTTGCGGGGGGTGAAGTGGGTGCGCAGCACAAGTCCATGGCCAAACAAGCGGTGTGTTTCAGTCCTGTTGTCAGCGTGAGGGTTTGACCATCGCTGCTGGCTGCGGTGACTGGGTATTGCGACACCACACCTGCTTCGTGCTCAATTTCCACGGGTAAATCGAGGGAGGGCAGCACATCGCCCGCAACACGCAAAATGTTGGCGAGTTTGCTGGTCTCTAAACGGTGGTCGACATCGCTGTACACCCAGGTTTGCAACAAGCAGCTTTCGGTCTTACGACGTGTGCCGCCACAGTCCATGAAGCTCTTAGTGACATGACCCACTTCGGTGATGTGAAAGTGCGGGGCGATGGCCTCGCCATTGGGCAGCACGATGCACAAGGCTTGGTTGGGATGTGCCTCTAGCAGTCCTAAAAATTGTTCGACATTCATGGTTTTTCCTTGGGTGGATCAGCAGCAAACTTTGGAGGTTTCGGGCACCACGGCACATGATTGGCCTTGGCAACAGTCTTGGGTGAGGTAGGTGAGTAGGCTGTTCATGCGTGCAAATTCGGCGCGGTAAATCAGGTTGCGGCCGCTGGCCTGTGCGCTCACCAAGCCTGCATGGCTCAGCGCTTTGAGGTGAAACGACAAGGCGCTGGGGGCTAGGTCAAGCATGGCAGCTAAGGCGCTGGGTGTGAGCCCCTCTGCGCCCGCGACCACCAAAGCACGAAAGGCGCGTAAACGTTGGCCTTGGGCGAGGGCGGCCAAGGCTTCAACCACTTGCGCTTCTGGGATGGTTTGTTTTTTCATATTTCAATAATACTTGAAATATTGAAGTATCTAGACGGCATTTGTGTCACAGTTTCGTCACAATGGCTAGCTAAAGTCACAGCTGTTCTAACCAACTGAAGGAATCTCATGAACACGAAGCGCACTTTTATCAAGTCTGTGGCTGCTGCTGCGATGGCCCTGACCATGGGTTCTGCTTTTGCCGCCGACATCACCGGCGCAGGCGCGACTTTCCCTTTTCCTATTTACGCCAAGTGGGCTGAAGGCTACAAAGCCGCCACAGGCAACGGCTTGAACTACCAATCCATTGGTTCTTCAGGCGGTATCCGTCAAATCAAAGCCAAGACTGTGACCTTTGGTGCCACCGATGCGCCCATGTCTGGCGAAGACCTCGACAAAGAAGGCTTGGTGCAATTCCCCGCCATCATCGGCGGCACGGTGCCTGTGGCGAACCTCGAAGGTTTCAAGCCAGGCGAATTGCGCGTGACCGGCCCCGTGTTGGCTGACATGTTCTTGGGCAAGATCGCCAAGTGGAACGACCCCAAAATCGCCGCTTTGAACCCAGGCAAGACCTTGCCTGACCAAGCCATCACCGTGGTGCACCGCGCCGATGGTTCGGGCACCACCTTTAACTTCACCGATTACTTGACCTCGGTTAGCAAAGATTGGTCAGACAAAGTAGGCAAGGGTGCTGCTGTGAAGTGGCCTGCATCGACCTCGGTGGGTGGCAAGGGTAACGAAGGCGTGGCCGCCAACGTGAACCGTGTCAAGGGTTCTGTTGGCTACGTGGAATACGCCTACGTCAAGAAGAACAACATGACTTTCATGCAGTTGCAAAACGCCGATGGTAAGTATGTGAGCCCAGATGATTTGACATTTGCAGCCGCTGCCTCAGGTGCTGACTGGCTCACAGTGCCAGGCATGGGCGTGTCGATGGTCAACGCTAAGGGCGCCAACAGCTGGCCCATCAGCACGGCTTCATTCATCTTGATGCACAAGCAACCCGCTGACAAAGCGGCCGCTGCAGAAGCCTTGAAGTTTTTCGATTGGGCGTTCATGAATGGCAAGAAGATGGCGCAAGACCTCGACTACGTGGCTTTGCCTGATGCCTTGACCACACAAATCCGCGCCAAGGTGTGGACACAAATTCAAAAGTAATTTGAATTAAAAATAAGATGTCCGTCGGCTGCCGAATCAGCGCCGACGGATTTCGGTTTTAAGAGATACAGAATGTTTCAACGGGTCAAAGGTTTGACATGAGCTCACAGAATTTAACGCCGTCAGACAGCAATCAAATCGTCAGCGACGACATGATTGCCATCGCCAAGACGCAACGCGTGCAAGACTTTTTCTTTCACCGCGTCACGCAAGCGTTTTCATTGCTGGTGTTGTTGGCTTTGATGGGCATCATCATTTCGTTGTTCATCAATGCTTGGCCCACATTTCAACGTTTCGGATTTCACTTCTTGTGGCATGTCGAGTGGGACATCATCAACGAAGATTTCGGTGCGGCCATTGCCATTGTGGGTACGGTGACCAGTGCCAGCATTGCTTTGTTGATTGCCGTACCTTTGGCATTTGGTGTGGCGGTGTTTTTGACGGAAACCTGTCCGGTGTGGCTGCGTCGCCCACTGGGCACCGCGATTGAATTGTTGGCCGCCGTGCCGTCCATCATTTACGGCATGTTCGGCTTGTTTGTGTTTGCCCCCTTGTTTGCAG
>JACCDV010635789.1_pt1 | contig 15557 bp, 18 predicted proteins | sample 7446131 | NCBI WGS metagenome assembly JACCDV01 (sample SAMN15323448, study PRJNA562643) | freshwater metagenome | isolation source: river surface water | place: USA:Blue River Watershed | collected 2017-08-17 | reverse complement strand
ACTAGAGGCAGCCGTACAGGAAGTTCTAGCACGCGGCGTTACTACTCCTGATCTTGGTGGTAAAGCTAATACTATAGAGATTGGTGATGCGGTAGCTGCAGCTGTGCAGAAGAGTATGTCACGCGTCTAATGAGCACTATTAAACTAGTCAGCTGGAACGTCAACGGTATCCGTGCCGTGTCTAAGAAAGGTTTTCACCAATGGCTAGATGCTGAGCAGCCAGATGTACTCTGTCTCCAAGAAACTAAAGCTAAGCTTGAGCAGTTAGAATTGACTTTAACTGAGCGTGAGCATTATCCAGTGATGAATTACAATAGCGCCCAGAGACCGGGTTATAGTGGGGTGGCGACTTGGTGCTCTGCCACTGCGAAACCCACTAGTATTAGTCATGGCACTGGCAATATAGCTTTCGATTCTAAGTACGATATAGAAGGTAGAGTAATTCAAAGCCACCATAAACTAGGCTCACTAGATTTTATTCTTTATAATATTTATTTCCCTAATGGAGGTGCTAGTGATGAGCGTTTAAAATTTAAACTTGAATTTTATGATGATTTACTTGAGATTTTGCGTAAGCAACTAAAAACTCAACCCAATATCATCATCACCGGTGACTTTAATACTGCGCACCATGAGATCGACCTTGCCCGCCCTAAGGAAAATATTGAGACTTCTGGTTTTATGCCTATAGAGCGCGAGCGTTTAGATTCGCTAGAAAAACTAGGTTTCAGAGATGCCTATAGGCACTTTAATCCTGATCTTGCTGATAAATACACTTGGTGGAGTTTTCGCACGGCAGCGCGCGCAAGAAACGTGGGCTGGAGAATAGATTATTTCTATGTTACTGAACCCTTAGTTAAACACTTGGTCTCAGCGGAGCAACTCGATAGCGTGGAAGGGTCAGATCATTGTCCGGTATCAATAATTATTAATGCTTAGCAGCAAGTTGAGCTGCTTTCATTCGAGCGTTTCTAGCTCGGTATGAAGTTACTTGACTTAATAGATCTGCAGTATCTTTTAAACCAGCAGCTCTTACTTCTCTGACCACATTGTCAAACCTTGGGTCAAATGCTGGTGTAACCTGCTCCTTTCCAGCATCTTCTACCAAGTGGAGATAAGTGGTGAGGGCATCGCCGGCTCTGTCTATTGCAATTAGGTCAAAAGCTCTCTCGGCAGCATCAACAGTTTTACCAGCATCTAGGGTCCTCAGCTCTTGAGATGCCACTCTTTTAAATTGCTCATAAGCATCTTGTATTTTATGGACTTCAACTGTTTTAGCACTCATGAAGTCTTATATTAACACGAATTTTCTTGAACTGCAATCATAAAGATTAAAAAAATAATACCCTGCGTCAAGCTACTTTACAAAGAGCCTAGATAGTCATATACTCGAATCTATGATGAAAAAGACACTAATTTCGGCTCTAGTAATTCTGCTTGCAGCAGGTCCAGCATTTGCTGACGGTTCTGGCAGAAAATCACCTAAATGCAAATCTTGCCATAAAAAGCAATGTTGTATAAAAAAAGCTGGCGGTAAAATCGTTGACGGTCTTGAATTTATAGTCAAGCTGCCATTCAGATTAGTAACTGCAACTGCTGAAGGTTTATATGATTTAACTGTTCATCAAGACCTTGGTGGTTTTGAAGATGGTTACAAGAGAATCTAATAACCCATACTTCACTGTATAGAAGATTACAAACGCTACGATGAGTCCCTAATTTGGCGGATTCATCGTAGCTATTTTTTTGAGACTGGAATAGCTGCCTGGGCACGCAACGAAGTGCCATATTCAGGGCTTGCTAGTTACGATGAGGCTTATAAGAAAGCTCGTTTATTTATAGATAATCTGAAACTACAGGATACTGACGAGATTCAGGTCTTAGAGGTTGGCGCCGGCTACGGTGAGTTTGCTCGTAATTTTATTACGGCGATGCGTGATATTTCTGAGCGTGAGAATTTACCCTATTATAAGAATCTAACTTATCACCTCAGTGATTTCTCTCAGCGCACTATTGATGAACTAAAAGCCTCTGGCAGGCTTAAGGCTCAAGAAGAAGCTGGCAAAATTCAATACCTTATCTACGATACACTAGACAACTCAACACTAAGAAATCTAGAGGGTGAAACGATTGATACGAGATTCAATCTCATTTTAGCCAACTACTTATTAGACCAATTCCACATCCGCGTCTTCGTGCGCTCACAGGGTAAATACTACGAGAAGTACATAGCACTTTATGATGATCAAAAGCGCATAGATAAATATCTCTCTGGTCAGCCAGAGCGTAAATGGATTAAGCGCATACGTAAGCGTCATCAATTCCGAGAAGTGGATCTTGGTGATGAAATTCCTGCTCTGCATTTAGAGTTACTTAAATCCTGTTTTAGATTCGGTCCGCAGGCTTCAGCAGTTAGTTATCCATATGAAGCTCTTCGAGTATTAGAGAATTGGCTAGCACTATTAGCGCCAGCTGGAATTATTGTGGTTTCAGATTTTAATTGTGCTTCTAAATCCGGCTACGATGCTCTTGAGCCTTGTTATTACGGTAACTCATTAGCTGAAGGTGTGAATTTCGATTTCATCACTAAATATTTTAGTTACTCTAAGTTCCGTGATGCCATGGTAGAGTCTCTCGATTCACCAAGAGGTACTCGCATGAGAAGCTCACAACAACTCTCACTACTCTACGAAGATCCGGTACGCCCCTTACATACACTGATACTTACCAATAATGATTTTGCGCACGCACTTGAGCTTGGTGAAACTTATCGCCGTGTTTATATGAGTAACTGGCTGTTAAGAATGTTCTATAAAGTGATGCGTGAGATTCAAGTTGGATCTTGGATCTATGCCTTGATACTAGTGGGTTTCTTGATTTATCAGTTGATTAACATTTAAGACTTAGACTGATTTTGAAACCGAGACGTCACTTTCAGTTTTACTATCACTACACAAACAAGTCAGCAACCAAGTTCTAAACTTCTCTGGCTCATCTTCCATTAGCGCGTGCGATGACCACTTGAACAGCTCAAAAGTCGATCCCGGTGTGCGCTGATGCATACGATAGATTAACCATACTGGAGCAACTAGATCGAATCTGCCAGCAGCATAGTGCACTTGACAGTGAATGCGCGCAGTCTTGCGGAAGCTATTCCAAGTGCGTACGTGTTTGTAGATTTCTCTAAGCACATGTGCATTAGTAGTTACTGATGATTTATAACGGGAGCGCAGTGGACTGAATTGGAAGAATTCTAAATTCTTCTGGATGATCTCAAGAGGCTTGCCAACAATGAACTTCAATATCTCTTTCATCGGAAATATTAGCTTAGGTGGCATACAAACCAAACATAATCTATCAACCAATTCTGGATAGCGTTCAGCAATGTTAATTGCGACCATACCGCCGAAACTATGAGTGACTATAATAATTTTTTTATGAGCTCTATCTGTAGTGAGCCATTGCTCTTGGTCTTTGTCTTTATTAAAACGAGTACGAATAATATCAAGATGATCTAAGGTAGCTTGTACATCATCTAAGTGAGTATCAATATCAAGTTTGACATGCTCTAGTGGTTGCATCAGTGAGCGTGTCTCACCATGTCCACGCAAATCAAGGGCAATGCAATGAAAACCACGTGAAGCTACTATATTAAGTTCATTAAGCCAGACTGTAGCGTCGCTAGCGCTGCCATGTATAAACAGCACCACTGGATCACCGCGACGGCCTTTTTCGTAGTAGTGGAGTATCATCTACTTAAATCATTCTACCCTTGTAAAATGCAATCCTAATCTTCTAAAATTTATTCGTATTATCTCGGTGAATGTAAAGCTGCTTTATCTGGTTTAGGACTAGGAACTTTTAGCAATGGTGGACCTGATTTTTGAACCATACGCTCCATAACTGGGGCTACTTTAAGAAATCCAATAGCAAGCCCTGCGCAGATAAGTGTTTTAACTGATCTATTATTTAAACTTTGAACCCAAATGGGTGCTGTTCGCTGCATATAGCGAGTATATCAATATATTGAAGTAATGACCACTATTATCTTAAAAATAGCCTGCCTGAGCTAGTTTTGGGTAAATAATACCTAGACTCTCGAGGGGAAACGAGGGGTGTGCCATGCTTGACCAACCACAAAAAATAACCGAGGCTTTTGGCCTTGAAGTTAATAAATCTCGCTATGCTCTTGGCGAAGATATAGCAGCGTGGGCAGCACAGAAATATAATATAGGACAATTATTCAATGACTTCTGGGGATTGAATGCGCGCACTACTCTAGTCGCTGTTACTCAAGACATAGACAACAATGCTTGGCGCGGTCTGGTGTCTGAGTGGGATAGTTTCGGGCAAGCAAGCGGACAGTTCAGGCTTAACAAAAATCTTGTTGAACATCTTCTGGTGAATGCGCTTGGCGATACCGTTGCAGCTCTGCGCGCTTCGCAGTTCCGTTTGCAGACTCTCTCAGAACTTGAGATGGCAATATTTGAGAATTTCTTTATTGAGCTAGAGAATCACTGGCGCGATTACTGGCGTGTTTATGATGCTAATGCTAGCGGTAATTATACTTACCTGATCTGGGCATTCGACTTCGGTGAAGGTGCTTTAAGTCACTTAGCTATCGCAGTGCCACCTAGCGTAGGACCAGCTAATAAAGCGGAACATACGGCGAAAGTAGATATCTATGAACTAGCGCATGACTTTGCTGTTAAAGTACCTATAGACCTTACTGTTGGACGCACCAAGATTAGTTTTGCTGATCTTAAGCACCTTGAGAATGGTGATCTCTTAGTATTCGAGCACAGTAATCTGAACCAAATGGTTTGGGCAAAAGATAGTTTTCATTCACTGGATATTCAAGTCCAACTTCCAGATGATGAGAGAGATGGGTTTTATTATGATGATTTGGAGATAATGCAAATGGTAGAAGAAAGCAAACGTAGTAGTGATCTGCTCACCGACTTACCTGTTGAGTTAGTCGCGCAGTTCAAATCGGTAAACATGCCGCTGCAAAAACTCATGGAGTTAGAAGCTGGCGGAGTATTACCTCTCGGGCTGCTGCTCGATAGCAAGTTAGTCTTGATGGCGCCGGGTGATAAACCTATCGCTCAAGGCGAATTAATTGTAGTTGGTAATCAATTCGGCATGAAAGTTGATAAGGTCAATTTTAAAGCTAGCCAAGGTGACTATCCACGTGCGCGCCTTAATGCTGAACCAGCTGTTGAGATGGGTAGATTCAGCTCAGCGAAAGCTGCTGATGCTCGTATTAGTCAAGTTCGCAACGCCGCTCCGCAGAACAACTATGCTGATAATTTAGATCAAGATTTAGAGGATGTTGGGATAGATCCGAAAGAGTTGGATGAGTTAGAGGATCTCTACTAAGCTAATTGTTAATTTTAAGATAAGCTAGGCTTCGAGGTATTAGAATATTCTCGTGATCAAAAAAGCCGTCTATCTCGAAACTGCTCCTGCCAAGATTAATCTCTACCTGGAGGTTTTGCCCAAAGAATCACAAGCAAAATATCACGACATCGCAACTGTGTTTCAAGCGATTGACCTGATGGACTATTTGACTTTTGAAATCCTGATGGAATCTAGTGAAGAGCGAAGCTCTGAAGAAGTAGATTTCGAGATCACCTTAGATTCTAACAACGATACTGTACGTGATCTTGCTGTAAATAATTCTGTAGTAAAAGCTGTAGAAGTTTTTTTCATGCATCTACCTGAACCTGTCGTTGAGCAAGTCTCACGCGTTGAAGTAAGCGTATTCATCGATAAGAAGATTCCACTAGAAGCCGGACTTGCCGGTGGTAGTGCTAATGCTGCTGCGACCCTGCGCGCGCTTAACACTTTTATTAAAGAGAATTTTAATTGCCAGATCTCACAAGAGCAGCTATTAGAGATGGCTCTAGAGCTTGGTTCCGATGTGCCATTCTGCTTGCAGTCTTTAGAGCAGCCGCGCACTTATGCAGAGGGGCGCGGAGAGAAAATCATCGATAAAGATCTGAGCGCATATGACGAATACAATCAAGTGATTCTAGTGAAACCCAATTTCGGAGTGAATACCGCTGAAGCCTACGCCAAACTTTCTCCAGAATTAGAAAATCACAAAGCAACTGATCCTTACTTCAATCGTTTCGAAAAGACTGTGTTTAGGGATTACCCAGAGCTGAAAGAAATTAAAACTAAATTACTAGAACTCGGTTGCGTGCAAGCTCTGCTTAGCGGTTCTGGGTCTACGGTATTGGGTTTCGTGGCTAAGAATCAAGATGCTGATGTTATATATCAGGACATAATTAATCATTGTCCTGAGAATACTGTCTATCTTTCTAGAATGCTCTCTTAGACTTGTTTTCGAATGGTCTTTGCACTCACCCATGGCAGCGCAAAACCGACCCTGCGGGTCGATTTTGCTATATAATAAAGGCGTATGAATTTCATTAAAGAGAATAGTAGAGTGCTTATGGTGATCGGTTTGGTACTGATTGCTACTTTTAGTTTATTTGAGTTTAAACCTAAATTACCTGATTCGGTGCGCAACGCTAAAGTCAGCGATGAAATTATTACCGTTGATGAGAATGCTAGCCCAGAAGAAGTTATGAAACTTCTTCAAGATCGCGAAGAAGCGAAAAAAGGTGGCAGACAGCTGGTAGCCTCACTTGAAAGTTTTGATATTTATTCTCACCTCAAACTTGGTCTTGATCTAGTTGGTGGTGCACAATTCGAGTTCCAGGCTAAGCCGACTAAGCAAGTACAAGAAATCACACCAGAAGTTATGCGTGGTCTAGTTAAGGTTTTCGAGAATCGTGTGAACGCATCTGGTACAACAGAAGCTATAGTGCAGCAAGTTGGTAAAGATCGTATCTTAGTAGAAGTACCTGGTGCTAACCCTGATGTGGTGAAGCGCAGACTGCTTGCTACCGCAAATCTTGAGTTTAAAGAATTAACAGATTTAAATGCTGATACTTGGGTGGAAACTGGTATCACTGGAGCTAACTTGAAACGCGCGAACGTGAGTGCTGGAGCTACTCCGGGTAATTGGGCTATAGCTTTCGAGTTGCAGCCAGAAGCTGCTAGAGCTTTCGGTGAACTTACGGCAAGACTCATCGATAAGCCATTGGGAATTTTCCTAGATGGTAATAAGATTTCGGCTCCTATAGTTAGATCAGCTATCACTGGTGGTACTGGCGAGATCAGTGGTAATTTCACCGCAGAGCAAGCGCAAGATCTAGCCGTACAACTTAATGCTGGTGCTCTTCCTGTTCCAGTGAATATTCTTCAAGAGCGTTCTATCGGTGCGACCATGGGTCAAGAGTCTATTAATAAGAGTCTTAAAGCTGGTATTTGGGGTTTTGCAAGCATAGTGATATTTATGCTCTTGCTTTATAGACTTCCAGGCATGGTTGCAGCCGTCGCACTTTCGATTTATGTATTAATGTCGCTAGCAGTGTTTCAAAGCATGGTTACTCTAACTCTTGCTGGTATAGCAGGTTTCATACTTAGTATTGGTATGGCTGTTGACGCTAACATTCTGATTTTCGAGCGCGCCAAAGAAGAAATGCGCCAAGGTAAATCTATTTTCGTATCTGTTAAAGATGGATTCGATAGAGCCTATTCAAGTATCTTCGATAGCAATATGAATACGGCTATTGTTTGCTTAGTTCTAATTATGTTTGGAACGGGTGTAGTGAAAGGCTTCGCTGTTACACTCTTGATCGGTGTTGGACTTAGTTTAATTAGTTCACTGTTCATAACTAAGACTTTGTTGTTCTCATTAGTTAAGACTTTTAATATTAAAGAAACTAAATTGTTTGGTTAAGCAAAATTGAATATTAACTGTCTTATCATTCCGACGGGCATCGGTGCCACAATCGGCGGCTACGCGGGTGACGCAAACTCTGTCTCTAAGCAGCTTGCAGCAGTCTCAGACATATTAATCACCCACCCCAATGTAGTTAATGCTGCGATGTTCACTGATATCGCGCCTAATGTCTTAGTGCTTGAAGGTGCACTCTTGGATATGTTTTTCCAAGAGAAGATCATAATTAGTTCTAAGCGCGTGCGTCACCGCATAGCAGTGGTGATGGACTCAGGGGCGCCGCTTGAGCAGCGTGAGATCACCCAGAATGTTATATCCGCTGCTACTCATGTTTATGGCACTGATATTATTCCTGAGATATTTTTGACTGATGAGCCGGTTGGGGCAGATTTAGAACGTATCAATAATCCAGAGACTTTGCTTCAAACTAGCGCACGCGCTATAGAAGCTGGTGCTACAGCACTAGCGCTGCTTTGTTTATTACCAGATGGTGACAACTCTCACTATATCAAGGGCAATGGTGCGGACCCTATTGGACTAATCGAAGCGCAGATCTCGCATCTTGTATCTTCTAAGTTCCTAATCCCATCTGCTCATGCCCCGGTTTTTAGTAAAGTTGCGTCACATCAGGGTGTTGTAGCTCCGCGAGTAGCTGCTGAGTATTTGGGTTTTAGCTACCTGCCTTCGGTGATTAAATGTCTTGAGGCGATGCCTGAAATCAATCCTAGTTCTGGCGACATTATTAGCGCTCGCGATCTGCGCCACCTTATAGTCCCGTACGATAGCTGTGATGGTGTTCCTATGCACGCTGCGCAAGGACTTGGCATAGAACTAATAACTATTCGTGAGAATACTACGGTGCTGGATGAAACAGCTGAGAAGTTGGGGCTGAAACATAGTAGTTATGATACTTATGCAGGTTTAACATCCGTCATCGCGAGCCCGAAGGGCGTCGCGATCCATTAGGTGGATCGCTTCGCTCGCAATGACGAGGGGTGATAATATTTAGCTTATGTCCTTCCGCGTCGGTACCGACCTCTGCAACCCCAAGCGCATCGCCAAAGTCTACAAAGAGTTCGGCGAGAAGTTTCTTAATCGCATACTTACACCTAAGGAGAAGGATTACGTTACTAGCTCCAAGAAATTATTTCTCTATCGACTCACTGGTCGCTACGCAGCTAAAGAAGCTGTTGCTAAGCTACTCGGCACGGGCATTGGCAAGCACGTTAGTTTCCAGGATATAGAAATACTCCGTGATGCTAATGACGCACCTAGTGTTCAACTCACAGGTACAGCTCTTAAGCGTGCTGAAGAACTAAGCCTCAAACACTGGGCTATATCAGTTAGTCATGAAGAGACTATGGTAATTGCGATGGTAATGGCTAGTTAATTATTTTCAGGCACCTGATTATCATTACGTCCACCTAATAGACGTAAGTTACTTCCAAGAATAACTGGCTTAACTTGCAGTTCGCCGGTAGTCTTGTCGTTCCAACTATCGAAATCTAAATTACCTTCGATCCCAATCAGTGAACCTTTGCGCACATACTCTCCAGCTATTTCAGCTTGGCGACCCCAAAGTTTGATATCGAACCAGTCGGTTTTTTTGTCTTTGGTTGGACGGTTGATAGCGAGCGAAAACATCGCCATGCTAGTCCCTGACTCGAAATATTTTATTTCTGGATCTTTACCAACTCTTCCGACTAGTACTACTTGATTTAATTCTTTACGTGACATATTTGTGTATCCCCTTTTAAGGCTTTTGATTTTAGCAAATCCTAAGTAAAAATTGAGGAAATTTTCAAGGAATCTGAGACGACTAAAACATTCTAAAGCTGCTACCAGCAGGCGATTTGCCAGTGCTATAATCAACTCCACTATGGCAGAAAAGAAAATTCAAGGCAAAGTATTAGGTATAGACTTAGGTACTACCAACTCATGTATGGCGATTATGGAAGCTGGTGATCCAGTTGTAATCCCTAACGCTGAAGGTGCTCGCACTACCCCGTCTGTAGTTTACCTTGGACAAGATCGTTCTGTTGGGCAGATCGCTAAACGCCAGCGCGTACTTAAACCGCGCGACACCGTTTATAGTGCTAAGCGCCTGATCGGTCACAGTTGGGCTGAGACTGAGCTTGATCGCAAGAATCTTCCATACGAGACTATTCAAGGCAGTAACAGCTCAGTAAACATCAAAGTTGGCGATAAAGAATATGCGCCGCAAGAGGTTTCTGCTCTAGTTCTACGTAAACTCAAGGAAGACGCTGAGAAATACCTTGGTCAAGAAATCAAATACGCTGTAGTAACTGTTCCAGCATATTTCAACGACTCTCAAAGACAGGCTACTAAAGACGCTGGTAAAATCGCTGGTTTAGAAGTTCTGCGTATCATCAACGAGCCAACAGCAGCAGCACTTGCTTATGGTCTTGATAAAAAACAAGATGCGACTATTCTAGTATTCGACCTTGGTGGCGGTACTTTCGACGTCAGCATACTTGAATTAGGTGATGGTGTTTTCGAAGTGAAGTCCACTGCTGGTGACTCACGTCTTGGTGGTGATGACTTCGACCAAGTTCTTGTCGATCATATCGCTGATCAATTCAAGAAAGACAATGGCATAGATCTTCGCAGTGATGCGCAAGCTCTGCAACGTCTTACTGAAGCCGCTGAGAAAGCGAAAGTAGAACTCTCTACGCTTACAGAAACTACTATCAGTCTGCCATTCATTACAGCAGATGCTAGCGGTCCTAAACACCTTGAGATGCGCATCAATAGAGCGACTTTCGAGAATCTTTGCGCACATTTATTCGACAAGCTCAAAGGTCCACTTAACCAAGCGATTAAAGATGCTGGAGTGAAGATCAGTGACCTTGATGAAGTAATTCTAGTGGGCGGATCTATCCGCATACCTGCTGTACAAAAACTAGTTAAAGACATCACTGGTAAAGAACCGCATCAAGGTGTGAACCCAGATGAGGTGGTTGCTGTTGGTGCTGCTATCCAGGGTGGAGTGCTTGCTGGTGACGTGAAAGACATTGTATTGCTTGACGTAACTCCGCTTAGCCTTGGTATAGAGACTCTTGGTGGCGTAATGACTGTACTTATCGAGCGCAACACTACTATCCCTACTAAGAAATCTGAAGTGTTCAGCACTGCGGAAGATAACCAAACCCGCGTCGATATTAAGATCTACCAAGGTGAGCGTGCTCGCGCGATGGAGAATAAGCTACTTGGTGATTGTCACCTCGAGGGTATCGGTTCTGCGCCGCGTGGCATGCCGAAGATCGAAGTAACTTTCGATATCGATGCTAACGGCATCTTGAACGTATCAGCGAAAGACCAAGCCACAGGCAAAGAACAAAAAGTATCTATTACCGCTTCTACTAATCTTAGTGATGCTGACATAGATCGCATGGTTAAAGAAGCTGAGCAGAACGCAACGGCTGATGCGAAGTTCAAATCTGAAATCGAAGAGAAGAACAAAGCTGACTCTTTAGTCTATGCTGCCGAGAAAGCCGCTAAAGAAGCTAGCGAGAAGCCGTATGCTGACGCTGTGCGCGCTGAGATTACTAAATTAGAGGCTGTGGCTACTGAACTGCGCGAGATGATCAAATCTGGCACTGCAGATGTCGAGGCTCTTAAACAGAAATCTATAGACTTGCAAAACGCAATGATGGAACTAGGTAAAGCTAGTTCGCCACATGAACAAGCTGCTGGAGGGGCTGCTTCTGATGAGGCTGGTGCCGCACCAGGTGCTGGTTCTAATGATGATGTTATAGATGCTGAGTTTAAAGCGACGTCGGTGGATTAATTACTATCTGCTGCTTCACGGTATCGTGGAGCTTTATTAGGTCTTTCTATCCTTGGTTCTTTTGTTAGAGTTTCTGGTGCAATAGCGTGCCAAACTCTAAGAGGTTCAAAATCAGTGAGAATTACTGGTGGCGCTTTAATTGAAACACCTCGTTGAATAGGATTATTAAAGCCTATAACCTCATTTATTTTTGCTAATAGGCCTTGACGATCAAATGAAGCAATGGTGCACTTATCATCATAATACAATTTAAAAGCATGAGTTATTGCACCTTTTTCGTCATCTGTTAATTTTTTAGGTGCAAAGCCTGTAGTAGATAATTTCCTTGCAGCCATTCCTAGCAATACCAAGTCAGGTCGCTTAGATTCTCGAGGACCATTCCACCATGCACTTTTTCCACCGTTACCAATATCCATTACTTTTAGGCTCATGCTGTTAGCATAAACTAAGTAGTTAATACGTGTCAAGATAACTATATTAATTTTTAATAATCTATGTAGATAAGTTCTTCCAGATGGAACCTTAGATTTGCTTAGAGCCTAATAGCAAGCTTTAATAGAGGAGTAAAGATGATCACAGCCCTTATCGATACCATCAAAGGATTTCTTTTCAAAGTCATTATGCCTATAGCGATTTTGTTGGCTTTGGTATTGTTCGGCTGGTCTATGTATCGTGAACGCAGAGAAGCGCGCACACTGATACTGAGCTTCCATAACATCGATGGACTCACTAAGGGCGCACCGGTCTACGTGCATGGAGTGAGAGTCGGTAAAGTAATCCAAACTTTCCCGATGGTTAATTCTAATGCTGTTGGTATTAAGATCCTGATTACTGATCGCAAGATGCCGGTACCTAGCTACGCTGAAGCCCGCATCATTACTAGTATTGAGACTGGTGGTGGCAAGGTCGTAGAATTGCAAAATATGACTCGCACAATAGAGAGTGAAAGACTCAATATGACTAGTGTTGCTCCGATTACAGCAGCGTATATGAGTCGCCTAATGCTTGATATTTTCCAAATGACTAAGGATTTCGCAGCAGCGGGTATTAGTGCTATTAATACTCCACAAGCTGATAACTATAAGTCTGATTTATCAAATCAAGTGAAGAACGCTATTACCAGCGTTGAATATGGCACCGTCAAAAAAGATGTGGAGCACGAAGTAAAAGCTCTGAACCGCACTATTCGCAACACCGAACTAGATCCTACTAAGAATGATGATCTGGCTAAAGCTGTCAAAAACCAGGCTAAAGCTCTTGAAAACACGGTTAAAAGCATGTCCAATGTTTCTGACGTTTACAAGCAACAATACAATCCGAAAAAATAGTTAAAACCTTGTCTAGCACTGCTTTTCAGGCTATTATTGTTAAGAAAAGGTTAGTTAATCTTATTTTAATCTAAATGCGTTGCATCTTGTATTACGATGTATGTTTATGCAAGCAAGCAGTGCAAATAGTACAGTAGAAAACTCATCACAAAGAATCGTACCAAGGAAACGTGTTCCACAGGCGCAACAATCTGACGATGTATTGAGAGCACAAAAATTTCAAGGATTGCCGGAGAGATTCGCTGAAGGTGATCCTAATCATAGAATTATCCCCTACACTAGCTTAGTGCCTGGTGGTGGGAGACTATCAAGACTTCATTCTGCTGCTTAATCGTTCGTTAACTTATCCCCTAAATTTATTTTTCTGTTACCTTAATATCAATTTTCATGAATCACTTACTAACTAGTCGAAGAGTCGCACGCCCAGAAGCACATGGTCACCATCACGTGTCGACTGCACAAGTAACTCCTAGAGAGGGTCATAATAATAGTCCTCACCACCATAGAGTAGTTGTAAACGCAAAACACCCCGATCATGATGGTGATCCACGACCGGATTCGATATCATTTGTACAACAATTGCGTACAGCTCGTGCTGCTGCAATGAGAAATCTTGCTGCACCAAGAGCACGATCCTTCTAATAAAACTTACTCTACAGTCACCGACTTCGCCAAATTCCTAGGCTGATCAACATCTTTACCTAAATCTTCAGCAATAGCATAAGCTAGAAACTGCAATGGAATAATTGCTACAAGCGGACTATAGATCTGGCTCACATTGGGTATACGCAAAACCTCGTCGAAGATCTCATCAACATCGGCGTTATCGTCACAAGCCACTACTAGGCTTGGAGATTTGCGGGCGCGGGCTTCTTCGGCGTTATGAAGAGTCTTGAGATAGATATTCTGTTCGTAGTCAGTGTCGCCAGAGATCGCGATGCTGAGCACCGGCACGTTCTGATCGAGTATGGCTATTGGTCCGTGTTTCATCTCGCCAGCCGCGTAGCCAGTAGCGTGGATATAACTTAGTTCTTTGAGCTTAAGAGCGCCCTCAAGAGCGGTCGGATAATTAAGTCCGCGACTGAGGAAAAGAAAATCTCTATAAATAGAATATCTAATAAACCTATCGTGATAGCCTTCTGATCTTTCTATACACTGATCTATTAGCTGTGGTAGCTTATGCAGCTCTGCTTTAATTTCAGCTACTTGCTCAGCACTAATAGCTGAGCGTGCTTCAGCGAGACTTAGGGCGAGCAGATATAGCGACATTAATTGAGACGTGTAAGCCTTAGTCGAAGCCACCGAGACTTCTATGCCAGCAGGAGTCACGTAAGTATTAGGTTTAGCTAGTTCGAATAATGCCGAGTCAGCTTTATTAGTGATAGCAGCTATCTGTGCGCCACCGCTAACAGCATTGCGTACAGCGGCGAGAGTGTCAGCCGTCTCACCAGATTGACTGATACCGATCACAAGATCGTTCTTGGTTAGTAATGCTGGACTACTAGCGTATTCGCTTGCAAGTGCCACTTCTACTGGGATTTGCGCCCAGAGTTCTATTAAATATTTGCCCGCAAGTGCCGCATGGAAAGCCGATCCGCAAGCTACTAGCACTATGCGCCCTAGTCTCTTCACGTCGAGCCCAGCGACCAGCTTCTGGATGCCAAGGCGCTCATCATGCTCGTAATCAGCAAGCATGCGTCCGATCACTGCTGGCTGCTCGTGAATTTCTTTTAGTAGATAGTGTTTATAAGCACCTTTATCGAGTATAGATGAGGTTTGGCTGAGTTGTTGGATTTCAGTTTTAACACTATTACCCTCTAGGTCAGTGACGTTAACGCTAGTCTCAGTTACTTCTGCGATTTGTTTGTCTTTAAGTTTAAGTATTCTATCGGTGAATTGCAGCACAGTGCTACTGTCACTAGCTATATAGTTCTCGTTATCACCGATGCCTATTACTAATGGTGATTCGTTTTTAGCAGCGAGAATTTTGCGCGGCAGCCCTTCGCACAGTACAGCTAGTGCGTAGCTACCCTCTAGTCTCTGAGTGGTTTTGGCTAGAGCTTGCATGTCATTCTTGGATTCGCTGCGATAACGCGAGAAAAGATGCGCCACCACTTCGCTATCAGTATCGCTATTAAATTTCACTCCGCTAGCTTCAAGTTCGCGTTTAAGTTCTAGGTAGTTTTTGATGATGCCATTGTGCACTAAGGTTACACCAGCACTACTATGTGGGTGAGCGTTTCTTACTGTTGCTTGTCCGTGAGTAGCCCAGCGCGTATGTCCTATGCCGCAGCTTGAACTTTCTAATTCTTGAATATCACCGCTATTAAATATTTGTTTCTCGCTGCTCTTAGCGTTTGCTGTAACTAAGCTCCCTGATTTCACTAGGCTCTCTAATTCTGAGATTTTTCCTGTGCTTTTAGCTACGCTAATTTCGCCAGTTTTACTAAGCACCGCAATGCCGGCTGAGTCGTAACCACGATACTCTAATGAGCGCAGACCTTGGAATAGTACTTCGCTGGCTGCTTTATATCCTATATATGAGACTATGCCGCACATCTCTATTAATTATGACATATTGTGCTTAAAGCTTTTTATT
>JACCDV010424579.1_pt1 | contig 15568 bp, 14 predicted proteins | sample 7446131 | NCBI WGS metagenome assembly JACCDV01 (sample SAMN15323448, study PRJNA562643) | freshwater metagenome | isolation source: river surface water | place: USA:Blue River Watershed | collected 2017-08-17 | reverse complement strand
TTCAATCGTGATTTCGTCGTTGCGAAACACCTCAACCTCTGCACCCAACTCGCCAAAGTATTGAACGATGTTGAAGGTGAAGCTGTCGTAGTTATCGACCATCAGGCGTTTGATCTTGCTCATTCCAAGCCCTCCTCGACCAATTCGCTGGCACGGAACAAGGCGCGCGCCTTGTGTTCTGTTTCTCTCCACTTCAACTCGGCCACTGAGTCGGCCACCACACCGGCGGCAGCTTGCACATAGAGCGTGTCGTTTTTGATGATGCCAGTACGAATGGCAATGGCCACATCCATGTCACCCGCAAAACTCAAGTAACCGCAAGCCCCGCCATACAAACCGCGTTTGGTGGGTTCAAGCTGGTCAATCAATTCCATCGCGTGCACTTTGGGCGCGCCCGTCAGCGTGCCAGCAGGGAATGTGGCTTTGAGCACATCCATGCTGGTGAGCGGTTGGCCATCTGCGCCGTCGAGCAACAAGCCTTCCACGTTGCTCACGATGTGCATCACGTGGCTGTAACGCTCCACCACAAAGGCCTCAGTCACTTTGACGCTGCCTGTTTTGGCAATGCGACCAATGTCGTTGCGAGCCAGGTCAATCAACATCACATGCTCGGCGCGCTCTTTGGGGTCATTGATGAGCTCGACCTCTGCGGCCTTGTCGGCCTCGGGCGTTGCACCGCGTGGGCGTGTACCGGCCAATGGACGGATGGTGACTTTTTGCCCTTCGGGCGTGGATTCTTGACGCACCAAAATCTCGGGCGATGCGCCCACCACGTAGGCGTCGCCGAGGTTGTAGTAATACATGTACGGGCTGGGGTTCAACGAACGCAACGCACGGTACAACGACAGCGGACTGGCCGTGAACTTTTTGTGAATGCGCTGACCCACCTGCACTTGCATGAAGTCGCCCGCTGCAATCAAGTCTTTGGCGCGAAGCACCGCCGCTAAGTAATCGTCTTTCGCAAAGCTGCGCTCAGCGGGATGGCTGGCACATGGCGCAATCGAGGGTGCTTGCGCAGGCGCTTTCAAACGCAACTTGAGCTCTGCCAAACGCGCATGGGCCTTTGCATACGCATCAGGCAGCGCAGGGTCCGCGTAGACGATGAGCGAAAGCTTGCCCGAGAGGTTGTCAATCACCGCCAACTCTTCGGTTTGCAGCAACAAGATGTCGGGCATGCCTAGGTCATCGGGCGGGCATGAATGAACCAGCTTCTTTTCGATGTGGCGCACCGTGTCGTAACCAAAGTAGCCTGCCAAGCCACCGCAAAAGCGCGGTAAGCCTTGACGCAGCGCCACTTTGAAGCGCTTTTGGTAGTCAGCCACAAAGTCGAGCGGGTTGCCTGCGTGGGTTTCAACCACCACACCGTCGGTCACCACTTCGGTCTTGGCCGCTTCGCCAAAACCACTGGCACGCAACAAAGTTCGAGCTGGCAGGCCAATGAAGCTGTAGCGCCCAAAGCGCTCGCCGCCCACCACAGACTCCAGCAAAAAGCTGCGCTCGCCCTTGTTTTGCACATGGGCCAGCTTGAGGTACAGCGAAAGCGGGGTTTCTAAGTCGGCAAATGCCTCGGCCACCAAGGGGATGCGGTTGTAGCCCTCTTGGGCCAATTGTTTGAATTCGGTTTCAGTCATTGTGAGCCTCCACAGCTCGGCCCCATCGCATTGGGGCGTTCATTCGGACAAGTGCTGAGCAGCTAGCGTGGCTTCAGCGCGGGCACGGCATCAGTGAATCTGAGGGTGCTTTTAAACAAGCGCAGACGACGGCGTACGCCAGGGCCAAGCTCCCCGGTCGTGACAACCTGTGACAGTGCTGCGGTGAATGAACATGACTGCAGTTTAGCAAAGGCTCAGGCCTTGTCGGCCAGCGCCTGAGCAATCTGGGTCAGGGAATCTACGTGGGCATCAGCATCCACGCCGTCCACGGGTTCGCCATGGTTGTAGCCGTAGCGCACCAACACCACGGGGCAGCCTGCGGCGCGGGCAGCTTGGGCGTCGTTGCTTGAATCCCCCACCATCAAGGCCTGCGAAGGCTTGACGCCCAAAGCCTCGCACGTTTTGAGCAACGGCAACGGGTCTGGCTTTTTGCGCTCAAAGCTGTCGCCACCAAAGACATGTGTGAAATATGAGTCCAGCCCTTTGTCGGCCAACAGGCCGGTGGCAAACGCCAAAGGCTTGTTGGTCAAGCAAGCCAGCTGCAAACCCGCATCGCGTAGCTGCTGCAAGCCCTCCACCACGCCTGGGTAAACATCGGCGAATTGCCCATTGATGAACAGGTAGTGGTGTTGATATCGCTGCAAGGCCAAAGCAAAGGCATCCGCCTCTGGCCACTGCAGCACATTGGGGGCAGAAGCTTGCACATCTGGCAAAGCCAGCTGATGCGCCAGTAAAGAGCGCACCAAATGCTCAGAGCCCTTGCCCACCGTGCGTTCCACCAAGGTGCGCGTGATGGGCGGCAAATCCAGATCAGCCAATGTGCGATTGAGCGCAACTTCAAAGTCGCCCAAGGTGTCGACCATCGTGCCGTCGAGGTCGACGATGGCGGCTTGTAATGTGTATCCGTGGATCTGCATGAAGAAATAACCGCCTTTTGAATCACTGCAATTCTAAAGATTCAATGACAATGCCATCACACGCTCACGCCACTCCACACCATGCGATTTAGCAGCCCTTTGCCTCGTATAGCTACTGCAAGCAGAACACTCATCACTTGCTTGGCATGCTCGTCTTCAACTTGGGCTGCTCCGTATGAACTACGCGTCTACTCTGACGACATCCCGAAGAAAGGCGAGTCTGAAATTGAGCTGGTCATGAGCGTTGCCAAGCCCAAACTCATGGATGAAGCGCCGCATGGTCAAGTGTTTCAAACACTGCTGGAGTATGGCTATGGCCTCGGCAATGGCTGGAGTATTGGCCTAGAAGTACCGATGTCACGTGTTGAAGGACATGACAAACTCAATGGGCTCAAAGTAGAAGCCCAGTATGTCGCCGAACACAATGCGCACCATGGTTTCTATTGGGGTGTACGCAGCGACGTGGGCTACAGCTCGAGTGCGTATGAATCACAAGGCAATAACAGCATAGACATCAACCCCATCTTTGGCTACCGCTGGGCGGCTTGGCACATCGTGGTGAACCCGTCGATTGAAGTTCCGCTCAGTGGTCTAAACAAGCAAACGCAATTTCAGCCCTCGGCCAAACTTGCGCGGAGCATCAGCGGCACAACTCAATTGGGGTTGGAATACTTCAGCGGCTGGGGCGCAATGTCAGCCATTCGTCCACAACGCGAACGAGACGAAACGATTTATTGCGTGTGGGATGAAAAGTTTTCCAGCAGCCGATGGAACCTAGGGCTAGGCAAGCCCTTGAATCCATCGGGTGGGAGTGTTGACAAATGGGTGCTGAAGATTGGTGTGAACTTAGATTTGGACTAAGTCCAATCAGTCCACCGCCTTGACCATGTCTTCGACGACCTTTTTGGCGTCGCCAAACACCATCATGGTTTTGTCCATGTAGAACAGTTCGTTGTCCAAGCCCGCATAGCCTGAAGCCATAGAACGCTTGTTCACGATGACCGTCTTGGCTTTGTAGGCCTCCAAAATCGGCATGCCGTAAATCGAGCTGCCTTTTTCCAACGCAGCGGGGTTCACCACGTCGTTCGCGCCCAAGACGATGGCGACATCGACTTGGCCGAATTCGCCGTTGATGTCTTCCATCTCGAACACTTGGTCGTAAGGCACTTCGGCCTCTGCCAACAACACGTTCATATGGCCAGGCATGCGGCCAGCCACAGGGTGAATGGCGTACTTCACGCTGATGCCTTTGTGCATCAACTTCTCAGCCAACTCGTTCACCGCATGCTGCGCACGCGCCACGGCCAAGCCGTAGCCAGGCACGATCACCACGGTCTCGGCGTTCGCCAAGATATAGGCGGCGTCATCGGCACTGCCGCTCTTCACTGGGCGTTGCTCTTGTGAGCCGCCAACAGCCGTGACGGCCTCGGCACCAAAGCCACCCAAGATCACGCTGAAGAACGAACGGTTCATCGCCTTGCACATGATGTAACTCAAGATCGCGCCCGAGCTACCCACCAACGAGCCCGCAATGATGAGCATGCTGTTGTTGAGTGAGAAACCAATGCCAGCTGCCGCCCAGCCTGAATAGCTGTTGAGCATGGACACCACCACGGGCATGTCTGCACCGCCGATGGGGATGATGATGAGCACACCCATCACAAACGAGAGTGCCAACATGGCGTAAAACGCGTTCATGTCTTGCGTGACGGTATAGACCAGGCCCAGGCCCAAAGTAGCCAAGCCCAACACCAAGTTGAATTGATGCTGACCTGCAAACGTCACCGGTGCGCCTTGGAACAAGCGGAATTTGTACTTGCCAGACAACTTGCCAAACGCAATGACAGAGCCACTGAAAGTGATCGCACCAATCGCAGCGCCCAAGAACAGTTCTAAACGGTTTCCAGCTGGGATCGCGGGCACTGTGCCATCAGCTGCTTTCTGAACAATTTGGAAGGCCGCTGGTTCAACCGTGGCGGCAATGGCGATAAACACCGCAGCCAAGCCAATCATGCTGTGCATGAAAGCCACCAGCTCTGGCATCTTGGTCATCTCGACGCGTTGCGCCATGATCGTGCCAGCGCCGCCGCCGATCACGAGGCCGAGCAACACCCAGCTCATACCCATGCCTGAGCCGGACAACTTGACGATCAAGGCCGCGGTGGTGATGACAGCAATCGTCATACCTGTCATGCCAAACACGTTGCCGCGAATGGATGTGGTGGGATGGCTTAAGCCTTTGAGCGCTTGAATGAAACACACGCTCGCCACCAAGTACAACAAGGTGACCAAATTCATAGAAACAAAGTCTAAGTTCATGCTTTGTCTCCTGCAGCTGCTTTAGCTGGCTTCTCTTTTTTTCTAAACATTTCCAACATGCGACGCGTGACCATGAAGCCACCAAACACGTTCACTGCGGCCAAAGCCACAGCGAGCACGCCCATGGTTTTACCCAAAGTGGTTTCAGTCATCGCAGCGGCCAACATAGCCCCCACGATCACGATGGCAGAAATCGCATTGGTCACCGCCATGAGCGGCGTGTGCAGTGCGGGCGTGACCGTCCAGACCACGTGGTAACCCACGTAGATGGCCAGTACAAAAATAATCAGGTTGACGAGGGTGGGGGAAACTGCATCCATTTTTATATCTCGTTTATTTCTTCACAACCGCGCCGTCGCGGGTGACTAAGCATGCGGCCACGATGTCATCTTCCATGTCAATGTGCAAAGCACCTTCTTTGTTGATGACGAGCTTTAAAAAGTCCAACACATTGCGCGCATACAGTGCGCTTGCATCTGCCGCCACCAATGCGGGTAAGTTGGTCTCACCCACAATGGTCACGCCATGCTTGATGACAGTCTTGCCAGCTTCAGTCAAAGGACAGTTGCCGCCGACGCCATCAGCACCTTTGCCTGCAGCAATGTCGATGATGACTGCACCTGGCTTCATGGCCTTGACCATGTCTTCGGTCACGAGCACAGGCGCGGCGCGGCCGGGGATGAGCGCTGTGGTGATGACGATGTCTGCCAACGCCACGCGCTTGGCCACTTCGACCTTTTGACGGTCGAGCCAGCTTTGCGGCATGGGGCGGGCGTAACCGCCCACGCCTTCGGCCGCATCTTTTTCGTCTTGGCTTTCAAACGGCACGTCGATGAACTTTGCACCGAGTGACTCCACTTGCTCTTTCACGCTGGGGCGCACATCGGTGGCTTCAATCACAGCGCCCAAGCGCTTGGCGGTGGCAATGGCTTGCAAACCAGCCACACCCACACCCAGGATGACCACGCGTGCAGCTTTAACCGTGCCCGCAGCCGTCATCAGCATGGGGAAGAAGCGTTGGTATTTATCAGCAGCCAGCATGACGGCTTTGTAGCCGGCGATGTTGGCCTGGGAAGACAACACATCCATGCTTTGGGCACGGGTGGTGCGCGGCGCAGCTTCAAGCGCAAAACCAGTCGCACCGGCAGAGGCCAAACGTTGCAAACCTTCGGCATTGAACGGCTCCAACATGCCGACCACGGTGCTGCCTGCTTTGATGTTGGAAGCTTCTGCAGCCTCAGGCGCACGCACCTTGAGCACCAAATCGCTCGCCCATGCAGCTTGTGCACCTACCAGCTCAACACCCACAGCCGCATAAGCATCATCTGGCACGCTAGCAGCAACGCCAGCACCTGATTGCATGCGGACCATATGGCCTTGCGCGATTAATTTTTTAGCTGTTTCAGGCGTTATTGAAACGCGCGACTCACCTGCTGCAGTCTCGGCAGGTACACCGATGACCAGTGATTTTCGATTTTCCATGAGCAAAGCCTAGATAACACGACTGACCTTAATCAGTCATGACTTATTAAAGAGGGCGTAGTATGCCTTTAAGGAGCAGCCAGCGTCAATCCGTGCGACTGAAATAACTTCAACAATTCTCCACTCTGACGCAATGCTGACAAAGCGCCGTCCAATGCACTGGCCAACTCTTTGTTATCGGCTTTAACCGCCATCCCCAACGGCCAGCCTGCGGGCATGACGCCAGGCAATGGAACCGAAGATAAGACCCATGCCGACTTATCGGAAGTCATATGCACAGCCGATTCGGCTTGGGCACGGCTGACATATGCTGCATCAAATTGGCCGGTCGTGACCATCTTGGCAGCATCAACACCATCTTTAAATATAGAAATCTTTTCGCGCAACATACCGCCGCGATATCCCATCAAAGCACTGGCCGCACCGCTGCCTTTTTCAACAGCTATCGTTTTCCCTTGGAGATCCTCTGGATTGTCTACACGGGACAACTTGGATGAGTTGTGCAAGACCACCAAATGCTCTCGCACATACGAGCCAAAAATCAACACTTGTTTGTTCTCGTTCATCAAGTAGCGGTCCACAGGTACATGGATCATGACATCGGCTGGTCCATATCCTAGGTAATGACCTTTCCAAACCATGTTGCGCAAATCGTCATTCATGTTTTCGCCCGCATCAAACGGGAGCAACGCCAACTGCAGATTCAACTTAGCCGCCAGCGCTTTGGCAAGTGCAACGTCTAAGCCTTGAATGTCAGCATTAGGCCCGCTGGAATATGGCGCGTTGTCTTTGTAAACCGCGACCTTGAGCACGCCCCTCGACTTGATCTTCTCCATGGGGCTCGGCTCTTGCGCGCCAACCATTCCATGAACGCCCAGCATCAGTGGCGCAGCCGCCAACACTTGTCGGCGGGACAGACCTGCTTGCTTGGTCGAATTGAGAACTTTCAAAGTGTGCTCCTTAACGCTCACGGCGTGTTTCGAGGTAGGTCTTGATTGACCAAATAGCTTCTTGTGACAGTGTGCCTTCAAATGGAGGCATGTAAACGCGGCCATCGCGTACGCGACCACGACGCACGGTGGCTACAAAATATTCGCTGATTTCTTGGTAACAAGCATTCTTTTTGGCGGCATCCGCCAAATCAGCACAGTCATTGTCAATTTTGCGTAAATCGGGTGAGATGCCACCAGATATGGCCTCAAGACCATGGCAACGCGCGCAATTTTGGTTATAGGCTGATGTACCAATTCGCAACGCTTCCTTGTTCGCTGCGCCACTTGAGTACGGGTTGTTATCTAGCCACTTTGCGCCGAGCTGAGGCAAGGTGGATGTATCAACGGATTGAGGCACAACATCGCCATGCGCCCAGCTTTGCTGTGCAGCAAGCGTCAGCAATAGCGCGAAACAAAAGGCAATCAGTGGACGTTGGGAAGATTGGCGATCGATAAACATAACTTACAGGGCCTCGATTGGTGGAGTGAATAAATGGTGTTATTTCATTAAGCAATTACCAAGCCATAGATATTGATGCTCAATTGTTTCAATTTGAAACACTTTTTTGAGACACCCTAGGGAAATAACTATCTTGTTGACGAAGGTCGGGGGCTGAAAATATTTGAAAGTTAAGGATTAAATGGCCAGCCGCACTTCACGGATTTTTAAATGATGAATCCCAGCCAACCAATTCACCGTGGCGTGATGAATGCGAACGCACACAGCGCCTCTTACAACAGCCCAGAGCACGTCGCCATCATTGCGTCATCTCAGGAACGCTCTCGCGGATACGGGTTAACCCCCAACAATGCACAGGACTACAGCGGCACATCAGCGGCTTGCGTGAGTGTGCTTCTCGAAGAAAACCACTTTTTGTACCAACATGCAGCGCCTGTCATGGAAACGCTGTACGAACAAATTGCCAACACGCAAAGCATGGTGCTGCTCACCACACGTACTGGCACGATTCTTCACTCTCTTGGTGACACAGACTTTTTAGAAAAGGCATCTCAAATTGCCTTAGCGCCAGGCGTGGACTGGTCCGAAAAGAGCAAAGGCACCAATGCCATCGGCACGGCATTGAAAGAAGGCCAAGCGCTGGTGGTGCATGGCAGTCAGCATTTTTTGCAAGCCAATCAATTCCTCACTTGCTCTTGCACACCTATTCTTGACCCTCACGGTGATGTCATAGGAGCCCTAGACGTAACGGGCGACTACCGCAGTTACCACCAACACACCATGGCCTTGGCACGCATGTCAGCGCAGATGATTGAAAACCATATGTTTGCTGATGTGTTCCCCACTGAGGTGCGCATCCACTTTCATGCGCGGCCAGAGTTCATGGGCACGATAGTTGAAGGTATTGCCGTTTTCACCACTGACGGTCGATTTTTATCTGCTAACCGAAGCGCTCAATTCCAATTCGGGATGTCCATCAACGCGCTTCGTGCACACACGTTCTCATCGCTCTTTGGCATTGGCATCTCGCAGTTTTTTGACTATGCACGATCCGCAAACGGCCAACACTTTCGACTGTGTCTGCACGATGGCGTGAGCGTATGTTGCAAAAGTGAACTCAAATTCAACAGCACTATTTCACAACTGTCACACCTAGGCGGAGACTTGAAACAGCCCAATCCTGCTTACAAGAGACGAAAGGAAGAAAAGATCCCTCTCTCCAGCTTGCGTTATCTGGACACTGGGGATCCACAAGTCGCAAGCGTCGTACAAAAACTGCGCATCATTCAGGGGCGCGACATTCCCATCATGATTTTGGGCGAGACTGGCACGGGCAAAGACTTGTTGGCTCAAGCTATCCACAACGACTCCTCGCGCAGCCATAAAAACTTTGTGTCTGTGAACTGCGCCTCTATTCCTGAAAACCTCATCGAGTCAGAGTTGTTTGGTTACGAGGAAGGTGCATTCACGGGAGCCAAACGCAAAGGCTCAACAGGCAAGATTTTGTTTGCCCACGAAGGCACTTTGTTCTTGGACGAAATTGGCGATATGCCTTTGCACCTGCAAGCCCGCTTGTTGCGCGTGCTGCAAGAGCGCAAAGTCAATCCACTGGGCTCGGGACGTGAAGTTGATGTCGATATCACAGTCGTCTGCGCCACAAACAAAAACCTCAAAGAAATGATTGCCAACGGCACATTCAGAGAGGACTTGTATTACCGACTCAACGGCCTCGTGGTCAAGTTGCCCGCTTTGCGTGACCGCAAAGATCTAGAAGTAGTGACCAAGAAAATCTTGGTAAGTTTATGCAGCGCAGAAAAAATCATTGGCATCGCTCCAGATGTCATGGAAGTATTTCATCGCTACGCTTGGCCTGGCAACTTCCGCCAGCTTTACAACTTGCTGCGCACTGCCGTGGTCATGGCCGAATGCGAAGGCGACATTCAGTTGCACCATTTGCCTGATGATTTCATCTCTGAAATCCACCAACTTGCGCCCATACAGATGACTGCTGATGTGCCGGCCTCTGCGTCACAGATGCCATCGCAAGCACAGGCACCAGCACCCACTTTTGAATCACGCCCCTCACAAGCCTTGAACTTGGAGAATGTCGCTATCGAAGCCATTGCGCAAGCCCTGCGCACATCCAATGGCAATGTCTCTGCTGCAGCCAAACTGCTTGGCGTGTCACGCAACACGATTTATCGCAAAAAGCACCTCTTGCCGAATGAGGCTTTGAATTAATTCAAATCTGCTTCAACGACCTTTTCGATAGTTGCCCATTCATCATCCGTGAAGAGCCGCGATCGGGTAAGAAAGCCCTTGCCTGTCGCGCTCTCAAGTGAAAAGTTACCCCCTTGCCCCTCGATCACATCAATGATGAGTTGGGTATGTTTCCAATAGTCGTATTGTGATTTGCTGATGTAAAACGGCACACCACCGATTTCACCAAGCTTGACATCTTGGGCCCCAATCATGATTTCATTGGGTAGAAAACAATTGGGCGCGCTGCCATCGCAACACCCACCCGACTGATGGAACAACATGTCACCATGTTCATTCTTGAGCTGTTCAATCAAAGCCAGTGTTGCGTCTGTGGCCACTACACGTTCAACCATATGTGCTCCGTTCGATTAAGTATCAAGAAAGATCTTTCTCCACAAGATGCTCGATTTGCGCCCACTCATCATCGGTAAACAGCCTTGATCGTGTATGAAAAGCTTTCCCTGTGTTCCCTTCTAATGAAAAGGTTCCACCCGTTCCTTCAATCACATCCAATATCAGCTGCGTATGTTTCCAATACTCGTATTGCAGTTTGCCAATGTAAAAAGGCACGCCACCTACGTCACCGAGGTTCACGTCATAAGGGCCAATCGTGAGATCGGAAGGAAGATAACAGTTAGCAGCACTGTTATCGCAGCAGCCACCTGACTGATGAAACAGAACCTCTCCATGTAGAGACTTCATCTCTTCAATGAGAGCCAAAGCCTCTGGCGTAGCGACAACACGTTCAACCATGACATGCTCCTTGCAAGTAAAAATGGGGCGAATTGCTTCGCCCCTATTTTCAGTACTGTTTACGAATTACAAATTAGAAGAAACCCAACTTGCTTTCGCTGTAGCTGACCAACAAGTTCTTAGTTTGTTGGTAGTGGTCAAGCATGACCTTGTGTGTTTCACGGCCAATGCCAGACTCTTTGTAGCCGCCGAACGCAGCATGTGCTGGGTAGGCGTGGTAGCAGTTGGTCCATACGCGACCTGCCTTGATGGCGCGACCCATACGGTAGGCCACGTTGCCGTTACGGCTCCACACACCAGCACCCAAACCGTAGAGCGTGTCGTTGGCGATAGCCAAGGCTTCGGCTTCGTCTTTGAAGGTCGTCACAGCCAACACGGGGCCGAAGATTTCTTCTTGGAAGATGCGCATTTTGTTGTGGCCCTTGAACAAGGTGGGCTGCACGTAGTAGCCGCCTTCGAGGTCACCACCCAGATGGGCTTGTGCGCCACCGGCCAATACTTCCGCCCCTTCCTCTTTGCCCAATTCGAGATAGGACAAGATTTTGGTCAGCTGTTCTTTAGAAGCCTGTGCTCCCATCATGCTGTCCGTATCCAATGGGTTTTGGTGCTTGATGGCAGCCACGCGCTTCAGCACGCGCTCCATAAACTTGTCATAGATGCTTTCTTGAATCAAGGCGCGTGATGGACATGTACACACCTCGCCCTGGTTGAATGCAAATAGCACCAAACCTTCAATGGCTTTGTCAAAGAAACCATCGTCCTTGTCCATGATGTCGGCAAAGAAAATGTTGGGCGACTTGCCGCCCAATTCCAGTGTGGCAGGAATCAGATTGTTTGCAGCAGCTTGTGCAATCACGCGGCCTGTGGTGGTGGAGCCTGTGAACGCGATCTTGGCGATGCGCTTGCTGGTGGCCAATGGCATGCCGGCTTCACGGCCATAACCGTTGACAATGTTCAAGACACCTGGTGGCAGCAAGTCGGCGATCAGCTCAGCCATCACCAAGATAGAAATAGGTGTGGACTCAGCGGGCTTCAACACCACGCAATTACCAGCGCCCAAGGCAGGGGCCAATTTCCATGCGGCCATCAGAATCGGGAAGTTCCAAGGAATGATTTGACCGACCACGCCCAGTGGCTCGTGGTAGTGATAAGCCACGGTGTTTTCGTCGATGTCTGACAACGCGCCTTCTTGCGCACGCACGCAGCCAGCGAAGTAACGGAAGTGGTCCACTGTTAATGGAATGTCAGCATTGAGTGTTTCGCGAATGGCTTTGCCGTTGTCCACGGTTTCAGCGTAAGCCAACATTTCGAGGTTGGCTTCGATGCGGTCTGCGATTTTCAACAAAATGTTGGCGCGCTCTGTGGGAGATGTCTTACCCCATGCATCAGCTGCTTTGTGTGCAGCATCCAAAGCCAAGTCAATGTCTTTTGCGCCTGAGCGCGCGGCCTTGGTGTAGACCTTACCCGTGATCGGCGTGATCACATCAAAATATTGCCCATCTACTGGGGCCACAAATTTGCCACCGATGAAGTTGTCGTAGTGAGCTTTGTATTGCACTTTTGCGCCAGCAGCGCCTGGGTTTGCGTAAATCATGTCATCTCCATTTTTTGAACATCAAGAATTTCCCTCTCGGGTATTTCTGATTTCGCAATAGCTGTACCAGGCCTATATCGGCGATTTCGTATCGTCTTGCCACACTCGACTGTCCCGCAAGGTCACACATGCTCCAACTTGTCACAATATGAAATTCATTTCATAGGTCTTGCAATGAATGTGCCGCGGCCACTGCAGATGGATAGTTTTGTTCCGCAGAACGTTTAAGCCACATCAAACTTTGTGCATCATCACGCATGCGTCCACGGCCTGTGCGCAACATCACAGCCAGCGCATACTGCGCTTCTGCATGGCCTGAGTTGGCGGCAATTTCAAAGCGTCTCGCAGCCTCACCCAAGTCTTGGGGAACACCTCGGCCGGCCTCATACATCCATGCCAAACGGGTTTGTGCTGTGGCATCTCCTGTATCAGCCAGCGCGCTGTAGAGCTTGGCCGCATCTATATGCTGTCCTTGTGCGCTGAGTAAATCTGCTTGCTGTAGTGGCGTAGGTGGTTGTGATACATCACTGAGCTGCGCCAACAACGACACGGCATCTTTGTCACCATGACGCGCAGCTTGACTCAAATACACACGCGCTTTTTGAACATCTTTATTCAGCAAACCACCGGCGCTGTAAAGCAGCCCCAAGCGGTATTGCGCCTTGAAGTTATTGCCATTGGCTGCACTGGTGTAAAGCGCTTCGGCTTTGGCCATGTTTCTTGGCTCACCCAAGCCATCTTCGGCCATGACGCCCAAGTTAAATAAGGCATCGCCATTACCAACTTCAGCCAAGGTTTCCCAGACCTCCCGGGCCTTGGCGTAATTCGTCATTTTGAATTCTGCATAAGCCTTGTAGTTGCCCATAGCAGGATTGCGCAGCCAGTCTTGGCGATCACTGTCTTGCGCAAAAGCACTTGATGCAACGATCACACCCAACAACCATGCAAGGTGTCGCTGGACCAAGCGCTTTAAATTCATCAATTACCTTTGATCGTTAACACCCAACGCGCCAGTAAGTTGATGTCTTCTTGATTCATCGTTCCATGAGCAGGCATCGGAATACGACCCCATTTGCCCGCTGAACCATTGCGAATGGATTGCGCCAATGAGACGGCGGCATCAGCATCTGCGCTGTACTTGGCGGCCACTTTGGAATAGGCAGGGCCTACGATTTTTTCATCGAGTGCATGACAACTCATACAACCGCTGCTTTTGGCCAATTCTGCAGCTGCCGCTGCTTCTTTTGCGCTGAGCGCGGGGGATGCAAACGCCACATGCGCTGCAGACATCATTAATAAGAATGTGATTTTTTTCATAAAGTTTGCCTTGATTTAAAAAGGGGCTTCAGAGGGCTTGCGCCATCCGAAACCCCTTCAAGGATTGACTAAACCAAAGTTAAGCCATTACTTGGAAGCCACGTTGGTTGACGATGGGATTTTGAAAGTCCAAACAGAACCACCTTGTTCGAGGAAGTTGACTTTTTTGGCCACTTCACCGCCCCACAGTGGCACAGCACCGCCCCAGCCAGAAACAACGCTCACGTATTGGTCAGCGCCATCGTTCCAAGTGATGGGAGGAGCCACCACACCAGAACCTGTTTGGAACTGCCACAACACTTTGCCTGTTTTAGCATCTGCTGCTTTGAGGTAACCCTCAGGCGTACCCCAGAACACCAAATCGCCAGCGGTTGTCAGCACACCACCCCACAAAGGTGCGTTGTTCTTAACTTCCCAAGCCACTTTGCCTGTCTTTGGATCGATGGCGCGCAAGGAACCAATGTGATCGTCAAACAAAGGCTTCATGGTGAAGCCAGCGCCCAAGTAGGCAGCGCCTTTTTTGTAGCTGATGGGTTCGTTCCAAATGTCCATGCCCCACTCGTTGGTAGGCACGTAGAACATTTGTGTCTTGGGGCTGTAGGCCATTGGCATTTGGTTCTTGCCACCCAAGAAGCCAGGGGCTGCAAAGACCGATGAGCCTTTTTTGCCGTCAGCACTTGCGGTTGGATCGCCAGGGCGGTTGGCCGGATCAAATACAGGGCGACCTGTTTTGATGTCAATGCTCGAAGCCCATGTGACTTTCTTCACAAATGGGAAGGCATTGATGAGCTTGCCGGTCTTGGCATCGTTGACGTAGAAGAAGCCGTTGCGGTCAGCCTTGCCACCGACGCGCTTGCCGTCCATGTCGAAGGTCACGAACTCGTTCACACCATCAAAGTCCCAAGCGTCGTTGGGCGTGTTTTGGTAGCTCCATGCAATCTTGCCAGTCTTGACATCGATCGCCACGGTGGACGACGAATACAAGTTGTCGCCTTTACGCACGTGGCTGTTCCATGGGCCGGGGTTGCCTGTACCGAAGTAAGCCAAGCCAGTGGAGGCATCATATGAGCCGCCCAACCAAGTAGAAGCACCACCGGTCTTCCATGTCTCACCCGGCCATGTGGCGTTGGTTGTGCCACTGATGCCGTTTTCTTTGCCGTCTTTGTAGCCCATGTGGCCTTCAACGGTAGGACGTGTCCACAGCAACTTGCCGGTCTTTGGATCGCGCGCATCCACACGACCCACCACACCAAATTCGCCACCTGAAACGCCGGTGAGCAACATGCCTTCAGCAATCAAAGGTGCAGCTGTGTAGCTGTAACCTGCGGTGTAGTCTTCAATTTTTTCACGCCACACCACTTTGCCTGTGTTTTGATCCAAGGCCACCAACTGTGCATCCAAGGTACCAAAGATCACCAAGTTGTCATACAGGGCAGCGCCACGGTTGATCACGTCGCAGCAAGGCATGATGCCTTCTGGCAGACGGTGTTCATACTTCCACAGCTTTTGACCAGTCTTCACGTCCACTGCAAAAATGCGTGAATAGGAGGCCGTGACAAACATCTTGCCTTTGTGAACCAAGGGTTGAGATTCTTGGCCGCGCTGTTTCTCGCCACCAAAAGACATCGACCACACGGGCACGAGTTTGTTGACGTTTTTGGTGTTGATGGTGCTCAAGGGCGAAAAACGCTGGCCTTGTGTGCCCATACCCCAGCTCAACACAGATTCTGTATCGGCTGCATCCTTGGCAATCATGGCGTCGGTAACTTGGGCCGTTGCATGCGCCGTGGCGAGCATGACGAGCACGCTTAGAAGTTTTC
>JACCDV010541091.1_pt1 | contig 15584 bp, 15 predicted proteins | sample 7446131 | NCBI WGS metagenome assembly JACCDV01 (sample SAMN15323448, study PRJNA562643) | freshwater metagenome | isolation source: river surface water | place: USA:Blue River Watershed | collected 2017-08-17 | reverse complement strand
GTTGTACCTCGCTGCCTGTTTAAAGGTCTCTTTGGGCGCGCTGGATCAGGTCACCGAAGACCGCCTCATCGCCCAGTTGCTGGGCCGCCAGCCGCGCCCGCTTGACGAGGAACAACTCCGATTTGTCTTCGCCTCCCGTGTCGATGGCGGTGGCGAGCTGGTCGTAGGCGGCTTCCAGGCCGCCGATGGTCAGTCCGGTGGTGGTCATGGGGCAACTCCAGTCGTGGCTTGTTTCAGGGCGGCGTTCAGGCGGTGGGCGTCCAGTGTCATCCAGCGGGCGCAGACGTGCTGGTCGGGGCGCAGCAGGTAGGCGGCGCCATCCGTCTTCACGCCCCAGCGGGTGCGGGCACGGCCTTCGGTGTCGGGCAGGCAGACATCGGCACCTTCGGCCGCCCCGACCTGCCCGATCAGCAGCACACGCAGCTTCACGCCCTTGGCCTGCCAGTCCTTGACGGTGGCCTGCACATCGGTGGGTACGGACGCGCCAAACACCAGCAGGTCAAAACCGCCGCCCAGGTGGTCAAGCAGGAAGTCGTCCGTCCCCAGCCGCACATTGGCCGGTGGCGCGCCGTGGGCGGGGCCGCTCTGGAACAGCGCGTTGTCGTCGCCCGCGCTGTTGAGTGCCGAATGGGTGTATTCGTGCGGCCGCGAGGTCCGCCAGTGGTAGAGCGGACGCACAAAAGCTTCGGTGAGCGAGAGCGACAGCACGGCGTCACGCAGCAACCTGAAGCCGCGGCTGGGCGGAGTCATGAAGCGGGTGCTTTTGCCGGCTTCGTCAATGATTTCCCAGGCGGCGCCGACACGTTCGGTGCTGTAGCTCGCCAGCAGGCTCTCGCCCGCCTGGCCCGAGCAGATCAAGCCCAGGCGCCAGGCCAGGGCCTGCGCATCCTGAAAGCCGGTGTTGGCCCCGCGCACACCAAAAATGGGCAGCAGGTGCGCGGCATCGCCGATGAACAGGGTGCGACCGGCCCGATAGTCGGGCAGCGTGAGCGTACGGGCCGAATAGACCGAGCACCAGTCCATCTCCCACGACTTGCCGCCATGGCCGATCAGTTCGAGCTGGGCGTCGATGCGGGCCTTGAGCGATTCGGGCTCGAGCGCCTGCTCGGGCGTTTCGCCCTCGGGCAGCTGGTAGTCCACGCGCCAGATGTTCAGAGGCTCGCGGTGCATCAACACCGTGTTGCGCGGGTTCCATTCGGGGTCAAAAAAGGCCAGGCGCTCGGTGGGCAGCGGCAGGTCGATGCGGATGTCGGCAATGACGAACTTGCCCTCGTAGGACGCGCCTTCGAGCTTGAGGTCCAGCAGGCTGCGAATGCCCGAACGGGCGCCGTCGGACGCCACCAGCCATTCGGTCTCCAGCGTGTACGGGCCTTCGGGCGTGTCGACCTCGACCACGGCGTGGCCTTCGTGCTGCACAAGACCCGTGACGCGGTTGCCCCAGCGCAGCTCGATCAGGGGGTGGGCCTCGCAGGCGTCGACCAGAAACTCTTCGAGGTACTGCTGCTGCAGGTTGATCATCGGCCAGAAGCGGTCGTTGTCGTCCTGCGGCGCCTCCATGCGGAACACGCGCTGGCCGCGGTAGAAGGAGTTCCCAAAGCGCCAGGGCAGACCGTGCTGTGTCACACGGTCGGCCACGCCGACCTGCTGCAGGATCTCCATCGAGCGGCGGGTGAAGACGATGGCGCGACTGCCTTCGCTGACCTGCAGCTCCGATTCGAGCAGCACGCAGGGCACGCCGTGACGGGCCAGTTCGAGCGCCGCGGTCATGCCGACGGGGCCGCCGCCGGCAATCACCACGCGCTGCCGGACCTGTGGGCCGTTTTTAGAGGCGAGCCAGGCCTGGTGGATCTTGTAGTCGTAGTAAATCGAGCGGCGCAGCTCGGTCACGGGTTGGTGCATGGCGGTCTCCTGAATGCGGCCAGTGTAAAAACACTGGCCCGGGAGGGATGTCACCTTTAGGGGACAGCACATTGACCGGGGCAAAGGCCTGTCAGAGAGCATGGAAAATGCCCCCCATGATTGAACAGTTCAAACACGGCTGGATCGCTATAAGCCAGCGCATGACCTCGCCGATCGTTCGCAGGATCGCAGCTGGCCTGCTGGTCGCCTGGCTCGGTTTGGCTGCCCTGACCTGGCTGGCAGGACCCGCCTTGCTCCGGTGGGCGCTGACCCAGCAGGTGGGACAGGCACTCCAGCGTGATGTCTCCATCCAGGACATCACCCTCAATCCGCTCAACGGCGCCCTGGAGCTGGAAGGCTTTTCGGTCAGGGCGCGGGGGGGTCATGAACAAATCGGCTTCGCCAAACTCCGAATCAACCTCTCGAGCCTGTCCATCGCCCAGGGCGGCATCGTGGTGGATGAGCTGCATTTACAGGGCCCGCGGGTCGCCATCGCCCGGCTGGGCGATGGACAGTACGACATCTCGGATTGGCTCGATCGCTGGCTGCAGCCAGAACCCAAAGCCGACACCAGACTGCCCCGCTTCTCGCTCAACAACATCCAGGTGACCGATGGCCACATGATGTTCGAGGATCGACCCAAGGGCTTGCGGCACACGGTGGAATCGATCGCTTTCAGCCTGCCCTTCATCTCCAGCCTGCCCTACAAGGCACAGGTGTATGTCGAACCCCGGTTTTCTGCGGTGGTGGACGGGGCCACGCTGGAACTGCGTGGCCGCAGCCAGCCTTTCACTGCATCCCATGCGAGCAGTCTCGAGTTTGAGCTGCAAGACCTGGAACTGGGCCGTCTGAAGCCTTACTGGCCCGCCAGTCTTCCCCTGCAGCTGAAGTCAGGTCAGTTGGGCACACATCTCTCGCTGCAATTCAGCCAGCCCCCGGATGCAGTGCCAAGCCTAACGGTGAGCGGCGAAATGCAGCTGCGCGGCCTCTCGCTCACCGACGCCTCTGACCAGCCCTGGCTCGGACTGCAGTCGCTGGATCTGAAGCTGCAGAAGGCCGAGCCTTTGCAGGGCCGTTGGCTGTTCGATCGGCTGGTACTGGCCGGTCTGGAGATCGCGCATCACGCGTCAAAGCAGCCCCTGTCGGTTCGGGAACTGAGTGCGGATCAAGTCCTGATCGATGCCGAGGCGCGCCGATGGGAGGCTGGACAGGTCTCGGGCAAAGGCATGCAGGTCCGAATGCTCAGGACCGAACAAGGCCAGTGGCAGTGGGTCAACCTGCCACAGACGCCTTCTGCCGTGGCCTCTTCCAATCTTCCTGAAGCATCCACCTCCCAGGACAGCGTCCACAGCTGGACGGGCCTCATGGCGCGCCTGGAACTGCAGGACATGGCGCTGCGCTTCGAAGACCGCATGCTCTCACCAGCAGCAGTGCAAAACCTGACACATGTCCACCTGCAAATGGACAAGGTGAATTTGCGCCCTGACCAGCAAAACGCCTTCAAACTGACAGCCGCTGTCAACCAGTCGGGGCAGATACAGGCCAGCGGGACGTTCCAGCTGCAGCCCCTGTCCGCGCAGCTCAAATTGGTTACACAAGCCTTGCCCATGGCCCCCATGCAAGACTACCTGGCACCTTACGTGAATGCCTCCATCGTTCAGGGATTGATTTCCAGCCAGGGCCAACTCAGCCTCGAGGCTCCAGACAACACGCTTCGGGCCCGCTACCAAGGCACTTTGACACTGGGGCAGTTTCTGGCCTTGGATCCCGTCAACAACACCGACTTCCTGCGCTGGAAATCGCTCTACTTCGGCGGCATCGATTTTGCGCTGGAGCCAGCCCGGCTGCAGATCGGTGAAATCGCCTTGTCCGACTTTTATTCACGTCTGATTCTCAACCAGGATGGCCGCCTCAATCTGGTCGACATCCTGCGTCGACCTCAGCAGGAAAACCCCGCATCTGGATCGGCCTCCAGTGCCGAAGCAAAACCAGCCTGGCCTGTCGAGATCGCCAAAGTCACGCTGCAAAACGGACGGGTGGATTTTTCGGACCGCTTTGTGCGCCCCAACTACTCGGCCAGCGTGTCCAGGCTCGGAGGAAGCGTGCGTCGTCTGTCCTCGGCTCCGGACACCTTGGCCGAGCTGGACATGCGAGGCAATTACGCGGCCAATGCCCCGGTACAGATCACCGCCCGGTTGAACCCTTTGGCGGAAAAAAAATTCCTGGATCTGCAGGCCGAAGTTTCCAGCGTCGATCTGGTCGATTTTTCGCCCTACGCGAGAAAGTACGCGGGCTACAAAATCGACAAGGGCAAGCTTTCGCTCAATGCCCGCTACAAGCTGGCCGATCGCCAGCTGACGGCCGACAACCGGCTCTTCATCGACCAGCTCACCTTTGGCGAAAAAGTCGAGAGCCCGGACGCGACGCAACTGCCCCTGCAGCTGGCCATTGCCTTGCTCCAGAACAACCGGGGGGAGATCGACATCCATCTGCCGATTGCGGGGTCCCTGGATGACCCTCAGTTCTCCATCGGGGGACTGATCCTGAAGGTCATTGGCAACCTGCTGGTCAAGGCGGTGACCTCGCCCTTCGCGCTGCTGGGCTCGATGTTTGGAGATGGTCAGGAACTCTCGCAGATCGTTTTTGCGCCGGGTCGGGCCAGTTTGAACGATGAAGCCCAGGCCAGGCTGCAGACCCTGGCCAAAGCCATGCGAGAACGCGAAGGCTTGAAGCTGGAGATCACCGCAGGGGCAGACCTGGCGCTGGATCCTGAAGGATTGCGGCGTGCGGCGCTGGCGCGTGCTGTGCTGAATGAAAAACGCAAGGATCTGGCCAGGACACAGCAGCCATCGGCATCCACCGAGACACCGCTAATCGAAGCAGCCGAATATGCCATGTACCTCAAACGTGCCTACCAGCAAGCGCGCTTTCCCAAACCACGTAACCTGCTCGGGCTGACCAAGGACCTGCCGGTTGAAGAAATGGAGAAACTGATGCTGGCCAGCCTGCCCGCAGGCGATGAAGAGTTGCGCGCACTTGCCACACGGCGCGCGCAGGCGGTACAGACCTGGCTCGTCGAGCAGGGACTGGTTCCCTTGAGCCGTGTCTTCCTGCTCCCGGTTCAGTTAGGCGTTGCCGCCGAAACCCCAGGCCAGACCGGCCGCAATCGGGTGGATTTCTCGCTCAGATGATGGCCGCTGGATGCGAGTGGGCATCCCCCAGCAACCAGGCCACCATGTCCTTGTGCCCCGACACGCCCAGCTTGCGATACAGACGCTTGGTGTAGGTCTGTGCACTGGCGAGAGTCAGTCCCAGACGCTCGGCCAGTTCGACGGTGGACAGTCCCTGCAGCAGCCCCCGGACCACGTCTTCTTCACGAGGCGTCAAGGCAGGGCCGCGCAGCGCCAGACGGTCGAGCATGAGACTCAGCAGGTCACTGCCCAGGACCTGACCGGTGTAGTGCAGACGTACCGCCTGCACGATCAAGGGGGCTACAGCCTCGACGATTGCGAGCTCATTCGCACGGAACAAACCATGTTCACGCCCGCGGTAAAGGTTGACCGAGATCCAGCGACGCCCCTCGTGCAGGGACAGAATGGCCAGACGCTCGGCCACCTGCGGCAACTCATAGCAAATTTGACGGTAATCCGGGTGCTGCACGTCGACAAGGGCCTGACGGTGCAGCACGATATGCGGCCGCTGCGGCGGAGCCTTTCGCGCTGCGGTTTCGTGCGCCTGCATGGCCTGCTGGGCACCGTCAAGTCGGTAAAAGCGCTGCACATAAGCCTGCGAAATATCGGGCAGTTCCCGGGTGCGTGCACGGTCACCCACCGCCACGGTCCGCGGTCGTCCCCCACCCTCGAATAAAAAAATGGTGCATTGCGCCAATGGCACCAGCGGGCCCAGCAGGCGCAGCACCTCTTCGGCCACTGCATGGCGGTCCGAGAGACCCAGTTTCTCGAGCAAGGTGCTGACCTGCAACAAGGGCAAGTTCAAGCCATGGCCACTCGCAGGTGGGCAGATCCAGTCAGCATTGCTGGCGAGAGGCGTTGAAGCGTTCATCGTCCCCAAATGGTAAACGGGCAGCAGGCCAATGGGCAGCGCAGAAGACAACGGCAGGCCCGGCCCCTCGGTTATTCTCAAAACATGTCGTTCTCGCTCGCCATGCCCGCCCACCACGAATTGGTCATCAGGAAAAGCCGTTTCATCGCCTGCGTCGAACCGGTGAGTGGACGCGAGCAGGCGCAGGCCAGGGTAGCGCAACTCAAGGCGGACCATCCGGATGCGGCTCACGTCTGCTGGGCCCTTCTGGCCGGTGGCCAGTCGGCGGCCAACGACGACGGCGAGCCTGGTGGCACCGCGGGTCGGCCCATGCTGGAGGTGCTGCGCCACCAGGACCTGCAAGGCGTGCTGGCCACGGTGGTGCGCTACTTTGGGGGCGTCAAGCTGGGGGCTGGCGGGCTGGTGCGGGCCTACACCGACGCGGTGGCCCGGGCACTGCTGGGTGCCGAGAAAATTCCGGTGGTCAGGCGTGCGCAACTGGCCTGCAGCGTGCCCTATGCCCTCGAAGGGCTGGTGCGTCGTGAAGTTGAGCTGGCGCAGGCCGAGCTGATTGCGGTCGAGCACGGCAGTCTGGTCACCCTGCGCTTTATCTTGCCCGATCCGCAGGCGCCAGCGCTGATGCAACGCCTGGGCGAGAGCGGCCGTGGCCAGTTGGTCTGGATCGACGCCGATAATCCCGGCCATGTCTGATGCCCTGCCCCTGAACCAGCCGCGTTCCAAAACCGACCTGTTTTTCTCCTTCAGCTTGCTCGCCCTGCAGGGCTTTGGCGGCGTGCTGGCGGTCGTACAACGTGAACTGGTTGAAAAAAAACGCTGGATGACACGTGAACAATTTGTGGAGGAGTGGGCCGTGGCCCAGGTCATGCCCGGACCCAACGTGGTCACCCTCTCACTCATGATCGGTGGCCGGTATTTCGGCGTTGGCGGCGCGCTGGCCGGACTGGCGGGCATGCTGGTGGCCCCGATGTTGGTGGTGCTGCTGCTGGCCATCGCCTTTGGCACGGTCTCGGACGCGCCCTGGGCACAGGGCGCCCTGCGCGGCATGGGGGCAGTTTCGGCGGGACTGATTGCCGCCGTCGGTCTCAAGCTGATGAGCGCCCTCCAATCCAACCCGATGGGCATGCCGGCATGTGTCGGGCTGGCGGCACTGAGCTTTTTCGGGGTGGGGCTGATGCGCTGGCCGCTGATGTGGGTGCTGCTGGGCTGCGGGCTGCTGGGCTGCGGCTGGGCCGGTCTGCAGCTGGCACGCCAGGCATCCGCAAAGGAGCGCCCATGACCCCGGTGCTCGATCTGCAGCCCGCTGACTGGGTGAGCCTGTTCCATCACTTCGCCTCGCTGTCCCTGCTGGCCGTCGGCGGTGCCATCACCACCGCGCCGGACATGCACCGCTACCTGGTGGATGAAATGCATTGGCTCAGCGATCGCCAGTTCACTGCCTCGATTGCCCTGGCGCAGGCAGCCCCCGGTCCCAACATCCTGTTTGTCGCGCTGATGGGCTGGCATGTGGGCATGAATGCAGGTGCGGCAGGCAGCTGGACCCAGGCGGTACTGGCGGCACTGGGCGTGGTGGTGGCCATGCTGGGGATCATGCTGCCTTCCTCGATCCTGACCTACACGGCCACCCGCTGGGCTCACCAGCACCGCGAGCGACTGGCCATCCGGGCCTTCAAGGCTGGCATGGCCCCGATCGTCATTGCCCTGCTGTTGGCGACGGCCTGGCTGCTCACCATCAGCCACGACCAGCCTGCGCGGGACTGGCCGATCTATCTGCTGACCCTGCTGACCACGCTGGTGGTCTGGCGCACGCGGGTACACATGCTCTGGCTGATCGGCGCAGGGGCTGTTGCTGGTGCCGCGGGCTGGATGTGATTCACACTGGCAGTGCATGGATAGAACAAACCACCTGCTCGGGCCTTTTTGTTGCCTTATCTTGGTGCATTTATTCGCTTTATTGTCTGATTTTGCTTAAAAGATCAATTCGAGTGCATTTCACGCCCCAAAGTAGTGGGTTAATTCAACCCACGCACAAGAACAGAGCATTCATGGCAGCTGGCAGTCTGGCCCAATTCCTCGCCACGGTCAACGACCGTAATCCGGGCCAACCCGAATTCATGCAGGCGGTGACCGAGGTCATGGAAAGCCTCTGGCCCTTCATTGAGAAGAACCCCAAATACGCCGAACACGCCCTGCTTGAGCGCCTGGTCGAACCGGAGCGCGTCGTGATGTTCCGTGTCTCATGGATGGATGACAAAGGCCAGGTGCATGTCAACAAGGGCTACCGCATCCAGCACAGCATGGCCATTGGCCCCTACAAGGGCGGCCTGCGCTTTCACCCCTCGGTCAACCTCTCGGTGCTCAAGTTCCTGGCCTTCGAGCAGACCTTCAAGAACGCGCTGACCACGCTGCCCATGGGCGGCGGCAAGGGCGGCTCGGACTTCGACCCCAAGGGCAAGAGCCCGGCCGAGATCATGCGCTTCTGTCAGGCTTTTGCGTCCGAACTGTTCCGCCATGTCGGACCCGACACCGATGTGCCGGCCGGAGACATCGGCGTGGGCGGCCGCGAAGTCGGCTTCATCGCCGGCATGTACAAGAAACTCTCGAACAATGCGGCCAGCGTGTTCACCGGCAAGGGCCTGAGCTTTGGGGGCTCGCTGATCCGCCCCGAAGCCACCGGCTACGACACCATCTACTTCGCCGACGAAATGCTCAAGACCCGCGGCAAGAGCTTCAAGGGCCTGCGCGTGTCGGTCTCCGGCTCAGGCAACGTGGCGCAGTACGCCGTGGAAAAAGCCATGGAACTCGGCGCCAGGGTCGTCACCGTGTCCGACTCGAGCGGCACCGTGATTGAAGAAGACGGCTTCACTCCCGAGAAGCTGGCCATCCTCATGAAGGTCAAGAACCAGGACTACGGCCGCGTGAACGACTACGCCCAGCAGACCGGCGCCACCTTTGTGGCCGGCAAGACGCCGTGGCACGTCAAGGTCGACGTCGCCCTGCCCTGCGCCACCCAGAACGAGCTCGATGAGAATGATGCCAAAACCCTGATCGCCAACGGCGTGATCTGCGTGGCCGAAGGCGCGAACATGCCCTCGACGATTGAAGCCGCCAAGGCCTTCGAAGCCGCTGGCGTGCTGTACGCCCCGGGCAAGGCCAGCAATGCGGGTGGCGTGGCCACCTCGGGACTCGAGATGAGCCAGAACGCGCTGCGCCTGTCCTGGAGCCGCGAAGAGGTCGACGCCCGCCTGCTGGGCATCATGCAGAACATCCATGCCGCCTGCCTGAAGTACGGCCAGCGCAGCGATGGCAGCGTGAGCTACATCGACGGTGCCAACATCGCCGGCTTCGTCAAGGTGGCCGACGCCATGCTGGCCCAGGGTGTGGTCTGAAGCTTCGCGCGCCTGCGCCAACACGAAAGCCGCCCGAGGGCGGCTTTTTTGTGTCTGCTTGCAGTCGCTGACGGTGTTGGTGGTCGCCCGGGTCCGATCACCGCCGCATCACACGACGACAGGTCACTAGATCATGGCCCAGCAGATCAGTGTGGGTTCTCGAAAAACACCGCGTTCGTATAGTCGCTGATCTCGAAATACACCTTTTTTTCGCCCGGATCGACCTGCATGTTCAGGTTCTCGTCGAGGACGCCATAACCATAGCGATAGGCACGGGGCGTTTTGTCGTCGGTGCCCAGCGCAGTGCTGACCTTGTCGACCTTGAGAAAGCGGCGCACCACCTTGTCGCCGGCATAGACCTCCATCACGCCGTTGGTGCCGGTCCAGTTCTGGATGTCGCGGCTGATCTTGTTTTGTTGCTCCTGGGTACAGGCCGAAAGCAGAGCGGCCACAGCGGGCACGGCAAGGGTCCATCGGTTCATGTCAAAAACTCACTGAGAAATAAAGAGACTCAGCCGCGCTGGCGCAGCGCTTCGTACAGGCACACGCCACTGGCCACCGACACGTTCAGGCTTTCGACCGCACCCTTCATCGGAATGTGGACCAGCTCGTCGCAGGTCTTGCGGGTGAGCTGGCGCATGCCCGGGCCTTCGGCGCCCAGCACCAGGGCGGTCGGACCTTTGAGGTCCACCTGGTAAACCGATTTGTCGGCCTCACCGGCCGTGCCGATCACCCAGATGTTGCGCTCCTTGAGCTCGCCCAGCGTGCGCGCCAGGTTGGTGACCATGAAATACGGCACGGTTTCGGCCGCGCCGCTGGCCACCTTGGCCACGGTGGCGTTGATGCCGGCGGCATGGTCCTTGGGTGCGATGACCGCATGCGCACCGGCACCGTCGGCCACACGCAGGCAGGCGCCCAGGTTGTGCGGATCGGTCACGCCGTCGAGCACCAGCAGCAGCGGCGGGCCGCTGATCTGGTCGAGCAGGTCGTCGAGCGAGCGCGCCTGCTCGAGCGGCTGCACCAGCGCGGCCACGCCCTGGTGGCCATGGCTGCCGGCCAGCTTGGACAGGCGCAGGCCGTCGGCCTCGATCAGCCGCACGCCGGCCTCCCTGGCGCGCTCGATGAACTGCCGCATGCGGGCGTCGCGCCGGCTGGCTTCGAAATAGACCTCGACGATGGATTGCGGCGCGACTTTGAGGCGCACGCCCACGGCATGAAAGCCGAACAGCACTTTGGGGGAAGACATCCCCGAATTATCCCTGCTCGCTCAGGCGGCCCGCCTCGATGGTGAGGCGACGCTCACAGCGCGCCGCCAGCTGGCGGTCGTGCGTGACCAGCACCAGCGTCGTGCCCTGCTCGCGGTTGAGGACGAACATCAGGTCCATGATGGCGGCGCCGGTGGCGTGGTCCAGGCTGCCGGTAGGTTCGTCCGCCAGCAGCAGATCTGGCTGGACCACAAAGGCCCGCGCCAGCGCCACGCGCTGCTGCTCGCCGCCCGAGAGCACCTTGGGCCGGTGCTGCAGGCGCTCGCCCAGGCCCACCCGCTGCAGCATGGCCGTGGCCTGCACCCGCGCATCGGGCGCGCCGGCCAGCTGCAGCGGCAGCATCACGTTTTCCAGCGCGGTCAGATTGGGCATGAGCTGAAAGCTCTGGAACACAAAGCCCACATGGCGGGCGCGCAAGGCGGCGCGCTGGTCTTCGTCGAGCGCAAACAGGTCTTGCCCGGCCAGCTGCACGCTGCCGGACGAGGGCGTATCCAGCCCGGCCAGGATGCCCAGCAATGTGCTTTTGCCCGAGCCGGAGGCACCGACGATGGCCGCCGTCTGCCCGGCCTCAAGGACAAACGAGATATCGCGCAAAATGGAGAGCTTGCCGCTCGCGTCCTGCACGTCCTTGCACAGGCCGCGAACCGTCAAAATGGATTCAGGCATGACTTCACCGTTGTTCAATCGTCGTCACTTTACCGCGAGCGCGCTGGCCTTGGCCGGGGCGGGCTTTGCACGCACCGCATCGGCCAGCCCGACCCGCAAGATTCTGGTGCTGGGCGATTCGCTGAGCGCCGAATACGGCCTGCCCCGCGGCAGCGGCTGGGTGGCCTTGCTGCAAAAGCAGCTCGACCAGAGCCACCCTGGCACCGCCATCGTCAACGCCAGCATCAGCGGCGAGACCACCTCGGGTGGGCGTTCGCGCCTGCCGGCCCTGCTCAGGCAGCACCAGCCCACGCATGTGGTGATCGAGCTGGGCGGCAACGACGCGCTGCGCGGCTTGTCTTTGGCCATGACCCGTGACAATCTGAACTTCATGGCCAAGGCTGCCAAGGAGGCTGGCGCCCGCGTGCTGCTGCTGGGCATGCAGATGCCGCCCAACTACGGCGCCGACCTCACCCGCCAGTTCGCCGCGCTCTACCCCAGCGTGGCCAGGGCCACCGGCTCAGCGCTCGTGCCCTTTTTCCTCAAGGGCGTCGGCGATGATGCCGACCCACTGCGCTGGTTCCAGGTCGACCGCATCCACCCCAACGAAGCGGCTCAGCCCCGCCTGCTGGCCAATGTCTGGTCGGAACTGCAGAAACAATTGAAATGAGCGTTCACCTGATTTCGGCCGATGAGGCCATGGCCCGTTACGAACACTTTGACGCGGTCATCGATGCCCGCTCCGAAGGCGAATACGCCGAAGACCACCTGCCCGGCGCGCTCAACTGGCCCTCGCTCAACAACGAAGAGCGCATCCAGGTCGGCACCCTCTACAAGCAGGTCAGCCCCTTCGAGGCGCAAAAGATCGGCGCCGCACTGGTGGCGGCCAACATCTCGCGCCACATCCAGACCCATGTGATGGACAAGTCCAAAAGCTGGCAACCGCTGGTCTACTGCTGGCGCGGCGGCAAGCGCAGCAACTCCCTCGCGCTGATCCTGGGCCAGATCGGTTTCAAGGTGCATCTGATCGAAGGGGGCTACAAGGCCTTTCGCAAAGCCGTGATCGACGACACACCGCGACGGGTCGTGCCGCTGCAGTTCAGGGTGATGTGCGGCCCTACCGGCTCGGGCAAGACACGACTGCTGCAAGCTTTGGCCGCACAGGGCGCCCAGGTGCTCGACCTCGAAGCCCTCGCCAGCCACCGCGCTTCGGTGCTGGGCGTGATCCCTGGCCAGCCACAACCCACGCAAAAGGCGTTTGAAACGCAGTTGTGGGATGCGCTGCGCCGACTGGACCCGGCTCGCCCGGTCTTCGTCGAAGCCGAGAGCAAGAAGGTCGGCAACCTCACCATCCCCGACAGCGTGATCGAGGCCATGCGAAGCAGCCCCTGTGTGCGGCTGGAACTGTCCCTGGCACACCGCGTGCTGCTGCTGCTGGAAGACTACGACTACTTCGTGAAAGACGCGGCCTTCTTCTGCGAGCGATTGGACAAGCTGATCGACCTCAAGGGCCGCGCCGTGATCGAGGACTGGAAGGCCCGTGTCCATGCGGGCCAGACCGCCGAGGTGGTGGCCGAGCTGCTGGAAAAGCACTACGACCCGGGCTACGAAAGCTCAACTGCGCGTAACTTCAGTCAGTACGCCCAGGCACGCCCACTGGCGCTGAAGGGGCCAGGCACCGAAGCGATGGCCAGCGCCGCAGCCGCTCTGCTGGCATGAGGATCCAGGTTCTGCCGCTGAGCGCCGCGCGGGCTCAGGCACCAGCTTCAGGCCACTCGACCGTGCCGCGGTAGGCGTGCCAGCTGGCGTGTCCCAGCCAGGGGCCAACGACGATCAGGCCCAGCATCCACGGCGTCATGAAGGACAGGACCACCAGCATGCTGAGGATCAGACCCCACAGCAACATGACCGCCAGTTCGCCAAAAAACACGCGGATGCTGGTGATGCTGGCGCTGATGGCATCGGTGTCGCGGTCCAGGATCATCGGGATGGACACCACCGAAATCGCATAGACCAGGGTGGCAAAAATGCCGCCGACGAACATGTAGACCGCCACAAAGTCCAGGTTCTCCGGGTTGAAGACGGCCTCGATCACGCCGGTGGTGGACGGCATGCCGGTGTTGAAGAAGACGGCAAAGACGACCAGCGAAGCGCGTCCCCACAGCAACTCCAGCACCATCAGGACCAGCACCAGCATGGACATGCTCTTGATATGCCCGTCCCAGCAGGTCAGCGAACTGCTCAGGCTCAGCGGCAGGCCCTGTTCGCGGCGGCGGCTGACCTCGTACAGACCCATGGCCAGAAAGGGCCCCACCAGCAGGCAGCCGGAGACCATAGAGAGCGTGTATTCGGGCTTGTGGCGAAAGACCAGGCCCAGCACCTGCGCCATGAGCCAGAAGGCCGCACCGTAAAACAGGCCAATGCCCAGCCCCGCCCGCAGGTCCTGCCAGCCGATACGCAACCATTGCCAGGGCGCTGAAAGTGGCAGGTTCCTGAAGCGCGCTTTGGGAACGTCGGAGGGCGGCGGCACATAGGGCTGCGCCATCACCGGCAGGTCAGAATCGCTGGGAGAAGGATGCTCGGACATGGGCGTCGGGTACTGCAACAACCGCTTCAGGCTATACCCCTGCCCCGGTTTTGCCCACTGCGGAAAACCCCAAATATTTTGGGGCATTTGGATCCATCCGGGTTCAGCTCAGGTCGGAGCGTGAACCGGCAGCGGCGGCAAATGGCACTGCAGGGCCTGCTGCAGATCAGCGATCAGCGCCTCGGCCGACTCCAGACCCATCGAAAACCGCACCAGGTGCCCGGGCCGCAGATGGATCTGAACGCGGCTGCGCATGCTGGCCAGGTCGTAGGGCACCACCAGACTCACCGGTCCGCCCCAGCTGTAGCCGATGCGAAAGCGCTGGAGTGCATCGCAGAAGGCTTCGACCTGTGCCTGGCTGTAGCGGGCGTCCAGGAGCACGCTGAACAGGCCTGCCGCCTGCCCTGCCCCGCCCTGTGGTGCACACAGCGCCCGCCAATGGGCATGACCGGGTGCCCTCTCAAAGGCCGGGTGCAGCAGCTGCACGCACTGCGGCTGGGCCAGCCACCAGCGCGCCAGTTCACGCGCCGTACGGTCCTGCGCTGCATAGCGCAGGCCGATGCTGGGCAGCGCCCGCAGCACGGCTTCGGCATCGTGCGCACCCACGCCCAGGCCCAGTCGCATATGGCAGAGCTTGATTTTCAGATGCAGCGCTTCGTCGCGGGTCATCACGCTGCCCATCAGCACATCGCCGCCGCCGCTGGGGTATTTGGTCAGGGCGTGCACACTGATGTCGACGCCCAGGGCACCGTCCCCGAGCAGATCAAAGGGCCGGAAGGCCAGCCCGGCGCCCCAGGTGTTGTCGAGCGCGCACAGCACGCCGCGTTCTCGGCACATCCGGACCAGCGCCACCAGATCCGGAAACTCCATCGTCACCGAACCCGGGGCTTCGAGCCAGACCAGCCGGGTGCGTTCAGACAGGCGTGCGGCCAGGTCGGCCGGGTTCATCGGGTCGTAATAGGCGTGGGTGATGCCCCAGTGCTGGAGCTCGCCTTCGGCGAGGGCCTTGTTGGGGCCGTAGGCGTTGTCAGGGATCAGCACCTCGTCACCGGTCTTGAGCAGGGCCAGCGCGGTGTTGGCAATCGCCGCCAGGCCGCTCGGGACCAGCACGCACTGCAGACCCCCTTCAAGGGCGCACAGGCGCTCTTCGAGCAGGTAGGTGGTGGGGGTGCCGTGCAGGCCGTAGGTGTAACCGCTTTTGTCCTTCCATTCGCGCGAGCGCATGGCGGCGGCGTTGGGAAAGTAGACGGTGGAGGCCTTGAACACGCCGGGCTGCGGGGCTTCGAAGCCTTCGGGCGGGGTGTAGGGGTGGTGGATGAGGTGGGTCGTGTCGGGATGCTCTTGCATGGTTGGCATGCTAGCTGAAGTCGTGCTCTGGAGTCGCGGTTTTCGGGTCGCTGCCTTGGGGTCGTCGCCTTCAGGTCGCGGGACGAGGGGTACCGTGACGGCGCTCGACGTCGCTTCGCGCCTGAAGTCGCGCCATCACGGCACCCCTCGTCCCGCTGCGAGCGTTGCTGGTTCGTTTTTGCACGGCATGCGGACCACTTCGCCACAAGATCGGTCGGGCTGGCCCGGTGCCGTAGCGGCGACTTTAGGCGCGCAGCGGCGTCGAGCCGCTACGGTACCGGGCCAGCCCGACCGATCCCCCCAAAAGCGAAAAGCCCGACACAAAGGCCGGGCCATTTCGGAAAGCAGCGGAAAACTCAGATCTTCCACTTCTCCATCAGCTTCTCCGGACGC
>JACCDV010354282.1_pt1 | contig 15584 bp, 13 predicted proteins | sample 7446131 | NCBI WGS metagenome assembly JACCDV01 (sample SAMN15323448, study PRJNA562643) | freshwater metagenome | isolation source: river surface water | place: USA:Blue River Watershed | collected 2017-08-17 | reverse complement strand
CTTTATTTTTGGCCGCGCTATCCCCGTTTTTACTGCAAGAGCGCCTTAAGAAAGCACTCATCGTCGCACTCATCATAGGATTTGCTGGCGTCAGCTTACTGCTAAAACCCACTTTAAGCAGCGACGATGGCTTAGCCGGGAGCTTAGGCCTCCTGTCCGGACTTGGGGCAGCATGGGCGTATGTGCACGTTAAGCAATTGGGCCAACTGAAGGAACCCGATACCCGCACGGTATTTTATTTCACGCTGGTTTCCACCCTAATGGCGGGCACATGGATGCTGATGGCACCACAAATTCAGCGATTAGACGGCACGCCACTGTTTGACGGCTTTCATCGCTTACTTTGGCAAGACATGCCGGTATTAATAGGCCTAGGCGCCACGGCTACCATCGCACAATTGGCCATGACGCGGGCCTACCGCACCGGCGACACCCTGGTGGTGGCTAGCTTGGCTTACGCCACGGTGGTCTTGGCAAGTTTATTTGGGGTGATTTTTTGGGGTGAGCATTTAAACATAAACGATGGCATAGCCATCGCGCTCATCGTACTTAGCGGTCTTGTTAGCCTTAACAACAAGCCAAACTAGCCTATTTACGCCTCCAGCAGGCCGCTACGCATAGCAATTAAAGCAATTTCAGCCGAATTGTTAGCATTCAGCTTTTGTTTAATGTTGTAAAGATGGGTGCCCACCGTACGTGGACTTAAAAACAAGGTTTCGGCTATCTCATTGGTGGTTTTACCTTTAGCCAATGCCATGAACACTTCAAATTCACGCGGTGATAGCACATCCAGCGGATTTTGTTCGCCAGACAGCTGCTGTATGGCCATTTGCTGGGCGACACCGGCCTCTAGGTATTTTTTACCACTGGCCACCACCCGTATCGCCTTGATCATTTCTTCGGCTGCACTGCGCTTAGTTAAATAACCCATGGCACCGGCATTTAGCACCCGCTTAGGGTGCACAGAATCTTCGTGGGCGGATAACACCAGAATTTTCGCTGCGCTGTCTTTGGCTAAAATACGTTCTATGGCCTCTAATCCACCTATACCAGGCATAGTGATGTCCATCACCACCACATTGGGTTTAAATTCCACATAACGTTGTATGGCTTGCTCCCCGCTGTCAGCTTCGCTCACTACTTTAATTTCGGCATCGGTTTCTAATAGCATTTTAAAGCCCATGCGCACTACGGCATGATCGTCCACCAACATCACATTAATAATACTCATTGTTTTTACCCGTTAATTAAATCCGGCCTAAGATAACCGTGGAATGGTGATATGGATTGCCGTACCCTGATTCGGTTCAGAAACCAAGTTAAAACTACCGTGAAAACCCTGCGCCCGTTCACGTATGCCTAACAAACCAAAATGCTGAGTTTGATCCACTGCCGCCAGATCCATGCCCAGCCCATTGTCTTTAATAATCAAGCTCAGCTCACTTTCAAGCCCGGTCAAGCTAACTTCTATGCTGGTCGCTTGCGCGTGTTTTAAGGCATTGTTTATGGACTCTTGAACGATGCGATACACATTGATATTTAAGCTTTCGCCCAAATCATCCAAACGACCACTCAACTTCAAATCAAAGCGGATGTTCGCATGCAGTTTTTGCCAATAATTGATGGCATCACGCAAGGTTTCAGACAAACCTAAATTGTCCAGCGCACCGGGGCGTAGCTGCCGTATGATGCTGTGCATGCCTTCGTATATTTCATTGGCCGCCGCCACTATGGTTTGCGCATTGCTGGCGATGTCCGGTGATTTCTCTTTGGCTTTATTGGCGATGGCTACCGCGAAGGTCTTGATGGCCGTCACGTATTGGCCAAGCTCATCATGCAATTCCCTGGCCAAACTGCGTCGCTCATCTTCTATGTGGGTTTGTATCAACTGCGTCAACTGACGGTTTTCTTCTAACTGCCGCTCCACGGCTAAAGACTCCGCCATGCGATTCAGGCTATGGCCGATGCGATCGAATTCCGGCAAAGCAAACGCTGGCAAACGCGTGGTTAAATCGCCGTGCTCCATGCGGTTAATTGACGCCAATATAGGCGTAATCGGCTTAAGCGAATGGCTTAATAAGGCGTACACCATTAAATTTAGCAACACGAAGAAAAATAAACCCACCCACATCAATTGCCTGAAACCCGACCAAGCTTCGCGTATGGATCCGGCCGCACTGGATGAAACCACCAGCGTGCCATAGCGTATTCTTCGCTCCACCGTCTCGACTGGCGGCTGTACCAATTTAGCAAACCAAGTCGGCACTTGAACATCGGTTTTGTAGCTTGAAGACGGCGATACATACAGCAGATTACCGCCGATGTCGTAAAGCTCTATGTGACTGCTGCGTACGTAACCCAAGGATTGTAAAAAACTTTGCAGCACCTTATCGGTTTGGCCGTATTCTGGATTAAGCGCCGAGCTTATGATCACTGTATCCAGCAATTGCACGGTCACGCGACTGGCGGCTTCCACGCGCTCCCTAATGGATGTACGTGTGTCATTGACCAGTATGCTACCCACCACCAGTATGAATGCCAGTGACAGCAGGGTAATTAATAGATTTAATCGGAATTTTAAACTCATGTAGACGGCTAGTTTTGCATTAATGACGGCAGTTGAAATGACCACTTAACATGTGTAGAGTTTAACAAGTTTAAACTAATAGCAACATAGTAAAATTCACTAAAAACCATTGGAAATAAGCCTGCCATGAACACCGCATCAATTTTGCTAGCTGCAAAAGCCATAGAGCAAGCTATTTTAGACAATGAAGCCAGCTTGGAATCACTAGACCGAGCCATAGGCGACGGTGACCACTACATCAACATGAAGCGTGGCGCACAGGCCATCGTTGCCATGCAGGAAGAATTAGCACCATTAACAGCGGCACTGGCATTGAATAAAATAGGCTTAAAACTGCTCAGCACCTTAGGTGGAGCGTCCGGACCATTGATGGCCAGCTTCTTTATCAGCATGGCCAAGCAATGGCCTCAGCCAGAAAATCAAAATCCAGCCAATACGGCGCTAGCTTTCGACGCCGGCGTACAGGCCATCATGCAGCGAGGCAAAGCAGGCTTAGGCGAAAAAACCATGTTAGACGTGCTCATTCCAGTCTCACAGCAATTTACCCTGATGGCAAGCCAACAACACGACACAGGTCAAATTTGTCTAGCCTTGATAAAAACCGCTGAACAAGGCTTACTGAGCACGAAAAACCTCATCGCCAGCAAAGGACGGGCTGCCAGCTTAGGTGAACGAGCGATAGGTCACTTAGATCCCGGTGCAAAAAGTTGCCAATTAATGATTACTGCCGTATGCCAGCTAGTATTAAGTGCTTAAATAGCCCTTAATACCACCATTTAACACCACCATTAGCTAGCTTAAGACTGGGAATAATAATGAAAAAATTCATAAACAAAGTGGACGATGTTTTAGTTGAGAGCTTAAGCGGCTTTGCCGAAGCACACGCTGACATCGTTAAACTGGCTTTAAACCCGCATTTTTTATGCCGAAAAAACCAAGCCGTCAATAAAGTGGCTTTAATTTCTGGTGGCGGCTCTGGCCATGAACCACTGCATGCTGGCTACATAGGCTACGGAATGCTGGATGCGGCATGCCCCGGGCATGTCTTTACCTCACCTACACCAGACCAAATGTTAGCGGCAGCCGAGTCGGTGGCATCCGATCAAGGGGTGTTATTTATTGTAAAAAATTATGCCGGCGATGTCATGAATTTTGAAATGGCTGCGGAAATGCTCAGCGTGGAAAATGCCACGGTCTACACCAGCGATGATTGCGCTGTCGTTAACAGCACCTACACCACCGGTCGCCGCGGCGTAGCAGGCACAGTCATCGTGGAAAAATGCGTAGGCAGCCTGGCTGAAACCGGCGCCAGCCTTGCACAGTGCAAAGCCTTGGGTGACAAGGTAAACGAACACACGTCCAGCATAGGGGTGGCATTAACAAGCTGCACGGTGCCGGCCGCTGGTCGCCCTACGTTTACCATAGGCGAGGATGAAATCGAAATAGGCGTAGGCATACACGGTGAACCTGGTCGTCGGCGCGCAAGCATGCAAGAGGCTGACAGCATAGTCAAAGATTGCATAGACGCCATACTGGCAGACTGGCAACGAAAGAATTTAAAACTGACAGAAAATCATGAAACATTGCTGCTGATAAACGGGTTTGGCGCCACGCCATTAATGGAGTTGTATCTGATTTATCACAGTGCCGCCAAATTACTCAAGCAACATGGTGTGCGCATTTCACGCTCACTGGTGGGCAATTACACCACCGCCTTAGACATGGCCGGCGCCTCCGTCAGTTTATGCCTACTGGACGATGAAATTAAACAGCATTGGGACAGCCCGGTCCATACCGCCTCGCTACGCTGGGGATGTTAAGCCATAAAGCGTGGCCGCAAATCGGTCAAATTTAAACTTTGCAATATCTCGTCCAGCCGAGTTTGCGCATTCTTACGCGGCTGACCGGTGTATTTGGCGATAATTAATTCATTTTTCATGGAATGCTCCCAGCCGACTAACTCGGTCACGGTCACTTGGTAACCGGCCGCTTCTAACTGCAAACAGCGCAACACATTGGTGATTTGGCTACCAAACTCACGGGTATGGATAGGATGACGCCAAATCTCACTCAGCGGCGTTAGGCTAAAACTCTCATTTTTGTGCAAGCGCAAGGCTTCAGCCACTTCGGCTTGACAGCATGGCACCAAAACCATGTAGCTAGCCTGCTTACTTAAGCCAAAGCGTATGGCGTCATCGGTTGCGGTGTTGCAGGCATGCAAGGCCGTGACCATGTCTACTTTAGCTGGCAAGGTGGGCGAATCTATGGATTCGGCTACCGTTAAATGTTGAAAATCCATGCGTGGAAACTGCAGGTCTGCGGCTAATTTTTTTGATTGCGCGACCAATTCCGCCCGCGTCTCTATGCCTATCACTCGACCAGCGCTCAGTTGCTTTAACAACAAATCATACAAAATGAAGCCCAGGTAAGATTTGCCCGCACCGTGATCGACTATGACAGGCTGATCATTACGCAATAGCGCCTCTTTAAACAAAGGCTCTATAAAATTTACCAAGTGGTAAACCTGCTTAAGCTTACGGCGACTGTCTTGATTAAGCTTGCCATCGCGCGTGAGTATGTGCAGCGCTTTAAGCAACTCTATGGATTGGTTAGGACGAATTTCAGCTGGCGTGGTCATGCCAGCATTTTAAGTCAAAAAGGCAATAAACGCTGTGCCGACAGATAAAAAGGGCAATTACAGCGCCTAATGTTAAAATGCAGCCTGTCTTTAGGGATTTAGCCCCTATTGGATTTAGCCCATAGGCGCTTTCTAGTGGCTTAAATTTTTATTTTTCAGAGGTGTTAAATGGCGATTCAGTGGTATCCAGGGCACATGACCCAAGCGCGTAAAAAAGCTGAAGAAACCATGGAATTCACCGACATCGTGATTGAGGTGCTCGATGCCCGCGTGCCTGCGGCTAGCCACAACCCCATGATAGATGAAATGCGTTTGTTTCGTCAGCGCCCGCAACTCAAAATACTCAACAAAGCCGATTTAGCCGACCCAGCCGCCACCCAAGCTTGGCTAAATTACTTTAACAGCCAGCCCAACACCAAAGCGGTTGCGCTGTCCTGCAAAAAACCGGGCGATGCCAATAAAATCCCCAAGCATTGCCTAGCGCTTACGCCCCACCGTGGCACACACTTAAAACCCTTGCGCATGCTGATCATGGGCATACCCAATGTCGGCAAATCGACCTTAATGAACGCGCTATTGAATCGGCGCGTGGCTAAAGTGGGTGATGAGCCAGCCGTCACCAAAAGCCAACAACGCTTTGATTTATCTGAAACCATGAGCATCACCGACACCCCGGGCATGATGTGGCCGAAAATTCAATACGAATCCGATGGCTACATGCTGGCCGCCAGCCATGCCATAGGCCGCAATGCGGTGATAGACGAAGACGTGGCGCTATTCTTAGCAGACAATCTGCTTAAATCTTACCCTGCCCTACTTAACGCACGCTATAAACTAGATACCATGAAACACAATGGCGCCATGTTGGATGTGGGCAAAATGGATGGCGTGGATTTATTAGAAGCCATCGCCAGAAGGCGCTCTTACAAACGGCATGACGGCTTGTGGGACATGGAAAAAACGGCGGTAGCTTTCCTAACCGATTACCGCAGCGGCGCCATAGGGCGCATCAGCTTAGAAACACCTAACAGTCGCGCCTTGATGATGCAAGACAGCTTACCGGCGGTGGACGCCAGCGCGAATGAGACGCCAGAAAATACCGATGAAGAAAACACCAATGAAGAAAACACCGATTAAAGGTCTTTTTTTTGCAGTTGCTGACTAAAGGCTAATTCTAATTTACTGACGCGTTTTACTATTTGTGGCCCGTAGCCATTCACCCAAGTCACGAACTCATCCATAGCCAAAGGCTCGGATATGCGCGTGCTGTTACCCAAACCATCGCCTAGTTGCAAACAAAATAGACCGCCACTACTCATGCTCATGGAATACAGTGGGTTGCCACTGCGACGCTTTAGTCTGTCGATAGCGGCGCTGGCCTTGGTGGATCGCATGGGGTTTCCTTAATAGATGCTTGGTTTTTTTATTATGGCATGCTTTAAGCATTTCTTAGCTCAACTTAAGTTTAGGTAGCTAGTTAGCCCCTTAAACGCTAAAATCTGCGACTGCCCGTTTACCTACACCCAACCATTTGAATACCGCATGCTGAACAGCCTTAACTCCCCACAACGCGAAGCAGTCAAATACCTGGACGGTCCATTATTGGTGCTGGCAGGCGCAGGCAGTGGCAAAACCCGCGTCATCACGCAAAAAATCAGCTATCTGATCGACGAAGCCGGCTACGCACCTAAAGAAATAGCCGCCATCACTTTCACCAATAAAGCCGCTCGCGAAATGCAAGAACGGGTCGGGGTGCTGATGCAAGGTAAAAGCACCAAAGGCCTCACCATAGCCACTTTTCACTCACTAGGCTTGCAAATGCTGCGCGCCGAGGCGGCATTATTGGGCTACAAGCCGCAGTTCTCGATACTGGATTCCTCAGACAGCTACAAAATCGTGGCCGACATTTTAGCCACCACAGACAAGCAATTGGTGCGCAAGACCCAATGGCAAATCTCCGCCTGGAAAAACGCCTTCGTTAATGCAGATCAAGCCAAAGCACAGGCCGATGAAGAGCTCAGTCACGCGGCCGCCAAAGTCTACCAACTTTACCAACAAACGCTCAAAGCTTACCAGGCAGTGGATTTTGATGATTTGATCAAACTGCCGGTCGAGCTGTTTCAACAAGAGGAAAGCGCACTCAATAAATGGCAGCGTAAATTGCAATACTTGCTGATAGACGAATACCAAGACACCAATGCCTGCCAATACAAGCTGGTTAAAATGCTTACTGGCCTGCGTGGGCAATTCACGGCGGTGGGCGACGACGACCAAGCCATTTACGGTTGGCGCGGCGCCGATGTGGAAAACTTACGTCAACTCACCGATGACTTTAGTAAATTAAAAGTCATTAAATTGGAGCAAAACTACCGCTCCACCGTGCGCATATTGCGCGCTGCCAACCAAGTGATCAGCCACAACCCAAAACTATTTGATAAGAAATTGTGGAGCGATTTGGGCACCGGCGATCTGATTCAAGTGTCGGCCGCCATGAGCGAAGAAGCCGAAGCCGAATCGGTCATCATGAAAATACAAGCGCACAAATTTGAGCACAGAACTAAATTTTTGGATTACGCCATTTTATACAGAGGCAATCACCAAGCGCGTATCTTTGAACAGCAATTACGCAACCATAAAATCCCCTACACGGTGTCCGGTGGGCAGTCGTTTTTTGACAAAGCCGAGATTAAAGACCTGGTCAGTTACTTACGCCTGATTGCCAACGAAGATGATGATCCAGCGTTTATACGCGCTGCCACCACCCCGAAAAAAGGCATAGGCAATACCACGCTAGAGCGTTTAGGTGAATTTGCCAGTGCACACAAAATATCCTTGTTTGCTGCCGCTTTTGAAGCCGACTTTCAGAATGACGTGGGCGCTAAACAATTGGACGATTTGCTTAACTTTTGCAGCTACATCAACAAACTGCAACAAAGAGCGGTGCGCGACCCGGCTAATGAAGTTTTAGACGATCTGCTCACCAGCATACAATACGAGGCTTTTTTGTACGACAGCGAAGAACCACGCGCAGCGGAAAGCAAATGGGCCAATGTCTTGGACTTTATAGGCTGGCTGAGCAAAAAAGGCGAAGCCAATACCGAGTACGGCAATGAAGCCGAGGCCAAGAACTTGCTAGAACTCACGCAAATGGTGTCTTTAATGAGCATGCTGGAAGGCCAAGATGGCGGCGAGGTTGATGCGGTCAAGCTTTCCACTTTACACGCCGCTAAGGGCTTGGAGTTTGGCCATGTGTTTTTAATAGGCGTGGAAGAAGGCATACTGCCGCACCGTGAAAGCGTCGATTTAGCAACACTGGACCCAACTAAAATCGAAGAAGAACGCCGCTTGATGTACGTGGGCATTACCCGTGCACAAAAATCCTTAAACATATCTTGGTGTAAAAAACGTAAACGCGCCGGTGAAATGGAGTTGTGTGAACCCAGTCGCTTCATCGCCGAACTGCCTAAAGACGACGTGCGCCATTTTGGCAACCCGTTTAACGACCCGGAAATTAGCAAAGAATTTGGCAAATCCAAAATGGCCAACATCAAGGCCATGCTGGCCAATAAGTAATTCCTGCCATGCGCAACGATGCGCCTCGGTTATAATGCAGCCAGCGCAATTAAACGACCACCTCACTAGAAATCAACACCAACATGCCTTTCATCACCTTAGATAACGCCTCCCTCGCCTTTGGCCACCACGCCCTGCTCGACCATGCGGCTTTTCAATTGGATGCAGGCGAACGCGTAGGCTTAATTGGCCGCAACGGTGCCGGCAAATCCAGCCTATTGAAAGCCATCGCAGGCACCATTAAATTGGACGAAGGTAACGTCTGGCGCGCTCCCAACGCACGCGTGGTTTACGTGCCACAAGAACCAGAATTGGACGCCACACACACGGTATTTGAAGCCGTGGCTGAAGGCCTAGGCGCCTTGCAACAAACCATCATAGACTACCACCAAGTGACGCATGACATGGGCATGGCCGACGCAGACATCGATGCCTTGATGATTAAAATGCAGCATTTGCAACACGAATTGGACATGCAAAATGGCTGGGCGGCTCAGTCCCGGGTAGAAACTGTCTTAAGTCGCTTAAAACTCGATGCCGACGCATTAATCTCCACTTTATCCGGCGGCTGGCGTAAACGCGTGGCCCTAGGACGCGCATTGGTGGCCGAACCAGAAGTGCTGTTATTGGACGAACCAACCAACCACTTGGATTTAGAGGCGATACAATGGCTAGAAGACCTGTTGCTAAGCTTTACTGGCAGTGTCTTATTCATCACCCATGACAGGCGTTTTCTAGACAGTTTAGCCACGCGCATTACCGAGCTGGATCGCGGCATATTGACCGACTTTGTTGGTAACTTTAGTCAATACCAAATTAAAAAAGAAGAATTGATCGCCGTAGAAGAAACCCACGCGGCTAAATTTGATAAATTCTTGGCCCAAGAAGAAGTTTGGATACGCCAAGGCATCAAGGCTAGGCGCACCCGCAATGAAGGCCGCGTGCGCCGTTTGGAAGCCTTACGCTTAGACCGTGCGGCACGCAGAGAGCGCCAAGGTAACGTTAAGTTGAATCTAGATGCTGGCGAACGCAGCGGCAAATTGGTCGCCGAATTGGACAATGTCAGCAAAGCCTATGGCGATAAAACCTTAATCAAAAACTTCAGCACACGCATTTTACGTGGCGATAAAATTGGCCTGCTTGGGCCTAACGGCATAGGCAAAACCACCCTACTTAAACTGATACTGGGCGACATCGAAGCCGACAGTGGCACGGTTGAACGCGGCACGAAAATCAATGTGGCGTATTTTGATCAAATGCGCGAGCAGTTAAATGAGGAAGCAACACTGGCCGATACCATCAGCCCGGGTTCTGATTTTGTCGAGATAGGCAATGAGCGTAAGCACGTGATTAGCTATTTGGAAGATTTCTTATTTCCGCCGCAACGCTCACGCTCGCCGGTTAAATCGCTGTCGGGTGGTGAACGCAATCGCTTGTTATTGGCGCGCTTATTCGCCCGCCCGGCCAATGTGCTGGTGCTGGACGAGCCCACCAACGATTTGGATATCGACACCCTAGAACTACTAGAAAGTCTACTGCAAGATTTCAGCGGCACGCTGTTTTTAGTCAGTCATGACCGCGCCTTTTTAGAAAACACCGTCACCCAAGTGATTGCTTTTGAAGGCAATGGTGTATTGACCGAATTTGGCGGCGGCTTTGATGACTGGCAACGCTTTAGCCAACAACGCGCGCTAGACGCCCGTAACCAAGAGAAGATTAACCAGGAAAAACGCAGTAGCGAATTGGCACAGGCCAGCAAGAATCAAAGCAAGCCTGCCGCAGAGAAGGCCAGTGTCAAACTCAGCTTTAAAGAAGAAAAAGAGTTGGCCGACATCCCAGAAAAAATTGAGCAGCTGGAAACCGAACAAGCCGACATCAATAAGCAATTGGCCGATGGCGAGATTTATAAAAGCCAAGCCGATCTAGTCAAAACCTTGCAAGCTCGCCTCATGGAAATTGAGGCCCTGATTGAGGCATTGCTTGCCCGTTGGGAAGCCTTGGATGCCAGGCAGTCTTAGGTCAATAACAACTTAAAGCCAGCAATCAGTAAGACCAAGGCTAACAGTTTTTTAATGGACTCAGGCTGTATGCGCCGGCTGCCAAAATGCGCGCCAATAATACCGCCTAATGCCGCTGCAAGCAGCAAGGGCAGAATAAATTCAGGCAAAGCCTTGCTTGCACTAAGATTGCCAGCCAAACCAGAAATAGAATTTAGCAATACGAACAGAGCCGACACGGCCGCCGCCCGCTTGGCATCCGCCCAGCCCATGAATAGCAATAAGGGAGTGAGAAAAATCCCGCCTCCGGTTCCCGTCAGCCCGGACAAAAAACCAATGCCGGCACCAGCAGCTAAAGCCTGATAGCGCGGCGGTTGTTTTATTTGCATGGTTTGCTTGGATAGTACAAAAAAGCGTATGGCCGAATACAGCAACACCAAGCCTAAAACCAATTTAAAAATATGCGTGGGTAGATTAAGCTGCCCACCAAGATAAGCACAAGGCACGGCGAGCACAGCAAAAGGCCAAAACAGCTTCCAGGAAAAATGGCCGGCCTTATAAAACTGCCAAGTGGCTATGGCCGCCACCAAGATATTGAGCGACAAAGCGGTCGGCTTAATGACGGCCGGCGCCAATGACAATAAGGACATAATCGCGATGTAGCCAGATGCGCCAGCATGGCCTACGGAGGAATACAGTGTGGCGATTAGGAACACGCCTAGGACAAGCAGCAACAGAAGGTCGGTGGTCAATTCTAAAACTCCAACAGTAACAACAGGAATGTCACTTATAAAAAACCTTGCAGGCTAATGACTACAAGGTTTTGACTGCGGCGTTTGGTGCCCCCGACACGAATCGAACGTGTGACCCTCCCCTTAGGAGGGGGATGCTCTATCCACTGAGCTACGGGGGCTTATTTCAAGCTATGCGCATTGTAGAGAAGTCAAAAACCGCGCACAAGGTAAATCATGCAGCCAGCGGCATCATTTGATGCACACCGCTCTGACTTGATGCATATCGGTTAAACCCAGCAAGACTTTTTCTATGCCGTCTTGCTTTAAGGTACGCATGCCTTCGTCTAAGGCGGTGGCTACTATATCAGCCACCCTAGCCCGCTCTTGTATGTTCTTTTTAACCGCATCGCTGCCTAACATCAATTCATGCAAACCCAATCTGCCCTTGTAGCCTGTGCCATTGCATTTATCGCAACCACAAGGCCGGTATAAGGTAAATTGGCCTTGGCTATCTGCATAGCTTTTCCGCCAACTGTCTAGTACAGCTTGCTGACTGGCTTGCGGGTCTTTTTGCCATGCCATGGTGTGCTTTAGCTCTTCACTGTATTCCTCTAGCAATTGTTTAATTTCATCAAGCGAGGCCGAGTAGGCTTGCTTGCAATCACACAAACGCTTAGCTAAACGTTGCGCCAATATGCCCAACAAGGCATCAGCAAAGTTAAAAGGATCCATGCCCATGTCCAGCAAGCGCACCACCGATTCCGGTGCACTATTGGTATGCAGTGTGGCAAACACCAAATGCCCAGTTAAAGAGGCCTCTATGCCGGTGGACACCGTTTCCTTATCGCGCATCTCACCCACCATAATGACGTCCGGATCTGCACGCAAAAAAGCCCGCATGATGGTGGCAAAATCAAGGCCGGCTTTTTTATTGACCTGCACTTGGCGTAAGCCTTTTTGCGTAATCTCAACCGGGTCTTCGGCTGTCCATATTTTGGTTTCTGGGGTATTAATGTAACCCAATGCCGAGTGCAAGGTGGTGGTCTTACCCGAGCCGGTTGGACCGCACACAAAGAATAAACCGTAGGGCTTGCTTATCAGCGATTTGAGCTTGCTGCTATTCCAATCAGACAAACCCAATTCGTCCATGGGTATGGGTTTACCGGCCGACAAGATACGCATCACTATGTCTTCCATGCCACCGGCAGACGGGATGGTAGCCACCCTTAACTCTATGTCGAGTGGCCCGTATTTTTTAAACTTCATTTTGCCATCTTGCGGCCTGCGTTTTTCTGATATATCCAGGTCACACATAATTTTTATGCGTGCACACAGCGCACTTCGGTAGCTTGCCGGCACTTCTATGTAATTGACCAGGGTGCCGTCTTTACGAAAGCGTATCTGCGTTTTGCCTTTTTCCGGATAAGGTTCTATGTGGATATCCGACGCCCCTTGGTTGTAGGCATCAATCACAATTTTATTCACCAGCTTGACCAATTCATTGTCGCTCGCTGCGTTCACCTCATCGGGACTGAGAGCGCTTGTCTCTTCATCATCCGTCATCTCAGACAAAATATCGCCGACAAAGCCAGCAGCACTATTGCTGGTGTAAAACTGCAGCACCGTTTGAGCAAAATCAGCCTGCAAACAGACACGGTAGCTGATGTTACTGTGACGAGGAAAGACATGTTGCACGATACCACTGCCTTTGACGCGTTCTGGGTCTGGCGTCAAAATGATCAAGCTGTTTTGATTGCCTTCCTCTATCGGCAACCAGGCATTTTCTTCAACATAGTCCTGCTTGATGTGCTTGAGCAAATCGATGGGTTTAAGGCGGTTGGCCTTGTAGGGCTCATAGGGCACATTGAAAAACTCAGCCAAGGCTAATCCTATGTGTTGTGGCTGCAACTGAAATTCAGCCATTAACACAGACTCTAGATCGCTGGCATTCTTACGCGCCAAACGCTGGGCAGCTAACAATTCATCCTGGCTTAAATGCCCGGCTGCGACCAAGCCATCGTATTTAGTTTTAATTAATGGCACCGATAAGCGTTGATCAAAGGCGATGGCTAAGGTTTTAGCTAACTCTGGCGCGCCCTCTTCCAACAGCCGTGAAAATGGCAAGCCGGATAAGCTGTTAATTAACTGAACAACGCCTATTAAGCGCCCGTCATCGGCTGCCAATATAGGGAAAACCAACATTTGTTTGGCATGGAAGCCAGTCTTTAAATCGACTTCTTTTAGAAACTTAATGTGCGGACTGATGGCAAACAGTTCCGCATCGTCATACACATCAGCGACATTTAGCAGGCATTTGTTAAGCGCCACATAGCCGGCAATGCTGGTCTGTGTGATGGCCAATTTAAGCTCTTTGAATTGATTTAGGCCGGTTTTTACTTTAGCCACGATGGCCTTCGCGTCTTCGCTTTGCAAGTAAAGCGTGATGCGCTCCGCTTCAAATAATTCGCAAATCTCAAAACTAACTTCAGTCAAAATCTCATCGATACAGCGCGCCGCATGAATTTTATTGGTGGTGCTTTGTAGCTTTTTGGTGAAAGCCAATCGATTACCCACGTCCGTCAGGCTGGCTGATTGTTGGTCTAATGAAGTCATGCTGATATTCATACGGATTTGCCCTTAATATTTTTACTTTGTTGGCTTTTTCTCAGCGCCAGCTTTACACTGACACGTATGAATAAGCACCCAGTAACACAAGTTAACAATCCACTGCATGGCATTACCTTGGCGGTCATGCTAAGTCAATTGGTCGAGCATCTTGGTTGGCTTGAGCTAGCGGCACGTATACCGGTGCGCTGCTTTAGCAACGAACCCAGCATCGCCTCCAGCCTGAGCTTTTTGCGCAAAACCCCTTGGGCCAGAGCAAAAGTCGAAGCCCTCTATCTAGACTGCCTTATAGAGCAAAAAAATAATTAATCTTGGCTAGCGGCTTTAGCCAGCATAGCCGCACCCAACATACCGGCTTGATCACCAAGGTCAGACAAAGCAATGTCTACCTTGCCGCGCAACACCGGCATCAAGTCTTCATCGAGCTGCTTGCTAAAAGCCGCCAGCATCAATGACCAAGCACCACGCATGCCGCCACCTATGACCACTTGGCTTATGTCCACCACTTTAAGCACTTGTGCTAAAGCCTGGGCTAAGCTGCTGCCCGCCAATGCATAAGCTTGCACTGCGGCAGGGTTGCCGGCATAGGCTAAATTAGCAATGGCCAGTGCGCTTTCATGCTGACCAGTGGATTCAAAATAGCTCAAGCTAACACCACTGGCGGAAGCGTATTGCTCCATGCAGCCACGGTTACCGCAACCGCATAAACGGCCATGCGGCTGGGTAATGATGTGCCCCACTTCCATGGCCAACCCGTTTTGCCCAGCGACGGCTTGCTTAGCCAGCACCATGCCGCCACCCACACCGGTGCCTAAGCCCAAGTAGATCAAGCTGTCCAGTTGCTGAGCACGCAGCGCGTACTCGCCATAGGCGGCCGCCAAGGCATCGTTTACTGTACATACTGGCAAGGCGATCAATCGGCTTAAATCGGCCGTCAAATTCACCTCATGCAAACCCGGCAAATTTGGGGAAGACACAATTTTTTGCGTATCGGGTGCAATAAACCCTGGAAAACCAATACCCACGCCAACAATCTCGGGGTATTTGCTACGCACCGTGCTGATTGCCTTGGCAATCGTGCTCAGTATTTCTTGCCAGGCATGCTCAGGGGATTGCTGATGGGCTAAACACAACAGACTGAAGTCGGCCTGAAAACGCATTTCTTCTAATAACTTAGGAGCAGCACCGCCGTCAAATACACCCACGCGCAAATTGGTGCCACCTACGTCTATGCCTATAAACATGGCCAAAGCTTAAGCCCGTCCACTGCTGGCGACGATGCTAGCAAATTGCTTGTGTTTTGCCTCAGTCAACTGCGGCCAGCTAAAACGCCAGTGCCAATTGCCGGTCGCCGTGCCTGGGGTGTTCATTCTATGCAATCCATTTAATTCCAACACATCTTGCATGGGCACCACAGACAACATGGCATT
>JACCDV010802160.1_pt1 | contig 15591 bp, 18 predicted proteins | sample 7446131 | NCBI WGS metagenome assembly JACCDV01 (sample SAMN15323448, study PRJNA562643) | freshwater metagenome | isolation source: river surface water | place: USA:Blue River Watershed | collected 2017-08-17 | reverse complement strand
GTGGCGCTTAAACTTTCAGGCCACAAATCTTGAACATTAAGTATAAATTTTGATTTATATATTTTAGAAAAAATAATCCCTGGAATAGCTTGCAACAAAGGTGAAGTTGCATAACAGAAAATAATATCTGGCCGATATTTTGACAGTTTGAAACAACTATATAAGGTAGCAGAGACAATATAGGATAAGTAGTTAAGTAAAAGATTAATAAATCCACCCGAACCCCTTAACCAGATTGGCACCCGATAAACCTTACAACCCATAAAAAAATCTTCAATTCCAATTTTTTCATAGCCAGCAAACAACCTACCGGTTGGATAATTTGGTTTCCCAGTAACCACAACCAACTCATATGAAAACTTTTTCACTAAAGTTTTAAAAATTTGATTGATACGGAAATTTTCAGGATAAAAATGCTGAGTAAATATTAAAATTTTCATCAGCTTATGAGGCTTAATTGTTTGACAAATTGATCTGCTGACATCACGCTTATTTGATTGGTTGGCATACCAGTATATCGCTGAATAGCCCTTGCCACTGACCTAGAAGAGTTTGGATCAAATGTTTGTGAAACTCTAATTGGTAAATCACGAATGTAATCTAATTCTGCCGCAATAATATCAAGATTAAGCTGTGATGCCTCCAATAAGGGCAACCCAAATGACTCAAATAATGATGGATAAATTAAACAGTCTGTATTGCTATACAGATGAGCCATCTGATCTTGAGAAACAACACCATGATTAATAATTTTGAAATTATTAATCAATTCATCCGTTAATTTAAGCTTTTTCTTAAGCTTATTCCAAAAAAAATCGTCTAATGTGATATGCAGCTCATGATCGGATGGGACAACTTTAACTAACAACCATGCTTCAATAAGAGCGATATGATTTTTATGAGCAACACCAGCAGCAGGATATAGGAATTTTTTAGCTCCAACTAAATTTGAAGTCTTCACTTCAGGAGTCACCTCCTCATAAAATGGCCAAAGACGTATGAGAGATTCATCTATACCTAATTTAATAAGCTTATCTTTCATAACAAAATTCTGCACAACAAATAGCACTTTTCGGCTTGTTGAAACTTTTTTTATCAAATACCGAAAAAAAAAGTATTTTAAATATGTCGTCCATTTCATCTTAACGTGGATGTCAGATAAAAAAACATAAAAATTCTGGACAAAAATTATATTTATACATTTTGACTTAAATAAAAGTGGTCTATTTGAAAAGCTTAACAATTTATCATGACATGTCAAAGACTTTGATAATTTGTACTCATAAAAAAAATTACTTAAAAAACCCGCCTTAACGAAATGATGAGAGTATTTCTCCAAAGATATCTTATCAAAATCAGGGTATCTTTCATCAATATGAAAAATTAACTGATTAGTAAAATTATATTCAGAGACGATGATTTTTTTCAGTAGAGTGTAACCCCCACCAGAAAAAATATTAGGTGCGTAAATATGGAGCATAATCAAGAAGTTTTTATTTTAATACGCTTAAAAAAATAACTAGCAACCAAAAAAAAATAATTTAAATATAGCCTCCAGCTTAATCTAGACTGAATACTCATAACATATCTTCTAGCCCTAAAGTCCTTCTTTAATTCTTGATAAAAATTCTTGAAACTTTGATCCAAAATTGAAAATATTTCCGTTTCACAGTGGGCCGTTGCATCAATTAATAACTTAATATTTATCTTCTTCATTAGGTATGAATGTATTAAGTCTTCACAATATGCCTTACCTTGAAAAGGATAGTAATCTTCTAATATGAGATTATTTCTACGATGCATGATGCACCCCCCTGGCAACCAATTCACTGAAATACATTTTGAATCTAAGGAACCAACATGCTCAACAATAGGTCCTAAGGCAAAACCTGATAACATCACCGATCCAGGCTGATAACCCATTGCACCATTGACTAACCAATAATAAATACGATTTTTTAAAGTTAATTTTTTGTGACCTGTATATGCGATAGTCTTATTTTTTATATTAAAAAGTAGCGGAGAGATTGCAACATCATCACGACTAGAAATGATGGCATGTAGTTTTTTTAAGCAATCAACACCTAAGTACATATCATCATCTAACTGCATAACATAATTCGATACTGCATTAACAAAACCATGTTTTCGCTGAGCAACCTGCCCTTTAGTAGGGCAAATTAGAACCTTAACATTAGACGGTAATTCATCACTAGCACTATTTTCGCAGTCAGAAGAAATGCAAACTAATATCTCAACCGGAACAACTGAACCGTTATTCAAGCAATCAATTGTTTTATACAATGAGTGACCACCTAATGTTGGTATAACAACGGAAACATCCACGGTTGGCAACAACTTCATTATCTGTCTAATTCAATAGAATGAAAAATTTCATAGCTAAGACCGCTTTTTTCCTGGTTACGTAACTCAATTAGAGAAGCCAGAGTATCAGGAAAGTCAAACCCTATCTCACAAACCACCTTTGAGTTACACAGAGACATATCTCTAGGTCTTTTAACCAGATGCTTTGCATCATCAATACTTGATTCAACAATCAGATCTTCCGGCAGATTGAATACTCGCGCTACATTAACAGCGAAGTCATATTTAGAAAGTCTTTCAGACCCTACCAAGTTATAAATACCAGTAGCAGACTTATCAATTAGTTGATGCGCAACATTCACAAAATTTGATATTAAGATTGGTGTATAAAATACATCATTAAATAAGTTAATTTTTTTCCCAGCTCTGAGCTGAAAAATAATCCAATCACTAAATGATTGCTTTTTTGAACTTCCCCAGCCATAAAAATTTGTTCTAAAAATCAGTGCAGATGGGTTTATATTTAGAACAACTCTTTCAGCATTCAATTTTGACCTGCCATATTCATTTATAGGGCACGGTTGACTAACCTCAGTTTGATTTTTTGTTAGACCTGAAAACAGATGATCAGATGATATATGTACCAAAGGAATTTTCAATTGAGTTCCTATGCAAGCAATATTAGCCGCCAACTCTACATTTACATAATGAGCCAATTCAGGATTAGCCTCGCAAGCATCAACATTTGTCAAACCTGTTGTGTTAATAATTAAATCGGGCCGAACTTCAAGTACTGACTTATATAATTTATTTTTATTACTAAGCACTAGTGGCATTGACTTAGTACCAAATAGTGAAATTTTACTATTGTGCATGCCTAGATAAACTTCATGTGAATTTCTAATTAAGCACGCCCAATTCAAAGCTAACAAACTACTTCCGCCGGTAAATAGTATCTTTGACATGTATTGATATTAACCTGTTGTAATTATTTTTTTGAATCTTCTAATATTTCAAAAATTTTTAAACTATTGAATGGTTTATACATTGCATTAAGATGATTCGATACTCTACATAACCATTCATTTCTTACGCCAGAACTATGCCATTCACTAATTAACTCATCAAAATCTCTGGTTGCCGTTAAAAAATAAGGCGAACTACTGTCTTGCATTAAAACATCAATGTTGATCAAGCTATCTTGCTGAAGATAAAGAGGGGTCACCCCCAGTGCAAAACATTGCAAAATTGATGTACTACCCTGATAAATAGCCCACTTAGCGGCTGTCGCATCTGCAATCAAATCACTATTTGATAATCTCATATTAGTGGGTAAATTTTCGAAATATCCTCCATGCAAAAAATCACTCTTAGTGGTTATTGGGTGCAACCTAATCACAAATTCAATCGTGGGATTTTTTTTAGCTAATTTTTGAGCATAACCCACCAACCTAAAAACTTCTTGGTCTAAACCTTCTGGCAAAACTAGACAAATTGATGTTAATAATCTTCTCTTTTTCTCAAAATTTTCGCTTATATGATTTAACTTTGGAAGTCGGAATGTACCAAGGACATCAAAGCTACTCCCACAAGGTGTAACTGCATTTTTTAGGCTTTCAATAGCCGAGTCTCCAGTGCACATAATGATGTCTGGATCATACTCATAACCTAAACCACGATTAATTGCATGATGTCCTTTTGTTAATCCAACAAATTGATATCCTATTAACTTTGTTGAATTTGCATACTTTTTTCCAAGATTAACTAAGATCTTTTCCCAAGCATGACCTTCATATGTGAATAACACTGCGGACACTTTATAAGCATTGATTACCTTCAAAATACTTCTAGCAATCACTATCGCATCCCTTGATCTGCCTGAGAACGCTTCAATTGCCGCACGAAAATAAATAAATCTAGCCGGGCCGCTCGCTGGCGAAAAAATCGCCCCCCATAATAGCGATAAAAACTCGCCAAAAAATCCAAAAAAAATAATTATTTGCCGCAATAAATTTTCAGACTGTGGTAGAACTAATGAATCAAAAATTTCAACTCCTTGCATCTGCTCAAAAATATTTGTGTCTCCAGTCTGATTAATAAATACCCTCAGCACTTTAACTCCATTACGTTCTAAATCCTTATGCAAAGGTCCATAATAATGATCTTGATCTGAAGATAATGATCCCGCCCCCAAATAATGAGTCACCAAAAGGATGTCATATTCAACCCTAGGCCTGCTTAAGTACTGAATTTTTTGATATTTTATGAAGCAAGCACGATATAAAATCGTAAGCCATCCGGAAATATAAATTAAAAACTTTTTTAGATTATTGAGCAGATGAAATCGAAATTTTTTTTCGTGAAAGCAGCTTATGTACTCTTCGAGCAAAGATGGGTGCCACTTCAATATATGTAGCCAGGGTATTGCAACTCTATAAAATTTTTTTTTGCGATTCAACAACGAATCACATAGATTGCATAACTCAAAATACTCCTCGTCACTGAGCATTTAAAACTTCATTTAATAAGTATAGTTGCTCATCATCATTTCTTAGTACATCTAAAACAAAATCAACCTCATCTGGTTGATTTATTGATGGCAAACTTGGCTCAACAGGGACAGCGATTACCTGCCCATCATTTTCAATTACTCTCATTTGCTCAATAGATTCCAACAACTCTAATTTTGATGGGGCAATTCCGTGCAATGATAATAAAAAATCTTTTTCATACGCAATAATTCCCAGTATTTTTTTTATATAAAGCTTTTGTAACTCCACATCACCAAATAGTGGGGACCTTCTAAAGCATAGCAATATTCGATTTGCATTAGAAACCAAGCACTTAACGAAAGAGTGTCGATCTAATTCATCCCCACTGCCAATTGGAGCAATAGCGTTCCACATGATTGCATTAGGATTTTTTTCTATTGCATCCACCATTGAATCTACATGTCGAGGAAGCAGCAAAGGCTCATCACCCTGAAGTAAAACCACATGGCTACAGCTAATATCCTTAACCGCCTCAACAACCCGAGAGGTTCCATTTTGATGGCCGAAGGATGTCATAATCACTTTGCCTCCAAATCTCTCAACAACTGAAGCAATTTCTTTATTACATGTTGCGACATATACATCATCGATTTTGTTCGACATAAGCGCTCTACGTCGAACATGCTCTATCATCGGAAGCCCGTTAATCTCATAAAGGATTTTCCCAGGGAATCGAACCGATGCCATATGCGCAGGAATTACGGCAATTATCTTCATAGCACTTTATTGCGGGAAAACGCCACAATCAACATTTATATTCTGGCCTGTAATTGCGGATGAAGCATCAGATGCCAAGAATAAGCATATCGCGGCGACATCAGCACCACTTGGTAAGCGTTTTAAAGCTGACTGATCCTGAGCAAATTTTTTGATAAAGTCTATACCTGAATTTTGGGCTGGGGAATATGGGCTTTTAAGAGCTTCCAGTAAACCATTAGTTGGAATTAAAACTGGACATACACCATTTACACGAATATTTTTATGGCCCACCTCTTTAGCCAGTGCTTGCGTCAATCCATTCATGCCAAATTTACTTGCGACATAAGCTGAATTATTTGCACTGCCACGCTTACCGGCAATACTGGAAATATTAATTATGCTTCCACCTTCAGTCATATTAGACACAGCTGCCTTACATGCCCAAAATGCGCTCATTAGATTTGTTGCCAAGATATTACTCAAAAACTCTTGGTCAATAGCTTCAATTGGCCGCCACTCAGAGTAACCCGCATTATTAACAAGAACATCTAGCCTACCACTCTGATTAACGGCATTAGTAATTAACGCATCTACATCAGACTCAATCCTTACATCTGTTCTCAGAAATCTTAACTTAGAATGAGTTAGATTTTTTAAATTTCCCTCGTGACGTGCCCCAGCATAAACGTTAAATCCAGCCGCCAAAAATGACTCGGTAATACTTAGCCCAATTCCTTTACTACCGCCAGTAATCACCACTGTTTTATCAGACATTAGCCACAACCTTTATATTGTCATACATGAAAAACCACCATCAACTGCAATTTCAGCTCCAGTAACAAAACTTGAGGCGTCTGAAGATAACCAAAGTATTGCACCAACTAATTCAGAAGGCTCACCATATCTCTTCATTGGAGTATGCCCAAGAATTGAAGCCTCTCTTTCTGGGGTAATAAATTCCTACGATTCCATTCAGTGGGCAAAAAACCTGGCCGCAATGCATTAACTCTTACACCTTGAGTCGCCCATTCTCTTGCTAGATTTTTAGTTAAATTAACAATGCCCGCCTTAGCAATAGAATAAGTAAATGCTTTAGACAGAGGTGGATCCGCAGAAGCTGACGAAATATTTATAATAGAGCCTTTGCCTTGGCTTAGCATTTGAGCACCAAAAACTTGACAGCCTAAAAAAGTACCTGTTAGCTGAGAATCAATAATCTCGTACCACTCTTTGAGTTCGATATCTAAAAAAGGGGTTGGGCCATTTTTACCAGCCCCATTAATAAATATATCTACTTGGCCAAATTTCTTAATAATTTCAGATAACGCAGTTTGATGATCTTCTTTTTTCGATACATCGATTGCAAAAGACATAACGTTACTGAAACCTTCTTTTTGCAACTCTTGCTCAATCAACTGAGCCTTTTCAATTCGAAGATCAAGAATTGCAACTGAACATCCAACACGCGCAAGTCCACGAGCCATTTCACCGCATAGATGACCTCCAGCCCCAGTTATTGCCGCAACCTTACCCTCTAAATTAAATAATTTTTCCAAAGAGGAACTCATGGAGTACCTTTTCTCATAGCATTCATCATCATTTGCATTTGTTCAGCCCATTTCCATAGCACAAATAAATCAGATCCTAGAATTACAAAGTTATATCCAAGCTTAAAAAGCGCTTCAACATTTTCGGGACTAGCATCGGCAACCTGAGTACCACAACTTTTTCCAAAACGTTCACATGCCGAAATAACTTTTTTAGAGGCTTCAATAACCAAAGGATGATTTGTTTGGCCAGGCACACCAAGAGATCCGGAAATATCTAATGGACCTATCATTACACCATCAACCTCCTCAAAACTTAATAACTTCTCTATATTTTGAACACCAGCTATTGATTCAACTTGCAAAAGAAATGAAGATGTGTCGTTCCAGTTGTTAATATATTCCTCAAAATCAAATCCATATGTTTGAGCTCTGTTCACACCATAAGTTCTTTTACCAACAGGCGGATATTTAATATTTTTTATTAAGGATTGAACCTGATCATAACTCTCAACCATTTGTACCAGTAATCCATCTGCGCCAGACTCTAACAGCGGTTTCAAATAGTCATTAGAGTGGGAGACAGGACGTGGAAAACATGGCACCCCCTCAAATTGGCTAGCGGAAATGATTCTTTGCGCCTGTTCAATTGAAATAGTAGAGTGCTCCATATCACTACATATAAAATCAAAACCGGCTCTTGCAAATGTTTCCGTTATGGACGGATGCGAATAGCTCACCCAACCGGCAAATAATCGCTCACGATTTCTCAGCTTATGTTTTAACGCTCTCCGTTTTGAAAAAATATGATTCACATACCCCCCCTAGACTGTCGATAAATTAACTAATCTATGCCATATTGGGCCATCATATCTTCTATAGAATGGTGGGCTAAAACTGTAAAATTCTTGGTGCCAGGGGCATAATTGATCAACAAGAATTTGATCATCAGAACACCACGGATACTCATTAAATCTTGTTATCGTCCCATCCGGCAATTGCTTTTCAATTCGATTACAACAATAGAACAGTATATTTTTCGACTTAATTGCACGAATATTTTGAAAATACTTGTCAATAATAGGAGGGTCCATCTCTTGCATAGATGCGATGTTTACGACAAGGTTAATGGGACAATATCTCAGTAAATCTTGGTTAGATGCTTGAATGGCAATGACACCAAATTTATTACTAGTTGACATATTTAAAGCTGCATCTAATTGATCCCTTGTAGTAACCAGGTGCACAGACTCCCTAAAAACCTCAGCCCCCATCCACATCTCTAGGTAACAAAGATCCACTAAGAGTGTTTTATTTAAATTTATTAATATAACGATACCAGCTGATTGACTTTGTAAAAGTAAAGATGTCATAGAAGAAAAGCCATCTCCAATTACGCAGGTTATCGATTTTGGAGTCATAAAGTCAGGTATTTCATTTTGCAAAAATGAAATTGTTAAACCTTGCCTTAAAAGATCAAGATCATATGTACGATTTTGCTTGGTAGCTATTTTTCTAGCTAATTGATCTATTCTGTAGAAGCCATGGTGCGCCATCTTACGAAATTTTCTTTGCATTAATCGCTCCAGCAAATCAAATAGAATAAAGCGAGGTTTTCTATTGCCGCCGAATCCGAATAAGCCTTCAAAGCCGCCATTAGAATATGAAAACATCTTATGATACTCACGCCAATGTGAACTCTCAGATTTATCTAATTCTAGTATCGCTTGAGATAAGTACTCAATTGAATCTTGCCCTGAGTACATAGTTATTTTGCATCCATTAAAGCCATTACTGCAGGATGAAGATGTAATAATCCAACTAATACTTTTTGATTATTGACCACTGGAATATCCCATATTTTCTTTTGACCCATTATCTTTAACGCATCAGATAAACTGACGTCTGGTGTTATTGTTATTGGTGTACGAATAGAATGCTCCAATACATCGTCACCGAAAAGAGCTGAAAGAGGCTTCTGAATTCTGAGCAATTTTCTTCGAATATCTCCATCAGTCAATATACCTAAAAGTACATTAGCTGAATCAACTACACACACAATACCTAGATTAGCCAAGCCCATTTTTTCGAGCCCAACTTTGAGAATTTCTTTTTCGGCAACAAATGGAACGTGATCTATGTCGATCATGACATCCCTAACTAAAAAATCAGTTTTGCGGATGGACATTATCATCTCCATACTTATTCAACATCTCTAGACGAAATTCGTGAGCACTTTTAGCTTGTGCCAAAATGTTTTCTAGATACATAATATCAAGGACAGTATTAGCGTCAGATTTAGCATTATTTGGATCATTATGCGTTTCCATAAAGAGAGCATTTATTCCACATGCAGCAGCAGCACGAACTAGATATGGAATAAATTCACGCTGCCCACCTGATATGTTACCCATTGACGTAGGAAGCTGGATAGAGTGTGTTGCATCAAAACATACTGGATAGCCAGTCTTAGCCATGATTGGAAAAGAGGTAAAATCATTTACCAGCATGTTGTAGCCAAAGAATGTACCTCGATCAGCTAAAAGTATCTGATAATTTCCTGAAGACTCAATTTTTCTAACTGAATTTTTCATATTCCAAGGACTCATGAACTGTCCTTTTTTTAAATGTATAGGTCGGGTAGTCTTTGCTGCAGCTTTTAATATGGAAGTTTGTCGACATAAATATGCTGGGACTTGAACCATGTCGCATACCTCCCCAGTAGCCTGGGCCCAAGCAGGGTCAGAAAAATCAGAAACAACTGGCACGCCAAATTCATCACGGACATCTGCTAATATACGTAGCCCATCATCGAGTCCAAGGCCGTGAAAACTATCAGGAGAGGATCTGCAATCCTTGTCATAACAGGATTTATAAATCCAGGGAATATTTAATCGTGAACATATCCCTGCAATACTTTCGGCCATCCTAAATGCATGCTCACGACTCTCAACTGCACAAGGGCCCCCAATGAATACTAGCGGTAGATTATCGCCAATCCTAACCTTTTGCACTCGACCGTATCCAACCTCTATTATTTTCTTCATAATTAACTTTCAAATTACCTTTCCAAGTTACTTACAAGTAACTTAGCGTTTAAACACAAGAATATTACACGAGGTACAGCAGCATTCACCCCACAGAACTTATTGACTCAAAATAAGAAGAGCTAGTATTTCTAAATCCACGACGACCCATAAAATCACGTTCAATTAACATAAAATGGTGCATAGGAAATATATCAAAATAATGGATTTCTCGCCCCTTATTGAGATAGTCTAAAATAGTTAAATCGGTGTTATAAGTAGGTTCAAAAAAAGGGGCACTCACAAAGCGATTAACCAAGTATAAATTTTTAGATTTTGCTAATAAATCACTATTAAGATAATCTTTAAAAATACTACGCGTCATCTCCCCAAAACTGAAGAAATTAGACACCAAGTCAGCTTTAAATGAAGAGATTCTAGTAAACTCGGCGGCAGGAATATATGTAATTGACCCCTCGGGCAATGAATCAAAAGATTTGAGTTCTGCACTTTCTTTTGGTAATAAATGTATAGCATCAGGATAAATGTTATACAAATAAATATAACTTCTACATAATTGATGATTAAAGTCAACCATGACAATTTTAGATTTAGGTTTATATTTTTTAACCAGACCCTGAAGACCTCCATAATAAGAGCCAATATCCACCCAAACACCGCCATTATCTAATATTTGGGTATCTAGGATTCGCCTAGTTAAGTATATGTAACGTAACCATCTGAAATTCACTGTTGTGTCTAATAAAGAATAATATTCCCTAACTCCAAGTGTTTTATCTACCGGATTATCTTTCATTAATGATAACCCCCCAATTGACTTAACTATGTTAACGTCATCATGAAGCGCTTGCAATAAAAGTGACTCAGACTTTTTTCTAATAATCTTGAAGATAATTGGACGAACAATACCGTCATATATACCTCTATCAATAGAAAATTGCTTAGGACAGTCTAAGTCATTTTGACCAGCCCAATTTCGAAAGTTATTTAAAGTTAAGGTTTCAATTTGAGAATAAGCATCATTTATAATTTTCGTATGTTTTTTATCGATACCTTCGAGAAGGCTATCCTTATAAAAATCAACTGAATTCTCAATGAAATTTCTAACTAAATTTTGTATGTTCATTAATTAATGGATTAAATTACAGAATTACTTACTTTATTGCTAAAAATCCTTCAAAACAAATATATTTTTGAATTGAATTTATATCTGCAAAACCGGACCTCCTGAGCATATCAATATTACCTTGGGTAGAGAATGGCTCCAAAACACCTTTAAGACTACGTGATTTGTTTAGAATATCATCAGATGAGTATCCAGCCCTTAACTTGTAATCATTATAAATGCCGGTCATAATATCTTGAAACCTTGCATCTGCAGCTCTAACTTTTTCAAACATAATAAAAGCACCGCCCCAATTTAATGTCTCATATATTTTATTGATCAAGGCTTGGCGAATAGAAGGTCTCACAAATTGTATCGTATAATATGCAATGATTAAATCAGATTTTTCTGTATTAATATTAATAAAATCATCATTGATAAATTGAATATTATTTGAGTATCTACTTTTAGCGTAATTTATCATACCTACTTCTACATCGATACCCAAAAAACTCACATTATCTTTTTTTGAATGGATCTCTGAAAGTTTATTAAGCAATGAACCTGTTGAGCAACCTATATCATATATAACTGAATTATTATTTACAAAATATTCTGATAAATCACATATTAAATTATGTCCTTCATGGTACAGTGGTACTGATTTACTTACATGAGAATCAAAATTATTTGGCACATCTCCACCAAAACTCCACCCTCCTACCACAGACTTAATATTATCCCCAACATCAGACATATTTTTCTCCATATCTATTATGAACTTATTAAAATATTATTTAATAATGCACACATTACTCTGAATATTAATTAATATTCAAAATCGATAATTATAAGATTACCAAATTTCTCAGCCCTATTTGGCTTCGTTCTACTAAATAATTCATAATTTACTAGCCTTATGGCCCGTAGCTACCTCGGAAATCAATCTGGCTATATTTCACTTTGCCGATTTGTGGACTTTTGCTACAGAACTGAATAGACAATACGATTGTAGTAGAAACTATTCTAAATTGGGGGTCTTTTGACGAGCTGAAATCTATGCATTAGCCTCTTATCTTGGATTGTCGTTGCCAATCTCCCATGAAAGACTGATCTATTATCTACAATCAAAATATCGTTCTTCTTCAACTTAAATTTATATAGCGCTTTAGATTGGAAGATATAACTGTTAAGCTCTTCATAGAACTCCAGTAAATCTTTCCCGCTGTAACCAGGCGCGCTTATCTTGATATCATCTACAAGGCAATGAACAAACTGTCCATCGCACAACACATCGTTTTTATATACGGTAAGGGGAATGTGCATCCTCAGAACACGATTCCCACAGTAATTATCAACCGCTTTAACAGCAAATGAGAATTGGTCTTTATGAGGCTTAGGATTAAAAAAACTTTTAAATTGATAATAGCAGATGGTTAAGTTTTCTAATCTATTGACAATTTTGTTCGGAAGACTATCAAGAAAATCCGTGGTGTGCAACAATAAAAACTCGCCGCCATCGGCCGAATGCGCGGCTTCAACGTTGAAAAATAAATAATCCGGTATGACTCTTTTATTATCAGAGGAAATACCATCATAATGAAGTTCATTCTGCTCATAAATACTATGAAAAGAAACGTATTTTTTTTCATAGTAGCTTAGAAAAGAATATCGCGAATCTCTCGAAAAACTCTCTTCAATTAATTTATTGTCGATATATCTATCACTCTTGCAGTAAACTATATCGTGCGTATTGATTAAGTTAATTAAATCATCTGCTGACTCTATAGTAATTTCGAGATAACTCATATTTTTTAGTACCCCACATGAAAACTATATTTATTGCTGGCCATAATGGTCTAGTTGGAAGCGCGATTAAACGTCAATTACACAACCATCCACTCGTTAAAGATTGTAAACTAATAACGCGCACAAGAAATCAGCTAGACTTGCTGGACTTCAAAAAAGTTTTGGTTTTTTTTGAAAAACAATACATTGATGAAATTTATATCTGCGCCGCTAAGGTGGGTGGAATTTCTGCAAATATCAAATTTCCCGCTAATTTTATATATGAAAATACAGTAATTAATACAAATATCATTCACGCCGCCAAGTTAGTTGGCATAAATAGATTACTGTACATTGGCTCAAGTTGTATTTATCCCAAGAGTTTAAATTCACCTATCAAAGAAAACCAATTACTTTCTGGATCTATTGAGCTAACCAATGAAGCATATGCAATTGCAAAAATCCATGGGTTGAAAATGTGCGAGGCATATAATTCACAATATGATTCATGTGACTTTAGATGTGTAGTACCAACAAATACTTATGGTCCAAATGATAAATTTAACGATGTTAATAGTCACGTTATTCCAGCATTGCTATCAAAATTTATCACCGCAAAAAAAATGGGCATCAGTGAAGTTACGCTATGGGGGACAGGCTCACAAATTAGAGAATTTATTTACGTAAATGATTTAGCAGACGCAGCAATACATGTTATGAATTTAAGCAAGCAAAATTACAGAGAGGTTCTTTTAAAAAATCAAGCTCATCACATCAACATTGGCTCAAGTGAGCGGATTTCAATCAGAGATTTATCAATTATGATTGCTAAGATCGCTAGTTTTACTGGAAGAATCAAGAACGACCTTAGTAAAACCGATGGCTTCAGCATAAAGACTCTTGACTCTACTGCTTTATATGATACAGGGTACCAACCTAAAGTTAGTCTTGAGGAAGGATTAAAATTAACCTATAATTGGTATTTTACAAGGTATAAAAAAACTTAAACTAGTTTGCAACACCCAGGAAAATCTATATAGCATTATCTACGGTGCCAGTAACTGTAAGAGTGTACCTCGTCTTAACCCCACAGTTTGCTGCCAAATGGTAACGCATTGGCTCCCAGGTAACCACATCACCAGCTTTCCAGTGAACAAATACCGCGTTTCCAACTTGGAAAAAATGTCCCCAGTGCCAATCATCCAAAAAAATAAGGTATCTTTTGACGTTAGAGTTACGAACAATCTCTGATAAATCTGTTAGATCAACGTTCGCTTTTGAACTACCACTAGCTAACCGTTGATATGTATCAAAGTGCCATGGAAGTATATTACCTGGGTCAATTCTGTTAACGTTGGCGTATGCATTCTTGAGCTTAAGTATGTTGTATATGTCATTTAAATAATCGGGTGCATCAGAGAATTTATATTGTCTATATGAAGTATTTTCCTTGGTATATCCATTTTCAACGTGATCTCTCTTACCCCAAGCCAGAATATTAGATTGATAATTATCATACTCACCCGGATAAAAATCGATAGCAGAAACCACTGGCTCTTTATCAACCTTACCTCTCATCTCAGCCAGATCATGACTGGATATTTTTAGCCTAGGCATTTGAATAAGATCACCACTGGCTGACTTACCGGGATCAAAATGCCAATGCCCATGAAGCATCATCTCATCAAGTAAACACTTATATGTCATAAACAATCCTGTATGGCCGAATAATTAAGTAATTGATTTTTTTTTCCCCACAATATAGCTGTATTATATTTTCACTTATGTATTTTGTCCAACCATTAAGTCGTAAATTTTTATTATTATGTCTCTTCGGATCAATTGTTGAATTCTCATAACCCTCTAAAGACGGATCGTAGAATGAAAACAGTTCTGAGCTTTTATTTGACATGATAAATTCAAGTATTTTTTTAAAAATTAAATCTGCACTAGTAACTCTAGTTAATTCACCGAAATAAACTGATACAGATGAGATAAATATATATTTATTAACATAAGTTAGTTTTGTCATCAAATGGGAAATTCTCGATATATCTTTCATAGATGTTTCTTCATCACGTATTTCTATTATTGGCTTTTTATTTCTAGTAACAAGAAGATCAATTACTACATCATATTTTTTTTCAAATAAGTTATTAAGATGATCAAAGCTATTACAGTCACATTCATAATTAAAATTATCAATTTTTATAAACTTGTCGCCTCTTTTTACAGTAGTAATATTGGTAAAATTTAAAGTTTGCAACCTTTTGAGCAAATAGTTACCAAATATGCCGTTTGCACCAAGAATTAATACTTTAATATTTTTATTCATGTTTAATTAAAGTAGGTCTTTTTCTTAAAAAAAACTTAAATTCTGAGTAAAGAAAACCGTTTTTATTCATCAAACTATAAAAAATTGAATTCTTAAATAATCTACTTTTTATAATACAGACTAAATATCTAATCGGCCCAAAAGAAGTAATTGATTGAAAAAGCAATCTTAAATAATTAATTTTATTTGATTT
>JACCDV010033719.1_pt1 | contig 15598 bp, 19 predicted proteins | sample 7446131 | NCBI WGS metagenome assembly JACCDV01 (sample SAMN15323448, study PRJNA562643) | freshwater metagenome | isolation source: river surface water | place: USA:Blue River Watershed | collected 2017-08-17 | reverse complement strand
TATGAGCTAAAAGGATTTTATCAAAACCATAGGAACTATGCTAGTTCGATAAACAACGATCAAATGCTCGGGAATTCACCAATCATGTCTGAAGTACAGTTTGCAATATTTAGATCTCGACCAATTGCCAGCCAATCGTATATAATTCTGACCTATACGTCAAGAATGCAATTGACGGGACACCTCTCTAGCCAACTTCAATTGCTAACCCCTGCGGACTCATCGCCTATTCTATCTTCAACGACACCTTTAGCATCTTCTATCCTAATGGAACCAATATCAGCTAAATGACTACGAATGGAATTGTATGGGCTGCATACTAAAGCATATATAAAGTAACCAATGTCAGTCAGCAATGGCTCAATGTCACCGACCCACGATTTATTAACTGGATGAGGATTGCCCCTATTTCTGGCTTTAGGAAAGTTTGGGCAAGGATCAATAATAATCTAGAAAGTGGAAACTATACAGTGGAAATCAATAACAGTAATGCAATTAATATTTAGTTTACAGTGTTTCACAGTTCGGAACCAACAAATACTTTGTACTCTCAACATCCAATTTTTTTGGCACAAAAAACCCATTTCTCTCAATTAGTTATCTGATTTTCGGAGGCCTCTGTTTCTTGGCTGGCGTATTCTTTTCTATTCGTTACGTGAAGAAAAGAAAGAGCTAAAAGTGAATGATTATTTATTGGCTAAAGTTGAAAAGTATAAACTCACATCAACATAACTGTCTTTTTTATATTTGCGTTCGAAGCACTAACGTTTTTATTGGGCTTTTCCGCCATGCTCTTGAATAGTCCTATCCAATTTTTGAAGTCAGACTTATCAGCCACATAAAAATTTCGTTAGTAAACCTATTCCCCATCGATTTTAAGAGTAAAGCATTGGTCTTCTTCGAAATCTTCGCATTCGTCCCTTTGTAGGGCCTAAGTCCTCTTACCAAGCTCTATTTTCTTAAAGCCCTTCAGGCGATCTATATAAGTAAATCCTTACAGAAGTCATCGTCGCTCGACACTTTTCCTTTCTTCTTGCAATAAAATAGTTTCTTAGTGGATCTAAAGTCTTAACGGATGTAAAAGTATCGATCTTAGTAGCCTCCTGAATTCATATTGATTTTGGTCATGACTGAGCCAGTAAAATTTTAATCAAACGAATCTTCACTCTATTGTGAGTAAGTCTTCTTTATCTTTTTGCTTTACTATTACTTAATGCTCTACTATTTTATTATGACGTGTTTACTTGACTTCTGTTTCTACTGCTTTACAAGTTTCTTGTAAACCTTATCTCCAAAGAACTTATAGCAAATTTGCTCAGCATCGGTTGGCTATTGGAGTAGGGCAATCCTGAGTTCTTTGAGCTGAACAATAGCATTCTTATCTTTGGTGTTCTTGATGCAGTTCTCAATCATTTGCAGGACAAACTGATAGATAAGCTAATAGTTGACAGGCTATTATTCTTCGTCCTCTTCTAGGATATCCAGAACTACTGTCAGAAACTCCACCTTCTTGAAGTAGTATTACTTGTTCTACACGCTCTACTCGAACTAGGCAATCACTCTCTCGTATTACTTCTCATCTCTCAACTTCTTGTTTGTTTTGCTCCCCAACATCACGATGTGTTTGGCTGCTTAGTATTTTATGCTTACGGAGTCTCCGTGCAAAGAGTATATCTTTTGATGGGTCTGTCTAGCCTTGTCTATCTGTTTGTTCCTTTATTGTTTTAACGCTTTGAAGTACTAATATTCATAGCCTTATCTGTCTTCCTCATCCTTACCATTTACTAATTCGTCCTATTCATCGAATTTGGGCATGAGCCTTTGAAAGAAATCACGAGTAATTTTGCTAGATTGAGGGCTGTTTTCCTTGGTGACTTTGATCATGCTTAGAAGATTAATCGCCTCGTCATAGTCTCCTTATAGGAAGCGAAAGTAGCACTGTCTTAGTTGATGCTCGAATATTACAACCTATGATTTGGACTGTATCTTTTTGAGGCATTCGTAGGCCTTGGTGATGTTGGCGAGGTTGACAGCATACACTTCTGCTAGAAGGAGATAATAATAGTCTTTCTGGTTCTATTCTAGTTCCTACATTTAATTTTGAAGGCTTTCGGCCCATCGCTATAAGTCCCCTTTATTCTTTTTACTCTTCACTCTCTACAACTCCCCAAGAATTCCTTTAATTTAGCTCATAATAAATATAAAGCGATAGAATTTATCCTCAATAAATTTATCCTTAATGGTTACGCTCATATGGTTAGATGATAATTAGTGTGGATTCTCTATTTAAGTAAATATAAATATGGATTCATTGGTAGAGTGGTATTTTTTATAGCAGAGTCTGCATCTTTGTTATTTAATTAGCAAGGTGAAAGACTCCAAGGTTTCCTCCAGCAATCTTCTCTATCTCTGAGCGGGTGGGATTCCCTTTCTTGGCCCTACACAAAAGTATTAGTTTGTTTATACTTTCTTCGTTGAGCAACAAAAGAAGGCTCTGCCTGAGGTCATTGATTTTATCAGTGATGATCACGTGAGCTGGGTTCTTTTATTTCTTCTTCATTATGGGGATGGATTCTGGACCTATCGTCTTCTATAGCTCGTCTTCACTGCTGCTAATCTCAAAATCAATCTTCGAAAGTTCATTCTTTATGGTGTAAAGCTTTTCATTGTTGATTTTGACAGACTACTTTAGACTGCTGATAGCTTCTTCAATAGGTGGTTCGTTGTTGTCGATAAGTTTGGGAGGGTCAGACAGTTGTGTAAATTTGGCTTTCTGACTTTTCTTGAGCTCTTCAGTTGGCTTAGAATATTTTTCTTTTTCGTAGGGCTTAGCAGTTACTGTTGGCTTTGACTATTTCTCGTGCTTCTCTTCCTCCTCCTCGTCCTATGGAATGGCCTATATCTTATCTTCATCTTCGGAGTCCTATTACTCATACTCCATATCATAGAAATCGTACTATTCCTACATTTTGAAGTATTTCCCTCGCTATGCTCTGCCCTATCCAACCTTTTGGACTTCAGCCATTGAGGGGTCTTTTAGTGATTTGGAAGAAACTGAGTTGGTGGAAAGTGAATGTTTTTTGGATGAGCTGGCTGACGAGCGATGAGTGTTACCTTTTAAAATATTTTTGCGGTTTTACTATAATCGCTTCAACTCTTCCTTTTCCTTTTTGTTTTTCTCGCTTATCTTCTTCAACTCGTCTTAGAGCTGCTGCCGAATCCGCTATTTCTCTTGCTTCTTTTTCTATGCACTAAAGTCTGGCTTAGTCTTTTTGGGGATTGGCTATACTTTATCAGCAGAGAGAGAAATTCCAAGCTTTTTTGCCTGATATAGGACGCCTTCAATCAAGACCTTATCTCCGTTATCTGCAACTAGCTTTTAATAGACTTCCTTCAAATAGGTGGCTGCACGTTTGCGGATGATGGGGGTTTGTAGGAATTAGAGAATGGAGGGACGATCTTTTTCTTTTTTCTGGAGCATCTTTTTGACCAATTCACGAAGCTACTTTGAGTAAAACTAGGAGATGGGTGAAAAATTAGCCTCTAGAACCTTCACTGCCAATCCATTGAGAGAATAGGCCTCGAAGGGTCTCTTCTGGTTGCACATCTCATAGACTATGCACCCGAACGCCCAAATATCCCTAAGTAATCCGGTGAGTACGACTTATAGGAGTATGGTTTATGGCGATATTGCTAAGGAGACATGTAGTAGGGTGTTCCGATGCTTGTACTGGCGAGATCTATCTTCTCATCTAAGACTTTCGAAATGCCAAAGTCGCCAAGCTTGACCCTGTCGTCCGTTATGAATATGTTGGGCGTTTTGAGGTCCCTATGAAGTATCCTTTTGTCGTGCATATAGAAGATAGCGAGTGCAATTTGCGTGGCCCAGTCAATGATCTGGGTTTACTACAATTTTTTACCCCCTTGGTTTTCTTTCTGTTCGACAATGAGCTGGTTGAGATCGCCGCCTGCGCAGAATTCCATGATGATATTGAGCTCTTGGCCTTCGATGATGGATTCGCGATAAGATACGATGTTGACATGCTTGAAGGCCTGGAGGAGTTTGACTTAAATGAAGATGTTTTCAGTCTGTTCGGAGGTTTTGTTGGTCAGTTCGACCTTCTTGATGACGTAGTCTTTGTCCTCTTGGATCTGGCGAGCCAGGTAGGCGTTGCCGAAAGCTCTAAGTGCATTCAAGTATACCCTTGCCCAATGATTTTCAAAATCTTGTACTGCTCCATTATAATAGTGATTATAAGTGTTTAAATATCAAATCCATTCTTTTGAATACTCTTAGTTTGCATTATATGTAACCATAATTCCATAATTTTACACCTACAGTCATTCTCCTTGAAACTAAACTCTGGAAAATATAAAACTAAAACGGTTTTTAAAATTATTTAAAATCTATTTGATTTTTCTTTGATCTATAAGTTTTCCCAAGTGATTTAGAGAGCAATATTAAGTGCCTATGAAGATATTTTGTTTAAAATTGATTGTGATGAATGGGGAGGATGGGGTTGGGTAGGAGGAGTTAGGGTTGAGGTTGGGGTTGTAATAAATAAAAGAATATTTTGGGGTTCGTATAATTATTTTTATAGTTTTACAGTATTCGTACAGTCTTAAATACAATGGCATCATCAGGATCAAATTAGTCTTAGCCTTCTTACTTCCCCCCCATCATCTTGTAGAAACCTCCGTTGGAGTTTCTCATCCAATCCATTAAAAGCGCTGCTGAATAAACCTAGGCAGCAAAAGCAATGATGCAGTTAGGCGAAGTAATGCGTCACGCCGAGGGAGACGTGTTCGAGCAGTGCTTGCTGGGTGTGAACTACCTCTTCCAAAAAGGGTATACGTCTGTCTTTATGACCTATGTGGACTTAATGCGTAAAATGATGAATCACTTCACCAAGCTCGGCCGACTCTTATAAGTACCCATATTCTTACATTGACTAGGATGATACCCATGACCAAAATATCGAATTTAGGATGATCTATGTCCTTTCCATCATCGCTGAGCTCATTCGAGAAAACCCCAAGTTCTATTTCCCCTTCACTCGCAAATTCCTAGTCACTGTCTTCTGCATAGACTATGAATTGCTTGAAAAGTCGTCCAGGAAAAGAGACATTCTTGCTATCCTTTCTGTCATCTACTAAAACTTCTCAAGGCAGGGCCGCCTCGTCAACAAGTACAACATGATCGAAAGACTCAAGACATCTCTCCTCGAAAACTATTCCCTCATCGAGTAGCTTTTCACACTGAAGGTTTTCAACCGTGCGATTTGCAACTTGGCAACAAAGGGCTTGGTGTTCACCACTCAGGAGTTCACCAAGTATAAGGTGATGGGGACTCTTTCGCAGTTCATCGAGAAGAGCCAGATCGAGCTGTTCATTGTGAAGTTAAAGTTGACGATGGCGTGGCTGGGCCAGGAGGAGAAGGGGGAGGAGGTGACTTCCATATGATTACAAGACAAATAGAACATTGAATTATGCCATAGGGGTATTTTTATTTGATGGTTACTTTTGTATTGGCAGTATAAAGTATCGATGCCTAATTTCATTCTGGTTTTCTATAATTGGAATATATGAACACCTCCCTGCAAAATATAATAACCAGAGACAACTCTTGTCTCAACGATACTGACCTCAAAACACTCTTCTCCACCAAGCACTACCCCAAGTTCTAATTGTCTGAGTTTCATAAAAATGCCCAATTGGCCAAGAAGGATAAATTTCTATTCTTTCTCCAAGTCCTCGAAAAGTGGAATAAGGAAGTCAAAGAGGGCGCAAATCATCTTAATGACTGCCTCTATACCAGGAACGACTTCATTTTCTCCTGGCTCAAGAGTTTGGCAGTGCAGGATGAAAGACACATCGACAGTTCTTTGCAGAAATTGTTGAGTTGGTATGAATCAGCGAAGAACACTGAGCCTGTATGTGCAGTGAAGAAGGAGGGGAGCAACCAACTGCGAGCCTAAGAGTGGTAAATCCGGAACTCTTACAAATCCAACCTGCCCTTAGAGTACTTTTGATGCGAATTAGGATCGACAATTACAAGAGGCGGTTGGTGCTGAACGAGAACAAGGAGAAGTATAGCCTGTGCCGCAGCGTGGAGCACTAATCGAAGGAGTCAATCAAAAGTCAGCTGGGCAGCTTCATTCGCTTCAAGAAGCATAATAGCTTGCTTAAGGACAGGCGGGAAGACGAGCAAATCAAGGATTATATGGATAAGTATCAGAAAAGCAAAATGTACTTCTACAAAAATATCCCCAAAAATTATTACAGGAAATAGTTCGATAGAGATAAACTCGCAGCTGTCGCCAAATTCATCAAACCCTCACGCAACACCGCAGCCGAGTAGATCAAAAACTATAGAATAAAAACTTCGATGGGGATTCGCAAATTCGGTTTAAACAACTTCAACCGAACCTCATACATGGTGGGACAGAGACCTGTAGGCTAGATCTAGAACAGCGATGCCAGTTACTAGCTGTAGAACGATAAGCGGCTTTCGAATATAAGTTCAGTGGGTTTGATAACGAATGCTTTTGAGCTCAAGGGCAAGCATAGGAAAAGATGATAATTATTTATGATTAGTGCAATCATTTAATTCTTTCCTCTTATTTGTGGTTGAACAATTGACAGATATAATATTAAATTTGATAGTAACAGTTTAAGAAATGAAGAAGGCATCCTCCAAGAGCGCATTCACTAAGAAAAATAAGACCCTGAACAATATCCCTGAAAGCAAGAAGAGCAGCCGAATTGTCAAGGCTAACAGCTGTGTCAAAATCAACTCTCTTAATTCATAAAATAATAGTCGGCAGAATCCGTTGAGCCAAACCATCAGTCTCAAGCAGAATAGCTCACAAAGACACATTGTCCCTTATGAGCTCCCTCATGGATCACGCATATATGACAAGCCTGTGAGTTCTAATCGTCCCACCCAGCGGGCTGAGGCCAAGAGCTCCATCTAAACCATTCCCATGCGCGAGAACAAACAATAAAGTATAGACAACTCTTCGGTGGTGGTTCGTTTGAAGTAGAGGAACGAAGATTTGACGAAATAGAATATATTATTGAAGCAAAGATGCAACGACTTACAATAAATGAGCCTTCGAGACAAGTAGAAGATAAAGAATCTAATAATACGAATAAACGAGGTAAAGCAATCCAACAGCCAAGCGAGCGAGATGAAGCAGTCCCATCCTTCCAATGCCCATCTAATCTTCAACCAGCATTAAATCAGTGCTGCCAAGTTACACTCCAAACTCAAAATGTAGACCCCATACAAGAATATTTCAGCAGGCTGTGACAGCAGAGAGTGCCAGTAGCGAAAAAAGTATCTAGAGAGTGAACTTTATCGTGAACGCATTTTGAGAGATAAGCTATAGGCTGACAAACGAGAGTGGTAGCATAATAAGGAGCAGTTGAAGCAGCAATACAACGAGTTACTTATTGAAATCCAGGAGATGAGGGAAAAGTAATATTGAGATGATCATCATTCTTTTTCTATGGCAAACACTATCTATTACACCACCCTCACCCTTTGATCCCCCATTATGAGTGGGGCAGGCTAGTTGTTTGAATCTAGCCATTTTCTGTATGTTTAGTGAATAGATGTATGATTTGATTTAGATTTAAATTCAAAAAGATGAGTAGAGAAGCCAAGAAGCCAACCATTTTCGCACCCTTAAAGACCCATAGAATATTCTTTCTCGCCTAGCTGCTGCAGCCCTACTACGGCAACCACCCAGAGCACCATTTTAGCGAACTTGAGACATTCCCCACTGCGGTGTTGGGCAATGAATGCTTGCGAAGACTGTATGAGCTGACCATAGATAACCTCAATGTGCATAATTACCCTGATGCCATCTTCTTCTGTGACAAGCTAGTAACCCTTTCCAACAACCATATCGCAGCCGTCTATCTCCTCGGATAGTGCTACTTCCGCAACGCCAACTTCAAAAAAGTGCACTCCCTCTTCCTCCAGTACAAACTACTCACTCACAATATCAGCTTCCAGCTGCTGGCAGCCAGAGCTTTGCTCCTCAATAAGCAAAATGACCAATGCTTGGCCATCCTCGAAATGCAGCTTGATAACAGTTACTGCAATAAAAAGATGGAGAGCTGTCGTGCCTTCATCAAGGCTCAGTGCTTTGAGTCCCAGGACAACAAACTCATGGCTATCGAATCATATCAAGAATGCATCCAAAAAGACCCGACCAACGTCGAGGCGTTCAATCGGCTCGTCGATTGCCAGCTCATCACAGGCACTCAGAAATAGCAGCTACTAAACTCGCTTACCTTTGCGCCATAGGACCAATGGCTAAAGAAAATTTACATTTCGAAGGTGAAGGAATTGTAAGAACCCCAGCTGCAAATGGCGGAGGAAGATATAAAGAAGGAGAACATATTCTAGGTGTTAGTGGCTAAGGAAAACATCAGCATTCTTTGCATTCGCGCTAAAACTCTCTATCAAAACTATCAAATTCCTGCCGCCTATGACCTGTGCTTGAAGGCAATAAAGAGAGACCCCTTAAGCTTTGAAATACTCCCCATATACGCTACGTGCCTTCTTGACCTGGGACTGACAGGTGAGCTTTACTACTGCGCTCATAATTTAGTGTAAAACTACTCAACGCATCCAGTGAGTTGGTTCACTGTGGGCACCTATTACTTCCACTGCAAAAAGTATTAAATCGCAAGGAAATACTTCCAAAAGGCTATTAAGCTGGACAATAGCTTCCTCTACGCGTGGATTGGCATGGCGCACTCCTTTGCCGTCCAGGACTAATCCGACCAGGCCATGTCCATTTATCGATCCATCGTCAGGCTCTTCCCGGGATGCGCGCAGGCCCATCTTTACATGGGGATGGAGTACTTGAGGACAAACAATTTGAAGACTGCCACTATTTCTCTTTTGAAGGCCAAGGAAATCAATCCGACGGACCCTCTTATTTACTCCGAGTTGGGAGTGATAAACTACAAGCAGAAGAATTACAAATAGGCTAAGAAGAACCACCTGTAAGCCCTCTCCCTGTGCCACCCTGACTCATCCTTCTGGGTCATGGAGACCATCCTCACCAACCTGGCCCACGCATGCCGCAAGATGAAGGAGTACAAAAACGCAGTAAGTTACCTTGAGCAATGCGTAAGTTTGAATTCCTCCAATGCCCAGACATACTTTTCAGTTGGGTTCATCTACCACCTCAGCGGACAGCTCAACAAGGCAATTTGCTTTTACCATAAATCGCTTAAGTTCAAGCATGATAACCAGTTTGCGCAGGAAATGTTGCAGAAGGCCTTAACTGATGCGAGTGAATTGTCATGGGACAGCGTGTACAATTCTTGATTTGCTTTATTGAGGCGATTCTCATAGTTATTGAATTTTTGGTATTAGTGAGCCAGTAACTCGGGTTTATTTTTTGTACGAACAGTAAATAATCAAATAATACATGACTACATTCAATTTACAAGCGACGAATACTATATTATATTTATGAGTTCGAGTAAAAATCCTTCAACCAAGATGGCTCACCTCCAGGCCTTCATCAATAATCCCTTGATCATCATCTCCAGTAGTGACAGTGAGGAGGAGAAAGAGGGTGCAAGGGCAAAGCCCAAGGCAGCCTAGCATCATGATCCGACTGTCCTCACACTCATAACAAGGAAAACTGAGTCTGAGGCGTAAAGACTCAAGAGAAGAATGTAGATTACGAAAATTTGCGAGTAAAATAAGAATGATTAATAGGCTGAAGCGCAAATCAAGAAAGAGCGCCAGCAATTGAAGCAGATAGCTTAGGAGAGGAGGAGGACTGAGGCGAGATAAAGCAGCATTAGACACTAATTTTCATCTTACGCACATCTTCCCTTTTAGTCTCTATTAATTGTCAAGGAACTCATGGAAAAATTCTACAGTCATCCCCAGTGCCAAATAGACAGCAAATCAAGCGAGCCTCACATCTCCTTAAGGATGCAGTACAGGCAGAATTTAACAAAATATCTCCTATTGACTCTCTAAGAGCTAGAGCTTGACAACGGAGTGAAGAATGAGACAGAGAAAATGTTGTGTGGAAAATAGATTGATCGCATGGCATACAGCTACAAAGTTGCCAGCTAGCTCGAAACCACATTTTACAAGAAGCTTTTTAAACGATATATAAGGAAGACGGGAGACTGCTATGAAGCACAACTCAAAATTGTACTAAAAGAGCTGGCCGATAAGAATCATATCTAGTTCAGGAGGAAGATTATTGCTCGTACCTACCCCTTGGATGAGCTCGCCAAGGCCAGTGAGGAGTCGCTGGTGTGCGAGAAGACTAAGCAGGATGAGCTAGAGCAGAAAAGATTATTTGTTCGTCAAAACTAGAAGATCAATCCTTTTGAAAGGTTCCAAGTGGAGGAAGAAGTGATATAGCCCCCGCAGTTGGGGCTAAGGTAGTACTACAACGAGCCAAGCGACGTGACGGAAAGATAGGCTTTGTAGGAGAAGCAAAGGCATAGAAAGGATTTAGCTGGCAAGAATAAGCTTATATACAAGACCACATGCAGCTCAATATTAAAGTCAGTCAACAATATCAATGAAAGAATACGCAAGTTACGCAGCCGAGGGTTCTCTTAAATCAACTAATTGATAGTCAACTTCGAAGAAGAAAGATGAATGATATCCAACAACATCACAATCATTTATTACAAAGCTCAGGTTGAGTAATTATGCCTTTCAAAGACCATCTTAATAATACTAGCCTGTTATACCTTTTTAAAATATTAAATAATTAACCGTATTAAAAATACTATTAATGAGCATGATCGAGGGCCGTTTATGCTAAGCTCTCAAACCAACGCAGACACTCATTCAAGAGTAGTCACACTTGAAGATAGAATGCACGATGGAGTAATCACTTTGGTTGTTTACTTATCCTTCTAGGATACGAAGAGGGTTAAATGAGGAGGGTGAGTATGAATGGGCTGAAAAGATGAGATAAAGGAGGAGCAAGATGCAAGTGTTGAATAGGAGCTAAAACATTCGGTATCATTATTTGAGTTGTACAAATGAGGCTGCTTACTTTCATAATTTAAATTTAAAACAATCGATCCCTGCATTATATGAGCAAAAATACCAATCAAAAGCCTAGCCATTTCAGTAATACTCTCGATTTGGGCCCAACCCCAAACGACAGCCTCCTTAACCCCAAGACCCCTATCAAAAGACATCCCCAAGACCAATCTAGCATCTTCTCGAAGCTTTCACCATTGCCTTTGGCGCCTAAAATCGAACAAAGAGCAATTGAAGCCCCCTTCAACTCCCACCATGAAATGCTCTACGTCGAGACCCCAGTTCCCAAATAGAATGAGAGATTCATGGTGGACGAGGACCAAGGCGGCATGAACTATGCAATAGAGAATCGCATCATTTTTTAGTCCTCTGAAGAAAACGATGAGAATAACTCGAGCTAAATTGAAAGCTCATAGGAACAAGAAGACGAATCCAGCCCCCACTAGAGCAAGAGAAGCAACTAAGGTCAGTCAATTTATGAGGATTCGGAGGATGAATAGATGAGAGAATCTGCCAATCCAGAGTCAAAACTTGGCGAGGGCAAGGCTCGAAGGAGTTTTAAAGCCAAACACCAGGCTAGTCTTAACAAGGACGCAAGTGGCAAAAAAGTAGTCTGCAATTGCAAGAAAACCAAGTGTCTGAAGCTTTATTGCGACTGCTTTAGGCTCAATCAAACCTGTGACGGCTGTAACTGTGTCGGCTGCCACAACTTATAAACCTACAGTGAAGAAAGAAACAATGCTATTTTGGCACTGATGGACAGAAACCCTGACCCCTTCGGACAAAAGATCGAAGCTGACAAGCACGTCAAAGGTTGCAACTGCAAGAAATCTAACTGCCTGAAGAAATACTGCGAATGCTACCAAGCAGGCCTCAAATGCGGTGAAAACTGCAAATGCTAAGAATGCAAGAACAACTCTCCTGAGTAGGGTTCTGACGGGGACAAGGGCGTGAGCAAAAACACAGCTAAGAAATAGCGCAAGATGGTGTAGATATGACCCTACCTCATTTGAATATTATTAATTGCTGATCTTCATATTGATCTGTATCTAGCTCACCATTATCTTCATAAAATAATACAGTTGCTTATTATCTAAATTTAAATAGCAACGATGAAAGTATTTTCAAAGGGATATAAAAACAAATCCACCCCCTCCCTCCATACCAATACTATCGACCAATCCGCAATCACCACCAAGCCTAAGCATATGAATAAACTCAAAACTTTCAAACAAATCCTCACCCAGAATGTGCAGATCACAGCTCTCAAGAAGGAAGACAGTCCCAAACTCAAGTATCACGAATACACAAGCAGACCAAGGACGGAGAGAAACTACAATATAAACTAGTCTTCTAATTTGCGATTTACGACGGATCTTAACAGTTCACAAGAAATGCCTCCCGTCAAGATGATCAATAGTCTTAACGTAAAGAACTATCGCTAGGCCAACAACAGAGATTCCTCTGAGTAGAAGATCGAGAGTGTGCTCTACTACGGCAAGCAGAGTGAGGCGAGCAATTTTATGAATAACTCTGCATATCTCAACACATCTGAAAATGTCAATTACACCAATGTATCCGCCAGAAGTGACTATGCCAAGTATAAGATCAACAAAATGGAAGCCTATAAGACCAACAAAGAAAATTAGTTCAAGAGGATCAATTACTATAAGAATTCCAAAGTCGTCAACTCTCAGAGGACCACCGTGAGGAGACCCTTGGATATTGACTACTTTCACGTTGGCAAAAAGATTGGGAGAGGAAGGTTTGGTGCAGTCTATATGGTTCAATAAAAGGAAAGTGGGGCAATATTCGCTTTGAAAAAGATTGACCTTGTTCAAGTAAAGGAATAGCAGATGGAGAGCCAAATAATTGAGTAAATAAAGTTGCAGATGTTTATGAACTATCCCAACATCCTTAAACTTTATGGATTTTTTAGGTAAGGCAAGTACCTTTGCCTCATCTTGTAGTACGCCGAGGGAAAATGCCTTTTTAATAGGCTGGGCAAAAAAGTAACCTTCCCTATATGTAGATTGAGTAAAGGGAAGTTAGCTACTATACCTCTCAAATGATAAAAGCACTAAGATATTGCCATTCCTAATCCATCCTTCACCGTGACTTGAAACCTTAAAATATACTCTTGTGCTTCGGGGTGGCCAAGCTGGGGGATTTCGGCTGGGCGGCCTACGCCCCTAAATAGTAAATTTGGGATAATGCAGCAAAAGGAGCACTTTTTGTGGGACTTTAGACTATGTGCCTCCCTAGATTATAAAGGGAAACTACTATGATGAGAAGGTGGATATTTGGAGTTTAGGAGTGCTGATTTATGAAATGGCAATGGGGTACGCTCCCTTTGAAACCCATCCTAACGATCCTTCACTAACATAGCAAATGACTATGAAAAGAATTCTTTAATGCGATCTTAAAATTCCTGAAAATATCTCTAAAGACCTTAAAAATGTGATTGAATCTATTCTTTCGACTGAGCCTCAAAATCGGCCTTCGTTGTAGGAAATCTAAAGCTGCGGTTGGATGTTAAGATTTAAGGAATAGGGGATGTAGATTAGCAAAGGTATTTGGGATTGCTGGGCAAGATTGGTGGAGCGATGATTTATATCATTATATGTATTGTGTTGTGTATTGTGTTGTATTGTATTGTATTGTGTTGTATTGTATTGTATTGTGTTGTGTTGTGTTGTGTTGACAATAAAAAATAGTAATAATCAGCTGATGGATGCCTATCTAAAAGTATCGTTGTCATCAGAACTATCCAACTATTGGATTATACGGGCTTGCTACTACGCAATCTATCTTAAGTTTTACAGCTATCTTATCTTCTACTGTGAAATTTTATCAACCGAAGGCATCCTTGACCCTCTCTTTTATTACTTATTCTTCCTTGCAATCTATTCCAGGAAATTCTTCAACCTGTTTGACTCATATTTCAATCGATTCAGATTCTCTTATAGCTTCTTTACGTCCCCAACTGTTCCCTATTTCTACTTCAACAGCTACTTACTCCTTAACCCTTTCTTGACTGTCCCTTCCTACTCCTCGGAGAAATTGTGGCGCTTTGGACTTTAGAAAGAAGTTGATTTCTTGAGGATTGATTTGAGCTGGGGTTGGGGAAGACTGAATTGGATTGAGTTAACAATTTCTGCTATGAGTTTTTAGAGGGGTTTGGAGATGGATGCTATTTAAGAACGATTGAATGCACTAATGATTTTGATGATTTCATTTAAATTGGCTTCACTATTATTTTTCCGTTACTCTTTTACGTACTATTCAAGACATGCAGATATAATCTTAAAATCTTGCAATTTCTATTTCACCTTCTCGCCAAAGTCAACAGAGGAGCGTTTCCTTTTTGTAGCTGTTGAACTTGCTTTCCCCTATACATTCTTCCCAAGGTTAATCACACTGATGGTTTGCTTGGCCCGCTTTATCTTCTTTTGCTATCCCCCTCCCACTTTGTGCGCCTTAGCCTTGGAGGTAGAGTGGACAAGATTGACAGAGGGAGCATTGGAAATGGGTTAATTTTTGAATATGGCCGATGACTATTTTTCTTCTGTATTGATGCGATGATTGTTGGGAGTCTTGGAAGGTTTCTGATAAACGGAGGACTTCTTTTTATGTTTGGGTTCGAAGTGCTGGTTAAGAGATTGCTGGTGTGAAAAAGATTTATTATTAGTTTGTGCTTAATTGAGCCGAATTCGATGCATCTATATTAATGATATACTATTAAAATTTATTATATCCATCCTCAACCTTCACATAGCCATACCACACCTAACCCCAAACAAATCCACATAAGAGTCAGGAATTAAGTGTTTGGAGTAAACCAGCAAATTAAGTATATTCGCAATTCCGAATCGGTTTGGAAACAAAGTTTTCTTGGTGATTTTATGTTTGATTTTACAATGTAAATATATTGTCGGTAATGCCAAATTAAATCTGTGAGCTAATAATAAAATAAGCGAATTAATAAAGATGAAGACGAGTAATGGAGGTTATAAAATTAGTTCTCTATCAAACATGGTGCAGCTAAAGCTGGTGGAGAGCTCACACACAAGTTTCCATAAGTCAAAGCATGAATGTCTCACCCTCAACCCCCTCACTTCCATTAGTAATATCCCCTAATCCTTTGAAGATTTAAAAAAAATACATTCTTGTGATATCCACCAGAGCAAGGATTCAACCCACTATCTATCCCGTGAGTCAAACAACCATCATCGAACCCACTCCATCACTAAAATTTTAAGTGTCAAGGAAATAAAAAAGCAATAACTCAAAGGGAAAAGCAATGAGCAAGCAATATAGAAGCAATGCTCAAGGAAAATATTCGTATCTATTTCTAAAAGTGGGCGAAGCTCATCAAATAAAAAATAAGCTAACCCCGAGTTAAAAGAAGAGGACTGCCGGTTGGTAGTAGAGTAGCCTAGACGACAAAAGATCAAGCTAAATATTTACAAGAATATGGCACTTAAGAATATGGGTAATGATAAATGATTAATAAATGTTAATAGTTCTATATTTACT
>JACCDV011109648.1_pt1 | contig 15604 bp, 17 predicted proteins | sample 7446131 | NCBI WGS metagenome assembly JACCDV01 (sample SAMN15323448, study PRJNA562643) | freshwater metagenome | isolation source: river surface water | place: USA:Blue River Watershed | collected 2017-08-17 | reverse complement strand
ATTTCATTGAATAAATTTGATATATCATATACATCATCAAAGTTATTTTTTTTTATATATATTTGTTTAATATTATTTTTGAAGTTGTATTATATTATTATCTTGTTTGTTAGACGTGCAATTAGAATATATTTTATAATTTTCAAAATATTTATAATCATCAAAATAAACATATTGATATTCAAAATTTCATATCCATTTTTTATTAAAAAAAATAACGGAAATTATATATTTACTAATTTTTAATCATTTAATCATTTATTCTTTTAATTGTTTTTGCAAATATTTTAAAATATATTTAAATGATGGTCTTTTATTAATGTTTTCATCTGTACACATATAAAATAGTTTTTTAATATATTTTGGAGCTTTATTGAAAAGTGGTATTTTTAGTTTAAACTTTAAACACTTATATCTATTTTCAAATTTAGTTTCTGGAATTTTACCAGTTATAATTTCATAAAGTAATACACCAAATGCATATACATCACCAGCTTTTGTAGATTTATTTTTATATAATAATTCTGGAGATGTATATACATGATCAAAATAATCATGTTGATATTTACTACTATTACGTTTAAGATTAAACATATCATACCAAGTAATTTTAGCTGATGAATGATTACCGTTGATATTTATGGAATTAGAATTTATATGACCATGTATCATATTTTCACAATGCATAAAATGTAATACCATTGAAATATCAATTAAAACATATAACCAATTATCATTATAGTTTAAATTTTTAAATTCATTAGATAAAATTACATCACGTAAAGTTCCATTTTGTGCTTTTTCTAAAACAATATAGTAATTTTTATGATAATCTAAATTTACACCATAACAACATACTAATTTTGGATGTCTAAAACGTAAATTAGCTTTAATTTTTTTTAAAAGTTTTAACATATCAGTATCATTAATTATATATTTAACATCATCTCTATCTAGTTTATACACACTAACATCAGTACCAAAATAGGATGCATCAATTAGTGCATTTGTTCTATTTTTATGATCTTCTTTAAAATCTAATCCTTCAATATTAATATGGTGAATATCATCCAACATCTTAGATGTAGTATTAGAATTGATTAAAGACATAGTATGTGTTAAAACAATGGATTTAGCCTCCTTTATTAATATAAGAAAAAAAAATCAAAATTAAATAATTTTGATTTATTATTTAATCTTTATAACTATTTAAATTATATATCAATTTCTTCACTATATGTTAAATTATTATCATTTTTAATAGCTTTTATTAATTCTTTAGTTGATTTAAGTCTTAACCAATCATTCATTCTTTTTACATTATTTAAGTTGGCACCTACAGGTTCAACCTTAAAATTATTGATAACTTCATTATTTTTATTTTCAATATGTTTAATAATCTTAGTAATATCATAGTATCCAGTATTATTATCAATTATAATTTCTAATGATTTATCAACAATATCATAAATTGTTGTAAAACGTTCAAAAGCCATTATAGTGTTAATAATACCTATTATTAATACTATTTATATCTTTATTCTCCCACAATATCTATATTTTCCATTATTTTTTTTAGATTCTTCAATTGTTGATGATAATAAGTAATTTACTTGTTTTAAGTATGTTAATGATTGTAGATTTAATATGTCAAAAACATATAAAGAATTTTGTATGTTTTTTAAATATATATATTCAATTTTTTTAAATTTATTATTTAAATGATATAAAATACTATTTGCATATGTATTTTGTTTATTTAAATCAATACTATTTAAAAAATTAAACGTTATCATTTTTATTTTTTTAAAATATGAATTTTTAAAAAAATCAATTAAATCAGAATCTAATTGATTAATGTTGATATATAACTCATTTACATTTGGAAATAATATATCAATATTATATATAAATCTAAATGCATTTTGTGAAATATTTAACATTTTGACGCGATCATTGTAATATGTACAATTTTCAATATCTAATACGTCATATTCATCGTTAATATAACAACATTTATCTTTTTTATAAAAAGTCATTTATATATTTATTTAAAATTAAAAAAAAATATTAAAATTATTTATAAAAATAAGTTATAAAAATAATTACAAATAAATATTAAATACATAGTTTTGTAATGTATTAATAGATTTTTGATCATCATTTCTATTTTGGTTATTGGTGCTTGTACTATCATTATTTTTTAACGATTTTAATACATTAATAATATTATTTAAATTTGATTCATTTACTTTATTTAATACATTCATTACATTCATTAATTCTGTTAAATTATTATCTTTAGTAATAACATTTTCGTCAGTAGTAGATGTAGTAGCCATAATAGTATCATCTTCAACAGTATTTAAAATAACATCATTTATATTTTTATCATATGTATTTGTTTCAATATTTACATTTGAATTAATATCTACAGTGTCAATTAATTCACGTTTTAATCCTGTTTTTATTAAATTATTAACAACTCTATCTTTAATTTCTTCAATATTTGAATTAGTTTTATATTTTGTATCATCTGGTTTATAATCTTCACAATTTTCAGTATTAAAAATTTTATCCGGAATCAATGGTCCTTTATATGCAAATTTTTCAAAACGTTCTTTTTCATATTGTTCAACACGTTTTGATAATTCTCTTCGTTCTTTATCTTCTTTTTCTCTTCGTTGTTTATCACTTTCATTAATAAATTTATTTAAATCGTTTAAATCTTTTTGCATTTTTTTTAAATCTAATACTGCTGATACTTCTTTAATAATTTTATTATCAATTTTTTCAGGTTTTTTAGATTTTGATTTAGATTTTAAAACATTTTTAATATCATTGTCACATTCATCGAAATTGCCTTTTTTATAATTATTCATATTTTTTTTTAAATTTTCAATACGTTCATCATTTGCATTTTTTACATATTTATTTACAAAATTTTTAAAGTTAGAATCATCTTTACCATCATCAACAAATTCATTATTTGTTGTATTAATTACAACGTCGTTTTGATTAGTTAAATCTGGTGTTAAAATAATATCTAAATAATCCATCGATAGTATTATAATATTATATTTAAATTATTTTAAAATGATTAAAAAAAATAAACTTATTATTTTATTAATAAATATTAATATTTATATTATTTTTTTAATTATTTTTTTAATTATCTTTTAATTATCTTTTAATTATCTTTTAATTATCTTTTAATAATTTTATTTATTTCATCTAATTCAAGTTTATCATGTTCAATTTCTTTTTTTAATCGTTTAGCATTTTTTGAATCAAATAAAGCATTAAAATAATATATACCAGTTGTAATTGTAAATGTAATTGAAAAACCAAATGTTATCCACCAACCACTTGATTTATATATTCCACCTAATACACCACATATAATTGTAAATATAGCTAATATAATTAAAATATATAAATAAATATTTAAAACACGAACTTCTTTATTGAATTTTTCGATTAAATTTTTTTTATCATTTATAATATCTTGTAATTTATTTAATCTATCATATTCTTTTGGATGTTGTAAATATTTTAATCTTTTTTCAATTTCATACATATAATCATGTATAATATCATTTGAAGTTGTGACATTATTATTTATTATATTTTTTAAATTATCTATCATGTTTGTACTATCTAAAGAATATAAATTAATATTTTTATTTGTATTACGTTTAGAATTAACAATTAAAAATTTAATATGTTTTTTAGCTTCTTCATCTAAATGTGCATCTGGTCTGTTTATAACATCTTTATATTTAATTTTTAACTCATCTAATTGTTTAATGTAATTCATGATAATATCTATATAATAATAAATTATATAATTAATATTTTTTAAACAATTAACATCTTTTTGCAAAATTTTCTTTTAATTATTTAATTCATTTACATATTTTCTTTATCAAAATTTAGTATTTAATTTATATCAATTATTTTTATAAAAAAAAATTAATATAAATAAACTATAGTTTATTTATATTTACTTTAAATCTGAATTATATTCTTTATTTAAATATTCATTATTTTGTATTTTGCATTCGTTTTCTTGTTTTTTAACTGATCGCATATATATTGTTTCTCTATTTAATTTTCTTTCAAATTTAAAACAACCAAGTGTTAAAATATTTGAAAATAAAATCATTAAATTGTAACAAATACGTTTATTCTTATCTTTTTTATCTTCTTCAATTAAATTTTTTAAATATTCTTCATTGAAATTAATACTATGTTGATAATTTAAACTATTTTCATAAACATCTGTCATATTAATACAAAATATTATATTGAATTAATATTTTATTATTTTTTTATAAACTTATATAAAATTATATTAAAATTATATTAAAATTATATTAAAATTATATTAATATAATAATATATAAATATTTTATTATAATGTATATCTTAGATAATAATGATACAATTGTTGAAAATTTAGTAAAACAATATAATTTTAAATATAAATTAGCTGAAGATAAAGATAAAATAATACGATCATTTTATTTAAAACATGTATTTAGTGTTTTTATAATGATAATAATAGTTGCGGCAATCGGTTATGGTTCTTATAGTGTTGCAATGAAAAATGATGTAACAAATAGTGTTGTGATTGCAGGTATAGATCTTATTGTTTGTATTGTATTTGCATTAATATTGATGGTACATAATAAACCAAGTACGTTATATAAAGAAGCATATGATAAATTTGATAATATAAAAAATAAAAAACCATTAAATATTTAATGAGTTAAAACTGGTTTTTATAATTTACTAAGATGTATTCTTAAAATATAATCATGTTGTAGTTTATTTTTATTTTTTTTTAAAAATTTATAATACAAATCTTTAATATATTCAATATTTTTAAAATCAGACATTTTTTTTAAATAATTATCAGAACATATATAAACACGTTTCATTGCTTTAAAAGATGATATAGAATGTTGAGACATTGCATAAACATTACCATACATAACCCATTCAGAATTAGCATCAATAAAACAATTCATAAACCAATCATAAACTTCTTGCGGATTAATATTTAAAAGTAATGATAAGTTACCAACTATCATTAATCTTTCTATGTGATGTAAATATGCATATTTTTTTACTTTTTCAATCATATGGTCTAATATATTTATATTTGTAGTTCCATCATACCAATTTTTTGTTATTTTATTTTTAAAATTAAAATAATTTTCATTTTCCATCTCATAGTATTTATACTTATATAAAAAACGCATATATGATCTCCAACCAATTATTTGTCTAATAAAACCTTCAACTGATGCTATATATTGTTTTTTATCTTTTGTTGATAAATCATCAAAAAATATTAATATTTGATTAATAACATAATCAATATCTAATAAACCAGTATTTAACAATACAGATATATTTGAGTGATTACCATAAATTACATTTTTTGATATCGAATCTTGATATTTTCCAAAATTAAACAGTTTTTGTTTTATAAAAGAATTATAATGATTTTTTGCATCTTTGAAAGTTACTGGATAATAAAATTTAATGTTTTTTGCATCATAATCATCGTCACCATCATTATCACTATCATCATTATCACCATTATTATAAATATCACCAAAACTATTCTTAAAATAAAATAAAACATATTTAACTGCATCTTCTAAATAATAATTGGTATATGTTTTAATTTTTAATTCTTGATAATTATTATCAAATCTATTTCTATTTAAAACATCAAAAGACCATTTATTGTATAATGGTTTTGTATTATTTTTTTCATCCATTAATATATCCAATCTAAATCTATTCCATTTATAAAAATCTATTTGACTAAAGCTATTTTTATTTTTTAAATTTTTTACATATTCATCTAAATCGTCATTAGTTTCTAAAAATAATGGAGAATCGTAAAAATTACAAAAATCATATTTATTTTGTAATGGTATATCAATTGGATCATACATTGAATATTCGATATTTTTATTTTTTTTTATTTTTTTTATAAAGTTATTAGCTTCATTGAATTGTATATATTTTATAGATACAATGTTTGAAACATTTAAAACATTTGATTTGTTCAATTTATCTTTTAAATAATCATAATAAAATAATAAACTAGCTCTATAAAATACTAATTTTTGTTTATGAAAATTTTTATTAAAAAAATATGGATCTTCTATTAAATAAATATTATTATATTCTTTTAATATTTTTATATTTTCACATATACTTGTATTTAATATGATGAAATTTTTTACCATTATATATTATATTTATTGTATAAAAAAATAAATATAATATTAAATTTATAATATTATATAATATATAACAAATGAATAGTAACAATACAACTATTAATTTAAAAAATATAAAAAATATAAAAAATGTAAAATACATCTCTGATGATGATAAATATAAGCAATTATCAAGTGATGAAAATTTAACATTAAAAGATATTATGTCAAATATTGATAAACCATGGCGTTTTGAATTAATATCTAAAAATCCATGTTTAAAATCTAAGTGGGTTCATATGTTAAAAGATAAACCTTGGGATTTTGATGCTTTATCTGAACATTCTTGTTTAGACTATAGTTTATTAAAAGAGTTCTTACATAAATATTGGAATAATGATAAAATGTCAAATAATCCAGTTGTAACATTAAATATGATTAAATTATTACCTGATAATTTTTTAAATTTTAAACTTTTAAGTAAAAACCCAAATATTAATATTGATTGGTTAACAAAATATAAAAACAAAGATTGGGATTTTGATATTTTAAGTTCTCACCCTAATCTTCAATTATCTTGGCTTAAATTATTTGAAACAGAAACTAATACATATTTTAACTTTAAATTAGTGTCTGCTAATAAAAATTTTGATATATACTGGTATACTATTTATGGTGATAAACAATGGGATTGGGATTCTATATCTGAATCACCAAATTTAACATATCAATGGTATGTTGATCAACCAAATCATGATTGGAATTGGTTTAAGATTTCAAGTCATAAATCGTTTGATAAACAATGGGTATTGGATGCACCAGATTTTCCATATGATTGGGATGAAATATCTAAACATCAAAATTTAGATATTTCATGGTTACAAAAATTATTCGGATTTAATAAATTCAATTGGTATTATATATCAGCTAATAAAAATTTAACTATTGAATGGTTGGCACAATTTGCAGATAAACAATTTGATTTTGAATATGAGTTATCTAAACATCAAAATATCTGTTTAGAATGGCTTCAATTATTTCCAGATGAAAAATGGGATTTTGAATATCAATTATGTATAAATCCTAAATTTTCATTTACATGGGTTGAAGCATTCCCAGATAAACCATGGGATTTTGATATATTGTCAGCTAGAAATGATATAACATTAGATTTATTAATGAAATATCAAGAATGGCCATGGTCTTTTAATAATACATTATCATCTAATACAAATTTAACGATGGGGTGGTTACGTAATTTTAGAAATAAACCATGGAATTTTAAATTGATATCATCAAATAAAGCATTGACTATTGGTATTATATTAGTTAATACTAATAAAGATTGGGATTGGGCTGCCATATCATCAAATCCATCATTAAGCGATGCATGGATTAAATTAAATCCAAAACTACCTTGGGATTGGTCAATATTATCTAAAAATCCAAAATATAATATTAACTGGGAACAATACTGTTCTGATGATGTTGATAAAATGATAAAAAATATAAAAACACCTAATATTAATATTAATATTAAAATCGATAATTCACAACCAAATACAGCTATATCCGAACCACTTGCAATAGAAATGTAAATCATTTTTGAATTATTAATTATATATAAATAATACGTTGATATAATCAACACGTCGATACAATCTATTACTATATAACAATATCATTTAAAATGGTCAAACCTTGTTTTCGTACATCGATGATTGCTGGTCTATGTGGTTTTAACCAATATCTTAAATCTGATAAAAATAAACTTTTAGATACATTATTTAAATGTTATCAAGAAACATATAACCCAACTGATATTGAATATATTAATGAAGAACAAATGTTTGAAGATTTATTAAATAAATCTGAAAATTTAAAAGAAAAATTTAACATTTATAAAAATACTAAAATTGAAAATAATGAACAATTAAATGATATTGTTAATGATTGTTTAGAATTTATTAACATTGAAAAAGAGAAAGATATATACAATGATGATGACGTTATATTAATGACTAAATATGTAAATAAAACATTTAATTGTTCATATGGTACAACTAATGAATCAAAAACAATTGATAAATTAAAAGATGAATATAATATTATTGTTACGAATAATAATGATGAAACTTATACTAAAGAATTTAGTAATTTTAAAGTAACTGGACATATTGATGGTATGGCCAATTTTAATGATGAAAAAGTATTAATAGAAGTTAAAAATAGAAGAAATAGATTATTTAAAGAAGTTGTACAATATGAAGAAATACAAGTTCTTTTCTATTTGAATTTAACAGGATTACAAAAAGCTATTTTAATTGAACAATATAAAAATAAAATTCATATTAATGAATATAATATTCAAAATAAACGTTTATATGTTGATTGTATTAATAGATTAAATCAATTATCAGAATTTTATGAACTTATTGATAATGATAAAAAATTAAGAAATGAAATTTTTATTAATAAAAATTTCGATTTCTTAACAATGTATTTGTTTTGGTTTTAAATTTAAAAAAAATACCAATTATGGTAAATTTTAATTTTTTTTATATTGTTTTATCTATTATATTTTTATATTTTTATATTTTTATATTTTTATATTTTTATACATTTTTTTACCTATTGTTTATATTTAATAATATATTTTTATTAATATTTAGCAATTGTATTTTTTAAAAAATCAATATTATAATATGTAAATAAACAATATAATTCATAATATAATACGATATAATTTTCTGATACAATAAAATCATGTAGTAATGATTTATAATTGAATACAGATTCATCTTTATTATTAAAATCAAATGAGCTATTACTATTATTGAAAATTAAAATAACTAAATTTGTAATTTTTTTAACAATATTATCATTTGATAAGAATGTTGAATTTGGTGAAAATTTTAAAGTGATTTCTAAATTTTTATTATTTTTTAAAATATTAATATTATTATAGATAATATTAGATAAACCATTGAAAATAACATAATTCATAAAATTAAAAATTCTAACATACTTTTGTTGAAAATATAAAGATGTAATAACATTATTGTTTTTCCCCATCTTTAAATTAAATAAGTATTTTTTAATAATATTTAAATCAACAATATGATTATTAATTTGTTTTTTTTTATTTAAATTAATTAAACTTTCATCAATATTGTTTACTTTATTAATAATATTAAATTCGATATTGTTAATAATATCATCGGATAGTAAATTTTCATAATTTGAATCAAATGCATTATTATAAATTGTATTTCTAATATTATTATATAATGTTGTATAAATGATAATATTATCACTATCATTATTATTTTTTTTCTTTTTTAATAAAAATCCATATGTTGGAATATATTCATAAATTTTATGAAAAGAAATTCTATATTTATTAAATGTTGAATATTCAGTTTTGCAAATATTAATAATCTGTTCAATATTTTGAATTTGTGTTTCACAACTTTCTTTTTCAAATGGTAAATTATCAGATTTATCTATAATTAATTTATTCGTTTCATTTAAATCTTTAAGATTACATGATTGTAGATATATAATATAATTACTAGATTGTTTATGATTTACGCTATTCGGTCCAGTATAATGAACATCCCAAATATTTGAATTAAAAATATGATATTTATCATATTTAAAACAGAATGTATATGATTTATTTTTATCTAACATATCATATGTAAATGATGGGTATTTTTCTTTAATAATACTATCAAAGATATATTTATATGTATAAATATAAAATACTTTATTAGTTACATCATAACCTTTATGAGAAGAAATTTTCCATTCATTATTATAAAAATATAAATGAATTACAGTTCCATCATAAATTTTATGTACATTATAATTACACATCTTTTTTTTTAAATTATTATTAACATTATTAAAATTAACAACATTACTAATTTTTAAAGGTAAACATAAAACTTTGTATTGATTTTCAATAGTGTTATATTCTAAAATTAAACCATTACATTCTTGATAAACAGATGTTCCATTATTAATTTTTTTACCATTAATTAAAATAATTCGATAAGAGTTGTTGGAATTATTAGAAGTAGTATTAGTAATATTAATAGTTGTATTAGTATTATCAGATTGTTGAATAAAATTTTCTTCAATACTTTTAACGAAATGCTCAGTATACAATAATTTTCTAATTTCAGAATATCCAAGATTTTTATTTTTATTGATAAAGTCAAGAGTATTCATGATAATAGATTTTTGATGATTATACTAATAAATAATTATATTAAAATTGAATTCATAAATTTATTAAATTTTTAATATTTTTAACAATAACTTTATATATAATTTAAAATTATATCATATATAAATTACTTTTAAATGTATTATTTTAAAAGTAATAACAATTATAATTTCAAATTTAAAAAATAATTTTATTTATATAATTATTAATAGCATGTTTTTATTTGATACTTATTCAAATAAAAGTAAAATTACTAATTACTTTAATAGAATTATTGAAACTAATTTGTCAAATAATTTAAATATACCAAATTCGTATGATAATATAAATTTAATGAATTTAATGAATGCGCATTATCATATTAACATAGATAATAAAATAGTAAATAATATTGATTTAATTAATAAAATTAATGAATCAAATAATTTTAAAAAATTATATAAATTAGATAAATATAAAACTGTTGATATTGATATAAATAGTTGTATTTTATATAATATATGTATAGTAACTGATAATATGATTTATAATATCAGTAATAATTTACATTTAGATAATGGTGAAAGTAATAATAATAATAATAATAATAGTAATGATAATAGTAATGATATTAACAATGATAATAATACAATATGTAATGATAAATTATATATTAATAATAAATTAAAAGTGTTTATAACACCTCAAAAAATTAATAATAAAAAAAACAATGAATATAAAATAAATATGACAAAAAACAATATAAGTGCTTTATGTATAAACAATTATGAAAATTTACAAAATAGTGAAAGTATTAATAAAAATATAAATACTACATATGATAATAATTTAGATGATTATAATATTATTAATTTAAATGATTTATCAAATTCTAAATCTAATAATAATAATAATAATAATAATAATAATAATATACGCGATCATTCTAAAATTATTGATTTAGAATTTGAAAATTCTATAAAAGAATGTATAAAACGTAATATGTTTATTTCAAATGATAAATGGGAGAATTTTTGCAAATATAATAAATTATCTGAATCGTTTATTGAAGAATTTGTTGAAGAATTAGGTGGATGGAATATGATATCTAAATATCAAGAATTATCAGAATCTTTCATATCAAAACATCAAAATGATGTAGATTGGTTGTTAATTACAAAATATCAAATATTATCTGAATCATTTATATGGAAATTCAGAAATAAAGTACATTGGAAAGTGATTTCTAAAATTCATGATTTACCTGAAAATTTTATATACAAATTTAAAAATTATTTAAAATTTAAATATATTATACCATCATTTAAAAATTATTCGTTAAAATTTCAAGAAGATTTTATAGATTATTATGTTATGCATGATTAGTATTTTTTTTTATTATAATTTCTATCTTCGCTTATTAATCATTTCAACACTATTATTATCAACATAATTTGTCATATGCATCATTTTTGTAGTTTGAGATTGCATATATGGTTTATTTGACATTAAAGATTTACCAATACCATCATTTTGCATTATTTCATAATGTGAATTTTCTATATTAAAATCACTATTTTTAGCTGTATTTAATAGTACTTTAGATGATGCATTTGACATAGTATGTTCTTTTACTGAGTATAATGGTTTTTCATAAACTGTATTAGAATTAATATTATATCCAACAACTGGTGCATTATAAGATTTATCAAAGTTGGTCATTCCATCAAATACATATTGAGGATCTATAGATTCCATGATTTGATCAATATTATTTTTAGTATACATATTTTTAGTATTAATATTAATGATTTTATCATCATTTAATAAAATTTCAAAAGAATTTGCATCTTTTCTATATAAATTTTTAATATTTGGTATTTTTGATTTATTTGAGTTGATATTTTTAATAAATTCATAACCATTTATAGTTACATCTGGATTTAATAATCTTTCTTTTTGTTTAATATTCATATTATAACCTTTAATATTATTTGTAAAATTTTCACTTTTAATAAAATTGTATAGTTTTTCATTTCTTGGTAAATTTGAATTACCACTATTCATATTATTTGTTTTTTGTCTATTAGTTGATGTAATATCAACATTTTTCATAAATTCGTATAATTTTTTATTTATTGGTTTTTGTAATGGATTTGTTGTTACATTATTAATTTCATGACTAATACCTAAAGGTGTTGCATTCGTAAAATGTGATCTATTAACAGGTCCTCTTTCTGGTGCATATGTTTTAAAAGATTGTTTTTCAGCTGTTGATTTATAATCTAAATTATCGTAAACAACAGAATTTGTATCATTTGTTCTTTTATTATTAAAATTAGATTTAATATTTTGCATTTGTGTTGGTGTTAAATTTACTTGTATATCATGTTTTTCTGTTGGTGTCATTCTACTTTGCGTTATAAATGCTCTTAATGCTGAACTAGTTAAAGTTTCAGTGTTATTTTTTTGTAAAATTTTCTCTCTACGTCTTTTATTTTCTAATTCAACATTATGTAATTGTCTATTGGTCATAGTACCATCTGTTTCATAAACTGGTGTATCAGCTTTATATGTTTGCATCATAATACGCTGTCTTCTAGATTCAACATTTAATGCATTTCTAAGTTTTTGAGTTTCTTGTAAAATATTATATTCTGGTTCTGGTGTATCAATTTCAGTATTAATATCATAATCATAAGAATCATGTGCAACATCTTCACGCATAATTCTTTTACGTATTGTCGATGTATCTAAATCTAATTTATAATCATCTGTAATATTTGGTGCATCTGGGCTATTATCCATCATATATTTATAAAGATTATCTTTAGAATATTGAGAATCAAAATTATAATTTAAATTAGGAATTCTATCATATAAATTTTTATAATATTTTGTATAAACACTATAATTTACATCATCAAAATTTGTAGCATTACCTGTTAAAATTTCATAAGTAGCTTCATTAGTAAAATGTGGATTCATATTTTAACTTCTTATATAATAATAAAAATATTATTTAAATTTGATTTTTTTATTATAATATAATAAAAGACATTGGTATTATAATGAAAACATTTTTTAAAATATTAAAATATGTTGTAGATATTGATATTATTGAAGATGTTATCAATAATACATTAGATATTAATGAAATGTTATTAGAAAAATCTAAAAAAATTTTTAATAATAAATGTTATGATAATTCATTTATATTAAACGTAAATAAATTGATTAATAGATCTTATATTGATATTACAAACTTATCATGTAATATTGAAATTGAAGTTGAATGTTTAAACATTTCTAAATATGATATTATATGTAATAATATTATCGAAAATATGAATCAAGATAAAATTGTAAGTAAACACAAATATTTTTCATCTGTAATTAAAAATAAACCAGAATATAATTTAAAAATCGGCGATACAATTTCTATTATTGTTGGTGAAATAAATTACATGTTAAATAAAAAAAAATTTACAATTAGCGGTAGTTTAATGATACCATTTAATAAAAATGATGATATTTATTATATTATTGATAAATCATTATCTAATGATGAATTAAAATCATTAAATAAATTTATTGAAAAAATAAAAAATGAATATAAAAAAGTTTCAAAATTAAAAAGATTTAAATATTTTAATGAATTATTATATAAATATAAATCTACAAATACTTTACAATTACATAATCTTTTTGATATAATTAATAATAATGAAACTGATTATATGATTTCATTATTAAATAATATTAATAAATTAGATTTTAAAGTATATACAAATAAAGATTTATCAAATATTAAAGTAAAATCATCAAAATTAAAAACAAAATCATCTAAAAAAAAGCAATCAAATTTATTATCAGAAAATGTATTATTAGGTTCTGAAAACAACCCTATTATTGAAAATGCTTATAATGTTTATAATAGTTATTTATGTGATATATATAAATATATTGATCATATTAATGATATGTGTGAAACTTATGAATCAGATGACTTATTTAATGAAAACCAACATGTATTTAAATTATACAATTCAAAAAAATTATAATACCTTAAAGTATTATAATTTTAATATATCTTTTACATTATATTATATAATTTTAAATTTATTATGAATATTTTTTTAAAATTAAACATTAGAAATAAAAAACATGATAAAATACGTTCTTATTTTTTATATAATAAAGAAAAATTATTACAAAAAAATATTAATATAGAAATTCAATATATAGATGTTGATAATATTGATTTTTCTATATATGAACAATTAGAAAATATACCAATATTATACGACCAAGAAAATAATATTAAATTGCATGAGTATAATGATATTATAAAATATATTCATAATTTGTTATAATATAACATATAACATATTAAAAATACTTTATAATTCTTAATTTAATTTTTTTTTACTTTTAATTATAATATGTCCGAAGAAACTATTTTTATAAATCAACATTGTATTAATAAATCACAAAATGTATTTAATATTGTATTATTTTTAAAATTAAATCTTTATGATAAAAACCATAATTTATTATATAATTATATAATAAATAATATTGATGACTTTGGATCAAAAAATCATTATTTTAGAATAATAGAAAATAATAAAATAACTAACCCAGAATTAATATCAAATAATATATATTTAAATAATTTTAATAAAATTACAAAATATTTATTGGATGTTCAAAATAATCAAATTAATATGAGAACCAATAAACAATTAGCTGATATAGATTTATCTATTCCAGTTAAAGATTTAATATTTATGTTATTTTAAATAATTATAAAAATATAATATAATAATGAGATATATTAAAAAAAATAAAACTTTCAATGATTCAAGTAAAGGTTTTATATTTAATAATATAATTCAAAATATATTAAATAAAAATGAATTAAATAAAACTAATATAAAAAATACTTATAACAATTTAATCAATAAAAAAAATATTGTAAATGAATGTAATATTTGTTTTGATAATAATGATGATATAATATTATTTTGCTGTTTTAATAAAATATGTTCAGATTGTAAAAAAAAGATGATTAATAAAAACTGTCCATTTTGTAGAACGAATAATTACATGTATAGTTAATTTTATACATATTTTT
>JACCDV010439457.1_pt1 | contig 15606 bp, 10 predicted proteins | sample 7446131 | NCBI WGS metagenome assembly JACCDV01 (sample SAMN15323448, study PRJNA562643) | freshwater metagenome | isolation source: river surface water | place: USA:Blue River Watershed | collected 2017-08-17 | reverse complement strand
CGCTGTAACTCTGGAACCAGCTCGGCGCCACTGCAGCCATATCAACTGTAAGACTCTGGGTGGTAGACCAATCACCAAAATCTCCCGAACCTGCCACATCACGCGCACGCACACGCCAATAATAGGTTGTTAGATCGGTCAAAGCATCTCCAGAGGTGAGCTGGAAGCGAACCTTATTCCCCTCGACAAACGGTGACGTGTCGGTACTCGAGGCGGTATTAAAAAATTCACTATCAATAGCAGAATTGTATGTCGTTGAAGCAGCAAAACCTGTCGAAGTAGATATCGAAAATTCATACTCAATATTAGAGGTACCATCCGGATCCGTTGCAGAAAAATCAAAATACGGGGTTGTTGAGGCAAAACGAATATTATCAAACGGTGCATTATACATACTTGGCGCATCTGGCCGGTAGTCAATTTCTGCCTTCTTCCACATAAAAAGAACGCCATCGGTTGAGTCGTCCAAAGTACCAGCTGAGGCTTCGGCGACGGTGGTCACAGTAATAACATCACCAATAATCAAGCCCTCAAGTAGCATAGCCAATGCTCCTGAGGATTCAGTATGAGCGCTTTGATTTCGAATATAGTGAGATTTTGTCTGAGCACCAGTAATAGCTGCACCATTCTTAAGTACAGCAACACGAGAGTTTGCTCGGGCGACAGCACCAGTTAGAGCGTCGTTGTATGAAATAAAGTAGTCACCATCAGCCGCAATAGTTATTTGATGACTATTAGTTGAAGTTGAGTGTGTGAAGACTGAACCGTCTTTTAAAATACCAGTACTCCACTGTACCGCTGCCGCAGCGGCAGGGTTCCAGTTAGTACCACCAACCACGGCGGTACCACGTAGTGCCAGTACCTCAGTGGCTGGCAGTTCACGAATATAGACTGAACCAGTAAAGCCTGAAGTAACATTTACAGTTCCTGCCACCGCCTCACGCAAGGCAGTCACCGTCAGCACCTGATTGGTAGTAGTTGCCACCACAATACCAGACCAATGAATCGAAGAATCACCATCACCTTCGTTGGCAACCGATTGTGCGTACCCTTGTTTAAAGTGACCACCGGCCACCAAGACACCATCAAGCCTTACACGACCAAGAATGTTTGCTTGAGCAGTATTGGTTGTTAATGGCACGTTAATACTGACATAGTAGGTACCAGGGTTTGAAATCACAATCTGTTCAGGATTGATAGTATCAGAGTGCACAAAGCCACTATCTTGCCTAGTTTCAGTCCACGTAAATGGATATTCAGTTGTCTGGTTTAAGTTTGCCGAATTAGTTGTTTGTGTCGTTGTCGCCGCAAAAACACCAGCGCCAGTTCCGATATATTCAAGCATTAGTGATGCTTGTCCGGTCACATTAACAATATCACCAGCATCAATTGTAGTAAGCCCCTCTGCTCTCACCTCAATCACATCATCAACCGCTACATTACTCAAAAGAAAATGTGCATGTGATGACGACTCAGCGTGTCCATTTTGGTTTCTAATATAGCCTGATCGCCCTAAACTTTCTGGAACCACCACCCCGTTACGGTACATCTTTACACCAACACGAGTTCGACTATTGTTTGCATCAGTACGTTGCTGCGGTAAGGTTACCGCCACAAAATAGTCACCAGCCTGCCGTAGAGTGATTTCATGTGAATCGGTCGAGGTTGAGTGGCTAAAATAAAAATTATCCAGCGTTGAAGTACTCCACTGCAATGGACTTTCTGTCTGATTAAGGTTAGTACCAGCCACTGTTCGAGTTCCTGAAAAAGAAGCAATTGCTGTCAGTGCATCGGAAGCAATTTGCCACTGCCGAAGCTCAGCAAAACCATCCAAAGATAACGGTCCAAGCAGGTACATATACGGACTGATGTCTGGAGCGTCAAAAGTATAAGACAGGAAGAGCTCATCACCTTCTTTGAGTTCAACATTTCTCCACACTAACTCAGTATGAGTAGGCAGCGTTAACAGCTCGGCATTCTGAGCCACTTCAGTTAAAACAAAGCCGCGCGGAACTCGCTCAGTGATGTCTCCAGTAAAATCACGATGCGCTGTTACCTTCAATGAAACTTCGTATGGGGCCGGCGGATAGATACGAGTTGGTGCTGTTCTTTCAATCTCAAAAGCAATATACTCCCGTACCTCAAAAAAGTCCTCAATTTTATGTACAACTGCGCCTTCACGATTTAGGTGCTGTAGTTGAATTGTGTAACGTCCTGGCTTTTGCGTATCGGCATAGTAAGCAAAATAATCAGGAATATCAGTGACGTTATTCTTACCACAATCACCCGACTGAACAACTGGTATCTCTGAAATCACATACTCTGGATCAATAACCTTTAGCTCGAGTCGAGCATCACAAATCGTATCTCCTTTTTCTGTAAGAGCCGCAAGATTAAATGTCACCTTTTCACCTTCGTTGTACATCGTCTTTGTGGTATTCACAGCCAAAACACCCCAGTAAAATTCAAAGGTGTCGACAAAGAGAGTTTCGTTTTCGTTTACAGTTAACTCAACGGTATATTTTCCAGGAACTAGTTTTTGTGGATGCTCCAAAAATTGAACAGTCCAAGTCAAATCCTCATGGTACACAACATCAATCGGTACAGCTATGACAGTACCCTGACCATCAATCACTCGAACACTATCGACCACGTACTGATTCTCACTAAATAGTGCCGTAAACGCACGACGCAAAAATCCCCGTTGCGGATCGTAGCTGAGTGTAAAGGAAGGCAAATCACTCAAGGCCGGATCAAGATCTGGACTCGTTAAATTATGGAATTTTGGTGCAAGTAATTCTCGGTCATACGGAATTGCAGTCGATAAATAGTCAGGATCAGTCTCTTCATAAAACTCTGCTGAAGTAACTTCAAGCCAAACACCTTCAATGTAGGCGCGTTCCAAATTTGCAATAGTACCCTGATATGAAACGCGAACACTCAAATTAGCCAACTGACTTTGATGACTAGGCTTTTCAAGGGCAACTAGGTAGTAGCCACCGTTAATACTATTTGAAGCTTCATCTTCAATATCGATGACCGTTGCCACCCGCCATGAATCATCATTTTCATAGGTGTACTCAACCACAAACCGCTGCAATTCATTACTGCTGACATCTTTTGTTTTTGCACCGAGTGACAGCCTTAGTTCAGCACCAGACAAGAAAGTACCATTTTCAAACTCTGGCATCGCAAACCCGGTAAATGTGGTGCTGTAGAGATCACAATCAGGCTCACTCGCACAATCGTCCATTAGGTTGTACACCGGCTCAGCCGCCTCCGTTTCAGACTCAGTAGATTCAAGTATCTCCCCTTCAGTCTCGTCTACTTCGTCACTGGAAGAAGCGACCTCTTCTAGAGAAGCTGTTTCAACCACAGCTACTTCTTCAGTTGATGTAGTTTCGACAGTATTGTCATTTTCATTTTCTCCGTCCTCAAATTCTACCACTTCTGAATTTTGCTCATCTGCCGAAGGAGTCTCATTTTCACTTGCCACCACGTCTTCTGCAGTACGTTGAACATCTTCAACAGAAGTGGCTTCAGTAGAATTATTTTCAGTAATGATTTCCTGCGCCAAAGGGAACAGTCCAAATCTCGCAGCAGAAACCTCCTCAGCAGCCGGCTCGATTGACTCCTCCCCTACCTCCGCTTCAGTTTCAGTTTCAGTTTCTATTACTGGATTTCCTTCTTCTCCTGTATCAACCGCATCACCATCAAGAGGCGCCACATCTATAAAATCAGTAGCCGGAGTATCACCTGTGGTATCAGAAGATGCCGACTCAGTATCTGGCACCAAAGCATCTTCTGTTGACGGAACAAGCAACGCCGGGGTTGTTACTGTAATTAGAGCGTCAGCATCAATATACGCTGAGTTTGCAATTGAAAAATCTTGGAAGAGTGCATCCTCAGCCACCTCAGCTGCTAATGTATTTCCAGTCTTTAACCATGTAGTAGAAACCGCTGTATCTGGGACCACTACCAACTTCTCAAGGGTATATTTAGTCTTATCGACAGTCGCATATACCAAAACAGCCAAAAGCAAACCTGCCAAAGCCAAAATCCACCACGACGATTTAGTCAAAAAAGCCTTTATATACATTACATAACAACCCCTGCGTCATCCCAAGACGCAAAAAGGTTGATTTTATTATACCGCGTACCCCTTTCGGGTGTACGCGGTATAACGAATTTTATGTGGATTCCTAAGCAAAATTACTTAAGAATTGCTTTTACATCATTGATTTCCTTTTCAATCAAGGTCTCAGATACTTCGAGAGCTTGATTCAATCCCTCAACGGCTTCTTTCTCTGTTTTCGACAATCTCTTTCTCTTTGAGATTAAATCAATTTGATCATAGACCTCATCACGCAACGCTGAGAATATTTTCTCCATCTGGTCCTGCACTTCACGTGTCTCACGACGCAATTTTTCTTCTTTAATCTTAATTTGCTTTCGCTCGTACCAAATGTATACAGACTCAAGTCCAATGAGAACTAAGAGGAAGAAAATGAAGAGGTTCCCTGGAGTTAGATAATCAAAGACAGACTTCTCTTCTTCTACTTCAACAGGTTTGACCCATCCGGCTGTGATGAGAACTGGCTTTGAGCTCTCTCGCTTATTGCCAGCCTTGTCAACTGCAACTACTTTTATAGTATAGGTACCATCTTCAAGCTCTCCAAGAAGATATCCCATTTCTGCCTCATCTGGAGTAATCTCAAACGGCTCCTTATCAGCAATAGTGACTATAAACTTTTGAACTCCAGAGGTAACGTCAGTTACCTTGAACTTTAAGAGCGGGAAGGTTGACGGAGTAGTACCAGTGACAATTTCGAGTACAAATGGCTCTGGTGGTGTCGTGTCGATGAGCAACTTTCGGTTTAGGGCAGCTCCCCATCCAACTTGGTTCTTAAACTGAATACTGAGGTACTGAACGCCGTCGGTTACCACTTCTTTAGAAATTCTAAATTCTTCTACTGGCGGATCTATAACCGCATCTTTGTTCTTACTTGGCTCATTATCACTCGAAGTAGCAATCTCAAGCGCCATTCCATTCACATCAAACGGGAGTGTCCAAGTAAATAATCCGTCAGTCGATGAGTACCAGGTCTCTGGATCGAGGAAGGTAGTTGAACCAATTTCAGGAGCTCGTGGCGGATCACCAAAAATTAGAGCCTCTTCACTATCTTCATCAGCCTCCTCCTCATCTGCCTCAGGCTCTGGACTTGGAGTTGGAGTTGGGGTCGGGGCTGGAGCAGGTGTTGTCGCGGCAGCGATAGTAAAAGTACCAGGAGAAGAATTTTGATAAACGTTTGTCCCAAGTCCGTCAGCTGCCAGTACAGATGCATTATTGAAAGCAACTGAAGCAGAGCCCTCCTTAACCGCCCTGAACGTAATTGTTATCAAATTTGAAGTTGCAGAGAATGGTGCTGGGCTACCACCACCAAAGGTTACGGTACCAGCGGAGTTTGAGAAGGTTGGTTCAACCGTCCAGAGAGAAAAGGCGGAACCAGTTTTACCCACACTGACGACCGAGAGTAATGCGGGATCGAACTTAAGTGTTGCCTCTACTGCATTCACACTCTTACCTGCCGGAACCACTCGTACTGTCGTAGTAAAAGTCTGACCGCCACTATATGAACCAGTACCTGGCGTCAGTTGCAATGTTGCCGCACTAGCAACGGTCGCTTGCACAAAAAACAGCAAGAAAAACAAGAAGACAATTTTAACTTGTTTTTGAAGAACTGACTGTATGGAGGAACGTAACATATAATATAGAGAACAAGAGAACTTATTAAACCTGCGGAGCACGTCGCTCCTGCTTCACGCGGAGACGGACTCGCTCTTTTTCGGAAGACTTTAGGAGTGGGAGAATGAGTATGAGTACCCCGTTTTTAATTTTTGCTTCAGCCTTTTCAATCTCAACGCTCTCAGGCAAAATTATCCTTCTGTAAAAATCACCCCAGATACACTCTGAAGCGAAGTAAGCACCTTGCTCACGACGCTTCGGGAAAACAAGATACTCTGGTCTAATGCGGCGACCCTCAATGAGTACAATATCAGCATCGCCTTCGATCGAGACATTAATATCGTTCATGTCCGCTCCAGCTGCCTGTGCATAGACAACAATTGCATCTTCCGTTTGGTAGACATCAACATCAAGCTGTGCAACCTTATCAACAGCTGTCTCTTCTGAGTCAGACTGCAGCGATGACTGCCCAGCTCGAACACCTCTTGTTTTTAATCTCTGTAGAAAGGACATATATATTATTATAGTATCACGCAGTACTCACGTAGTGATGTTACCCACAACTAACCAGTCCAATTAAAGAGGAGGATTGAGAAGTCTGTAAGACTTACTCTACCATCAGCATTAATATCAGCTGAAGGGTCAGAAGTGCCTCCGTCTGTATTCCACCAAAAGAGCAGGATCGAAAAGTCTACGAGGTTTACTTTTCCATCACGGTTTAAATCAGCATTTGTTGGCCTGGAAGCTGCTTGCCCTACTCCATATAATGTATATGCGGAAAAGTTTGTATCGAGACCAGAAACAAGACGGGCTTTAGCCCTCGCCTTGTATGTACCAGCCGTGAAGCCGCTCGTAGTCACTGAGAGTGACCATGCTCCAGAACCGTCTGCGGTCGCGGTGAGCGTTTGCTTTGTTGCTGAAGACTTATCCTTTTCGTTTTCTAAAGTAACCGTAGCATTTGGTGTTGTATAACCACTTATGGTAAGAGGTGAACCAGGATTAACCGGGTCAGGTGTCACCTTTACGGTTGGGGCTAAATTTATGTTTGAAAGAGCTGAAGTACGTGCGCCACTAACAGTAAATGACGTACTAAATGTCGACGATTTTGTTCCGGCAGCATCTATTGCATAAATACCAAAGGTGTATGCTCCACGAGCAATCATATCGATAGTAATTTCATAAGCACCAGATGACTCAGCCTTAACACTCTCTGCTGCCTTACCATCAACCAAAGCGTAGACTGTACTGCGTGGTGAGGCGTACCCTGAAATAACCACCCGACCATCACCGCTACGGTAAGGACCATCTGTACTCTCAAAACCACCACCTGCAGTGCTCCCGTTTTCTTCGCCAGACCTCCCGCCACCGCCGCCTCCAGAGCCACCGCCGCCTGAGGTGCCACCCTCTGAAGGAGCCTCACCATCTGAAGCACCACTCGTACCTCCACCGCCAGAGCCGGAGCCGGTTCCGTTATTACCAGAGCCAGTTCCGTCACCTGCAACATTACCTTCTGTATTAGCCTGACCGGTCGGAGTATCACTTACAGAGAATTCGAGTAAAAAGTCATCGGTGTTAAAGTTTCCTTCATCATCAATACAACGGATATAAAATTGCTGGAGTGAGTTAGGAGTTACGGCCACTACGTCAGTGTGATAGATGAGGCCAGTTCCTGAAAAGGTATGTGGCATGGCCGAAAAATCAACACCCGGGACTCGTGCATATCGACACACAGCAAACTCATCAGTCTCAATAAAAATCTCGACACTTAAGCTAACACCAGTAATAGTTGAAGTCGGTGCTTGATTAAATCGGAACGGGGGAATTTCCTCAGTCGTATCAACTGGACCGACCCCCACCTGATCAACCAACGCAATTAAGAATCCAGCATTAGCAACCAACCCACCATCATAGACCTCAACTGTTACTTGCTTAGTACCTAGCGTTGAAGCGTTAACGATCGGCTTAATGTCAGCCGGTGTCGTCGTGGTTCCGGTTGACGTACTAAATTCTTCACTAAAGTCCAAAGAAGCCTCAGTATGATTTCCAATCTTAAGTTCAAGCGCATCACCAGCCGCTACTCCGGTAGTCGTATTTAAGGTGTAGCGAATCATTCCAGGCGTACCAGCAAAAATTTCTACCAAATCAGTTGCAGGCCCATGCACAGAACCGGAGTCTCGCTCTGTTCCATTGACCGAAAGTTTCACATTACGATCTGCTGAAAACGTACTTGTACCTAGCACCTCAAACCCAGCCGGCATAGTCACCTCAAACGAAGCGCCTGGCCCAACTGCTGAATCTAAGACGAAAGACAGTGTGTGATTAGACGCCAAAAGTGGTGTTGATATAGACAACGTATCCTTGTATTGAGAAATGTTTCTTGCCTCCATATATTGAGGGAGTATCGCTACACCGACAGCAAAAAACAGTCCGATAAGCATCAGCAATACCATCCAAGCTTTTATCACTTGCGTCATTACATATATAGTATAGCAAGCGAACGGATGCTGCGTTCAGAAAAGACGTGTACAACACTTTTTACTTTTCAAGTAAAAATCCTCCCGCCTGATGATGCCATAACGAAGCGTACTGGCCACCAGCAACAGTAAGTTCTTCATGAGTTCCATCCTCTCGCACCACCCCGTCCTGCAAAACAACAATCCGGTCCATCTCACGGAGTGTTGATAGTCGGTGAGCGATAGCAATCACTGTCTTTCCTTGCATAAGATTATGGAGGGCTTTTTGTATCGCCACCTCACTCTCACTATCGAGCGCTGAAGTTGCTTCATCGAGAATCAAAATAGGAGCATTCTTTAAAATCGCCCGAGCTATTGCTATACGTTGTCGTTGTCCACCCGATAGCTTTACCCCTCTTTCACCAACAATCGTGTCATACCCTTCTGGTAGCGCACAAATAAAGTCGTGGGCCTGCGCACTCTTTGCCGCATTTTGAACCTCCTCTATACTCACCTCACCACACAAATAGGCAATATTCTCTTTAATCGATCGATGGAAGAGAGACGGTTCTTGCGGCACGACCGCCACCGCTCCACGCAAGGAATCTTGGGTGACGGTTTTAATATCTTGTCCGTCGACCCGTATCTCTCCAGCCTGAACATCAAATTGCCTCAGAAGCAACGCCACGAGAGTACTTTTCCCTGCCCCAGAGGAACCAACGACACCAACCCGCTGCCGACCTGGTACTTGAAGAGTAAAATTTGAAAAAACTGAATTTTCACCAAAACTAAAAGTGACTTTACTAAATTCTATCGTCCCCGACGTTACCGTAAGCGGTATGGCTTTAGGCGCATCAACAATTTCATGAGGAGTAATGATATCTTCAAGCGCTTCTTCTAGCTCACCCACTACCCGAGCTAATGAGTTAAAAGCTCGCCCGACAAAGAGCAGCGTTCCTGTAATATTAGAAACTAACGCGAGCACTAGCACAAAATCACCAGTAGACACACGACCAAGGCTCCAAGCCTCCACCAAGAACCAAAACATGCCAAGCGCACAAACAAAAAGTACCAGGCTATTTAAGGTGAGCATAATCTCAGTGTAGCCCCAGTTCTTAAAGCCCGTTGTCTGTTTACGTAAACTGAGCTCTGACAATTTTTGCCGTTCATAGTCTTGCATGGTGTACTGTCGAACCATTGAGATATTACTAAGGGTATCAACCAACCAGCCCTGCATCGCTGTTCCGGCCTCAGCATTAGTTTTTGCAAGTACTTTCTTTTTCCCTACCATCATTTGATTAACTGCAATCAAAAGAACCAAGAGGAGTACAAACATTAACGCTGTTTTGCTATCGACCTGTGCTATCAAAATAAACGTGATTAAAAACGCCACTAGTGAGTTTAACTGTCCCCAGAGAAAATCAGGAATAATCTGATCAAAAGCACCAGTTACATTTCTAAATTTATTAGTCACTGATCCAGCAAAACGATTAGAGAAGTAGGTATGACTATGAGCAAACACGTAGTTTGTCAATACATCAAAAGCGGTCCGGTTAGATAAAATTGTCCAGTGCATACCACACCACCCAGACACACGATATAAAAGCTGTACCACTAGCACTGCCACCGGGAAAAGCAGCCCGTACGTAAACGCCGCCTCAACATTTCCAACCTCAACTGCGTCGATGATTAACTTAAAAAAATAGCTAAGACCAGCACTTGCACCTGAAGCCAAGATAACCGACAGAATTGCTCCCCACATCCACCAATAGTGCTGATTTGAAATATAAAAGAAAAATGACCACGGCGTCGCCGGTACTGTTGTAGTCTGCTTTTTTGGCTCATTATCTGTTAATTGTTTTTCCATAAGAGGGTGACTATATCAGAGTATGCTTATCAGCGCACGCACCGAAATCCAACTGCACCTCCCACAAAGCTCACCTCTGTGTGTGCGTGGGCAGTATACACTGAGGCATCATCTTTACTTGCATAAAATCCTCCTCGTAGCACTCCAAACGAACCATTTTTTTGAGACCAAAAATATCCTAAAGAGCTACTTGTCCCCATCTCTACCGATGTCTTGGTGGCCATGCCACTACTTGAAACCTCTTTAATGTACCCAGAATCCGGGAGTATATATGTACCAAACTCACCCTCCACAACATCATCGCTCACCCACTCCCAAACATTACCCACAGTCCCAACAACCCCATGAGCTGAAAGACACTGTAACTGCTCTTTTCCCTCCACCACATCACCACCATCAATTACACAACCTTCACGTGAGGTACCAAGAGCAAAATCATACCACTCCTTGGCTGTCGGGAGACGCTTTCCGGACTTTGCACACAAAACCCTAGCTTGTTCTCGACTCACAAAGCGCCACGGCAAACCAACCTCCGAAGATACAACCTCACAGTCCTTTTCGACACTATTAATCTCTGTTTCAAACTGATTTTTTGGATTTTGAAACGTACACCCCTCTGAGGCAGTGGCTTCAAACATATCAACACAAGTAAATGTTAGAGCGGTAGGTACCACCATCATTCCTAGTGGACACAAGGCTTCATCCTTAGCCCCAAATACACCGGCAAGCATGGTACCTCCACGACCAGTGAGCGTGTCTGTTGCATCTATCGAAAGGGTTGTTATTACCAATGTTGCCACGACACCAATTATTGTTGAAATAATTTTTTTCATATCTAGAGATCTTTCACACAACGAAATCCAACCGCCCCACTCGCAAACGAAGGTTCTGTTTTGGCGTGCATAGCATAGACACCACCATCGCCGCGACTACCATAGAATCCACCACGCATGACTACGTAATGTCCAAAACTAGCAGACCAAAAATAATCATTGTTATAGATAACATCAGGCTCACTAGTAGTACGGACCGCCATTCCAGACTGGTCTACTTCAGCGACATACCCATCGACTGGCAGCCCTCGACCCTCAAGAAAGCCATCAACCACCTCCCCATCAACATACTCCCAAACATTACCGACCACATCGTATGCCCCAACCCCTGAACGACAATTCTGGTACTCTCCCGTCTTACTAAGAGCTGTAGAGCTATTACAAGTCTCTGTACTATCGGGTGTCCCGAGGGCTGTCAAATACCACTCATAAGGAGACGGGAGTCGCTTTCCCGATTTTGCACAGAGCGCTTTTGCTTGAGGCTGAGCGACAAACCGCCATGGTGTAACTTCTTTTTTTGAAATTGTTTTACAATCAGGATCGGCAATATTTACCGCTGTATCTTTTGTAGATAACGGCTCTAAAACCAGACACCCTTCACTTACACCAGCTTCATACTCGTCAACACAAAAGCGCACACTGTCATACACCACTTCCAACATACCAACTTGGCACGTTTCCTCGGTCATTTTCTTAGCAAAAATACTCAAAGCCGTTTGTGAACCACGCAAAGAATCACTCGCATCAATCGTAAAACTAGTCAAAAAAACCACACCAATTGGTACAAGCAAAAAACGTCCAATTTTGAGGAGTTTTACCTTCATATGTTCTTTATTAGTATACTAGTAAGTGAAAGCGAACGACACGGGACAGTAGTGCATTACCACACATCTCGTACACATCGAAACCCTACACCAGCTGCAGTCAAACTGAGCGGAGCTGCTAAATTTTGACTAAATATACCGCCGTCACTCTTACTGCCATAAAATCCACCTCGTAAAATACCAAAAACTCCCGCCTCCCCAACCGTGGCATAATCGCCACCAAAATCACCACTCGGACTTTCACCCGTTTCTAAGACCACACCTGCTTCGTCAACGAGAGTGATGTATCCAGAGGTCGGCAGTGCTCGCCCAAAAATCTTTCCGTCTGTCACCGTATCACTTACCCACTCCCAAACATTTCCCACCAAATTATAGACACCAGCCGCCGTACTACAGTCATTTGCAATAGCTAGTATTGGCAGATCGGCCTGTAACGTACAACGAGAAACATCTGTAGTACCGAGCGCGGCCAAGTACCACTCTTTATTTGTTGGCAGTCGTTTTCCAACGCGAGCACAGAGCTGTGCAGCTTCTGTATAAGAAACAAAGCGCCACGGACTGAGCCCTTCTTCTATTGTTGGCACACACTTGCTTTCCGCAATATTCACCTCAGTTTCAAGTTCACTTTTAGGTTCTCTAAATAAACACTTTGCCGATGGACTCGCCTCAAATAGGTCCATGCAAACCGCATGATCTCCATATGCCACCAATACCGAACCTTTTTCACAATCCGTAACCGAAAGTGAATCCGCCGTAGGAAATAAGCGCGTACTTATACCATTTAATGAATCACTTGCAGCAATCCCGAGAGTAGAGAGCACTGTCGCACCAACTATCACCAAAAGCACTTTACTGTGAGCAAGAAACTTCATGAGAATTAGATTGCTACGACTTTTTTACTGCGTTGGTAATCAAGAATGTAATTTAAGATTATTAACGTCAGTAAGATAAAGAGAATGACGCTCAGTATAAAGGTAGAGGTGTCAAAATTACTGTTTTCGTTTTTTTGTACCGAAACCGCAATCAACCTCTCCTTCGCCGCTAACTCTGTTTCAAGTTCTGTAATACGTGAGGTGAGTTGATTAACCTCATTCGGAGCAACACCGACCGTTACCCCGACCACCGACGCAATATGGAGACCAGCATTCGTCGAAAGCTGCTTCGTGACCGGCAGAACCAAACCACTATCAAACAAGAGTATCAGCGCAAAGAGCAATGCTGAGATTCGCAAAAAGCTATGGTAAAGAGACTGCTGCAGTCTAGCTGTCATAGAATTAGTATAACACTATGCAAACACCAAAAGGAGAGCGATGAAGAAAAGTCCGGTTACTGCGAGCATCGCCACAACGACGAGCAAGGTCGGAAAACCACCCTGTCTTCTTGAACGCACCAATCTTCTAGTGGTCCCTGAGGTTGCCAAAGCTAATGATCTACGAACGTACCACTCAGCCCCAACAAAGCGCACACGCAGGAGCACAGACAAAGCAATCACGGCCGGCAGAACGATATTCATTGGCAAAATCCAAAACGTCACCGTACTCGACATGGTCTGCATCGAACCCTCCTCGCCATACACAGCACTCAACAATGCTTCGTAACGACCAAACCCAGGAGCTTCGTCTTCCCAAAGCAAAGTAAAGTCACGCTGTCCATTACTCCGCGCAGTCTTTGGAAAAACCCCCGCCTGTGACTCATTAAACGTCAGGAGCGCCACACGCTTACCAAACATATTAGTCACCTCAAGTGGGCCAGTAGGTTTAATGAGTGTATTCCCTTCGTTTTCAATACGAGTACTAAACTCAACCTTCGTCGTACCATAGATATACTTATCAGTAGCAAACTGTCGAATACGCGCCTCTTCTTTTACCTCACCAGCAATACGAATATGTATGATGTTTGCAACTTCATACCCAATACTCGCTCCAGAAGAACGAATTTCGGGTGGCTCAACCGTAACAATCACACTACCAAAGTGACTACCTGGTGCAGCAGTTTCTGGCACTGTCATAGTAAAAGCCATTTCTCGCTCTCCTCCAGCCGGAATAAATAGCTCCTCAGACTCAAGGGCAATCCACTGTGTTAATTCATAGCCAGTGATTTCGCCACCAGGTTCAGCAAAAATTGGCACCCCGCCATCTGCCTGTCCAACAATGTCACGCTTTGAAAGATAGTAAGTCTGATCAGCTCCACTCAAATTTGAAACTGTCACCTTAAACTGCATAGTATCTCCAGGAGAAAATTGTTCAGCTGGATCAATCACCGCCGGATTAATTCCCACTCCAGCAGAATTTGTTTGTGCAAGTGTGAGAGCTGGTAAAAAAGAAATTGTTAAAACCGCGAGTGTCAATAAAAAGCCGACAAGTCCTGAAGATACATTTTTGTTCATACGTATACCACCTATACTAGCACGCAGGACATTTAGCACCTTCTGTTATAAACACTAAAAAACACCCCGAGGGGTGTTTTTTAGCAAACCTAAATTTAGAAAGTAGGTGTTGCGATGTACATTAGTGTCGTGTTGTAGTCATCTCCCGCTTCCTGGAGTGGAGTGATCTGAACTTGGTAGCCAACTGTAGCTGAACCATAGTCCTGTGTCACACCATCAGCTGGACCGGTATGTGAGAAGATTGCACGTGGAGTTGTACTGGCCGCGACCCACTTGTCCCCGCCTGAGAACTCACCAGCTGCGTGGTTTGAGTCATCAGAAGTAAGACCCCAGTGTCCCCATGTGTTTTCGTTTAGAAGACTGTTAGACGGTGCAGACCATGCTGCTGGTGTATTTGTGTAAGCACCGTTAGCGAAGCCATCAATATCAGCTCCGGTTGATGACTCAAGATTTCCATCTTGTTCAACTGTTACAACGAAACCGTTTTTAGCGTTAGTTGCTACTGTCAACTCTTGCGCAAGGGTGTAGACACCACCTGGGTTAAGAGTTCCGAATGGAATAGTTGTAGCGGTTGATGCGCCAGTAGTTGAAGTACCGTTTACAGAACTTGAAGTTGCTGTACCAGCGACTACGAAGTCAAAAATAGTATTTACCACTGCTGTCACCTGTACATAGTTTACAATTGCTACTCGAGTACGACCTGAGTCAACTGGAGTTTCAATCATAAATTCATATGACTGGATACCGGCAGGATTGGTTACTTTACCATCTGCAATCTGAACTCGTACCACCTGACCTGCAGTTGCTGCTACTCCATCAAATGAAGCAACTTGACCGACAGCAGTGAAGTTTGAGTGGGCATCTGGAGTACCATTTACCGTTACTGTGATATCACCTGTTACTAATGTGTTTACTCCAGTAAATCCAGCTGGGAAAGTGATTTCCACCAACTGACCAGTTGTAAGGGCTGATCCGGTTGGGATAGTAAATCTTATATCATGAGCTGAAGTCACACTTGGACCTGAGTCACTGAGTGTATTACTTACTGAAGTAAGGTTAGCTGCTTGTGCTGTACTATAAGCTCCGATTGACCAGAGAACAGTTGCACACGCAACGAGCATCGCGACTACCCGGTGCGTAAAGCCAACGTGTTGTGTTGGGATTACGAACATGTTTGTTTGTATTAAATTATTGTAAATAACATTCGTAGTTGTGAATTAATCGCAACTACGTTCCGGTTGAATTTGTGGAGAGACGCGTGAGAAATTTGTGAAAAAAATTCAGCCCATTTCGATACGTCATTTCAACCGTCTACCCATTAGTATACAACCGAGTGAGACAACTTGTCCGATTGCTGTTGTTGATAACTACATGAACTAAAGACAGACCTTGAGTTTACAGCGCTTTATTCATGATTTTATTAAACTCAAATGAGACATACCAGCTAAAAGTCTTCAGGAACAAGTGTCCGAAGGGGCTTATTTGTGGTCTGCCTTT